>Ga0160467_100061_pt1 | contig 160580 bp, 137 predicted proteins | sample HID1972I_E11MG_FD_108221 | JGI IMG/M metagenome (GOLD analysis project Ga0160467, IMG submission 108221) | Enriched pill bug-associated microbial communities from UW Madison campus, WI, USA - HID1972I_E11 MG | ecosystem: Host-associated > Arthropoda: Insects > Digestive system > Unclassified ... | reverse complement strand
TTTGGCTAATAATGCCCTTACCCAAGTTGGGAGCATAATCGTACAATATTTAATTCATGGTTTTAGGCGTTTACTGGTTTACTAATGTCTTGCTTTCGCCGGATCCTTGTTTTTGATTAAGACAGATTTTGATTTCCGCCCTCCATTTTTGCAAAGTATCCCGTGATAGTAAGTGGCTACCAATTCCATTCGTCCTGATTTACATTGGGGACAGCGTATTGTGCAGCTTTGTTAGCCATTCTAATTGGTTTAAACCCAAGGGAATTTTTCCTAACTCATTTTTTTTTAGCATTTTAATTGTATTTTTGATGGATGGTAAAATTAATAATTAATCGCTAAGGGTAGGCCTTCACCGCAGGTGTACGCTTGAACAGCACCTACCCAAAAGTGGCGGTTCAGTGGTTAAATCAAGCTTTGTGCTTCTATCAAAGTTCGTGCTTGGTTGACAGTGAATCGCTTCGAAATCGCCACCTTCGGGTAGCTGCAAAACGTTGGGTGCAATTTCTAAAAAAACGAAGCCGATGAAAAATTACCTTTTTATATTTACCTTTTTACTATTTCCTTTTTTCTCTTTTTCACAAACAGAAATGGACTCGATAGGATTTTATTTTGAAACCTCTAAAAATAACGGAATGAAAAATCCTTCTTATGAATGGGAGGATAAAGGAGAATTTTCAACAAAACGAATAGGTTATTGGAGAGGAAGTTCTTGCGGTGATGTAGCGGAAACTCAAAGAGTAGTTGGTAAAATTCAAAATGATACTATTTTCATAAATTACAATATTAAAATAAATCCTTTATGTAACCCTGCAATTGGAATTGCCTCGAACACAATTGATTTAGTCATAAATAAGAAAAAATATCCAAATTACAGAAACCTGATTATAAAAGAAGTAAAAATTGAAGATTGCAAAACCGACAGTTGCTTTATTGATAATATAGATAGAATTATTACAAAGCCATTTATAATTAAAAAAGAAATTAAAGTTAGTGAAGATTGGGCAGGTGGATTTGAAACTTATACCATTTATTACGACTATAACGAACCCGTTTTAATAGAAGTAGATACAAAAAGAGTTGTTCATTATCGGACATTCCAAGGTGACCAACGAAATAGGAAAAGGATTTTCCCGTTCCAATTTATTCAATATGAGGAAATTTTATATTGAATATCCAAATGTCCAGTCACTGACTGGACACCTTACTTGGACACATATTTGCGAACTTTTGATTATCGAAGATAAAGACAAACGAAGTTTTTATGAAAAGGAAAGTGCAAGTGCTTCGTGGTCTATCCGAGAACTAAAAAGACAAATAGACAGTTCGCTTTATGAACGTTTGTTGCTTTCGCAAGGAAAAGCCAATAAAGAGAAAGTCTTGGAATTAGCACAAAAAGGACAAGAGCTAAATAAAGCAGAAGACTTATTGAAAAATCCTTATGTTTTTGAATTTCTGGGCATTCCCGAAAATAAGCCGATTTTAGAAAAGGATTTGGAAACCAAACTTATCCGACACATTGAAGACTTTTTACTGGAACTTGGCAAAGGATTTATGTTTGTCGGTTCGCAACAACGGATAACCATAAACAATACGCATTATTATGTAGATATGGTTTTCTATAACAAGATTTTACGTTGTTACATTCTTATAGAACTGAAAACCACAAAACTCAATATTGCAGACGGAGGACAACTGAACACTTATCTAAATTATTACAAAACAGAAGTGAATGACGAAACCGACAATCCGCCAATCGGAATAATTTTGTGTACAGAGAAAGACGAAATCACAGCAGAATATATACTTGGAGGATTTGAGAACAACGTATTTGCTTCAAAATATGTAACTATCCTTCCTAACAAAGAAAAACTAATCGAGGAAGTAGAAAACATAATGAACAAATAATGCCGAACGCACACCATTCAGCAGAATAGTTTCCCTATGAATTTTTTATTTTTCTCCCGAAACAACTTTTGCATGTTAAGTAGTGTAATAAAGTTAAAAACTTATTGCAACAGGTGTACGCTTGAACACGGGTTTTGCGTCAGGTGGGGGTTCAGTGCTTCGTATCAAGTTTAGTGGTAAAAATCCCCGCCTGCGCCAAGCCGCAAAACGTTATAGGCAATGCTAAAACGACACGACAATGAAAAAAACACTGACATTTATTTTACTAACGGTTGCAACTTTCGCTTTCGGACAGACAGAGATTTCAACTAAGTATCACACGGCAGACAGTTTACTGCAAGCTGACAATTTGTCTCGTCCTGAAATGAGTTTACACTCAAAAAGTGTAAATTATGCAAAAAACTAATCAAGAAAAAGAGGCGATATTACGGAATATTTACTTGGAAATATCACTTATCGACAACTGGGTTTAAAACACGGTGTTGATTTTAGAGGTGTACATTCGTGGGTCAAACGATTTAAAGGTATCGAAATGGAGGAACCAATAAAAACAACCACTAAAGATTTAAGTGTAAACCTAATAACGGATTATTACCTTATCTGACCAGATTAATCCTGGCGAGTTGCTCCTCAGCAGAGCTCGATTCCGCTTCTTTTGGCTTTACAAATGTAAAGATTATGCAGGATTAAAAAAAAACTGTAAATTTGTAACAGGATTATTAACCAAAATGTGTAAACATTTTTCAGGACCAGTCAAAGGTCAAGATAAAAACATTGAACTCAGACATGAAATCAAACGCTCTTTATATTCGATTTTGATTATATATGGGGCGGGACCGAAATTACATTTAATGGAGTTGATACAGGATTTGATATAAAAGGTCGGTGGTTTAAACCTGGAACGCGACTTACCGATAATGAAGATAATGACTTGATTATTGCCGTTAAAAAAAATGATGGATTGGAAGTAGCTATATTAGACGAAAATATGGCGGATGAAATGATCTTAGCCACTATTTATTATCACATATATTCATCCGGTGGGAAAATGTTATCAGTTTTAATCGGCAGTGTAGCATAATTCCGTATCACTGCCTACAACACACGCTATAATAAATTCGCGAGATTATGGAGTATAAGTCTAATTTAGCTAAATTATTAACTGTATTAAATTATGTTTGATATTTTCCGAAAATATTTAGAAGATAAAATTTCTTTAACCAACCAAGACTTTGAGTTGATTGAATCGGTTTCATCATTCAAAAAACTTCGGAAACGACAATATCTTTTACAGGAAGGAGATGTTTGCCGCTTTAATGCTTTTGTATGCAGGGGTTTTCTGCGCTATTATTATGTGGACAACAAGGGACAGGAACACATTATGCAGTTTGCTCCTGAAAATTATTGGACAGGAGACAGAGAAAGTATGGATTCAGGTTTGCCTTCAAAATATAACGTTGATGCCATTGAGGACAGTGAAATTTTATTGCTAAAGAAAGAAGACTTTGAGCTAATTCGCAAGACAGTTCCCGCCTTCAATGATTTTGTAAATAAAATGCTTAAAAAAAATGTTTTGGTTTTGCAGGAACGGATTCATGTCAGCTTATCTCTTTCTACAGAAGAAAAATACAGCAACTTTATTTCAAAATATCCTTCAATCAGCAATCGTGTACCACTACACATGGTTGCATCTTACCTCGGTGTGTCTCCTGAAACTTTGAGCAGGGTAAGAAGCCAATCCACCAAGAAATAATGAATTTTTATTGAAACTCTTGACAAATGTCAAGAGTTTTTTCCTTCAAATGTCATTGGAGTTGGGCTCTTTATGCATGCATCTTTGCATTAGTAAAAAATCAAAAAACAACACAAATGAAAAAGACAATAGGAATTATCGGAGCAGGCAATATAGGTAAAACAATTACTGCACACTTGCTGAAAAACGGCTACGCTGTAAACATCAGTAACAGCAAACGGCCTGAGTCATTAAAGGAAACAGTTGCGCTATTAGGAAAAGGAGCAACAGCGGTTACTGCTGCTAAAGCCGCCGAAGCAGACATTGTAATTTTAGCCATTCCCTGGCTTCAGGCTCAAACTTTAACCAACCTTACCGATTGGAAAAACAAAATTGTAATTGACGCTTCCAATCATTACATAAGTCCAGATTTTCAAATGGCAGATTTGGGAAACCGTGCTTCAAGCGAAATTGTACAGGAGCATCTTCCGGGCTCACGTCTGGTAAAGGCTTTCAACACGCTTTACTTTAAAATATTAGCCGGAAATCCGGTTGAAGCAAATGGACATCGTGTGCTTTTTATTTCGGGAGATGACAATGAAGCCAAAGAACAGGTTAGTGAAATGATCAAAAACATTGGTTTTGCACCCGTTGACCTCGGTTCTTTATCTGCTGGTAAACTTCAACAGGCAAAGGGTGCTTTAGCCCTGCAAAATTTGATTAAACTCTAACCTAAACCAATTAAAAAAACATAAAATGAAAAAGAATAAAATTATCTACTGGACGGCAACAGGTATCCTTGGAGCTATGATGCTTTTTAGTGCCTACGGATATTTAACGATTGAAGAAATGAAGGCTGGTTTTGTGCATCTTGGCTTCCCCGCTTACTTCAGAATTGAACTGGCTACAGCAAAGATTATCGGTACTCTTGTTTTGCTGGTTCCTTTTATTCCGAAGCGAATAAAAGATGCGGCTTATGTGGGGTTTGCAATTACATTTATTTCAGCATTTATAGCGCACACCTCAAGCGGTGACCCTTTATCAGTCGCCATAATGCCATTAATATTTCTGGGTATCCTTGTAGTGTCATTTATTTATAACAATAAATTTGTTCCAGTCCCTGCAAGTAATGAGTTCCAGCAGCAGAAAGTCGTCAGCGTTAGCGGAATTCACAGTCATTGAGCTAATTTTGAATTTATGATTTTGTTTGTATCTTGCGGGAAAATAAGTGCTTTTAAATAATTGTAAGCGAGCAAAACACCCAAGCAGAAGAAAAAGCGTCAGAACCGCTGATTAAATTGATGGAATGATTAAACTATGATTGTAAAAGAAAAATATAAATATTCTGATTTAACAGGCAAGATAATTGGCTGTGCAATGGAGGTTCATATTAGGAAATGGATTTCAAGAGGTCATTTATCAGCGAGCATTAGCAAAAGAAATGATTTTACAGGGATTAAGTTTTTCGAGAGAACACGAAATGCCCATTTTTTATAAAGAAGAACAGATAGGTACAAGAAGAGTCGATTTTTTAATTGACGATGTTATTTCTGTTGAATTAAAGGCTTTAACAAAAACCGAAGATGTCCATTTAGCACAAGCCATCAATTATTTGGAAGCATATAATTTAGAAGTGGGTTTACTGATAAATTTTGGAGCAAAAAGTTTAGAATTCAAACGACTAATAAACTCAAAATTTAATCAATGAAATCACAATCATAGTTAATCAATTTAATCAACGGCTAATCAAAGTTCAGACAAGAAAGGCCCGGTGGTATAAATCACCCATGTTATCTCTGTTGAATTAAAGGCTTTAACAAAAAACCGAACATGTCCATTTAGCACTAATCAATGAAATCACAATCATAGTTAATCAATTTAATCAACGGCTAATCAAAGTTCAGACAAGAAAGGATAATGACTTCCCACCCCACCCCAAATAATTGACAATTCTTTTTTGACTACAACTATCTGACATTTGGCTACACCTGTTCTTGAATTGTTGCGGACTTTTGCATCAACAAAAAAGAACAAGTAAAATGAAACTAATTGCAATAGAAGAACATTTTTTGACAAAAGCAGTCAAAGATGAATGGCATAAATATTCAAGCAAGGACGACCCCACCGAAAAACTTCAATTGGGTGAAATTGGAAATCGCTTGGAAGATATTGGAAATTCACGGCTTCAACTTATGGATGAAACAGGCATTGATATGCAAGTGCTTTCGCTGACAAGTCCCAGTTTACACAATTTGGGCAGTGAAAGCATTAGCCTTGCTGTACAAACCAACGATTATGTTGCGGAAATTGTAAAGAAAACACCCGACAGATTTCAAGGTTTTGCAGCATTGCCAATGTTTGCACCAAAAGAAGCAACAAAAGAATTAGAGCGTTCCGTAAAAAATATCGGCTTGAAAGGCGCAATGTTATGTGGACGAACACGAGAGAAAAGTTTAGACCACAAAGATTTTTGGGAATTGTTTGAATGTGCTGAAACGCTTGGCGTTCCTTTATTCATTCACCCGCAAATTCCGCAAAAAGCAGTTAGGGACATTTACTATTCAGGTTTTGACGAACTAACCGACCTTGCGTTTTCAACCTTTGGACTTGGTTGGCATTACGAAGCAGGAATACAATTTGTTCGTTTGGTTTTGGCAAAAGTTTTTGACCGTTTTCCTAATCTTCAAATTATTCTGGGACATTGGGGCGAAGTGATTTTATTTTATACCGAAAGACTGGCTTCATTAAACAGAGTTACGAAACTCAACAAACCGTTTATTGATTACATTCGTCAAAACTTGTATGTAACACCGAGTGGAATGTTCAGTCATTCTTACCTGCAACGTTCCATTGAAATTATTGGAACAGACCGCATACTTTTTTCATCTGACTATCCGTATCAATACCGGCAAGGGCGAGAAGCAAGGAATTTTTTGGAAACAACAGAATTAAGCAAGGAAGACAAAGAAAAATTTGCTTCTAAAAATTGGGAAAAATTAATCAGTAACAAAATAATTAGAAAGCAAGGTCAAAACAAAAATTTTTAAACAAACTCAGCGGTAAACCAAAAGAAGTTTGTTGCGAAACAATACAAGATAAAATGCAAACTTTGCAGAAGTTGTCCAAGCAACCCTAAAATTTTATTGAAACAAAGTCGTTCGGAAAAAGCGTAATTTGCCTGCACAATTTCAAAACTATATTATGGGAAATTCAAAAACAGAGCGTATAAAAACAATCAGCGAATTTCATCGGTTAAGAGGTTTGTCACAGCCCGAACATCCACTTATCAGCGTTGTTGATTATGCTTTGATAAAACGACCTCCTGATATTGGCGAAATGAATTTGATTTTTGATTTCTACCAAATTTCCATTAAAAGAGGAATAAATGCCAAACTCAAATACGGACAACAGGATTATGATTTTGATGAAGGTGTTATGTTTTTCGGTGCACCCAATCAAGTTTTCAAAATTCAGCCTAATGGAAATTCAACACAACGTTCAGGTTGGATATTGCTCATTCATCCCGATTTCCTTTGGAATACATCACTTGCAAAAACCATTAAACAATACGAGTTTTTTGGTTATTCCGTGAATGAAGCATTGTGGCTTTCAAAGAAAGAAAAAGCAACAATCAACAACATTATTCAAAATATTCAACAGGAGTATCATTCCAATATTGATAAGTTCAGCAAGCAAATTATTATTTCACAAATTGAAAGTTTGCTTAGTTATTCAGAACGTTTTTATAATCGCCAATTCATTACCAGAGAAAAATCCAATCATCAAATTTTGGAACGCTTGGAGACAATATTGACCGACTACTTTAATGCTGATGATTTGGTTTCAAAAGGTTTGCCGACAGTTCAGGACATGGCAGATAAGTTAAACGCTTCGCCAAAATATTTAAGCAGCTTATTGAAAGTATTGACAGGACAAAGCACACAACAATACATACACGACAAACTGATTGAAAAAGCCAAAGAAAAACTATCTACAACAGACTTGAGAGTCAGCGAAATTGCTTACGAATTGGGCTTTGAACATGCGCAATCTTTCAGCAAACTTTTCAAGATAAAAACAAATCAGTCGCCTTTGGAATTTAGGCAATCATTTAACGGACAGCAATAACTTTAAATAAAAAAAACATGACAAATCAATTAAAAGATTTAATTAAAAAAGCGTATTCCGCTTTTAATTCAAGAGACATTGACACCGCACTTTCAACATTTCATCCAAATATAGAATGGCCAAAAGCCTTTGAGGGTGGTTATGTAAGCGGACACAGTGAAATAAGGGAATATTGGACAAGACAATGGACAGAGATAAATCCCCATGTCCAGCCTTTAGAATTTAACGAAAGGCAAGACGGAACTATAGAAATTACTGTTCATCAAAAAGTAAAGGACTTGCAAGACGATACAATTTTTGACGGAATTGTAAAACATATTTACACTTTGCAAAACGGCTTGTTACGAAGAATGGACATTGAACTTGAATAGATAAGTAAGACAAACGACAATGGTTTTAAACGGCAGTTGGACAAAACCAACAACACATTTTTTATAGACCCCACCGGTGCTACAAACCCTTGTATTACTCTTTTTTGTTGTGTTATTTATTACGCTAAAAACATTTAATTATGATCAAACAACGGCACCTAAGCATTGCGCTAACCACCATCCTATTATGGAGTTGCAATTCAGAAACCAAACATACGGATGTAGCAAATAACATCCAAGTTGAGGCGACATCTACCTTGCCTATAGGCGACAACGCACAAAATGCATTAGACTGGAACGGCACTTATAAAGGGCTTACTCCTTGTGCGGATTGTGAAGGCATCGAAACTGAACTTACTCTTAACCTGGATCATAGCTATATTCTAAAAACCAATTATAAGGGTAAGGAAATGAATAATTTTGAAGAAAAAGGAAATTTCAAATGGGATGAAACAGGAAGCAAAATAACTTTAGACTACCCTAAAGAAAATCCATATGGCTACTTCGTTGGAGAAAATACACTTACTGAATTAGATGGCGAAGGCAAAAAAATTAAGGGACCAAATGAGGAGTTTTATCTGCTCAATAAAATAAATTAATAACCTCAGGTCTCAAAGTGCGGTGCCATTTGTATGCATAGATTTCCGGATTTCTATTTAAAGAAATCGGAGCCAATTAATTTGACCCCGATTTCTTTGCTTTTGAAGGTTTCCAAAATACTTTTCTCCTATTCAAAACCCGTAATTTTTACTTCGTCAAAATCAAGCTGCATCTCGACATTTCTTAAAACGCGATCGTCATATATATTTTCACGACGGATTTGATGAAGTTCATTTCTTTGCGAATGGATGATTTCGCGGGAAATATGCTTACTTATATTTACGGCTTCCGCAAAATGATTGGTATCGGCAATACATTCCACTTTGTCTTCCAGCATTTTTATTTCGTTTTCCAGTTTATGTTTTTGGTGTCTCACCAACCCATTCTCCTCTGTTAAATTATCATATTCAAAACGAATTTTTTCCAACCCGATTTTCTTTAATCTTCTTTGAATGGCGATTTCCTGTTTTTCAGAAGGGATTTTACTGCCCAAATCTTCGATTTTTAATAATTTTAAAATCGGCGGCAAAAGCAAGCCTTGCCCCACCAAAGTTATAAGGATAATCACAAAAGTTACAAAAAGGATGATGTCTCGGTGTGGGAATTTGTCACCGCCCAAAGTCAAGGGGATGGAAAGTGCGGCTGCTAAGGAAACAACACCTCTCATCGCTGCAAAGCTAATGATGAACGCCTCTTTCCAACTGGGTTTTGGTTGGGTCTCCCTTATTTTTTTACTCAGGATTCTTGGGACAAAGGCCAATCCAAAACTATATAGTATCCTGGTTGCAATAATACAGCCACCAATAACAACAGCATAGAAAATCCCTTGTCCAATCGTATAATCGGTCATCCCTTCTACTACAACTGGAAGTTCGAGCCCTATTAAAATAAAAACAATAGTATTCATTAAAAATATCAGGGAACTCCAAACCGCCCCTGCCTGGATTCTTGAGGTGTGACTTAAATAGCAGTGCGCATTATAAGACATCATCAATCCTCCCGCAACCACTGCCAAAACACCGGAGAAGTGAAAATGCTCCGCAGCAATATACATCGCATAAGGCACAATGAGCGTAAATATTGTGTCGATATTAGAATTTGAAGGAATGATTTTTAAAAGCAAACCAAAAACAAAACCCATCGCCAAGCCGATAATTGTCCCCATAACCGCCATGATAAAAAAATCTGAAACAGCTTCTTTAAAAATAAAGTGCCCTGTGACAACCGCCGCCAAAGCAAATTTGAAAACAATCAAGCTCGAGGCATCGTTGATCAGGCTTTCACCTTCCAGAACACTTGTAATTTTTGAAGGAATCTTCATTGTTTTAAGAACAGAAGTTGCCGCAACTGCATCTGGAGGGGAATTGATTCCGCCCAACAAAAAACCCATTGCCAGCGTTAATCCCGGAATTATAGAAGACGAAACAAACGCCACCACCAGCGAAGTAAGGAAGACCAGGCCAAAAGCCATTGAGAAAATTTGTTTCCGCCATTTATGGAAATCTTTCCAGGAGGTGAACCACGCCGCTTCAAACAAAATCGGTGGTAAAAATATGAGGAATACCCAATCCGGCTCTATTGCCAGAGTAGGCATTCCCGGAACAAGACTAATTAAAAGTCCCGCTATGACAAGGAAAATGGGATAGGCAACTTTCAGTTTTTGTCCGAGCATGACCAGCATCATTACGCTAAAAAGGACGATGATGGCGATAATTACATAATTGTGTATCATAAGTAGTCTTTTAAAAATTATTCATCATTTGAATAATTAAAAGGATGCCAATAACCAAAGGTAATTTAAAGTTGAAAATAATACACAATCCCGATATTATTGCACAGAGGACTAAATCTTCAAATCAGAGCATAACTGAATTGTATTTAAAAAAAAGGTGCTTTGCAAGCTTAGAAACCGTAAGGAATTGTTTACCGGAAGAAAACAAAAGATTGGAGAAGGGCCTTTGGTTTTAATTGGGAGTGTAATTTGAACGGTGTCCATCTTTAACTGACTATATTTACAAAATCAATTGAAACGGGTGCTTCATTTGAAGTACATAAATTTTAAGGAATGGCTTTCAGTAATTGTCTGAATCACGGATTAAATGGATTAAGGATTTCACGGACAAAAATCTGTGCCATCTGCGTAATCAAAAAAATCCGTGATTCAGACAAAAAAAATCAGGGGTGCTTCATTTGAAGTACATAAATTTTAGGGAATGGCTTTCAGTAATTGTCTGAATCACGGATTAAATGGATTAAAGGATTTCACGGACAAAAATCTGTGCCATCTGCGTAATCAAAATAAATCCGTGAAGGTCGTTAAACTTTCAGAGTTTTACCATAGCAATTATACTGACCTAAAAGAAGCTTTGATTCCCCAAGTGCGAAACTTGGGACAAAAGCACTGCAGTCTAACACAAGAATTCAAAGAAATATTCATTTGACTCGGCCTAATAGACGGCTTGGCTTTCGTTTCCTACCTTGGTTGCAAATTTGATTTATGCACAGGCATTAAATTAAAATGAAATTTAATGCCTGTAATTTCTACCTTTATTAGTATTTAATCAATTTATGAGTATAAATTATATCGCTGTCTTTCTCTTTTAAATATATAATATATGTGCCTGAAGGCCATTTATTGCAATCTATTGTTCGAATAGTTTCATTATTAAGCCTTTCCGTAAAAATCATTTTCCCGGTAATATCCAGAATATTAATGTCAGTTATTTTATTTATCCCTTCTAAAGCAAAGTAGTCATGTATAGGGTTAGGATAAATTTTAATTAAATTTTGATCCTGGATGTTTTTTATAGAAGTTCCGGTAGAATCAATTCCATCCTCTTCCATAGTGTTGGTAAATCGCATAACTACCGGAAATAAAGCATCCTCAGTAGCTTTTTCCAATTTCCCATAACCACCTAAGATTATTTTGTTGTTATCTTGAAGACCTAAAAAATGAAAATGATCCAAAGCATTCCTTGTTCCCATTATTTCACTTGACATTCCTTCAAAAGTTAAATCGTCAGTGCCATCTTCATTAATTCGCTTTATATTGTATTGTGCATTAACACCCGTATCCATCATTGCTGCAACCAATAGTTTATTACCATCCTGTATATGTGCATCATAATAATACCAACTATCAGAGTGTACATTAGGAATTACTAATCTTCCGTTTTGACCATAATTATTGACAATTGAACCAGAAGGACTTATCTTGTAAACTAAAACCTCTGGAGTCACAGGGCCATTTGTTGAACAATTAACATAAATAAAACCATTATCATCTACATCAATATATTTATTGAGAAAAAACAATCGCTCTGAAGCTGATTTAGGCAATATCACCTTACCATTAGTTCCAAAATTTGTTTGAAGAGTTCCATCCACATTAAATTTCGCAACAAAATCTACCCGAATAAAATCCTGTGGGGAACTTGTTAGATGTGTACCCGTAACCAAGAAGGAATTATCAGCCAATACTTTAATCATGCTATAGCGGATATAATTACTGGCAAATCCTATGTTTTCAGACATAATCCCAGCATTACCAAATGTATTGTCAATATTACCATTGCTGTTTAATCGCATGATACCCCCTATATTAGCTAGATTATCGAAATTAAGTGCAAGAAGCAAAATTTTGTCATCACTTTGCGCTGACATGGAATACAAGCCATTAAAATTATGAGGACCAGCACTAACACGGGTTACACCGTTTTGTCCAAAAGATGGGTCAAATGACCCATCTTCATTAATTTTATATATTATAATTTTAGAATTACTATTAGTTGTAGAATTTCCAGCATAAATGATTTTATTGTTTGGCAATACAACGAGATTATCTAAAGTTTTTGCATCAGGTTGATTACTGCCGCTAAACTTTAAATGGCCCATGGAATTAAATGTAGAATCCAATTGTCCGTTAGCTTTTAAACGCGTGATACTCCAGTCGCCACCTGCTCCCTGAAGTGAATAGCCAGCAGCAAGATTTCCTCCTAAAACAATTTTGTTATCAGAAGCAATCTCCATATTTCTAACTTTGTTTGTCTTGTATGGTGAAGATCCAAATAGCGGATTAGATACAACTTCCACTCCATTAGTACCAAAAGTAGGATCAATAAAATAAGGATCTTGGGCCTTACTTGTAATAATAGTAAAACCTGTAATTAAGCTTAAAAAAAAGATTTTCTTCATAATATCAATAAAATTAGTTGGTTATGATAAGGTAGACATCAATTTTACACAAAAGGTTGGGCTATATAGTTTTCTTCTATGTTCCTCTTCAAATTACTGATTCGATAAGACATCCCCTCATTTTCAAAACGCTACGATGATCCTTATGCATCTGAGCACCCGCATATTTTCTCCCTTAGATTTGCAAAATTCTTTTCCTGGAAGATAATTAGGGCTTGCTCAAAAACTTGAAAGCATTTGCTACTGTAGGTTCCATAAGCAAATGCCTATATCAAATGCAAGGAAAACAACTCGACAGTTAAAAAAATCATGCATTTAATTTCAAACTCCGGCTATAAAGGAGCTGAAATTGCAACTATGGGACACTTTCTTAAGATATCGACTTGATACTCATTTTTTTACACTTCTCTAGAAGGACACGGAATTCGCTGTTGACTTATTATAATTCCGAAGGAATGAAATGATTATAGAAATTTGATATTCCATCCAGAAAAATCCCGAAGGGATGTCATATTTCACCCTTCAGGGTTTGCCTACTTACAATATAGAACTATAATAATTTCAGCCTTTCAGGCTTATTAATTTTAAAAATGAAAACAATAAATGGAGTTATTGAGCAACCCTAATTATGGGAAGACATATCCATAAATTTATTCTATATCGATAATTTCATAGGAATAAAACTAACCGGTGGCAGTAGCTCAATAACCAATTGGTCAAAGTTTTTATGCCTATGCTATGATAAAATGCACCGCCGCTTCTCCCCTTATAGTGCTCGGTTAACAATTTAGGGTTGATTACCCATTATTAAGGACTTGGATTGATGGGGCAAGGCAGCCAGTTAGTCAATTGTTCAAAATTAAAGGTTTTAAGATGGAACAAACAACAAAACTTCTTGGGCATCGATGTTTCCAAACCCTTCTTTGATGTTGCCCTCATAGCTGTAGTTAACCATGAAAAGCAAGCTATCATGTTGGGCCATTTTGACTACAACGACAGTCGTTTTGGCTACATCTGTTTTTTGACAAAGTTGCACTTTTGCATCATCCAAACAATAGAAATATGAATATCGTATTGACAGGCTCCTTAGGCAACATCAGCAAACCGCTTGCAACAGATTTGATTGCAAAAGGACATTCGGTAACTGTTATTAGCAGCAATCCCGAAAAACAAAAAGACATTCAGGTATTAGGAGCAAAAGCTGCAATCGGAAAATTGGAAGATACAGATTTCCTCGCTTCAACTTTTGAAGGTGCAGAAGCAGTATATTGTATGATACCAATGAACATGAACGATGCCCACCAACAAGCCTATATAAACAAAATAGCAAAAAATTATGTGCAAGCACTAAAACAAGCAGGGGTAAACCGTGTAGTGCTTTTAAGTGGTTGGTCTGCCGATTTAATTAAAGGCGAAAATGCCGAAGACATTTTTAATGAACTGACAAATACCTCAATAACCATTATGCGACCTGCATCTTTTTACACCAACTTTTATTTTTCTATGGATATGATAAAAGGCAAAGGCCTTATCGGGAAATTTTTGACTCTTCGTCATTCGGGTTTAATGGCTTTGTTAACAGGAAAAACAGGTTTGCTAATGGGGAATTATGGAGGGGACGACAAAATTATTTTTGTTTCACCAAAAGATATTGCAGAGGCTGTTGCGGAAGAACTCGTAAATCCGCCAACCAAAAAAGTAAAAATCCGCTATGTGGGAAGCGAAGAAATGACTTGCAATGAAGCCGCAAAAATTATAGGTTCCGCTGTCGGAAAGCCTTATTTGAAATGGGTTTTAATTTCGGATAAACAAATGTTGCAAGGATTAAAAATGGCAAAAATGCCTCAGGAACTTGCAGAAACTATGGTAGAAATGCAGTCGGTTATGCACAACGGAGCGCCACTTAAAAATTTTCACAAGAACAATCCACAAATGGGAAAAGTAAAATTGAAAGATTTTGCAAAAGAATTTGCACTAATATATAATCAAAAATAGTATCATTGTATATGGCAAATACAAAACCGCATAGAATAAAATCAATCAGTGAGTTTCATCGGCTAAGAGGTCTGTCCAAGCCCGAACATCCTTTGATTAGCGTAGTAACAATGGACAATTTTACCCATATGCCCGACCTAAGTACTGTAAATGCGGTATTTGACTTTTATTTTATTGCTTTGAAGCGTATGAAAGGAATAAAGTATAAATATGGACAACTGCACTACGATTTTGAAGATGATGGCATACTGTTCTTTATGTCGCCTAATCAGGTGCTCCAACTTGAAATTATTGAAGAAGAAAATTCCGGAAAATCATCAGGTTGGATTTTACTCATTCACCCCGATTTTATTTGGAACACGCCACTTGCAAAAACAATTAAGCAATACGGTTTTTTTGATTATTCGGCAAATGAAGCCTTACTTTTATCGGAAAAAGAAGAAGTAACGCTAAACGGCATTATACAAAATATCAGACAAGAGTATCATTCCAATATTGACAAATTCAGCAAGCAAATTATCATATCTCATATAGAAGCATTGCTCAACTATTCAGAACGGTTTTATAATCGTCAGTTCATCACGAGAGAAAAAGCCAATCATCAAATACTTGACCGTTTGGAAAAATTATTGACAGATTACTTTAATAGTGATGATTTGATTTCAAAAGGTTTGCCGACAGTGCAATATGTTGCAGACCAACTAAACATTTCGCCAAGTTACTTAGGAAGTATACTTAGAGTGCTGACAGGGCAAAACACACAGCAGCACATTCATGACAAGCTATTAGAAAAAGCTAAAGAAAAATTATCTACAACAACCCTTTCAATAAGCGAGATTGCTTACGAATTAGGCTTTGAACATGCACAATCATTCAGTAAACTTTTCAAGACAAAGACAAATATTTCGCCTCTGGAGTTCAGAAAATCATTTAATTAAATTTCTTCCTTTGGCCTTTCCTTTAATTTTTCAGCAGAAACACGACCAGAAACGCCAGGCAACGGACGACAAAGAACCACAGCTAATAGCTAAGTTTTCGTCTTGCTCCCCTGATCTTAGTGTCTCACTAAGACGGAACACGCCCCCTCCTTGGACACTTCGGCAACTCCGTGTACTAATAAGAATACAACAAAAAAAATTTACCATGAAAAGAGAATATGTAGAATCAAGTGTGATGACCAGTTATGGTTACGACTCAAGTATTTCAACTTTAGAAATTGAGTTTAGAAGTGGTGATGTATGGCAATACTTTGAAGTTCCTGAAAGTGTTTATTACGAAATGAAATCCGCATCATCATACGGAAAGTTCTTTCAGGCAAACATCAAAGGTCAATATGCAGAAAAACAAGTAGGTTAATTTAATATCATCTGCTAAAGATTTACAAATACCACGAAAATGAAATTTTAATTGCTAAGTACCGGTTTCATTATGACTAAAAACAGACCAAGTTTAAAATGTTACTTCCCCCAACATCAGCGCTAGATGTGAGTGATATCACTAACCCCGTAGAGACGCAATGCATTGCGTCTCTACACCACCAATAATAAAAGACACCCATTTACATCTATCCCGACCCTGCAGAAATCTCATTAAAATCCTGCTGACAAACCAACCCTTTCCCCAAAGCGCAAACCCCATCAATTCCATTTCCTACCGGCTCTTCATACCTACTCAAAATAACCTTCTGCTCTGCACCAGCACGCAGCAACAACACTTTAGCCGATGCTCCCAAATATTGATGCAACAATAATTCCAGCACTTCATCAGCCCTCACTCCCTCATGTAACAGCCTGTTTGCCCTTGCGGTAATCTTTCCCATTACTCCATGTCCCTTCTTTTGAACAGGCAACCTTCTATATATTACTTTAGCAATCCGGGCAGCCGTCCCGAAAAGCGCCGAACTTCTCCGGCTACCACAGAAAGCGACATCCCGCAATACCCGATCCTTGTTCAGCGAACTTTTCCTGCGTGCATAATAGTGCCCATTCAACTTATAAAAAGTTATACCGCCTACAGTTCCCCTCACTTTGATAAACCCAATTTGCTTAGCCATAATTTAAAAAAAAATTGCATGAATACACAAACATACCAAACATTTCTGTCATACGCAACCCTCAAAAAAAGCAATATCAGGAATATCACTCCGGTAAAACCATATGTTGCTACCATTCTTACCTATAAATCCCTTAGGGTAACTCCGTACATACAGTAAGGTAACTCCGTATATACAGTATACCTAAAGTAATGCTCCGGACATACAATTGGCATACATCTCCTACATCGATACCTAAAGATTTCAACGAATTAAGTGGAATATATAAGCACATCTTCAATTTTACTTGTATATTGTGTGAAAATTAAGCCTATTGTAAAGAGAATAATTATTTCAGATGATTAATTTATTCATAATAAAGACGTTGAATTACAATATAAACATTCAGCAACGTCTATTATAAATAGGCAATTCAGTATTCCGGCAACAAACGAACAGATATAAATCATTTCACCATGATTAAATATTTCCCACACAGCTACATTCTATTGATCTTATTGGTCCTAGGCACTTCCTGTAACGGACAAATCAATACAAATTTGTCAAAAGAAATCAATAACCCACAAAAAACGCTTACGAGTGAGCAACCCAAACTTATAAAAACCCAAGGCACAGACCCATACCAGAATATCCATTGTGGCTTGCAGGACAAAGCCGGAAATCTTTGGTTTGGCACAACCGGCGAAGGCGTTTATCGTTATGACGGAAAATCATTTACCCAGTTTACAGTAAAAGACGGTTTAAGCAATAATAAAGTTTGGTCTATTTTAGAAGATACAGCCGGAAACATTTAGTTTGGCACGGACGCCGGAATCAGTCGATACGATGGAAAAACTATTTCCAATATTTCAATTTCCCTGGCCAATATTAACTACCTAAATCCCGGTATGCCCACAAATAATAAAAATGCAGTATGGAGCATGATGCAAGATAAAAGCGGGAAAATCTGGTTCGGCCCAAGTGAGGGTGTTTATTCATACAACGGCAAAACCTTTATCCATTTTTTACAAAATGACGGCGTAATAAATAACGAAGGTCTTCATCTTAAAATGGTAGATTGTATTCTGGAAGATAAACAAGGAAACATCTGGTTCGCCTCCGGGATGCCACCAGGAGAAGAAGGCGTTTGCCTTTATGATGGAAAATCAATCACCAGTTTTAAACCCGGTGGTGATGGCTGGATTCGCAATCTGTTGGAAGACAAAAACGGCGTCATTTGGTCAGGTGGCAGGCACCAGGGAGCCTGGCGTTATGATGGCACAACTTTCAATAAGTTTACCGAAAAAGAAGATATTGGACTTCCTTTATATGAAGATAAAGCAGGGAATATTTGGTTCAATGGAGAAGAAAAAAACAGAAGTATTGAAAGTAAAGACGGTATATGGCGCTCCGATGGCAAGACATTCACCAATTTGAGTCCCAAAGAGGGTTTAGGTCCTTACTATGCATTTTGCATTGTAGGAGATAAAGCAAGGAATATTTGGGTTGGCACAAGAAATATGGGCTTATACCGTTACGATGGAAAAACCTTTACCAACTTTTCAGAATAAAAAATTCAGGACAAACTTAAATAAGGGTTTGTTCAGAAGCATGAAAGCTTTGGGAGATACTTTCGGGAAAGATACACGCAACCTCATAAAAACTAAAAACACACCATTGAAAATCAACGGTGTGTTTTATTCTGCAACAACTGCTTTACTGGATTGTAAATTGCGGGTTTTGTTGTCTGGCCTTAACTTGCTTTACCAATTTTTTCCTTCTTCTTCCCCTAAACCTATTCATTAAAGAATCTACTACATAATAAACACAAGGAACAACCAACAAAGTCAGTATCAAGGAACTGGTCAGACCACCGATGATAACCCATGCCATACCACTTTTCACTTCCGCACCCGATCCGGTTGCTAATGCAATGGGCAACATACCGAAAATCATGGCGATAGTAGTCATCAAAATTGGCCTGAAACGCTCCCTTCCGGCATCTATCAATGCCTCTACCAATCCAGCACCTTCGGCCTTTCGCTGATTGGTAAAATCGACGAGCAAAATCCCATTTTTAGCCACCAGTCCCATCAGCATGATCAAACCAATCATGGAGAAGATCGTCAGCTCTTTCATTGTCAATGCAAGGGCTAAAAACGCACCAATGGTTGCCAGAGGCAATGCGAACAATACCACGAAAGGATAAATAGCATTTTCATATAACGCTACCATGATTAAATAAACCAAAAGAATACCTAAGCCCAATGCTCCTAACAAACTACCGAAGGCATCGCCTTGGTTCTCCATTTGTCCGGTAAATTTCCAGGTTACACCTGCCGGTAATTTGATCTTATCAACTCGATCTTTTATTTCCTGACCCACGGTTCCCGCTGCCCTTCCCTGAACATCTGCCTGAACGGTGATGGAAGGTAACCTGTCCGACCTTTCCAAAACGCTTTCACCTAAATCTTCACTAACAGTGGCAAATTGATCTAATCTAAAGGATTGCCCACTGCTATTGGTAAATAATAAGCCACGAACATCACCAATATTTGATTTATTATAATCATCTGATTTAACCATGATGTCATACTCGTTACCTAAATACTTATATTTTGCCTGGTCATTCCCACGGAACGCATTACCGATGGACGCGCCCACTTCTGATGCATTCAATCCAAAAACAGCTAATTTTTCGCGATCCAATTTGACATCGATTTCAGGTTTGGGAGTTTTGGTACTGAATGCCGGATAAACTACACCGGGATTGGATTTTACAATATCCATAATCTGTTCTGCACCTTCCCGTATTTTATGACGGTCACTTCCCTTCACCACCATCATAATAGCCGCCTGGTTGGCACCACCCGTAATGGAAACCGCTGCCACTGTGACCTTTACACCTGGGATTTGCGAAATTTTCTTTTGCATTTCATTTCCAAACTCTTCGGAAGAAATTGTCCGCTCATCCTTATCTACTAATTTGACATTTATTTCAGAATAGTTACTGTTCCCAACGGTAGCCAAACCTGTACTTGAATAACCGATATTAGAAAAAACCGTTACCACTTCTGGTCTGCTCATAATGATTTTCTCCGCTTCCTGAGTTATCATATTGGTTTGATAAACAGATACCGTTGGATCCAGTTCCAGTTTTACCAATAATTCACCCTGATCGCCATTACTGATAAAAGTAACGCCCACAAATCCATTCTTCAACAAGAAAAAAGTACCAATAAACAAGATGATCACACCTCCGAAAATCCATCTTTTATGAAACAGCGCCCATTGTAAAATATGACCGTAGCCATCACGAAGTGCATCAATCCGGTTTTCAAACCAAATACTGATTCTTCCCCATAGTGTTTTCTTGTCGAGATGCACCAATTTACCCCATCTCGAAGCAAGCAAAGGTGTGAGCGTAAAACAAACAATTAAACTCATTATGGTTGAAAATACGACCACCAAGGCAAATTCCCTAATGATGTTCCCAATCATGCCACTTACCAATGCCATTGGCAAAAACACCACGACATCCACTGAAGTAATGGCCAACGCCGTAAATCCGATTTCTGAACGACCGTCAATTGTGGCCTGCCGTTTATTTTTGCCCATTTCCATGTGCCGCATGATGTTCTCCAGGATTACGATCGAGTCATCCACCAAAATCCCAACAACTAAGGACAATGCCATCAAGGTCATCAGGTTTAAGGACATACCCATCAAGTTCATCATGATAAAAGTTGGAATCATGGATGCCGGCAATGCCACCAAGACAAATAAGGAACTGCGGACACTGTGCAAAAACATCAGCATGATCAAAGACACGATAATAATCGCCAACAATATATCTTCCATTACCGCATTTGCAGAATTTAAAGTATATATGGATTGATCAGATGCGATATTGAAATGAATCCCGATATTTGCATAATCAGCTTTTAAAATTTCCAGTTTTTGTTGTACTAATTTGCTGACTTCCACGGCATTGGCATCCGTTTGTTTCAAAATTTGAATACCAATTGAAGGCAAACCATTAATATGGTTGATTGTGGTCACTTCTGCCTGTCCGTTCACGACCTCGGCAACATCCCTCAAATATACTTTTCCGCCATCTTTAGTATTCAAGATCGTCATGTCCCTCAACTGCTCGGCATTGTTGAATTTAGAATCAAACTTAATTGCATATTCAGTAGATCCGGTTTCCACTTTACCGGCAGGCGTTGACAAACTTGCGGCAGTTATGAAATTAGAAATTTGTGCAATCGTCATTCCATAGGATTCCAATTTATCCCGATTCACATTTACAATCAACTGCCTTTCGTTACCACCAATCAATGAAACCTGGCCAACACCCGGAATATTGGAAAGTTGTGGTTTAATTTGAAGATCGATTAAATCATATAAGGATTTATCATCAGTTTCTGCCGTTACGCCCATTCTTAAAACCGGAATATCGTCAGAGGAGAATTTATTAACGATTGGATCATCCAGATCCTTTGGTAATAAAGCTCTTACCTGATTTACTTTCCTTTGTGCATCATTTTGCGCTTTATCTACATTGATACCATTTTTCAATTGGATAACCACCATAGAAGCTCCTTCCAACGAAGTGGAACTGATTTTATCAATCCCTTCTAAAGAAGAAACGGCATCTTCAATCTCCTTGGTTACAGTATTTTCAATCTCTTCTGCAGAAGCACCACGATAAGTGGTTACGACGGATACAACAGAAGCATCGAATTTAGGTAATAGATTATAATTCAAACTTTTATAACTAATAAAGCCGAATAAAAGGAGAATTGTAAAAATTACCGTGATTAATAATGGCCGGTTGATGGCCAGTTCCGTGAGTTTTTTCATAAAATATGATTAATGAGCTTAATTTATTCTGTAATACCTTCTTTTTGGGTAATTCCTTTAATGTTGGAACCTTCCGAAACATTAATTTGTCCACTTGAGATTACCACATCGCCAGATTTTAATCCGCTTAATACTTCAATGTTATCCCCAAAATCACGCCCTATAGTAATTTTCCGAATGACGGCTTTGTTATTTTCCACTATATATACTTGAGGGTCTTGAATACTTTTCAATAATGCGCTTCTTGGGATCATCAACATCGGCTGTGAACTGAGTCTGTTGAAATCAACATAAGCAAAAGTTCCTGCTTTTAATGGTGCATCCTTAGGATTATCCAAAGCTATTTCCACAGGATAATTATGCGTTGCATCTCCTTGATTACTGATAAATGTAATTTTGCCATTAAAGCTCTTTCCCGGGTAAATATCCGTAGTGACTTTTACATTTTGTCCCACTTTTAAAGTATAAGCATCATTTTCGCTCACCAATACCGTTGCTTTTAGGCGGCTCACATCCACAATATGCCCTAAAACTGCACCCGGACTTACATATTCGCCACCTTCTTTCAGTTTGGAAACTACTTGTCCATTGATGGGTGCTTTTATTTTGTTATCAGACATTTGTTTTTGAATTTGCTCCATCTGGTTGGCTGCATTTTCAGCATTCAATTTAATATCCTGAAAAGTTACTTCTGTAGTAGCTTCGCCACTCAACAATGTTTGATAGCGCGTTAAATCTTTATCCGCTTTGTTTTTAGCCAATTGAGCTGCGGCAAGACTTAATTGCAATCCTTGATTATCAACTTGCGCAATCACCGCTCCTTGGCTGACATGACTACCTAATTCGAAATGAACGCCAGTTAATTTACCACCGGATACCGCCATGATATCAGCTTCCCTGTTAGGGATTAAAGTTCCTGTTTTTAATAAAGCGTTTGAAGCTTCTTGTTCCATAACTGTAATTACATTTACCGGAATGGCAATTGTGCTGGCGGCTACAGGTTTTTTCTTTTCCTCAATTTTCTTTTTATTAGAGGATAATTTAAAGGCAATCGCAGCTATTACGATAATGATAACGCCTATGATGAGCATTCTTTTTTTCATTAGTATTTGTGTATAATTGTTAGTGTTTTAGTTATTTAGTCGTAAGTCCCGTTAGTCATAAGCCAGTAGATCGAAAACTTATCATCTCACATCTCATGTCTCAAATCTCATGTCTATCTCTAAAGTTCTTTATAATAATCTTCCAGAGTTCCATTAGCTTTTTGAACATCCAGATCAGCTAAATAATAATCCAATAAAGAATTGATATAATTATTTTGTGCTTCTCTGTAAGATAATTCCGCATTTAATAAATCGCTCAAGGCAGCCAAGCCTTCCCGATATTGCAAGCTTGTATTTTCATATACTTCATTTGCTAAATCCATATTGTCTTTATTGGTCAATATCGTAATTTGAGAACGCTTCATTTGTGCTTTCGCATTTTGAAAATATAGATCCTGATCTTCTTCACTCAACTTTAAATTAAGCCTGGCATTTTCAACATCTATGACTGCTTGCTTATATTGTGCCTCTCTTCTGAAACCAGTAAAAAGATTCCAGGAAACCTTGATGCCTATTGTCGAGAAATCCAATAAAGGGTCAAATGCATTTCCGATATTGTCCCCATTCCCACTTGCGCCATATCTTCCATATAAAGATAATGTTGGGTAAACCTGGTCCCTGATCATTTTACGGTTAATGTCATAAAGCGTTACCTGTACATTTTGCAGTTTATAGCTCAAATTCTGTGTGTAATCAAAACTTGGGATAACTTTTACAGGCGGTGTCGCACTTAACCATCTTGCCGTATCAGAAAGAGACAAACTATCTTTTTGTGGTAACCCAATATTGTTTTTTAAAGTATTTTTAGCCAGGGTAAGGTTGTTTTGAACAACAGAAATTTGCGAAATGACATTATTCAAATTAACCTGAACTTGCTTGATATCCACTTTTTTAATTACGCCCTGTTCCGCTTGAAGTTTGGTAACAGCCAGGATTTTTTCAAATTTTACTTTATTGTCCTCTAGGAGTTCCAATTGCTTTTGAGCCACTAATATTTGATAATAAGAGGAAGCGATATTATAAATCAGTGCTTCATTATTTTGTTCTTGTTGGAGCGCAGCCATATCAATATTGGGCTGGCGCGCTTTTAAACCCGTCAACAAAGATTGGTCATAAATTTTTTGATCAACCTGAGCCGTCATGGTAGAATTGTATTGCGTACCAAAAGAAACCCTTTGTTCTGGTGTTCCTGGACCAAAAGTCCCTGCCGGTATAATTGTTACGGGTAACTTAAGGTTATCGTCGATTCCGGCATTTACGCTCACCTGAGGTAAGTAGCCTGCCAAGGATTCCCTTGCTAATTGTTGCGATTTTTTTACATTATTCTCATAAATATTCACGGAAGTATGATTGGATAATCCATATTGAATACTCTCTTTAAGCGAAAGCGTATGCGCTGTCTGCGCCACGGAATTTCCTGAAAAAGGAAGTAAAAAAGCCGTTGCAATTATGGGCATCAACCTTTTTGCTGAAAACCTATTGTTGAGAAAATTAAATGAACTCATTGTTGTTATAAATTAATGTTTAGCTTTATGTAATTGCTCCAAATTGTCTGCGATCACCTTTAAGGAATGAATATGTCTGAGGGTTAACTCTGCATCAAATATTTCCAAAATCTCTTTTTCTACATTTTGGATTACGCCTTTCAATTTTAATGCCACAAGCGCTCCTTCTTCTGTAGTACTCACTAAATTCTTTCGTTTGTCATTTTCATCGGGTTTTATGATTACCAATCCTTTTTTTTGCAATGCCAAAATCGTCCTTTGTACTGATGATTTATCTCGGTGGATAAGGTTTGCAATTTCTTGTTGCGACATATTGACACCTTTATAAATACTGATTAAAACAGGGAACTGCTCCGGTTTAATGGGAAACTTTTCTTGTACAAAATACTTATTTGCCAGTCTGAACATCACAATATGTATCCTGTGCATCTGAAAAAAAAGCGTATCCTTTATCCCTTCAAAAAACTGATCAAACGATTCATTGTTACTTTCCATATCTTCAAAAAAATCAAATTTTATTCACAATTCTAAGTAGATCCTTCAAAATTTGAGTGCAAAGGTATTTCATTGTTGATATGTCAACCAAATTATTTTTAAAATTTCCAATTAACTTAACATAATAAATTCTCATGTCCGTAACATTTTTCAATGTCTTTCAGACACAACTCCCCACATCTTAAATCAGATGCAAAAGTAAATTGGAATAAAAAAAAGAAAAATAAGATTTATACAAATAGCGTTGAATCATAGATAAACAAGCTGATTTTATCGGTAGATGGTAAATCGGGAATTAAAATCTCCTGATTGTCTCACCTTTTTAATGCTTACCGATTTCTTTCGTCCCTTTGTCGAATTGATGTAATTAAAAAATATGAATCCGTTTATCTTTGCCTAATAATTTTAAAACATGGAAAACACGAGAAACCAAACCCGAAGAAACAGATGTGGCAGAAGGGATTTTTCATCACGACACCAGTCGCCCAAGCTTGCAGGGCTTATTATTATCCTTATAGGTCTTGCTTATTTATTCAGGAATATCCCTCAAACCTCCGTAATATTGCCTGATTGGCTATTTTCATGGCCGGTATTATTGATTGTTGTTGGCATTTACAATTTAGCAAAACACCGCTTTCAAAACCTATTTTCCTGGATTATTCCTATAGGAATTGGCATATATTTTTTAATAAAAGATTATTTCTTCCTATCTGCCGGATTGGAAAATTTCACCATCCCTATAATTCTTATTGCCATCGGTTTTATTTTTATATTCAAACCTAAAAACCATAGAAGGTGTTATTACCCCAACCAACAGAACTTTCCATCAAGTACTTCAGAACCTATTGACCAAAGCTCGGAAGATTTTGTAAATATCAATTCCACTTTTGGGAACATTGAAAGAAACATCCTCTCAAAAAAATTTAAAGGCGGAAATATCATATGCTCGTTTGGTGGTGCAGAAATTGACCTGAGTCAGGCAGATATGGAAGAAAAAGCAATCATCAATATTTCCATAACTGCCGGCGGTGCAAAAATAGCCGTGCCTTCCAACTGGAATATACAGAATGATGTGAATGTGATTTTAGGTGGCATAGAAGACAAGAGGAAAAAATTTAATAACTTGGGGGAAAGTGACAAAGTATTGATTTTGGAAGGCAGCGTCACGCTGGGGGGATTGGAAATTACTAATTAGACATGAGATTAGACATGAGATTTGAGACATGAGACATGAGACATGAGATTTGAGATAAAAAAACAATATGAATTTAAGTTCTCGGCCACTTAATTTAAAGCTAACTGCTGCAATATTTTTATTTATTGTTGCCATACTGCAATATTTCGTTCTGGTTCAATATTATCTAATTCCCGTGCAAATAGCTTTTGCGGATGCGATATTGGGGATTGGTTTATTATATGTTTTTCTATTGGTTTTACCTTTTAGATTCAATTATTTTTTACCTAAATTCCTCAGTTATTTCGCTATTGGCATACAGTCGTTATTAATGGCTGCTGCCTGGGTTTCGATTTGCAAAAATGTATTGATCTCCTTTTTTCCAGAGCATCATGATTATGGTATATTTTGGCAAAATACTTTTTTATTAAGGGGCTTTGTCACCTGGCTGATTATTTATGACTATTATTTATTTAGCTTTATCTTCGCAAAAATAAATAAAGAAAAAATATCAATTGAAAATGAACAGCAACTCCTTCAACTGCAAAAAGATGGGGAATTATTCAAATTAAGGCAACAGCTCCAACCGCATTTTTTATTTAACAGCCTTAATTCCATAAATGCATTAATTGGCATAAATGCGGAACAGGCACGAAAAATGGTTCAGCAGCTCTCTAATTATTTAAGAAATAACCTAAAAAAAGAAGATGCGGATTTTGTTCGTTTTGATGAAGAACTTCAAGACCTAAAATTGTATTTGTCCATTGAACAAATCCGATTTGGCGACCGGCTTCTTATTGAAGAATCCATAAATGCCGAATGCTTCCAATTGTCCATCCCACCATTTTTATTGCAACCATTAATTGAAAATGCCATTAAACACGGATTATATGAAACCATTGGGAAGGTAACGATAAAACTAAACGCCCGATTAATAAAGTCAAAAGAGTATTCAGAATTGGAATTTTCAGTTTCAAATCCCCATGACGCTCAATCTATAAACACGAGTGGAACGGGATTTGGGCTAAACTCCATAAAAAGACGATTGTATTTATTATTTTTGAGGAATGACCTTTTGAAGATAGAACATAAAGCACAGGAATTTATTGCAACAATTAAGATACCGGTAAAAAATGAAGATGAAAACAATCCTTATTGATGATGAACCTTTGGCAAGAGCCATGCTTCTGGAACTCCTTGCAAAAGAAAAAGACATTGAAGTTATTGCAGAATGTGGCGATGGCTTTGAGGGAATGAAAGCGATTCAAGAGCATAAGCCGGATTTAATTTTTTTGGATGTTCAAATGCCCAAAATTACGGGATTTGAAATGCTGGAATTATTGGAAGATCCACCAAAAACAATATTTACAACCGCCTTTGATGAATATGCCATCAAAGCTTTTGAGGTCAATGCAATTGATTATTTATTAAAACCCATCCACCCCGAACGATTAGAAAAGGCATTGCAGAAAATCAGGAATGTAGCTCCGTCCATTGAAAGTGCAACAGATTTACAAAGTCCGAAAAAGTTTATCAACCCTGATTACTCAAAACGGATCGTAGTTAAAACTAACGGGAAGATCAGGATTTTGCCATTAAACGAAGTTTATTTTATTGAATCTTCAGATGACTATATAAAAATCCACACTGAAAATCAATATTTCCTGAAACACCAAACCATGGGCAATTGCGAACAACAACTTCCACCCGATCAGTTTGTACGCATACACCGCTCCTATTTGATCAATATTGCACATATCCATAAAATAGAACTTTACGAAAAAGATCAATATTGTGCCATATTGAGGAACAATACCAAATTGGCGATTAGCAGAAGCGGTTATGCAAATTTAAAAAGCGTGTTGAGATTGTAAATTTGGAAGAGCAAATATTTATCAGGCAAAATGAATGTCCGCAATGCCATACTGTTGCCAAAATCTATAATAGTACACCCCTCATAAACAACATTGCAAAGCTAAAATAAATAATCAATCCGGTAACATCGACTAAAGTAGCAACGAATGGTGCTGAAGAAGATGCGGGATCGGCCCCACATTTCTTTAAAATCAAGGGCAACATAGAACCGGCAAAAGACCCCCAAAGAACTACGCCAATTAACGAAGTACCGATTACTAAGGCAACCAAAAGCCAATGCTCCCCATAAGTAGGGGCAAATAAATGCCATATAGAAATCCTTAAGAACCCAAGAGCACCTAAACAAACACCGAGCATTGCTCCCGACATAATTTCTCGTCTCATCACGCGCCACCAATCCTTAACAGTAATTTCCCCCAGCGCCATCGCCTGAATAATCAATGTTGAAGCTTGAGAACCACTGTTTCCACCACTTGAGATAATCAAAGGAATAAATAGGGCCAAAACAGTAGCTTTTGCTATCTGGCTTTCAAAAAAACCCATGGCAGTTGCTGTCAGCAATTCCCCTAAAAATAAAACAGCTAACCAACCAATCCTCTTCCTGAACAAACGGAATAAGGTAGTGTCCAAATAAGGTTCATCCAAAGCTTCGGTACCCCCAATTTTCTGAATATCTTCGGTATATTCTTCCTTTGCCAACCACAAGATATCATCCACGGTAACGATACCCAACAAAATATTATCATTATCGACGACAGGCAAAGCCACACGGTTATTCAAACGGAACATTTCTATTGCATCTTCCTGAGGATCATTAGCATTCAAAGCAATTAAACGATCATCCGTTAAATCACTCACTAAAGCATCCGGCGGAGCCAACAATACTTTCCGGATTCTTAAATCATCCAATAAAGCACCTTTTTCGTCGATAACATAAATAACATCAATGGTTTCGGAATTAATTCCATAACGCCGGATATGCTCCAAAACGCGGGCAATATTCCAATGTTTTTTTACCGTTACATAATCAGGCGTCATCAGCCTGCCCACGCTGTCTTCCTTATAACCCAAAAGGGAAAGTGCTTCTTTCCTTTCTTCGGCGGGCAGGAGGATGATTAATTTTTTTACGGCATCGCCATGTAATTCACTGAAGAAAGATGTTCTGTCATCGGGCGGTAATTCATTGATTAATTCAAAAATCCTCGTTCCTGAAATCTTTTTAAAAATCCTTTCCTGAACGGGGAAATCCAATATCCTAAATACATGAACGGCCCTTCCTAAAGAAAGTAACTCCAAAAATTTCGGGGCATTTTCCGGCATCTCGTCCACCAATTCCTTGACATCCGAGATATTTAATTCTTCTATGTATTGTGCTAAGTCATTATCGGATCCATATTCCAATAAATGTTCAACTTTTGCGGTAAGTTCTTGGATTTCTTCCATTACAATTCTTTTTAAAAATAGAGGAGCAGTCTGTATATGCTGTTTGAATTAATTTTAGGCAAAAGTCGCTTTTTTTTGTGTGAGATAAGAATAAATTTTACCTTGTAAAGCCTTTTCTTCAAGAAATTCATTTTTAGTAGATGCAGCGCAAAACATTTTGTAATTTGCAGGCTCAATTGCAAAAACACTAATAACACAACATATAATTAAATATGGATCCGTTAAAAACACTTCAGGAAAAAATCAACCAGGCTCAACTTGGCGGTGGGCAAAAAAGAATCGACAGTCAGCACAAAAAAGGGAAATTGACCGCTCGGGAGCGCATTCAATTATTGATGGATGAAGGTTCTTTTGAAGAAATGGGCATGTTTGTGACCCACAGAAGCACGGATTTCGGTATGGAAAACGAAAAATATCTCGGTGATGGCGTAGTTACAGGTTATGGCACAATCCATGGACGAACGGTATATGTTTTTTCACAGGATTTTACGGTTTTTGGCGGTAGCTTATCCGAAACACATGCGGAGAAGATTTGTAAAATAATGGATTTAGCGATGCAAAACGGCGCGCCCTTAATCGGGTTGAACGATAGTGGCGGAGCGAGGATTCAGGAAGGTGTGGTTTCATTAGGCGGTTATGCCGATATTTTTTATAGAAATGTAAAAGCTTCGGGCGTTATCCCCCAGCTTTCGGCAATCATGGGGCCTTGTGCCGGCGGTGCGGTTTATTCCCCCGCCATTACGGATTTCATAATGATGGTGGAAAACTCTTCTTATATGTTTGTTACCGGCCCAAATGTAGTCAAAACAGTAACGCATGAAACCGTGAGCAGTGAAGAATTAGGTGGTGCGCAAACTCATGCTGAAAAATCCGGTGTTACGCATTTTGCTTGTGCAAATGAAGTGGAATGTATTGATTATTTGAAAAAATTACTGAAATATATCCCTCAAAACTGTCAGGAAGATGCACCAATTTACGAATATGAAGCAGCGGATGAAACCCGCATTGCACTCAATAAAGTCATTCCAGAAAACCCCAACCAACCTTATGACATCAAAGAAGTCATTGAAGAAATAGTAGACACGGAAACTTTCTTTGAAGTCCATAAAAGTTATGCAGAAAATATCGTTGTCGGTTTCGGACTTTTAGCAGGCCGGAGTATTGGGATTGTTGCCAACCAACCTTCAAGTATGGCGGGCGTTTTAGATATTAACTCTTCCAAAAAAGCAGCTCGATTCGTGCGTTTCTGTGATGCCTTCAATATTCCATTATTGGTTTTAGTTGATGTACCCGGATTTTTACCCGGAACGGATCAGGAATGGAATGGCATTATTACTAATGGCGCAAAATTATTATTCGCCTTAAGCGAAGCAACCGTTCCAAAAATAACCGTAATTACCCGAAAAGCCTACGGTGGAGCGTATGATGTCATGAATTCCAAACATATCGGTGCAGATTTAAACTATGTCTGGCCTACAGCAGAAATAGCAGTAATGGGCGCAAAAGGCGCAGCGGAAATTATCTTCAAAAAACAAATTTCGGAAGCTGAAAATCCTGAAGAAAAGTGGAAAGAAAAGGAATTGGAATACATGGTAAAATTCGCAAACCCTTATGGTGCAGCGGCAAGAGGATTTATCGACGAAGTGATTTTGCCGGAAATAACTAGGGAAAAATTAATCAGAGGATTTAAGATGCTGGAAAATAAAGTAGTGTTGATGCCGAAGAAAAAGCATGGGAATATTCCTTTGTAAAAGTGAACTGTTCCTTATCTTTCAAGCGCTGGCAAGGTTTTAAACCTTATCAGCGCTATTCTTAAAAACTATAAATGAGCATTGAATTTTTTGAACATTATATATTAAACCAATGGCACCTTACCTCTTGGTTAGAAATAATAGCAGTAAGCTTCAGCATCTTACAAGTGCTGCTGGCATATAAGAACAATGTATTCTTATATCCGGCCGGAATCATCAGTACCATGATTTTTATTTGGTTATTTGCCAATCCACAAACTGGACTGTATGCAGAAGCCTCTCTCAATCTTTACTATTTAATCATGAGTATTTATGGTTGGATATTATGGTCTTTAAAAAATAAAAAAGAAGAACAACTCGAAATCAGTTCCACTACTTCAAAGGAAATGAAAATTGCCATCGGCATTTTCATATTTGCTTTTGTCTTGTTATTTTTTGTGTTAAGCAGATACACGGATTCCACTGTTCCTTACATGGATGCCTTCGTTTCAGGAATGGCGTGGTCGGGAATGTGGTTATTGGCAAAACGGAAAATTGAAAATTGGATTGTTTTGAATATTTCCAATATTGTAGGTATCCCATTGATGTTTTATAAAGGAATGCCACTCACTGGCTTACTGACTTTATTTTTATTTATTGTCGCCATTTTTGGTTATTTTAATTGGAAAAAAATCATGGCACGGCAAAAAATTATGGTTGCGTAAATTTTACTTTTTGACCAAATGAATAAACAATTCTTTATCTTTTCTTGGCAAAATACTATTATAGCATAAGGTCATTTTCTTAATCAGGAAGTAGTGTTCAAAAACTCTTTGATATTCTTCTTCAAAACCACCAAATGGCGGACCCGGTTGTTCAAAAACACGATTGAATAAAAGTCCGATTATTTTTCCTTTTTCGTTCAACAATTCTGCGGCTTTTTTAGCATACTCATCTCTTTGTATTGGATTTATTGCACAGAAGAATGTTTGTTCGATCATCAAATCATATTTCCCCTCATGTTGAAAAAAATCGGCATTCAGTATATTGATTCCCGGATTGTTTTTGAATTTCTCTTTAAGTATTTCAACAGCTTTTGGCGCAATATCGATGAGGGTAATATTGGTAAAATCATTTTCAAGCAAGAATTGGGCTTCATAAGCATTTCCGCAACCAGGAATTAAAATTGCGGCATCTTTATTTGGGTAATCCAATATATATTTTGCAATAGCTGGACTTGGAAAACCTATGTCCCAACCAGTTTTGCCATTTTTCCATTGTGTTTCCCAAAAAGATTGATCTGACATTTTCTATTGACTCCTGATTTATGCAAAAATACATCAATAATGATTTGCACTAATTATCAATTTTCAAAATGTAAATAAGCACAAAGTTTTATTTAACTTTGCGCTCATGAATACGCAAGAAATCAAAGATTTTATTCCTGAAGATTTTGCTGAAGATAGCAAAGTGTGGATTTATCAAAGCAGCCGGCCTTTTAGTGAACAGGAATCTATTGAAATCGAAGAACAATTACATCATTTTTATGCACAATGGATGGCACATGGCACTGCTGTGAAAGGATGGGCAGGTTTATTGTTCAACCGTTTTATAGTGATGATGGCGGATGAAGCTAATGTGCCGGTCAGCGGTTGCAGTACGGATAGTGCGGTGAGGATTATCAAAAGTATCGAACGGCAATATGAAGTGCAGCTTTTTGACCGTTTGTCCATCACTTTTTTGGTTAAAGGAAAACCAGAGGTTTTGCCGATGAGTCAAGTACAATATGCTATTGATAAGGGCTTTGTGAATGGAGACACATTAATGTTCAACAATACTGCACAAACAAAAAAAGAATTGCTGGCTAATTGGTTACAACCGCTTTCCGAAAGCTGGTTAAGCCATCAAGTCAAGTTTATTTAATTAAAAATTTCGAATTACCAACCTCAACAAAAGATGATTTTATCTGATTTAGCTATTCTTGAAGAAATAAAACAAGGTTCTATCGTTATCGAACCATTTGATCGTAAGTTATTGGGTAGCAATTCCTATGATGTCCATTTAGGAAAACATCTGGCGGTTTACGAAGATAAAATTTTGGACGCAAAACAACATAATAAAATTACGCATTTCGAGATTCCTGAAGATGGTTATGTTATCCAACCGGGAACGCTCTATCTTGGTGTGACTTTGGAATATACCGAAACGCATAAACATGTTCCGTTTTTAGAAGGGAAATCTTCTACAGGCCGTTTGGGTATCGACATTCATGCTACAGCCGGTAAAGGCGATGTTGGTTTTTGCAATACTTGGACATTAGAAATTTCCTGCGTTCATCCTGTCCGGATTTATGCAGGAATGCCGATAGGCCAATTGATTTATTTCCCGGTAACTGGCGAAGTGGAAAACAGTTATAGCACCAAGAAAAACGCAAAATATACGGAAAGGACCATTCGTCCGGTGGAAAGTATGATGTGGAAAAATTCGTTTTAGAAATTTAAAATTCATTAATGCAACAATTCAAATCAATAGGTATAATTGGCGCCGGCGCAATGGGCGGTGGTATTGCTCAGGTAGCCGCAAGCTCAGGACATAAAGTATGGGTATATGATACAAATAAAAATGCCTTAGCAAGCTGTCAACAGAAACTGGCCGATATTTTACAAAAATTAGCGACTAAAGGACGGATTCCGGATGCAAAAGAAATCCTGGACCGGTTTTCTTTCGTTTCTGATTTAGCTGATTTATCTGATTGTGATCTAATTATTGAAGCTATTATCGAAAATTTGGATATTAAAAAATCTGTTTTTTCAGCTCTTGAAAAAATAGCAAAACCCAATTGTGTTTTAGCATCCAACACTTCTTCTTTATCCATAACTTCCATCGCTTCGGCTTGCGAAAAGCCGGAACGCGTAATTGGGATTCATTTCTTCAATCCGGCACCATTAATGGCTTTGGTAGAAATTATTCCAGCAATCCAAACAGATCAATCATTGCCCGGAACCATCAAAAATTTAATGTTGCAATGGAAAAAAGCACCCGTTATTGCCAAAGACACACCCGGATTTATCGTGAATCGTGTAGCAAGGCCATTTTATGGTGAAGCCCTTCGGATTTATGAGGAAGGCATTGCAGACATTCCAACCATTGATTGGGCAATGACCGAAATCGGTGGTTTTAAAATGGGTCCTTTTACTTTAATGGATTATATCGGTCATGATGTGAATTTTGTAGTTACAGAAACGGTTTTTCAATCTTTTTTTTACGATCCGAGATATAAACCTTCTTTCTCGCAAAAACGATTATTGGAAGCAGGCTGGTTAGGCAGGAAATCAGGAAAAGGTTTTTATGATTATGCCGAAAATGCAATCTCCAAACCTGCCGAAAAAAACGAAGCATTGGGTAAAAAAATCGCGGAACGCATTGTTACTATGTTGATCAATGAAGCGGTGGATGCGCTTTACCTTAAAATTGCATCTAAAGAAGACATTGAATTAGCCATGACCAAAGGTGTGAATTATCCGAAAGGATTATTGCAATGGTGTGATGAACTGGGTTCTGATTATGTGTTGGCAAATATGGATCAATTGTATAACACTTATCACGAAGATCGTTATAGAGCAAGCGTTTTACTTAGGGAGATGGGGTCTGTAAATGCAGAATTTTCAGCCTCAGTTTCTTGATTTTCAAATAAATAACCAAAAATATTCAATTTATAAAGTATGAAAAAAACGATTTTATTTTTATTGTTGCTTATGCCTCTTTCTCTTTTTGCGCAAAGCGTAATGACCCCTGAATTACTTTGGACCCTCGGTAGGGTTTCTGCAGTTAGCCCAAGTCCTGATGGTAGTATTTTATTATACAGCGTTTCCAAGACTGATTTGGAAACTGAAAAAAGCAATACGGAATTTTATTTCGTCAATTTAAAAGACAATAAAGCCCAAAAAACAGAAGTGCTTAAGGATAAATCCTTTATCCAATGGGACGCCAACGGCATGTATGCAAAAAAAGACAAGTCCTTATTCAAAAGCGAGGATAAGGGCAACACCTGGAAAGAAATTTATACGAAATTAGAAGATGCAATGGATGTCCGGATTTCGCCTGACGGAAAAGTAATTGCTTATTCTAAAGAAGTTTCTGCATTAAAAGTTTTAGGAAAAGAAATTTATGAAGACACTAAAAACAGTACCGCTCAAATCTATACGGATTTAGATTATCGTCATTGGGATAAATGGAACGAAGGGAAAGTCAATCATGTTTTTATCGCTTATTTAGATGAATCCAACGCTTCGGTAAAAGATATTTTAGGTGCAAAACCTTATGATTGTCCCCGGAAACCATTTGGCGGATCAGAAGATTTTATCTTTACTGCGGACAGCAAAGGAATTATTTTTGTTACAAAGGAAAAAACCGGGAAAGAAGCCATGCAAAGCACGAATACGGATATCTTCCTTTTCGACATTGCATCCGGAAACACAACGAATTTAACCGAAGGCATGATGGGCTATGACTTAAGTCCCAAATTAAGTCCTGATGGGAAAAAAATGGTTTGGACAAGTATGAAACGGGATGGTTATGAAGCAGATAAAGTTGATTTGATCGTGATGGATTTAGCAAGTAAAGCAAAGTTCAACTTAACAACAGCTTGGGACGAAACAGTAGACGGGGATTATAATTGGGCAAAAGACGGTAAATCCATTTATTTCACGGCATCCATTAAAGGTACACAACAATTATTTTCGGTAAATGTACCCGAAAACCTGAATGTACGCATGTTGGCATCCGTCAGGCAAATCACGAAGGGGGATTTTAATGTAACCAATATCGTAACGGAAACTAAAGGTCATTTAATTACTGGTCGCACTGATTTTAATCACGCAACGGAATTATTTAACATCAACCTGAAAGATGGTTCCATGCAAGCGCTTACCCGTGCCAATGAAGATGTGTACAGTAAACTTGAAATGGGAAAATCGGAATTAAAAATGGTTACAACTAAAGATGGTCACCAAATGGGTGTTTGGATTGTGTATCCGCCAAATTTTGATTCTAGTAAAAAATATCCAACCTTATTATATTGTCAGGGCGGACCCCAATCGGCATTATCACAGTTTTACAGCGTTCGCTGGAATTTTCAACTGATCGCTGCAAACGGCTATATCATTGTTGCGCCCAATCGTCGTGGAATGCCGGGCTGGGGTGTAGCCTGGAATGAAGCGATTAGTAAAGATTGGGGCGGGAAACCAATGGATGATTATTTAGATGCCATTGATGCCGTTTCAAAAGAACCTTTTGTTGATAAAGACCGCTTAGGCTGCGTGGGCGCAAGTTATGGCGGCTACAGTGTTTATATGTTAGCCGGAATCCATAACAATAGATTCAAAACATTCATCGCCCATGATGGGTTATTCGACATGAAAAGCTGGTACGGAACGACAGAAGAATTATGGTTTGCCAATTGGGACTTAGGTGGAAATTATTGGCAAAACCCAGTTCCTGCCAGTTACGAAAAATTCAACCCTTCTAATTACATTGCCAAATGGAATACTCCGATTATGATTATTCAGGGTGGCATTGATTTCCGTGTTCCGATAGAACAAGGTTTAGAAGCCTTTCAAGCGGCGCAATTAAAAGGTATTAAAAGCAAACTATTGTATTTGCCTAATGAAAATCATTGGGTATTGCACGCCCATAACGGTTTAGTATGGCAAAGAGAGTTTTTTAAATGGTTGAAAGAAACGATGTAGGGTGGGGATTATTTACATAATTAAAAGGCAAGCTTATTTGAGTTTGTCTTTTTAATTAGGGCAAGCTGAAGAACTCAACAGTAGTTGAATATGACTAATCCCCATACCACTACTTTACCTAAAAAATCACTAATGTAATACAGTTCCATTTGGAATTATTAGTATGTTGATGAAATTTTCTTTACAGGATTAGGATATGAACCATAAAATAAGAGTTAATAATTGTTAGGAGTAAATCGGAAAATATAATGCATACAAAAATGCAATTTATAAATAATACGGATTATACGGTGTAGGTAATTCATTAATTTACTTATCAAAAAATTTTTTTCTTACCCCAAACCCATAAAGATCTTCCCTAAGTACACAATGACTTTGTGAACTTAGGCCATTCTTGTGTGTTTTTTTTCAATATGGTATTACTCTATAAAACTTTCCTAAAAAAGCACCCTCCACTTTCGCAAAGGATGCTTTTTTAGGAAACAAATACTTATTTCATAACTTCGAATTTTCTGACAATCAATCCATTATTGGTTTTAATCTGGACAGTATATAAACCTGAGGCCAATTTAGACACATCCATTTGGTGTTTATCGGCCATTTGGGCTGGACTTTGATAAACCACTTTACCCAAAATATTAAATACAGATATGGACTCCATTTTCAAACTGCTGGTATTTTCAATTGTAATTTTATCCGAAGTTGGGTTAGGATATAGTTTTAATAAGCTTTCCTCTAAATCTATATTTTTTATTCCTACACCCGAGCATTCAATCGTGGTATCGATTGTAGTGGTTCCACAATCATTTGTCAAAGTTAATACGACAACAAAATTATTGTTTTCGGTATAATTATGATTAACCGTAGCAGTAGTTTCATTTGGCATTCCATCTCCAAAATTCCAATTATAACCCGTTGTATTTTGTGGATTTTCTGCGCTAAAAGTGAAGTTACATTCTCCGGTATTTACAACAATTATGCTATCTGCTGATGGTAAAGGATTGATACTTATATCAATCGTATCACTTAATGAGCAGGAGCCATTAGAAACCATAACTGAATAAGTCCCGGCTGTTGTAACATTTAAAGTTTGATTACTAGAGTTATCGTTCCACAAATAGGTCATGCCAGCATTTCCGGCATCTAAAGTTAGTGATGATCCTGCACAAATTGCTGTATCATTTCCTAAATTAACTTCTGTAATTGGACATGGCGCTATTTCATTTACCTGAATGCTGTCTAATAATAAAGCATATTCATCCATATTAGAATAAGCATGGAATCCAATATAATAAACTCCGGTAGTTGCAGCGGTAAAAGTAACTGAATTCGATGCAGGAGTCATATTTATAATATTGGGGTGATCAGCTAATTGATTGGACATCGCGCTTGCAGATGGACTCGTGCCATATTTCACATTCATTTTTTCAGTATACCAATCATCCCCACAACCGTATTTGTATTTAAGTTCATAAGTCGTGCCAGCAGTAAGGTTCAAACCATTTGTATAAACCCAAGAATCAGCATCTTCATAAGAATCCCATAAATATGCTAAAGCTGTAATCCCATACCCGGTAACACCGATATCATACATCGGATCCACTGTCATCCAATCACTACCTGAAATCGTTTCACCATTCATACAATCTGGTAATTCATAGTTAGTGGCAGTCCCAAGCGGCGCGAGATAAGGTATATTTTCCGGAAGACACAAAGTTTTAAATGTTCCGGCCAATAAAAGGCTGGAATCTGTTGCACTACATTTGGATTGTACCCAAACATAATACAAAGAATTAGGACTCAAGGTATTCAAAGAAGCAGTTGTTGTAGTAGAGCTTCCAGATGGGGCTGTAGTCGAGGTTGGAACTGTACCAGTGGTATTATAATAATAATTATACCCATTGGCTGGAACTGTCGTCGGGGCTGTCCAGCTTATGCTTGCAGAAGAGTTTGTAATTGCACTGACTACAAGATTCGTAGGCTCCATACAAGTTGGCGAAACAATTACCTTTATATTATTTAAATACAATTCACTTGCCATCCAAAGGGAAGTAGTAGCATGGAAGCCAAAGTAATATAGTCCTGTAGTCGTTGGAATAAAATCAAAATATGCATTTGTGGCGCTCCCTGAATTTATGGCTGAATAATTAGCCAATTGCGTAACCATTCCTGCTGCGTTTGGAGAATTTCCGTATTTAACACTCATTTGTTCTTCGCCATAACCATCATTTCCATATGTATAAGATAACCTATAGGAAGTTCCGGCAGTTAAGTTAAGTCCATTAGTAAAGACCCAGGAATCAGCATCATAATATGTATTATAGTCAGGCTCCATTTTCAATACCTTTCCGGAAAATCCATTTGAATTGATATTCGCAGTTTTCCAAGAATTTCCCGAAAATGTTTGTATGGTCATGCATTCTGGAAGAGCGGGCGTAGTTACGGCTGCAATTGGAGCAGTATAAGGTAATAAATCAGGATCACACATCGTCCTGAATGTTCCTGCCGATAAACTACTGGAATCAGTTGCGCTACATTTTGAGCGTACCCAGTAATGATATTGTGTATTAGGTGTTAATGTAGTTAAATCCACAGTCAAATTAGCTGTAGTTCCGTTGGGGGCAGTTCCGGTTGTTGGTGCAACACCGGTTGTATTGTAGTAATATAAATACCCACCTGCCGGAGCTGTGGCAGTTCCGGTCCAAGAAAGTGTAGCGGTGGTATTTGCGATATTTGTTGCTACTACATTCAATGGCTCTATACATGATGGGGATGCGGAAACCTGAATGTTACTCAAATAAAGGATTTGAGCATAATCAACTTCAGAATAAGAGTGAAACCCAATATAATAAATACCAGTTGTGGTTGGCGTAAAGTCAACATATTGATCACTGCTCGTGTTTTGTGTTATATTTGGGAAATCAGCTAATAAATTCGTCATGCCTGCGGCTGTTGCTGCAGTGCCATAGCTTACATTCAACTTTTCCATTCCATATTCCCCACTTCCAAAATTATAACTTAACCGATAAGAAACACCACCGGTTAAGTTAAGCCCATTAGTGAATACCCAAGAGTCAGCATCCTCATAGTTATCATAATCAGGTTCATTTTTCAAGGCATTCCCAGAAAATCCATTTATCATCATATTGGCAGTTTCCCATGCTAATCCGGCAACTGCTGCACTACTCATACAGTTGGGAAGTCCGGGAGGAATAGCGCTTGTAAGTGGTGCAGTATAAGGAATGTTATCCGTTACGCAATCGGTACTAAAAATAACTGAAGTCCAATCGCTATTATCTGTTGTGCTGCATTTGGATCTCAACCAAACATTATATGTTGTACCAGAAGACAATCCTGGTAAATCAGCTGTAGTAACGCCGGCATTTACAGAACCATTTGGCGTTGTACCAGGAAGTGGAGGAATGGAACTTGTAGTATAATAATAATCATAACCATTTGCTGGGGCAGCTGCAGAGGCAGTCCAAGAAACTGTAGTAGAAGTTGTCGTGATATTAGAAACAGTCAATGCAGTTGGGATCAAGCAAGTAGGTGGAGAAATGATGTTAACCATATAGTCGTGCATTTCACCATAGTCCACCACAAATGAACCGTCATTACAAGGGCCAAAATCTACCGCATTGCCACCAAATCCGGGATAACCTACCATTACTCTCATTCTATGCAGACCTAAATTTGCAGTAGCCGGAATGGCTAAATCAATATTAGTCCCTATAGCACTAATAAAATTATTAGCTGCATAAACACGTTCTGAGGTACTAAAAGTAAAATCATCATTAAAATCAATCCAAACTACAGCGTAATCACTTGTATAAACAGAGCTCAGATTTGCTGTATAAGTTAATGATTGCCTTAAATCAACAGGACTTAAACTTGTTCGGTCGTCAAGCATTGATGGCGCACAACCCGTATTCAAATCACTAAAGAATGTTCCATTAGCTCCATATAAAATAAAAGAATTAACTTCATCACCATCGCTACAATCACTGGTAGAAGTCGGGATGCAATATTGCTGTGCTGTTGCTGAAATTGCAATACATGCAGTTACCAGCGTAACCATCAATTTTCGTGAAAAAGCCAGCAAGGTTTGTTTTGAGGAAAAATTCGTTTTCATAGTGTTACATTTAATTGATTATTAATCACAAAGGAAATAAAAAGGGTTTGGTTTTCTATTTAAATTGCCTATTTACCCTACAAACATAATTAAATAATTGCAAAAATAACTATCATACTAATAAATTATGATTTCATTAAACCGTAATTATAATTGCTAAATATTGCTAACACTATGAATATTTGCAATCTAAAATACTTTTAAATATTAATTACATAACTCGATATAAATCAAATAACTAAGATAAAAAAGTACTTTAAAGGTAGGTGTTTATTTATAGCACCACAGATTAAAACCGTTTCAAGAATAAATGTGGCTCAAGAAGGAGGTTTTCCAAGATTAATTAATCATGGAATCAGAAAAAAGCTGTGAAAATAAAATATCAAAATCTATATTAGAAATGCTTCCAGGATACAAAATACCTCTTTCAAAAAAACCTAAGCGAATGCTTAGGTTTTTTTGAAAGAGGATATCACTTAATCATTAAGAGTTCGCCATAATTGAACTTACGGAAGGTATTTCTTTAGGATATAATTGTTTTTCCACCTTTTCCCTGACAGCAGAAAAGGCATCTAAAGTCAACTGAATATCTTCTTCTGTATGTACTGCAGTTGGAATCAATCTTAAAATCATTTGGCCTTTAGGGATTACCGGATAAACCACAACGGAACAGAAAATATTGTAATTTTCCCTTAAATCAACCACTAATTGAGTAGCATCCGTAACACCTGTTGCAATGTACACCGGCGTTACGCAAGTATTAGTGGAACCAATATCAAATCCACGCTCTTTTAATCCATTTTGAAGCATTTTTACATTTTTCCATAAACGCTCTTTAAATTCCGGATGGTTACGAATCATTTCCATTCTTTTCAAACCACCAATGACCATGGGCATGGGTAAAGATTTCGCAAAAATTTGAGAGCGGACATTATATCTCAAATAATAAATAATGTCTTTTGTAGAACCAATAAAACCACCTATTCCGGCTAAAGATTTAGCGAAAGTAGAAAAGTAAATATCAATACCTTCCATACAATCCTGTTCTTCCCCAATTCCGGCACCTTTTTTACCCATCGTACCAAAACCGTGGGCATCGTCCACAAATAATCTAAATTCAAACTTACTTTTTAAATCGATAATCTCTTTAACCCTCCCCTGGTTTCCACTCATCCCAAACACACCTTCCGTAATTACCAAAATACCACCAAGAGTACCTTCCACCAGTTTTGATGCGCGTTCTAATTGTTTTTCACAGTCTTGAATATCATTATGTTTATATACAAACCTTTTACCCGTATGCATCCGTAGGCCATCAATAATGCAAGCATGGCTTTCAGCATCGTAAACCACAACATCATGGCGAGATAACAAAGCATCGATTGTTGAAGACATACCTTGATAACCAAAGTTCAACAACATAACATCCGGTTTCCCAATAAATTCTGCAAATTCGCGCTCCAGTTGGTCATGAAATGCCGAATTTCCACTCATCATTCGTGCGCCCATTGGATATGCCATCCCATATTCTGCTGCAGCATCCGCATCCGCTTTCCGAACTTCCGGATGATTCGCTAAACCTAAATAGTTATTTAAGCTCCAAACAATTTTCTCCTTTCCTCGAAACATCATCCTGTTGCTGATTTCGCCTTCTAATTTAGGGAAAGTGAAGTATTCATGGGCATAATCCTGATACTGACCGATTGGTCCACGGTCTTTTTGAAACTTACTAAAGAGATCCATATAGGTTAAAACAAATTTACTTTTAAGGTTCTTAAAACAATTCAAAAACCATAAAAGGGTTAATAAATGTCCCGCAAAATTAAGCATTTTTGGAATGTCAAAGGGAAAATTATTATGCTTACAGATTATTGGTTTATTATCTCAAGAAAGGAATGTGGGATTTGTACAATTTTATGTATTTCATAATCATAACAAACCATTCCGGTCTTTGCCATTGCTATCAATAATTGAATGCCATTCGCCCGTTCGGTTTTTATGCTATAAAACAGGTCAAATGATTTAGAGTTTATTTCATTTACAAAAAGTTCTATTTCAAGCATATCCCCATAATAGCTTTCATTTTTATAGGCAATCATTACATCAGCCATTATCATGCCGCAGGTTCCGATGTTCAATTCAGACAAGTCACAATGATGAAGCCATTGCGCGCGGGCTTCATGCAAAATCCCCAATAATCGGTCATTACCCAAATGATTGCCATAATTCAAATCCGTAATCCGGACAGGTATTTTTGTTGAAAATAATGATTTTTTATCTGGAAGGATTAACTTTACACGAGCCATTTTAAATTTTATAAATAATGAAAATAATTTGCATTGGAAGAAATTATGCGGAGCATGCCTACGAATTAAATCATGAGATTCCTGAGCAACCTGTAATTTTCCTGAAGCCAGAAACCGCAATTTGTACAGCTAATACTATAATTTACCCCGAATTTACCAACAATCTTCAATATGAATGCGAAATTGTTTTGAAAATCAATAAAAAAGGAAAAAATATCATAGAATCTGAAGCGCATCATTATTATAATGAGTGGACGGTCGGCATTGATTTTACCGCCAGGGATTTACAACAACGATTAAAAGAAAAAGGCTTGCCTTGGGAAATAGCAAAAGCTTTTGATCAATCTGCGGTGGTAGGAAATTTTGTACCAGTAAGTCAACAAAATACTTATAAAAGTAATTTTTCGTTAGCCAAAAATGGGAAGGTAGTCCAAAAAGGATATTTATCTGACCTACTATTTTCCTTTGAACAAATCATTTGCCATGTATCTCAATACTTTAGTTTGGAAAAAGATGATTTAATTTTTACGGGAACACCTCAAGGTGTAGGTCCGGTAAACATTAATGACAAACTTGTTGGGTATCTGAACAATGAAGAACGATTTAGCATAACCATTAAATAAATAAATTTCTAATACAAATCATTATATTTGCTACTCAAACAATAAACTCATGAAACCTAACTTAAAATTTATAACGATAGTGCTCATATTAAGTTTAATCTTTTCGGCCTGCAAAAAGATTAAGGGTGACAACGAAAATATTAAAGATCCTAATCAAACAGTATCAGGTTATATGTCCACCGTCGAAGGCTCTTGGTGGTTGTATGCTTCGCGCGATGGAGTCGTCATTAAAAGGAATGCAACCGGACTTGATTCAGTGAAAATGGGCTTTGTTTACAATTATTATGAAACAGTGGATACGAACACTCAGGCGTTAACACCGGAGTATTTTGCAAAAAATGGTGATAAATACACCATGTTGATTGACATGGACGGCACCAAAACCAATTATATAATGGCTATTGTCCAAAAAGACAATGCGAATGTAGGCGACACCTGGAAAAATACAAAATCGCTAACGTATTCTGGAATACCCGTCGATATTTTAATTGAAGGTGAAGTTACAGGGCTCAATCAAACCATAACAATCAACAACCATACTTTCACGAATGTAACTGAAGTGAAAAATATTCTAAAAGCTAAACCCTCTTTTCTGCCTTATGCCAAATGTGGGGAAGTAAAAATGTGGTTTTCTAAAGGTGTAGGCGTTATCAAGACGGATTTTGATTTAAATATAATGGGGTTATATACCCGGAAATATGTGGATTCCTTAATTGATTATAATATCATCCCATGAGAAGAACAAGAAATGGTATATTTAGGATTAAAATATATTCTTAAATTATTACTTTAGTAAAGCTTTCATCTCTTTAAAAGTAAAAATCTTTCTTCCCAATTTTGTTTCCTGAACTGCATTCACCATGCTTTGTGCTATTTCTTCCGCAGGTATTGATTTATATTTCTGAAAGTTTCCAAATATCAGTTTATCAAATAACAGCATTAAAAAGCCAGCAATTTTTTCCCCACGCCTATATTCCTTACGCTCTCCTCTAATTAAAGAAGGTCTGAAAATATGAAGAACAACAACTCCTGATTCTTCAACAGCAAGCTCCATCATCCCTTTAGTTTTTAAATAAAAATTACTACTTCTTTTATCAGCACCAATTGCAGATACAAGGGAAAAAGAACTTACCTTTTGTCTGGCAGATAATTGAGCGGCAATAAGGGGAATATCAAAATCTACGGCTTGAAATGCAGCTTTACTCTTGGCTTTTTTGATTGTCGTGCCTACACAGCAAAATACATCATTTACTTTAAAAGCGAATTCAAATTTATTCAACATAGAAAAATCAGGGCATATAATTTGCTCGAATTTACGGTCTGCTATTTTAATGGGTTTTCTAACGATAACCGCCACCCTTGAATATCCTTCATTTTTCAATAAGGCTTTTAAACAATAATTACCTACTAATCCAGTCGCACCGAGTACCAAAGCGGTCTTTTTCATAATTCATTTATTATTACAAATCACCTAATTGCGGTCGAAAAATAATATTTTCAATTACCGCAGTAGCAGAAAGGTTATAAGCAGCCCATACCATTTCTGCCACATCACTTGATTTCATTATGCGGCTTTCCTCTACTCCGCTACCCATCCAGCTATCTGTCCAAACGGCCCCAGGTGTAAGCGTTGTTACTTTAATATTCTTCTCTTTCAATTCATACCTCAAATTTTCAGAGAACCCAAGGACAGCAAATTTAGAAATGCTGTAAGAGCCACCATTCGGATAGGCTTTGGTAGCGGCAATAGAAGACATGTTAAATATATGACCTTTGTTCTTTTCCATCATTAAGGGAGCAATTAAGCGTGTTAAATGATAGATACTATACAGATTCACTTCAACCATTTCTTCAAGTCGCCCCTCTTCTTCTTCCAAAATATTTCCTGGTAAAAAAATACCGGCATTATTGATCAAAACATTAATTTCCTTAAATTGCATTTTTATATGTTTTACAAAATATTGCAATTGTAATTTATCTTTCACATCAACTTGTTGGATCAATATTTGTTGATTGGGATACATCAAATTCCATTCACTTTTCAAATCTTCTAAATCAGGGAATGTTCGAGAGCAAAGTGCCAAATCAAAACCGTTTTTAATAAATATTTCAGCAATGGATTTACCAATTCCTTTTGTAGCGCCCGTAATGATAGCAAGTGGCATTTTTATGAGTTTAAAGAATAAATAAACAACGAAAATAAACTATATGGTACTATTATTGAACAATAATTCAATTAATAACAGAAAATGATGAAAACGCCCACATCTTTGCTACTTTTACTCATTTTCTTCATTTTAAGCCCGAATATTAGTTTCGCGCAGAAAAAAAACATTAGCCAGGATATTATTCAAAAAGGTCCCAAATATAACACCAATGATTTATGGAAAGACGCACCAGTGTTTCAACCTTATGAGGGGAAAATAATTAAATCTATAAAAACCATACAACTCGATTTTGAATTTGGCATTGAAAATACAGACAATGAATTACTGCAACAAAGCTCCAGGTTTCTTGATAAAATACATATAAAAACCAGACCCGCAATCGTAGAAAAAAACCTGTTTATTCATGTGGGGGATCGTTTGAAACCTTATCTCTTGGCCGATAATGAGCGTTTTTTAAGGACGATTCCATATATCCAAGATGCAAGGATAGTAGTGGTACCATTAAAAAACACAGACTCTATTGATTTGATTGTTTATACAAAAGACATTTTTGTATATTCCGGAATGATTGGGGGATTAGGACCCAGCCGCCAAAAATTGGGAATTTCAAACATCAATTTACTGGGAACTGGTCAGGAAATAGGAGTTAATTTTCTACATGATAAAAACCGTAACCCTTTAACAGGTATGGAAGGTTTTTATGATTACCACAATATATTAGGTACATTTCTCAATTCAAAACTTGAAATAGGAACCGTATCACCGAATCTTTATGATCAAAAAGAAGATGAACTTTCCATGTTATTAAGTTTGGACCTTCCCTTAATCTCTCAATATAAAAGATGGGCGGGTGGTATTGAATTTGCGATTAATAACTCAAAAAATTTGTATCCAGACCTTTATAATACCGGAATATATTATTACAAATCAGGCACTTTCGATACTTGGCTTGGTTATAATATTGGCGCAAAGAAATACTTGGACTCAAATAAGGTACAGCTTAAAAAGTTTATCGCTTTACGTTATTTCAATCATGCATTTTTTGAAAATCCCAACCAAATAGGGCAATCAACCTATGATCAAAGATTCAATGCCAATCAAGGTTTATTAACAAGTATCACTTTATTCAAACAATATTATTTCAAAACAAATTATATCTATGGCTTTGGTAATACTGAAGATATTCCTGCAGGTTATAATACCACATTTACAATGGGATACTATCAACAATTAAACTTAAAACGGCCTTATTTTGGCTTAAATTTCTATAATTATGCACTTACTAAAAATGAGGACTTAACAGGGATTTTCTTAAGGACGGGCGCTTTTTATCATAATAATTCAATGGAAGATATCGGACTTCTTCTTGGTGGGTCTGTATTTTCCAGAATTCTCAGCTATAAAGAGATAAAAATCAGAAACTATTTTCGTGCAAGTTATGGCACAGTATTCAATAGAATAGCATTAGACCCATTAAGAATAAATAATGTTTTCGGACTTTATGGATTCCAATCTGATTTGGCAAAAGGAGGACAAAGACTCAGCTTTAGATCTGAAAACTACTTTTTCCTGCCTTTTAAAATCAAAGGGTTTAATATTGCCCCCATCTCCATTATTGACTGCACTTGGTTAGGTAATTATGCGAGTGTGAACAAAAATGAAAATGGATTCTTTTTTTCCTTAGGTGCCGGTGTCCGTTTCAAAAATGAAAACCTTGGTATAAACACAATTGAGATGAGGCTTACCTGTCTTCCCAGAAAATTAAATGGAGACAAATATATCAGTTTTAGCATCATCACCGATTTAGATTTTAAATACCGGGGAAATTATATCACCAAACCCCGATTAATTGAAATGAACACGGACTTTGAGAGTCATATTTTTTAAAAATTATCTTCCCATATGCACCATCAGGATTTGGATATCACTTGGATTAACACCGGAAATCCGACTTGCCTGTCCTATTGTCCCTGGTTTTATTTTGGTTAGTTTTTGTCGTGCTTCTGTACTCAAAGCATGCACTTTAGCAAAATCAAAATTATCAGGGATAAATAATTCTTCCATATTATTCATCTTCTCCACCATTTCCTTTTCTTTGTCTAGATAAGTTTGGTATTTTATCTGAATCTCTGCCTCTTCAATTTCTTCCTTTTTAAAGCCTTGTAATAAGTTGTGTAGTGTAGGAATGCCGTCAATCATTTGAAATAATGAAATCTCAGGTCTTAGAAGCATTTTTTGAGCTTTTTGGCGCTCTTTTAGGATAGAAAAGTCATTTTTACGCATAAAGTCATTTGATTCTTGTATATCCAAAGAAGTATGAGCCAAAATATTTTTTATTTCTCCAACATGATCCAATTTCTGTTTTACGAGTGCCATTCGTTCTTTTGAAGCTAATCCCAAATTATAAGACATTTCAGTTAGCCTCAAATCTGCATTATCCTGTCTTAGTAAAGTCCTGAATTCTGCTCTACTCGTAAACATCCGATAAGGCTCATCAGTTCCTTTGTTAATCAAATCATCAATTAGAACCCCGATATAGGCTTCATTTCTTTTTAGAACAAAGGCTTCTTTTTCGTTTGCATTTTGGTGCGCATTAATTCCTGCCATCAAACCTTGGCATGCCGCTTCTTCATATCCGGTTGTACCGTTAATTTGCCCTGCAAAAAATAAATTTTTGATTAATTTTGTTTCTAAGGTAAATTTTAATTGTATAGGAGGAAAGTAATCATACTCAATAGCATAACCGGGTCTAAAAAATTTACAATTCTCAAATCCTGGAACTAATTTCAAGGCTTCATATTGTATGTTTTCGGGTAAAGATGTACTGAATCCGTTTACATAAATCTCAACGGTATTCCAGCCTTCCGGCTCTACAAATATTTGATGACGCGTTTTGTCCGCAAAACGATTAATTTTATCTTCAATACTTGGACAATATCTTGGGCCAGAACCTTGTATCCTCCCTTGATACATAGGTGAAAAATCAAATCCTGTTTTCAAAACATCATGTACTTCCTGATTTGTGTAGGTAATCCAACAATGCCTTTGATTAGTTGCCTTTACTTTTTCTTTATTCAAAAAAGAGAAGCCCACTACATCTTCATCCCCTTCCTGTATTTCCATTTTAGAATAATCCAAACTTCTTCCATCTACCCTTGGTGGCGTACCTGTTTTCAAACGATCGCTCATAAATCCCAATTCCACCAATTGTTCCGTCAGCCCCGTAGCACCTTTTTCGCCCATTCGCCCTCCGCCAAACTGCTTCAAACCCACATGAATCACACCATTTAAAAATGTACCATTGGTAAGCACAACGGTTTTTGCCTTGATTTCCAATCCCATTCCAGTTACTACACCTTCAACTGTTCCACGTGAAACAATGAGGCTTTTCACCATATCTTGCCAAAAATCAATATTAGGGGTTTGTTCCAACATTTCACGCCAAGTAGCAGCAAACAAGGCACGGTCATTCTGTGTCCTGGGACTCCACATAGCGGGGCCTTTCCTCTTGTTCAACATTCTGAACTGAATGGCACTTTTGTCACTTACTATCCCACTATAACCACCCATTGCATCAATCTCACGAACAATCTGGCCCTTACCTATGCCGCCCATTGCCGGATTACAACTCATTTGGGCAATCGTCTGCATGTTCATGGTAATCAACAAAACCTTACTACCCATATTGGCTGCTGCTGCAGCAGCTTCGCAACCAGCATGACCGGCACCAACAACTATAATATCATATTCAGGAAACATCAAAAGTAATTTAGGCGACAAAGTTACGAAGATTCAAAAGAACATGAACAGGAATCAGGAAACAAGAATATTCGAAGCTGGATGTTCCACGTGAAACATTTGAGATAAGCCAAATGAAAACAAGTTCAGATACTCCAGCCCTTTGCCAAAGAAATAGTACCTTTGCAGGCTAAAAAAAATATAAATGTCAGATAATATCTTAAAAGATTTTGATCCCAACTCTCCGGGTCTAAAAACAAATAATATATTTGGACTTCCATTTACAGAAGAAAATGCAGAGCTCATCATCATTCCGGTTCCTTGGGAAGTAACAGTTAGCTATAGACCCGGAACCTCCCGAGGCCCTGAACAGATATTTGACGCTTCTTCTCAAATAGATTTATTTGATCCCGAATTGGAAGGGAATTGGAAAAAAGGTTTTTATATGCTTCCAGTGGATAAAAACATAAGGAACAAAAGTGATTTCTTAAGAAGTTGTGCAGAACTAATAATTGGCTGCATCTATGAAGGATCGCCGATTGACAACAATAAACAACTTTGTGGAAAATTAGACCAAGTAAACAACGGCGGGATAGCATTAATCGATTGGCTGCAAAAGGTAACAAAAAGATATTTAGATGAAGGAAAGAAAGTAGCAATTATTGGAGGTGACCATAGTTGCCCATTGGGTTATATCAAAGCACTTAGTGAGAAACATAATAGTTTTGGCATTTTACAGATAGATGCACATGCTGATTTAAGGGAAGCATATGAAGGATTCACTTACTCACACGCTTCCATCATGTATAATGTACTAAAAGAAGTGCCACAAGTATCCAAATTAATACAAATAGGAACAAGGGATTATTGCGATGAAGAATTTAATGTGATTAAAAATAACCCCGAAAGGATAAAAACATTCTTTGATAAAGACATTAAAGAAGCGACATATAATGGGGAACATTGGGCAAGTTTAGTAAATAAAATAATAGCTGAACTTCCTCAGGAAATCTATGTTAGCTTTGACATCGATGGATTGGATCCTAAATTATGCCCTAATACCGGAACGCCTGTACCGGGCGGATTTGAATTAGAACAAATCTTTTTCTTGTTTAAAAAAATAAAAGAAAGCGGAAGGAAATTCATTGGTTTTGATATAAACGAAGTATCAAGCGGCGCACATGTAAATGATTGCATTGACCCAATAATCGGTGCAAGGGCGCTATATAAACTTTGTAATTATTTAGTTGATTAAACAAGATTCTATAATGACAAATGATTCTGGGGCACAGCAAACTTTTAAAATAAAAGTACAGAATAATAAAATAAAAAATAATCAAGTAACAGCCCTCCACCTTATGGTAGGGCTGTTACTAATTGTTCTTGGATTAGTAACTTGGATGGTACCAGATGTTATGAAGACTAATAAATATATTTTCCTTGAAAAAATAGGTTTGCTTTATTCCTTATTCGGCCTATTTTTAATCATTGTATCGATATTCTTCAATAAAAAAATTATCCAAACCAAGAAAAGTCAGATTTTAAGGGTTGTAGAAATTGTTGCATTAAGCATTATTATCATTTACTCTTTTTTTCGCCACTGGTTCCTCCCCGCAAGTTATAGTTTTGCCGCATTAATTGGTATTATATTTGCTTATTTATGGGAAAAGCAAGCCTTAAAGGACTTTAATATTCAATTATCCGAAAAAGGGATTTTATTACCACAAATTTGGAAAGATACACAACTACATTGGAAAGATATTAAAAATGTAGTGGTCAAACATAATGTTGTGACGATTGATTGTAGAAATAATAAGCTCTTCCAATATAAAATATATTCATTATATAATAAAAATTCATTGGATGTTGAAGCTTATTCATTGCAAAATATAAAAGATAACGCACATTTATTTCAAGAAGACTGGTAATTTAAAAAAATTCAATACCTTTAAAGGTATTTTAAAATTATTAATTATGAATATTAACGCAACTTCAATATTTGAAGAATTCTCACAAACAGCCGAAAAACTAAATAAGGGTTACGAGGCATTACAACATATGGAAAAGGTGGAAGTAGCAACTACCCCAAAAGAAATGGTATGGCAAAGGGATAAAGTGAAACTATATCATTACATCAGGGAAACCCCAGCCAAATGTAAAATACCCATTTTGGTATCCTTTGCCATGCTTAACAGACACGATGTTCTGGATCTTCAACCGGACCGTAGTTTAATAAAAAAATTGATGGAAGAAGGTTTGGATATTTATATAATGGATTGGGGATATCCAACTCAAGCAGATAAATATCTGACAATGGAAGATTATATCGACGGATATATGAATGATGCGGTGGATTTTATCAGAAGAAAACACGGTATTGAAAAAATAAATAAACAAGGCATTTGCCAAGGCGGTACTTACTCCATGATATATGCATGTAAGTATCCTGAAAAACTGAATTCTTTGGTAACTTATGTAGCCCCTTACGACTTTGGTGACAATGACAACATGTTATACAAATGGGCTAAATACTTGGATGTGGACGCAATGGTGGATAGTGTGGGCACAATTCCGGGATCAATGATAGACTCCGCCTTTGGCATGTTGAATCCATCCATGAATATCACTAAATATTTAGGTATCATGGATAGTTTGGAAGACAAAAACAAGGTTGAAAACTTTTTAAGAATGGAACATTGGAAAGCTGATTTACCAGCCATCCCAGGGGAAATGTACCGTAAATACATAAAAGATCTTTTTCAGGAAAATAAATTGATTAAAGGTAAAATGTACCTGAATGGGGAAAAAGTGGATTTAAAAAAAATGACCGTACCATTCTTGAATATTTATGCCACTAACGACGCAATCATTCCCAATGAAAGCACTAAGGCAGTAATGCCGAAATTAGGGACAAAGGACAAGACAGAAATTCCATTCCCGGGCGGTCATATAGGTGTGTTTGTTGGCAGCAGGTCTCAAAAAGAATTAGCCCCATCAATTGCTAAATGGACAATAGAACACAGTAATTAAATTAATAATAATTATTTATCTTTAAGCCTGAAACTAATCATTTCAGGCTTAATCATTTAAAATCATTTTTCAAAAAATATACTTACTTAAATTCGAAAAACTATTCCACATCAACTTGAAAAAGACCGTGTAAAAACAAAGAAATGAATGGAACAGCAGCTTATTAAATAAGTATAAACCCAGTGAGATGAAATTATTATTTATTTACACACAGAATATCAAGAACATAAATAGCGTTTTCCGAAGTCCACAAACCACAAAGTTTTCCGAAGTAATTTAATCCACAAAGAATGGAAAACCCTATTAAAACCGCGTATAATAAGCCTAAATACTTAAAATTAAAATGTGGATAACAGGGGAAATACCACAATCATTGGAAATACCAAAAAGTAAAACTAAAAGTTATCCGCATATCCACAGTCCTAATAATGGTAATTGATTTTTTAAAAAATTATTTTACTATTAAATACAATGTGGATTACTTTAAAAAAGTAAGCTTACCACTCCTGGTTTTAGAAAGATTATCCAATCCTACTTCCATAAGCACATTTAAATAGTAAACAAAATAATTTTATAAAGGTTTAAATATTGCTTTTTGAAACTACCTCATTTTTGTTTGTAAACAAAAATGAGGCATCTTAATTTTGTGTTACCCGATCTCCTGTACAAACCGAGCCGCCATCTTTAAATCAAACTGAATATATTTTCGTTAATTTTGAGCATGGCCGGAATTGGAAATATTATTAAGGTAAATAAATTATCCATTACTTTTGAAGGGACTACACCTTTCAAAGCGATCGACAATATCTCTTTCTCAATAGATGTCGGAAAAACCCTGGCATTAGTTGGCCAATCAGGATCAGGAAAATCAATTACTTCCTTGGCGATAATGGGTTTACTTCCAGAATCCGCCAAAAGGGAAGGCTCTATTATTCTACAGGGATTTCCACAATTAAATGCACAAAGTGGAAAAACATATCAAAATATTCGGGGAAAAGAAATAGGCATGATTTTTCAAGAACCCATGAGTGCATTAAATCCAATTATATCCTGCGGAAACCAGTTAATGGAAAGCATTCTGGCTCATCAAAAGATTTCCACCAAACGAGCAAAACAATTGGTTATTGAATGGTTTGAAAAAGTAAAATTACCTGATCCTTCGCAGTTATTCCACCGTTATCCACATCAACTATCGGGAGGACAAAAACAAAGAGTGATGATTGCGATGGCAATGTGCAATCATCCCAAATTATTAATTGCGGATGAACCGACTACCGCTTTGGATGTAACAGTGCAGATGGAAATTATACTTTTAATGAAACAATTGCAAAAAGAAATGAATACCGCGCTTTTGTTCATTACGCATGATTTAGCTTTGGCAAAAATAATAGCAGATGATTTTTTAATTTTAGAAAATGGAAAAGTTGTCCAAACTCCTTTAAACTTTACTTTACCGGAACCTAAAATTAATACTGAAACCAGCAATCATAAAAAAGTACCGCTTTTGAAAGTAGATAGCCTAGATATCTTTTACTCGGAAAAAAAGAGTTTCCTTGGAAAAACGACGCGCTACTTTAAAGCCGTAAATAATGTAAGTTTTGAAATATTCCCTTCAGAAACTTTAGGCTTGGTAGGTGAATCAGGATGTGGAAAAAGTACTTTAAGTAAGGCTATTCTTAGGTTACAAGGGATTACTTCCGGAAAAATTTACTTTGAAGAAACGGATATTTCCACATCCAACAGCACAGGATGGCGCAAGTTGAGAAGGAAAATCCAGATTATTTTTCAGGATCCTTATGCATCTTTAAACCCAAGGATTAAAGTGGGGAATGCCATTCAGGAACCCATGTTAGCCCACAATTTGATGGATGAAAAACAATCCGTAAAGGAAGTGGAAAACTTATTGGATTTGGTACAGTTGCCCAAATCGGCGAAAGATAAATATCCTCATGAATTTTCCGGGGGACAAAGACAGCGGATATGCATTGCAAGAGCATTGGCAGTAGATCCCAAATTAATTATTTGTGATGAAAGTGTATCAGCATTAGATGTAAAAATACAAGGACAGATTTTGAAGCTATTGGCAGATTTGCAGCAGGAAAAAAAACTGACTTATTTGTTTATTACCCATGACCTGAATGTGGTCCGCAGTATTAGCGACCGGATTTTAATTATGGAAAAAGGAGAAATAATTGAAAGTGGACCTACTCAGGATGTAATGGATTTCCCTAAAGAAGATTATACGAAACGATTATTGGCAGCTGTTCCGGGAAGATAATTTGATATTTGACAAAAGTTGGATAATTACCAAAAAGCGAAGTTTCTGAATTGATAGTATATTTGCAAGAGTAAATTAAAACCAGTTTATAAAACCATTCATAATGAAAGTAATTATTCCTGTTGCGGGTGCAGGGACAAAACTGCGCCCACATACTTATACACAACCCAAAGCATTGATTCCTATGGCAGGAAAGACAATCCTGAGCGTAATTATTGATGATTTATTGAATAATGATATTCAGGAATTTATTTTTGTAATTGGATATTTGGGGGATAAAATCCAGGATTATGTGGAACGGAACTACCCCGAGTTGAAATCTATTTTCGTAACGCAAACTGACAGGAGAGGAACTGGTCATGCAATTTTACTGACGAAGGAATTTGTAAAAAATGATGAGATCCTGATTGTGTTTGGTGACACTATCTGTGATTTTAATTTTGATGAAGTAGCTAAAAATAATGTTTCCCAAATTGGTTTAAGGAGAGTTGAAAATCCCGGTGATTTTGGTGTCGCTGAATTAGGGAATAACAATAGAGTAATTAAAGTCATAGAAAAACCTAAAATCCCAAAATCAAATATGGCGATGGTCGGTGTTTATAAAATTATTGAAACAGAAGCCATGTTTTCTGCCTTAGAAACTTACTTACACAAAAAAGCAGAGGCGGATGGTGAATATCATTTGACGCATGCAATTCAAACAATGCTTGAAAATGGTGTCCAGTTTGAAGGTTTTAAAGTAAACAATTGGTTTGACTGCGGAAAAAAAGAAACTTTATTGGAAACCAATGCCACATTGCTCCATGTAATGGAAAGTCGGGAGGAAAACAAGTATGAAACTTATCAAAATACTGTAATTATTCCCCCGGTAAATATTGGTGCAGGATGTGTCATTGAAAATTCTATTATCGGTCCTTCAGTTTCTATTGGTGAAAATACAACTATAAAATCTTCCATAATCCGCGACAGCATTATCGGTTCTTTTGCAGAATTGAATGAAGTGGTTTTAAAGTTATCCATCATTGGCAGCGATGCTTATGTGCATGGATTAAGCCAAAGTTTGAATATTGGTGATAACACAGAAATCGATTTAGGGTAATTACAAATAAGGGATGAATTGGCTTCAAATCTCCAATCTCATGTCTCGTGTCTCCAATCTAATATCTATAAAACATGCAAAATTTTAATAATAGGATAACCAAATTATTTAATATTGACTACCCTATCGTTCAAGCTGGAATGATTTGGGCTTCGGGTTGGCGATTGGCCTCTGCTGTCAGTAACGCGGGCGGTTTAGGTTTGCTAGGCGCAGGAAGCATGTATCCTGATGTATTGTTAGCGCATATTAAAAAATGCAAAGCTGCAACCGATAAGCCATACGGAGTAAATCTACCCTTATTGTATCCCAACATCGAAGAACATATTGAAAATATCATCAAAGAAAAAATTCCCATTGTTTTTACTTCTGCAGGAAACCCAAAAACATGGACAAAAATATTAAAAGACGAAGGTATCAAAGTAGTCCATGTAGTGAGTAGTGCAAAATTTGCATTAAAAAGCCAAGAGGCGGGTGTAGATGCAATTGTAGCAGAAGGATTTGAAGCTGGGGGACATAATGGCCGTGAAGAAACCACTACTCTATGTTTGATTCCAGAGGTTCGAAAAACTGTTCATATTCCTCTAATTTCAGCAGGTGGAATCGCTACCGGTCGTGCTATGTATGCAATGATGGCCTTGGGTGCGGAAGGTGTGCAAATCGGCAGCAGATTTGTATGTAGTCCTGAAGCTTCCAGCCATCAAAACTTTAAAGATATGGTCATTAATACCAATGAAGGCGATACGATTTTATCATTAAAAGCATTGACCCCCGTCCGTTTAATCAAAAATAATTTTTATAGACAAGTTGAAGAGGCTGAAGATAATTGTTGGAATAAAGAACAACTTAATCAGCTTTTGGGTAAAGGTCGTGCCAAAAAAGGAATGTTTGAAGGTGATTTGGAAAATGGCGAATTAGAAATTGGCCAGGTAAGTGCACAAATTTCGGAAATAATTCCAGCTGGGGAAATTGTAAATGAAATTTGGGCTGAGTTTTGTGAAGCAATGCAAAATCCGTTTTTTAAAATCTGATTTACGCAAATCCACTCCGAATTTCATTATTTATTTAACTTTTATAATATATTATAAGAGAGCATCAAATAATTTTTTAATAAAGAAAGGACATGTGCCCTATCCAAATTTTCTTAAAGAAAATACTTAAATGAAATTAGTTGCGTTGAGATTATATCATAATTAAAGCAGACAATTACACGATTCGTTTTTTAAGTTTTCGAACTTTAAGATGAAAAAATACTTGTTAAATATGAAACAAATCATCTTAAGTGTTTTATTTTTAGGTTTACTTCTTTTTCCCAAGAATTAACGACGAATATAAAAAAGGAATTAATTAACTTGATTAAAGCCAAACATACAAATGGTCTTGTATTTGTATCAAGTAATGATTGCATAAGTTGCACATCTTATGTTAGTTCTGCTTACAGAAATAATTGTAACCTTCTTTTTTCTTCTGATAAGGAGGTTTTTTATAGTTATCTTCATGAAATGGGGATTGATATATCTGCGGATAAAATAGTGAAGGATAAAAAAGTATTAACAGATATAATTACGATTTTTAAAACGAGTAAACTATTTGTTCTGAGTAATGATTCTATTATAGTGCATGAACTTAATTCAAGAATTAGTAATTTTTGTAATAGCAATAAGAAGGCGTTTGATGAAAAAATAAATACAGTTTTTATTCCCTTACCTGATAGTATAAATGCTTCAGACTTTCAAGAATATGTTTCAATGTTTAATGCAAAAAATAAGTCCTATAGTTTTTTTGATAAGCGCTATAATTTTGAATATAAGCTGGATTCATCTTTTAAATATACTCAAAAATATGTGACTATAGATCAAGCAACTCAGAATCGTTTTTATAAAATAATTGAAAAGGAGATGAACCTGCCCAATATTGTGTATGCCGATTCTAACATTAAAGAAGATGCTAACTTTTATTTGAAATATATGGCTCAGCCAAAAATGAATATATTGTATGAAAATGACAGTTTTATGGTATGTTATATAAATTATTGCATAAAATCTATTAGCATAAAGGATTCATCGAATATTAAAGATACATCCATAGCAGTAGATATTCTTAAAGTGGTTGGATTAATCAAGAAATCCGGGGATCAATTAAATATTTTAAAATTTATGGATAAACTGGTAATCAATGGTCAAACCTATTATGTAAGACCTTATAATGTCAAAATAAACAATCAAATGTTTATTTTACCTTTTGTAAATACGGATTCAATAGGTCAAACTTTTGATACTTCAAATATATCCTTGGCTGTATTTAATGTAAATGATAATAATATTTACGATTCACCTGTAAAGTTCTTCAATACCAAGATAAAACATGCAAATTATAAAAATGTCAGATTTGATATGTATAATGATACCTTCCTGGTCTTTGATAACTTTAATAAAATTATCAATTTATATTCATCGGCTGATAAAAAAGGGAAATTATTATCTACATATAAAGCATTAAATTTATATTTCGTATATGATGTTAATTGTAGTGAAAGCTTAAAATTTAATTTAATTTATACTTCAACTGACACTTCTTCGCATTCTGGTCAATTTAATATTTTATCGAATAAAATAAATATAAATTCAAGTGCGAAAATATCCGATTATTTTCTTGGTTTTTCTTTCTTTAATTTAAATAAAGTCAATGGCTATGCAATTGATAAGACTAAAAATGGAATTTTATTTTTTCGTAATTAGTTAATGGAAAAATTAATATGATTTGATTTATAAGCGCAAATTGGTTATTATATGCAATATTGTATTTTCCTCATTAAGGTACTTTAAATTTTTTCTACCTTTGCCCTTCTAAATTATACTAAATGTCTGACATAGATTTCTCCAAAAATAGTTCAATCATAGAGCGTTTTATGCGCTATGTAAAAATAGATACTACCAGTGATCCGGCTTCGCCAACGCAACCATCAACGGAAAAACAAAAAGACCTCAGCCGTGTTTTGGCTCAGGATTTGAAAGCGATCGGTATAGTTGACGCTGAATTAGATGAACATGGTTATGTGTATGCGACCATTCCTTCGAATATCCAGGAAGAAAAGCCTGTTTTATGCCTTTGTGCCCATGTGGATACATCACCTGATTGCAGTGGAACTGAAGTAAAGCCTATCTTGCATAAAAAATACGATGGTAACCCTATTATTTTGCCAGACGATAGCTCTGTTATCATCACAAAAGAAAACCATCCCTACCTTAATGAAAAAATTGGCCACGATTTAATTACCGCTTCCGGTAAAACATTGTTGGGCGCAGATGATAAAGCCGGTGTTACGGTAATCATGTATGCAGCGGAATATCTGATGAATAACCCTGAAATAAAACACGGAAAAATACGGATTTTATTTACACCCGACGAAGAAATAGGCCGTGGCGTAAATGCAGTAGACATGGAGCGTTTAGGTGCTGATTTTGGTTATACTTTGGATGGTGGCGAACAACCTTATTTAGAAGGTGAAAACTTTTCAGCTGACAGCGTTTTAGTAACTTTCCATGGGATTAGCGCCCATCCAGGTTATGCAAAGGGGAAATTGAAAAACGCCATTAAAATAGCTTCCGATTTTGTGTCGTCTTTGCCAAAAAATGAATGGAGCCCCGAAACGACTTCTGATCGGATTGGCTTTATTCATCCCGTACATATCGAAGGTGGTTCTGAAAAAGCGATTGTTCAATTCATCATCCGCGATTTTGAAACCCAAAAATTAAAAGAGCATGAAAGTCGTTTGGAAGAATTGGTAAAGGCAGCCGTAAGTCAGTATGCGGGGGCTGGTTATGATTTTGAAGTAAAAGAACAGTATCGGAATATGAAAGAGATTTTGGATGATCGGCCAGAAGTGATGACGACTGCCGAAGAAGCTTATCGGCGTGCCGGATTGATTCCTGAAAGAGTAAGTATCCGGGGTGGTACCGATGGTTCCCGCTTATCTTTTATGGGACTACCCTGCCCCAATATTTTTACCGGTGAAATGGGCATCCATTCTAAACAAGAATATGTAAGCGTTCAGGATATGGAAAAATCCGCAGAAATTTGTGTGCATTTGGCTCAGATTGTTGGGGAATAAAGAGTTTATTTAAGAGAAAAAACACATTGGTAATCAATGTGTTTTTTCTTTTTCTAAAGATTGTAAAAGTGCATTTTTTACAAATTCATTTAATGTCTGATTGTGTAAAAACGCTGCTTCTGCAATTTCTTTATGTAATATTGTCGGTATCCTTATATTGAAACTACCTTTATAAGTTTTTAGTGGATCTTTACCTAACCGTTTACAAGTATCTAAATAGTCATCGATAGCTTCTTTAAATGCTATTTTTAGTTCTTTTACCGAGTTGCCTTCAAAAGTTACTAAATCATTTATTCCAGCTACTTTTCCATAGAGAACCTCATCTTCTGCACTGAACGAAATGGAAGCGGCAAAGTTTTTATAGCTAATGACATTTTTCATAATTTTTCTTTTAATTGTTTGATTACCAATTTAATTACATAGCTTTTCATAATATTCCCCGGATGTGGTTTATGCAGGCTTATTATTTGTAATTCCTTATTTACAAATTTTCTTCGCGACCCACTTGTTTTTCCTTTTTTGACTTCTGTATATTCGAAAAAATTAAGAAGCACAACTAATTCGTCCCAAGAAAAATCCTTGGGTTGGTTCTTTAGTTTTATTATTAATTTTTCTATTTTACTCAAGGATCCTATTATTTGCAACTAAATATCAGTTACAAAGATACAAAATGTTTCAAATAAACAAAAATGTATTTTAATTCTCTGATTTTATTACTATATTTCAATTTGAATATTTAACCCTTTACTTTACTTTTGCTATTGATTTCCGGAAAAAATATTTCGGAAAAAATGAATTTTATAAAATGGAAGAACGCTCGCTTAATTTCTTGGAAGAAATTATTGAAAATGACTTGAAAGAAGGGAAATACAAATCCATTCAAACCCGTTTCCCGCCAGAACCCAATGGCTATTTGCATATTGGACATGCAGCATCAATTTGCTTGAATTTTGGATTGGCAATAAAATACAATGGAAAATGCAACCTTCGTTTTGATGATACCAATCCGGTAACCGAAGAAACCGAATATGTGGATAACATCATGAATGATGTGAAATGGTTGGGTTTTCAATGGGATGCCTTACATTATACTTCTGATTATTTTGATACACTTTATAATTATGCCCTTCAATTAATCAAAAAAGGATTGGCCTTTGTAGATGATCTTTCGGCAGAGCAAATAGCGGCAACCAAAGGGAATTTGAACGAGCCTGGAGAAGAAAGTCCTTTCAGAAACCGGTCCATTGAAGAAAATTTACAGCTTTTTGAGGAAATGCGCAATGGGAAATATAAAGATGGTGAAAAAGTGCTGCGCGCAAAAATCGACATGGCCCATCCTAATTTACTCATGCGCGATCCCTTAATCTACCGCATAAAACATGTGCATCACCACCGGACTGGTGATAAATGGTGCATTTATCCCATGTACGATTTTGCGCATGGCCAAAGTGACAGCATTGAGAATATTACGCACTCCATTTGCACTTTGGAGTTTATTCACCATCGTCCATTATATGATTGGTTGATTGAAAAATTAGAAATTTTCCCTTCTCATCAATATGAATTTGCGCGGCGGAATTTAACTTATACCGTGATGAGCAAAAGGAAATTGCTGCAACTGGTAAATGAAAAATTTGTCAATGGTTGGGATGATCCCCGAATGCCCACTATTAGCGGGTTGCGCCGCCGTGGATATACGCCGGAAAGCATCCGGAATTTTGTGGACACAATAGGGATTGCAAAAAGAGACAACATTACAGATGTCGCATTATTGGAGTTTTCGGTCCGCAATCATTTGAATAAAATCGCCCTCCGCAGAATGGCCGTTTTGGATCCGGTAAAATTAATTATTACCAATTATCCAGACGCGAAAACGGAACTGTTTCATGCAGAAAATAATCCTGAAGATCCCACTTCCGGCTTTCATGAAATCCCTTTCAGCAAAGAAATTTGGATAGAAAGAGAAGATTTTATGGAAGAACCACCCAAGAAGTTCTTCCGCTTAGGCCCTGGCTTGATGGTGCGTTTAAAAAATGCTTATATCGTTAAATGCGAGAGTTTCAAAAAGGACGAAAGTGGAAATGTTACCGAAATATATGTAAGTTATATTCCCGAAAGCAAAAGTGGCGGAGATACAAGCGGCATCAAAGTAAAAGGAACGATACATTGGGTAGATGTCGCAACTGCGGAAACTGCCGAAATCAGACTTTACGACCGTTTGTTTCAAGTAGAAGACCCCTCTTCCGAAACAGGTGATTTTAAAGATTACATAAATCCCAACTCATTGGAAATCATTTCAAACGCCTATGTCGAACCTGAACTTTCTTCCGCAAAAGACGGTGACCGGTTTCAATTTTTAAGAAAAGGATATTTTGTTGTGGATAAAGACAGCACAAGCGAAAAACTGGTTTTCAACCGGACGGTATCTTTAAAAGATAGCTGGGCAAAAGAACAAAAAAAATAACGGATTCTTGTAAAGTAAGCTTGTATATTATCAGGTATTTTATGCAAGCTTATTTTTATTTAATTCTTGCTCAGGAACTCCCAAGCATTTCTTTTGGTATTTATTAAAATATGGATTGTGCAACAATTACAAATTAAAGCTAATATTTCGTTGAGTTTCTGTCCCCAGATCTTAGGAGTTGATGATTTTTATAAACTTCTCAACCAAAGCTTCCCTATTGCATTGGGTAAGCTCCTTTTGGTTATAATATATTGAAGGAAAGGTTTTATTATCAAAAGAAATGGGTAATTCATTAATCACTGAATTTATTACACCTTTTTCATTCTGAAAATTATACGTTGTAAAATTATCAGTAATTAATTTTTCTTGTTGAAGGGTTTTACCCATAGTTACATACTTATTCATACTCGCTTTATAAGAGTTAAGGTAGAGAGGGAAATGAGGAAATGTAACAATATCGATTTCTTTCAGGATGAAATCGTTTTCACATTGAGACCCGGTAATAATTAAATATCGTAGATTAGATTGAACTCTTAATATTTCTTGAGAAGTCCATCTTCTTATGTCGTCCTTCTTATGTCGTCGTGATAAACTATAGAGCCACCAGAATTTGTACCTGTAATTTTACATAGGAAAAAATCATTATTGCAATGTTTCGCGACTTTAGTAGCCTTTGCGTTTTGAAATTCAAGGATTGCTACCGGCTTACTGGCTTTGTCACAAATGAAGCAATCTATATTAGTAGGCCACGGCGTACCAGCCCTTCTTAGTTCCTTATCAAAATATGGCAAATCCTTCATTTCACGGAAAGGCTTTTTTGATTTCCACCCTTTTATTTCACCAATCCAATTAGCAAAATCCTTAGAACTCTTATATTTTTTTACAAATTCAATTTTTTCTGATGACTTAAAATTGAATAAGTAAACATACTCATTTCATCACAATAAAGAACATAGGTTAAAGTGAGCCCGTAACAATTAGCAAAATTTATTTTTCTTATCAAAGCCTCTTCTCCTTCAAGTTTCATTTAGTATATCTGATTTTGACGAGGGTTTGGACGGATCAAAATCAACTCTTGCCCTTTCGATTAAATGAGTTACAATATTTTCTGTATTTTGATTACAACCTTCAATACTTTCAAGGCAGAAACCTGATTTTTCAATTAAAAGTGTTTTAGCCCAGTTTGCCTTATCACTTCTTTCTGAGGTTTCTTTTCGGAAATTAATTAAAGCCATGCTGGTCGAATTTAAGTTGAAAAACTGTTGAATCAATTTTGCTAATTCAATATAAATCTGCTGCTACGGATACTTTTGATTATTGTGGCTTTAAATTTTTTAAAGTAAATTTAAAGCGCGATAAAGTTATTCAAAGATATATAATTAATTGATGGTAAAGAATTGAGAATAAAAGTAATTCAAACAATTACTTCCTTTCGACATAAGGAGTGAAAATTATTTAATTCCCTATTTCAAATTAAATCCTGACCCTCAACAATTCTAGCAATAATTTTGTTATTTTTGGAATAATTAATTCAACTACTGAATATTTACTAAAAAGAAAAAAAATGAAGAAACTTTTCCTATCCCTTTTCGTATCAGCATTATGTGTAAGTTTACTACCCTCTTGCGTATCCAACAAAAAATTCAATGAATCTCAAGCTTCTCTTACTAGTTTAAGAAAGGTCAATAGGGACTTGAATGAAGATTTAAACAATACCAAAAGTCGACTTCAATTAATGGAAGAAGCCAATCAGTCGGCTGCCAGTCAGTTGGATGAAAAAGACCAGGTCATCAGCCAAAATTCTAAGCAACTAGCTGAACAGCAAGATAAATTAAAACAGCTCCAGGCACTGATTGACCAGCAACAGGCTCAAACAGAATCTTTGCGAAAAAAAATGGCAGATGCTTTAGGTGGCTTCACTTCTGATCAATTATCTGTTTTTACCAAAAATGGAAAAGTATATGTCAGCCTTTCAGAGAAACTATTATTTCCTTCAGGAAGTGCGGTTGTGAACAAAGAAGGTCAGGAGGCATTACAAAAAGTAGCGGAAGCTTTGATTCAAAATCCAGAGATTAATGTCAACATAGAAGGACATACGGATACTGTTCCAATCAAGGGGAAATTTCAGGACAATTGGGATTTGAGTGTAGGTCGTTCTACAGCGGTCTTGCGTTTACTGACTCAGGAATACCATGTGAATCCTGTTCGTTTTACAGCAAGTGGTCGCGGACAATATGAACCGATTGCAGATAATGAAACAGCAGAAGGTCGTGCCAAAAATAGGCGGACAGAAATTATTTTAGCTCCAAAATTAGATGAATTGATGCAGCTGATCGAAGGTGCACAATCTAAATAACAACCAAATTCAAGTTGAAGGATTATTTTCTTTTTAAAAAGTTATAAAAATTAATTTATCTTTTTTATCTTGCCCTTTATTTGCTGCATTTATCTATTTTTAAATGCAGCAAATAAAGAGATTACAGAAAAGTTTGCCAAAAAACATAAATTTTAAAAAGATTTTTTTACTTTCATCGCTCAAATTCCAGTAATAACCATGCGGAAATCATTACAAAGTATTTTTTTAGCCAGTTTGATGACGGTTGGATGCTCCATCCTTACAGGAACTACCGCTCAAGCACAGCATAAATACGACTGGGGAAACCCAGACATACCCTATATTGAGCAAAGAGGCTTTTCTTTAGGGGTAAATGTAGGGCAATCTGATATTTGGGGAGATATAGGCACCAAATCTGTCATCGACCATTATACCAATAGCACATATACCAAGGATTTGCTTAAAAGCATGCGTATGATGGGCGGTTTATTTGTCCGTTATACTCATGTGCCTGGGATTTCTTTCCGTTTAGGTGTAAATTATGGTTCCCTGTATGCTACTGACGAATGGAACAAAGAAAAGGGCTTGAAAGCAACCAATATTTCGGATGACAACTACCAACGCTATGTCCGCAATTTGGATATTTCAACTAATATATGGGAAGGTAATTTACTTTTTGAGTTTAGCCCATTAAGAGTGAGCAATTGGGAATTCGGTAATTTGGCAAAGTCCAAGGTGCAACCTTATTTGCTTGTCGGAATTGCAGGCTTCCATTTTAATCCTCAGGGGACTTATAAAAACTTGACAACCGGACAGGAAAGTTTAGTTGATTTGCAACCTTTGCATACTGAAGGTCAAAACTTTACCGCACCCGGCAGCACTTTCCCAGTCAACTACAGCCTTTGGTCTTATGCCGCAGTTGGTGGCATCGGTGTCCGCTTTGATTTAGGAAAAGGCTTGGGCATTGGTTTGGAATATCAGCTCCGTTATACCTTTACAGATTATTTGGATGATGTGAGCGGTACTTATATTGACCCACAACAAATGGATATTGCGAACTTGGACAAATTCGGAAAAAGTGACTTGGCCAACAAAATGGCAGATCGTTCCAATGAAATTATACCAGGCTATAAACACAAGGCCGGTGAATTCAGAGGCGATCCTACAAACAAAGATATGTATTCCACGGTTTCTGTTATGTTCTTTTGGAAAATCAAAAAACGTGACCATCCTTGGTGGGAATACAATAAAAGGAATTAAAAAATCAGATTCCAATAAAAATTTTATAACTTTATCTTTTTCAAAACGCTGTTTTTAAAATTACAGCGTTTTTTGTTTGTTTACTACTGCTCAAATACTTGAAATGTACGGTTATTTAAGGGGGAAAATCATTAATCTGACACCTACGCAAACTTATTTGGATGTGAATGGTATTGGTTACGAAATACAGTTGACATTAAATACTTATGAGGCGATTCAAGACAAAGAAACTTGTCAATTATTTGTACATCTGCAAATAAGAGAAGATGCTTGGACAATGTATGGTTTTTTTACGGAATTGGAGAAAGCTACTTTTCAAAAGCTACTTGGCATCTCTGGTGTTGGTGCGGCTACGGCAAGGATTTTACTATCCTCTTTAACACCTCAGGATTTTTCGAAAATAGTGGCGAATGGTGATAGTAAAGCATTGGAAAAAGTAAAGGGCATAGGCGCAAAAACGGCACAAAGAATTATCTTGGAACTCAAAGGGAAACTCTCCCTGGATTTTTCTGAGGAATTAAATGGATTTAAACACAATACAATAGAACAAGATGCGTTAAATGCTTTGTTGGGTTTAGGTATTTCTAAATCCATGGCAGAGGCTGCGTTGAAAAAAACCAAACCTGCGTCAGATGAAAAAGAATCCTCCGTGGAAGAAAGAATAAAGGTTGCATTGAAAAATCTTTAAGTATCATTTAGCTTAATAAAATGAAATAAAACAAGAGCTAATTATAAATAGAACTAAAACCATTGGCAAAAAAACGATATTCAAATTTTGGCTATAAATTGTTGGCTTTCACTATAATTGTGGTAACCTTGGCGCAGGTTTTTACTGCACGGGGATTTATTGACCCTTTCATAAACCCAGACCCAATACCGCAACCAGAAGACAGTACAAATTTCCCTACCCCAAACGGAAAAGATCAACCAAATAAAAAGCCAATAGAATTAAATGACCCTTCCAATTTTAAAAAGGAAACGGAATATAATGCAGAGGAAAAGCGGTTTTATTTTAATGAAAAAGTAGGGGAAAACAATATTAGGGACCCGTTCTACATGAACGAAAACGAATATTACGATTACCGGTTCAACAAAGACGAAAATGATTATTGGAAGCAAAGGCTAGATGCGTTAAGCATGTTCAATCATAAACCCAAAATGCCCGAGCTAAGTCGTGAAGGTTTGTTTGATCGCTTATTTGGCGGTAATAAAATAAGCGTAACACCTCAAGGTAATTTGGATCTGACTTTTGGCGGCAGTTGGCAAAACCTCAAAAACCCCAATATGATCCAAAGTCAGCAAAAATGGGGAATCTTTGATTTTGACATGAACATGAATGTCAATTTAATTGCGAAAATCGGGGAAAAATTAAAATTAAATATTTCTAACAGTACGCTTACTTCATTCGGCGAGCAAAATACCAAAAAGATTGAATATGCTGGTGATGAAGATGTGATTATCAGAAAAATTGAAGCAGGAAATGTAAGTTTTCCTTTGAATAGCACCCTCTTGACAGGCCCTTTATCGCTTTTTGGTATAAAATCACAATTACAATTTGGGAAATTGCAAGTTACCGGTGTCTTGTCTCAACAGCAATCCCAGAGAAAAACTGTGAATGTTCAAGGAGGTGCTCAAACGACTGATTTTGAAATAAAAGCGGATGATTATGAAGAAAACAAAAACTTTTTCATCGGTCAATATTTTCATGACAATTATGAAAATGCACTTACAAATTTTCCTGTAATCAATTCACAAGTCACCTTAACAGAAGTAGAGGTCTGGATCACGAACAGGACCGGGGTGACCCAAAATGTACGAGACATCCTAGCTTTCATGGATTTAGGTGAAAAAAAGCCTTACTTGCCTAATCTGACGGATCCGGGACCTGGAAACTTGCCAGATAACAGATCAAACCGGCTTTATGATATGTTGATGCAGTCGCCAGGAGTGCGTACGCAGGCAACAGCTACCCAAAGTGTATTGGGATTGGGTTTGCAAGACGGGCGGGATTTTCAAAGAAGCACTATGCGTCAATTGAATTCTTCAGAGTTTTCCTTTCAACCACAATTGGGTTACATTTCCTTAAACACACAGACCAATCCTGATGATATTTTGGCGGTTGCATATCGTTATACTTACAATGGGAAAATTTATCAGGTAGGCGAGTTTGCACAAGATTTACCACCCGACTCTACCAACCAAAAAGTGATGCTTCTTAAATTACTTAAAGGTGGGACATCAGGAAGGCCTACTCTGCCAATTTGGAAATTGATGATGAAAAATGTGTATTCCATCGGTTATGGGGGAAACATTTCTGCCCAAGATTTTAGATTGAATGTATTTTATCAAGATCCGGGTGGTGGGGAAAAGCGCTATTTGCCCGATGGTCCAAGTGCAGGAATCCCTTTAATTTCCTTATTGCACTTAGATCGTTTGAATAGTCAGAATGATCCTTCGCCTGATGGTGTTTTTGATTATGTGGAAGGAATTACAATCAATTCGCAGCAAGGAAAAATTATTTTTCCGGTATTGGAACCTTTCGGTGAAGCATTAAAACCTGCGCTTGGAGGAAATGCCCAATTGGAACGCCGTTATTTATACCAAATGCTTTATGACTCCACGAAATCAATAGCGCGGCAATTTCAACAAAACAATCGTTTTATCATTAAAGGAAGCTATAAAGGATCATCGGGTGCAGAAATAAGATTAGGAGGATATAATATTCCAGAAGGCTCTGTATCTGTAGCCGCAGGTGGTCAGCGTTTAATGGAAGGTTCGGATTATCAGGTAAATTACAGTAGTGGTTCCGTAACTATTTTAAATCAGGGAATATTAAGTTCAGGTATCCCAATTGCGATTTCCTTTGAAGATAATGCGAGCTTTAGCTTTGTGCAGCAAAATTTCTGGGGCGTTCGTTTCGATTATTTAGCGAATGACCATCTTACTATTGGTAGTACACTAATGCGTTTAACTGAAAAACCATTTACGCAAAAGGTACAATTCGGAGATGATCCAATTAAGAATACCGTTATGGGGTTTGATGGTAATTATCAAAATGAATTCCCAGCATTGACGAGGTTTCTGGATAAGCTGCCCATGATCAGCACGAGTGCCCCTTCATTGATTTCATTAAGCGGCGAAGTAGCTGGTATTTTTCCTGGTCACCAAAGGTTCATTAATTCCGTGGACCCGGAAGGATCAGCTTACATCGATGATTTTGAAGGTTCCAACAGTGCAACCGATTTGAGGTTTCCGCCAACCAGTTGGAGTTTGGCGAGCACGCCTGTGGATGCGCGCGATGAAAATGGAACGGAGTTATTTCCAGAAGCGAAAAATCCTGATCTTACCAATGGAAAAAACCGGGCTAAATTGGCTTGGTATATGATAGAGCCGAGTTTGGTGGATGGATACGGACAAACTCCTGCAAACATCAAAAAGGATACCGCGCGACAAAGCTATTGGCGTTTAGTGCAACAACAGGATTTGTTTCCACAAAGAAATCTTCCTATTGGTCAAAACTACATGCCTACCTTGGATTTGAGTTATTACCCTAACCAAAGGGGACCATATAATTTTGACGCAAATGCTGCAAATATTGATGCCGCAACTGGGGACTTTACCAATCCTACCCAAAGATTCGGGGGGATACAAAGGGCAATTGAAAACAACAACAGTGATTTTGAAGCATCTAATGTGGAATATATTACTTTTTGGGTAATGGATCCTTTCTTATATGATCCCAATAATTCCGGCGACCTTTACATCAACTTAGGGAATGTATCGGAAGATGTACTAAAAGATGGTCGGTTGTCCTTTGAAAATGGCATCCCTTATCCTAAAGATTTATCGAAATTGGATCTTACGGACTGGGGTTATGTTCCTAGATTCCAACAACAAATTACAAGATCCTTTGATAATGACCCCGCTGCACGCAAGGTTCAGGATGTTGGATATGATGAGTTGGATGATGAGGAAGAAAAAGTGATTTTCAATAGTTTTTTAACAGCGATTCAAGGCGTTGTTACGCCCGCAGTTTTTCAGAAAATACAAAGCGATCCATCCTCTGACAATTTCCATCATTTTCGGGGACAAGATTATGACCAACAAGAATTGAGTGCGATAGAAAGATACAAACATTTCAATAATCCAAGCGGGAATTCTCCGGTAACGGATAACAATAGCCAATTTACAGCGTCGGGAACAACAATTCCGGAATCTGAAGACATCAATAAAGACAATACGCTTAATGAAACCGAAGCTTATTTTCAATACAGAGTCAAGCTAAGGCCGAATATGAATGTGGGGGAAGGTTTTATTGCAGATAAAAAAGTAATTAGTGTAAAGCAATTGGATGGTCGCACCGAACAGGAAAACTGGTATCAATATAAAATTCCGATTAAAGGTTATGACCATGCCGTTGGTGGCATCAGCGATTTCCGTTCCATCCGGTTCATGAGGATGTTTCTTTCTGGCTTTCAGGATACTTCAAATGTAGTCTTGCGCTTTGCACAAATCCAGTTGGATCGCAACAATTGGCGTCGTTATTTATTTTCTCTGACATCACCAGGTGAAAATATTCCAGAAGAGGACCAATTGACTACTTCTTTTTCTGTGTCTTCGGTAAGTCTAGAAGAGAATTACAGCAAATTACCTGTTCCTTACCGTATGCCACCCGGTATCGAAAGAGCGCAATCGCCAAGCGGCATTACCGGCCAGAACTTACAACAAGATGAGCAATCCATGTCTTTTCAGATTTGTGGGTTGAAAGACGGTGATTCAAGAGCCGCCTTCAAGGAATTAAGCATTGATATGCGCCAAAACAAGTTCTTGCGCATGTTTATTCATGCAGAATCAGTGCCTAATGAACAGCCAATAAATGACGGCGACTTACAGGCATTTATCCGTATTGGCAGTGATTTTACCAATAACTATTATGAATACCAAATTCCTTTGAAAGTGACGCCGCAAGGAAGTTCCCTTTCTCCTGAAATATGGCCTGATGTAAATGAAGTGAACATTGAATTGACGCAATTAATTGACGCAAAAAATAAGAGGAATGACTTGAATTTGCCTTCTTATTTGCCGTATGAAACAATAGATGGGCAAGGCAAAAAAATCGTTGTAGTCGGTAACCCTAATTTAGGTGATGTCAAAAATGTAATGTTGGGTATTGCTAACCCCAAGAAAACATTGAATGACCCTGCTGATGACGGGTTACGGAAATGCGCGGAAATATGGTTTGACGAATTAAGAATGGCTGGATTTGACGAAAAGCCCGCTTATGCAGCCTCTGGTCAAGTCAATGTTCAATTAGCCGATCTGGGAAATGTGCATTTAGGTGGCAGCATGCATACGATTGGTTATGGCAATATCGATCAAAAAGCAGATGAGCGGTTTAAGGATAATTTTTATACTTATGATGCCTCTGCCAATTTGAATCTTGGAAAAATGTTGCCAAAAAATTGGGGTGTTCAACTTCCCGTGTATGCCGCATATACACAAATGGTCAGCAATCCTAAATATAATCCATTTGACAAAGATGTACTTTTGACTGACCAATTGAGTAAATTGCAGTCAGCGACAGAAAGAGATTCCATAAAAAATATCTCGCAAGATTTCAATTCCATTACCAGTTTAAACTTTAGCAATGTCCGATATCTTGGTAATCCTCAAAAACAACCTAAGATCGTCATGCCTTGGAGCTTGCGCAATTTCGATTTAAGCTATGCTTTCAATAACAATTTCAAACATTCACCAATGTTGGAACGCGATGAACTAACAGAACAAAGGTTGAATATTGGTTATACTTACAGCATTAAATCAAAGTCAATCGAGCCATTCAAAAGAATAATTAAATCCAAATCCAAATGGCTGATGCCTGTAAAGGATTTTAATTTCAATCTATTGCCAAGTAATTTCACTTTTAGGAACGACTTACATCGTTTATTTGGCGAAACGCAAATCCGGAATATCGACGATGGCCCATATAGCCTTCCGCCAAGTTATTTCAAGGATTTTACTTGGGAACGGAATTATATTTTAAGATGGGAGTTGACAAAATCACTCTCCTTCAGTTACAATGCCCTGAACCAGTCAAGAATTGACGAACCGGAAGGTCGCGTAAATACCCCGGAAAAAAGAGATTCACTTTTGAACAATCTGGCCAAATTTGGAAGAAATACTTATTTTAACCAATCTTTGAGGGTAGATTATACACTGCCAACTAAAAAAATACCACTTTTGGATTGGACAACAATTAATGCATCTTATGCTTCTACTTATAATTGGACTGGAGCTTCCCGTTTGGCAATAGATATGGGGAATATTATTGGAAATACCCAGACGCGCACAATTAATGGGGAATTTAATTTCACGCAATTATATAATAAATCAAGGTATTTGAGGGCGTTTAATACAAATACTAAACGAAACGCCATTTTGCAAGGGGTTGGTAATCAAAAATCCAGATCTATGTCTGATGACCCAAGTTCTTCAAAGGGACGTTCTTTACAAAATGACGGAGGCAAAAATAATGATGGGAAAAATGATGCCGAATCGAACTCAGGTGGTAAAGATATCCAGAATCCTAAACTTGCAACGCCACCAAAACCGCAATTGCCCCCAAGACCAAAGAAAAATAAAATTACTCCACAAGATGTGAAAGGGAAAGATACCCTAAGTAACCATGAAACACGCATTGCCTATAAAAAATTAAAAAAAGCAGAACGCAAGCGGTTCAAAAAAGAACTGGCGGCATGGAAAGTAAAAAGAAATAGGATTGTTCCTGAAATTTCTGACGGTGCTCGGGCAGTTGGGAAACTGGCCACTATGCTAAAAAGAGTAAGTGTGAATTATACGGATAATTCTGGAACTGTTTTGCCGGGATTTATGGACAGCACCCGATTTATAGGGGTAAATGACCGTTCATCGAACAAATGGTATGACTTTGCCTTCGGCGCACAACCTGGTGAAGCATGGCTGAACCAGCAGGCTGCAATGAACATGATAACGAGAGACAGCATCTTTAATGGACAAATACAACAAACTTATGCTCAGAACTATAGTATTACTGCAACTTTAGAGCCTGTTCAGGATTTAAGGATTGATTTGACTTGGAATAAGCAATTTTCAAAAAACTATACGGAAACTTTTAAATTTGACAATGAATTGAATTCATTTCAACATTTTAGTCCTTACAGTTTAGGCACATTCAGTGTTTCTTATATTGGGCTTCAAACAATTTTTTCCTCAACTCCAGCTAATGCGCCCTCAAGTTTATATAAAAATTTCTTAGCCTATAGAACTGCCATTTCTGAACGATTAGGTGTCATTAATCCATATACAAATGGTCTGGCTGATCCTGAGAATCCTGAATATCAAAAAGGATATACTGAATATGCGCAAGATGTGTTGATACCCGCTTTCTTGGCGGCTTATGGCGGAAGAAAAGTTAATGATATTCCTTTAATAAATGAGACGAACAATAATATACGCAGCAATCCATTCAAAGGTTACACACCAATGCCCAATTGGCGACTAACTTACAATGGACTGTCTAAATTACCGGCCATTCAAGGAATATTGAACAGCTTTAGCTTGGCTAATAACTACACGGGAACACTTTCTATGAACAGTTTTGTGAGTTCTTTCTTTTATCAGGATTTGTTAAATGTAGGATTCCCATCTTTTATTGATTCGAATTCTCGCAATTATGTACCTTTCTTTGCTGTTCCCAATGTTACCATTACAGAGAATTTTTTGCCACTGGTTGGGATAGATGCAAAATTTAATAGTGGTTTAGATTTAGGTTTCAAATTCAACAAAACAAGAATGCTGAGCCTTAGTCTGGTTGACTTCCAGGTAAGTGAACAAAAAATGTCCGAAGTGATTTTTAGTGGCGGCTATCGGATGAAGGGACTGGTTTTGCCCTTCTCTGTCTTTGGGGTTGACGAATTGAAAAATGACATTAATTTCCAAATGAGTTTTGGTTATCGAAATGATCTGACCACAAATAGTTATCTTGCTCAAAATGATGTTATACCAACGCGGGGTCAAAAAGCGATTACTATTGCGCCTGCAATAGATTACATCATTAATGAAGCATTACAAATCAGGTTTTATTACGAACGGTTACAAACCATTCCTGCATTATCCAACTCCTACCCGATTACGAATACGCGGGCGGGATTGGTCTTACGGTTCTTGTTTGCGCCAGAATAGTTGAAAAAACTTCTAAAGACCTCAATTTTTTAAAACTTTGAGGTCTTATTTTTTATATTAAATTTGCAACATGAATTCACCAAAAGTAAGAGTAAGATTTGCTCCAAGTCCTACTGGCGGACTGCATTTAGGCGGCGTCCGTACTGTTTTATTTAATTATTTATTTGCCAAAAAAAATCAAGGCACTTTCATTTTGCGTATTGAGGACACGGATCAAAATCGCTTTGTAGAAGGTGCTGAAGAGTATATTTTTGATTGTTTGGAATGGTGTGGCTTAACTCCAGATGAAAGCGTGCGCCAAGGCGGTGAATATGGCCCTTATCGTCAAAGCGAAAGAAAAGAAATTTACAAAAAATACGCAGAACAACTCGTTGATTCGGGTCATGCTTATTATGCTTTTGATACACCAGAGGAATTAGCTGCCATGCGGGAAAACTACAAATCCAAAGAAAATCCTAATCCGCAATATGGACATGCAATCAGGAATAAAATGCGGAACTCTCTTACGCTGTCAGTAAACGAAACGCAAAAATTGTTAGCTAATAATACACCCTTTGTAATCAGGATAAAAGTCCCGGAAAATGAAACTATTCACTTCACGGATATTATCCGGGGAACAATTGCACATGACTTAAATACGGTGGACGATAAAGTATTGCTGAAAGCGGATGGAATGCCGACTTATCATTTGGCTGCTGTAATTGATGATCATTTAATGAAGATTTCCCATGTTTTCAGAGGGGAAGAATGGTTGCCAAGTGCACCGGTTCATTTCTTATTATGGCGCTTTTTAGGTTTGGAGAATGAAACTCCGGAATATGCCCATTTGCCTTTAATCTTAAAACCTGACGGCAATGGAAAATTAAGCAAAAGAGATGGCGAACGCTTAGGTTTCCCTGTTTTTGCAATGCAATGGAAAGATGATAGCGGGGCAATTGTAAAAGGATTCAAAGAAGAAGGATTTTTACCGGAAGCATTCGTAAATATGTTGGCATTATTGGGTTGGAATCCAGGCTCTGAACAAGAAATTTTCACACTTTCTGAATTAGAGGAATCTTTTTCATTAGAGCGGGTACATAAAGGCGGGGCGAAATTTGATTATGAAAAAGCAAAATGGTTCAATCAGCAACATATTCAAAGAGCCGATAATGAACGCTTGGCTGATTTGGTAAGGCCTTATTTTGAAAAGGAAGATATCCCAACTTCTAAAGAGGATATGATCAAAGTGATTGCCATAATCAAAGAACGCTGTCATTTATTGACTGAATTTGTGCAACAAGGTAGTTTTTTCTTCAAAGCACCGAAATCCATTGACGAAGCGGCAATAAAGCCAAAATGGAACGATCAAAAAACTTCGTTTTTCAGAGAATGGATGACCACATTTAATTTTGACGAACATGCACATGGTGCCTGGGAAAATTCATTTAACGAAATGGTCGCTAAACATGGCATTAAAAAAGGAGAAGTGATGATGCCGCTCCGCATCATGTTAGTTGGGGGGAAATTTGGCCCCGGAATTTTTGACATCGCTGCTTTTGTTGGAAAAGATGAGGTGAAAAAAAGGATTGAGACTGTACTTGCATTGATGAAAAATTGATTTTAAATTGAGTAAGTGATAAATAAAAACCCAGCTGTTTAGTTTGAAACAGCTGGGTTTTTATTTTCCTTCTTATGAATCGAAGAGGGCAAAATCAAGCGACTTAGTTTTATAGCATTGGAAATAATTGAAATGCTTTGATTTCCTCAACAAGCAAGCGTCTGTTGCATGTTCCATGCAATTAAAAAACCGGTTCAAGGACATGAATTATCGTTTTATTCTATTTTTTGGGACACAAAAAATCAAACCGCAATAATACAGCTACGGTTTGATTTTGAAACAGAACTAAAAATCACTTTCCATTGAAATTATTGTTCTGGATACATTATTGCTTTAAAACTATTTTTTCCGTTAAATAAACTGTTAGCCGTTTCTTGAATATCTTTTGCCGTAATGTTTTTAACTATATTATCGAAATCCAAAAACCGTTGTTTATCCTGATTCCAGAATTGTATAGCAACTAGTTTTGCAAGCCAATAGCTATTTTCTTTTAAAACTTCCTTGTGTTTTTCAAATTTTGCTATTTTTACTTTTTCCAAATCTGCGGCATTGGGGCCATTCTTTTTAATGGCATTGATTTGAATATCAGCAGCTTTTAAAAGTGTGTCCACATTTTCAGGGCCACAAGGCAGTTGCATGGTCATATTATAATTGTTATAAGGTACTTTTTCAATAGTCGAATAAATCCCGCCACCGTAGATGGCACCCATTTCTTCTCTCAAATTTTCAATGATTTTGATATTCAGAATTTCACTTAATAAATCAGCCCGCATCACCAAATCTTCAGAATAAGGAGTTTCACCATAATATTGATTTAAGATCATGCTCTGAGGCTCGGAACCTTTATAGAACTTGAAAGTATGTTCACCCGTTACCGCCCGCAAACCGTTATCTTTAAAATTAGGGATATTGTCTTTTTTAACTGGTAAGCTCGCAAGGTATTTTTCAATCAGTGGTTTGATTGTTGTTTCATCGATATTTCCAATCATGAAAAATTCAAAACCAGAAGCATCCCCAAATTCATTTTTATAGATTTCCAATGACCTATCTATATTTATTTTTTCTAAATCGGAAGCATGAGGTATTGAAATTGGGGTACGGGGATCTTTATTATATAAAACGGACATCATGGAGTCAATGAAGGAAACTTGCGGGTTATTTGCTAAAAATACCAATTGGGATTTTATGGTTGAAATGGCTCCATTGGCCAACGCTACATCTTTTCTTGGTTCCGTAAGCTTCAAATAATTTAATTGCAATAAAGTCTCAAAATCTTTTATGGAAGAGTTTCCACTTACATTGTTGCTCACATCAGTCATGGATGTTCTCAATCCCACTGTTTTTCCAGCCAAGAAATCTTTTAAAGCAGTTGGCGTAAACTGTCCGTAACCCATGGATTCGATTACCGAAGCACCCATTACACCAGAAACCCCTAACTGTACATTTTGTTTGTCTTTTGGTTCATAATTTCCTGTCCCGCCTTTTTTTACACCGCTCATCAAGATTTCGTCATTTTTGAAATCGGTCTTTTTTAGTGTTACTTTCAAACCATTACTCAATGTATAAGTGGTAGCGCCCAATTCTTTATCATTAGATTCAGAAACGATTTTGCCTGGAGTTGGGTCTTTACTTAAAAGGTTATTGATAACTGCCTTTTCTTCATTTGCCACAACTTTTTGAGTAAATGCAGCTTTTACGGAATTTGATAGTTCCATATCTGTAGGGACTTTCAAATCCTTGCCATTACCAGTTAGTAATGCAAAATAGTTCTCATTATTATCCAACCATTTATGAGCTTCGGTGTTCACTTCTTCCAAAGTGATTTTTGGCAACATTTCCTGATAATATTGATATTCATTTTCAATTCCTGGAATTGGCTCCTGAGTTAAAAATGCACGGATATATTCAGCCGCATATTGTGCAGAATTGGTTTTTTCTCTTTCGTTATAGGCTTTCTCCATTCCATTCAACAACTTCTTTTTTTCCAGTTCTAATTCTGCAGCATTAAACCCATGTTCTTGTGCTTTCACCAATTCGCCTACAGATGCGTTGATAGCTGATTCAATACTGGTTGATGGTGCGACAGACATTGCAAAATTTTCGTAACCCCTTGCAAAACCACCTACATAAGTATATGCATAAGTGAAGGGAGGATTGGCGCTCTGCCTTAAATCATCAAACCTTTTATTCAGCATGGAAGTAAAAAGGCCGCGCACGATTTGTGCCCTGTAATCGCCAATTGTTTTTTGTTCTATTTCTTTTTGTGCAGAATAGTTCAGCGCAAATTCATAACTGGAAGCTTCTTTATCCGTTACGACCATTGCCTTTTGTGATGTATAAGGATCAACTTCAAACGATTTGCGCGCTTTTTCATTTTCTGGATTTTTAATTCCGGCAAAATGTTTTTTGATCAGCTCTTCCGCTTTTTCAGTTGTGATATCGCCAATTACAATAACGGACATTAGGTTTGGACGATACCAATCGTTATAAAATCTACGGATAGTTTCATATTTAAAGGTTTTGAGGATATCGTCTTTCCCGATTGGCAAACGGTCAGCATAATGTGCTCCATTTAAATAATCATGTATATATTTCTTCATCATTCTGTCATTAGCACCTTTTCCTAATCTGCTTTCTTCCAAAACGACTGTTCTTTCCCCATCAATATCTTTATCTGTCAATAAGGCTTGATGTGCCCAATCTTCGATTACCTGAAAACCTTTTTCCAAATTATCAGGTTTGTCGGTTGGTATGGGTAAAATATAAACAGTTTCATCAAATGAGGTATAGGCGTTCAAATCAGCACCAAATTCTACGCCGATAGATTGTAAAAAACTGACCAATTCATTTTTAGGATAATTTTTTGTTCCATTGAAATTCATGTGTTCCATGAAATGGGCTAAGCCTTGTTGGTCTTCATCCTCTAAGATAGAACCTGCATTTACGACTAAACGCAGCTCCACTTTATTTTCAGGTTTTGCATTTGGTCTAATATAGTACTTCAACCCATTAGGTAATTCACCAACTTTTATCTTGAAATCAATGGGTAAGGGAGCTTTCAAATCCTGGGCCGACACCATTGTCGAACATAAGAAAGTCAATAGGAGGCTTGATAGAAAAGCCTTTTGTAAGAAGTTGAGCAACATATCAATTGTTTAAAATGAAAAAAATAGACTGTAAAGGTAACTAAAGGAGTTGAAAAAGTTTTATTTGTCATTCATTTACAAAATCATAATGACTGGTGTAGGAACTATTTTACAGGAAATAAAATTAATCAGGTACGGGATCATGCCCATGTCCGCCCCAGGGATTGCAAGAAATAATCCTTTTTATCGCTAACCAAGAACCTTTGAAGACACCATGTTTATTTAATGCTTCAATAGCATATTGCGAGCAAGTGGGCGTATATCTGCATGATGAAGGCAAAATTGGAGACAATATTCTTTGATAAATGCGGATAAGGAAAATGAAAATGGCTTTCATGCAGATCAGGGTTTTATTTTTTTCAGTAACTCCGAAATTACTTTTCCGGTAACTTCAAAAGCTTGCTCAAAATTAAACTTTTCTTTTCCGGTATAGATAAAAAACACATGCAATTGCTGGTTTTCCAAGATTTCGGGATATAACTTTAGTTTTTGCAAACGCCATGATTCCTTTAATAGCCTTCTTATCCTATTTCTGCCCACAGCTTTCCGTATCCGTTTTTTGGGAATGGAAAAGCCGATTCGGACGGGTGAAGGCTCGCCTTCCAATTTTGGGGTCATCAAAAACAATACACGAAGCGGCATAATTGAAAACGCTTTTCCTGTTTGGAAAAGCGTCTCAATTTGTTTGCGTAGCTTCAACCTTTCGGTTGCATTTAGGGTGTACCGTTCATGAATACGGGTAGTACTCATAATATCGGATTTCTAAATATTTTATTTCAATCTTAATTCGTCAGATACAGAAAGTTTTACACGGCCTTTTTTACGGCGAGCAGCCAATACTTTACGGCCATTTGCTGTTTCCATGCGTTTACGGAACCCATGAACTGTTTTACGGCTTTTGCGAGACGGTTGGAAAGTGCGTTTCATAATTGGTTATTTTAAAAAGCTAAATTTAGCTGTGTTTTTATTGTTATTTTAATGCTGACCTTATCAAATGCACTCATTTCGTTATCTGCAAAATGAGTTCCATTTTTTATAAGGATTGCAAAGGTAATAGGGATTATTTAAATGACCAAATATTTTTTGAGAAAAAGTGAAAATGATAAAAAGACCTTATATGCTTTTACCGGATAACGTTGATTTTTTTGGGTCCAAGAGTTTTAAGGAAGTTGCTGTATCTTTTACGAATGTTTGGAAAAACCTGAAGTAATAGCGATTTATTGATTAATGAGAAGAAGTATTGGTGACTTCAGTCAAAGAGTATTGGGGGAAGGATAATTACAAATGCTATATTCAAAAAATTAGCTAGATCACAATGGAATCCAGCTCATTTTTTGAATATAGCTAACTGCAATTGTAGGCTTACTAATCAATTAAAATTATTTAGTCAAGTTTAATTCTGTTTCCATAATGGCATCTACACCAAGTGCTTTAATATTGAAATTAAGCTCATTTTTGGTGATCTTGCTGATGATGGCGGTATCATTATTTATTTTCAATAAATTGTCACCAAGGATAAGATAACTACCACTTGAAACAACGCCGTCAAATGAGCGGAGGAAAGTATTGTCTTTTTTGAAGCTGAAATAATCAGCAGGTGTTACCGGATAGTCATATACGGAACTCCTTCCGTCCCTTGTAGTTTTTATTTCTCTTTTTTCAACGAACCATTTCCCCAAAACCCTTTCTTCGGTGGAATCGTTCTTTTTGCAGGCGGAAAATCCCACGATCAATAAAGTGGCCAAAAGGAATAAGTAATTATTTGTTTTTTTCATCGTATTTTTATTTTATTACCTACAAAGATAACAGCGCATTTTTAAAATCAGGCTAAATTAATCATTTTTCATTTTAATTATAGCATTTGACCTGAAATTTCTTAGATGAATACAAAATCACAAGAAATCAAATTAAAAGCCCCAATGATCTAAATAAATCATTGGGGCTTTTGGACTGTAGCGAGGACGGGAGTTGAACCCGTCACCTCAGGGTTATGAATCCTGCGCTCTAACCAACTGAGCTACCTCGCCATTTTGGGCGGCAAAGTTATACACTTTTTTAAATTAAACAAAATTTCTCTTTTTTCTTTATTGTTTTATGCGATTTTTACTTTTCAAGCTTTTTTACTCTTCTTAAATCAATCATATTCAGCGCATTACTTTGAAGCCCTTGAATGTTCTTTTGCGTAAAGTGCAATATTTGATCATAATACAATGGGACAACCGGTGCATAACTGCTCACGAGACTGTCCATTTTTTCGTATAATTGGAACCGTTTTTCATCTTCATTTTCTCTTAAACTTTTTTCGTACCAAATATCAAAAGTTTTATTTTCAAAACGGGTATAATTCGGGGGGGCCGGAAATTTGCTGTAAAAAAATGCAAGGTAAGTTTCGGCATCAGGATAATCAGCAATCCATTGAGCTTTAAAAAACGCTAATGAACCGCGGCTCATTTGTTGACGCAGCAATCCTTTTTGCATGACTTCCACTTGTGTCCGAATGCCGATATCGTTCAGTTGGCCAGCTACAAAATTACAAATATCAACATTAGCATCAGGCGTAGTCAAATTAATGGTCTGCAATCCCTTCCCATACGGAAAACCGGCTTCTGATAATAATGCCAAAGCTTTTTGGGGATTATAATTATAACCATTCATGATGGAATGTTCCGTTCCCGGCATCCCAACCGGGATAAATCCCTTCGTCGCAGGAACACCAATTCCATTCCGGAAATAAGTGATAATTTTTTGGCGGTCAATCGCATAATTGATGGCTTGTCTTATTTTTTTATTTTGGACAGGATTTGGCGCAAACGCTTTATTTTCCGTGCCTATATAAAAACCCAGATATTCAGTATTCAGATAAGTTTTTTTTGAAAGATTCATTTTCTGTTCAAATTCCGGCCTTAGAATCCCTCTTTTAGAAAGAACAAGATCCTGCATTGCACCATCGATGCCGTTCATGAAGTCCAAGTCTTTTTGCTTAAACCTCAAAAACTCCATTGCCCTCGTTTCGTTAAAAGTAACTTTTATACCCTCTAAATAGGGCAAGCGAATACCGGCCCTGTCTTTTTCCCAATAATTTTTGTTTTTATGCAACATTAAAATGTTGCCTTCATCCCAAAAGGCAAATTGAAAAGGACCGGTTCCACATGGATGGTTCCGAAAATCCTTTCCCCACCTTTTCACTACTTCATGTGGTACGATAGAACAATAAGGCATGCTCAAGATTTCGGGCAAGGGCCTAAAAGGTGTCATGAGGTGAATCATAAAAGTGGAATCATTGACTGCTTCAAAGGGGTTTTGATTTGCCATGCGGCCGTTGAAAATCCATGCGCCGGCAGATGCCATAGCCGGATCCATAATCCTCTTAAACGAATAAACAATGTCCTGGGCTACCATTTTTCGACCCTTCCCATTTGGAAAGGCCGGGTTGTCCTGAAAAAATATATCATCCCTAAGGTGAAAAGTATAATGCAGGCCATCAGCTGAAATAGTCCATTTTTTTGCCAAAGAAGGCTGTATTTTTAGGGAGGAATCCACTTCTACCAATGTGTTGTAGATGAAATGAACACCCCACATTATAGATAAACTTTTGGCAAACGCCGGATCCAATGTTTCAATCCCATCAATTTGATTGTACTTGAAAATATTGTTTTCTTCATCGTTTTTTTGGTAACAAGCGTTGGAAAGAACGAGTATTAAAAGCAGATATAGATAAAGTCTTTTGTTTTTCAACCTTGATCTTGTATTTTAAAATGAAGCATGAAATTACATAATTCAGCTAGATAAACGAAAGATTTAAAGCAAATGGCTTATTTCCTGGTATTCTTGTTGTCATTTGATTTGTTCTTAGTTACAAACTTCGGAAAAAGTAAAGCAGATATCGAATCGGAACTTGTATAAGTCGTTTTTTTTTGGGAAATATTCGGTCATAAATAAGAAAATTTCTGGCACATTCGAGTCAATTCCTAATTTTTTTTATCAATATATTTGAAAATATAAAAAATCCCAAATTTTAAAGTACATTTGCGCTCTTATTAAATTTGCGTACATTTCTAATATTATGGCAGTAATTCAAACAATCCGTACTAAATATGCAAAGCTTACAACAGTTATTATTGTAATTGCTTTGTTGGGATTTATTTTAATGGATTTCGGTAAAAACGGCGGGAGCAGATCCACTACAATTGGTAAAATCAATGGTTCTGAAATAGATTATACAGAATACGATGCCGCAATTCAGGCGCGTGAAGCTGAAATCAAACAACAAAATCCGAACATGACCTTAAATGACCAACAGCAGGCGCAATTGCGTGACCAAGTTTGGGATCAAATGGTAAGTTCACAATTATTGAACGACATAAATGAAAAATTGGGCTTGGTTGTCAGCAAACAAGAATTGAACGATCTATTGACGGGACCTAATCCGGATCCAATGGTTAGGGAAGCATTTACTGACCGTCAAACAGGGCAATTTAATCCTCAGGAAGTTTCTGCGAATATCCAAAGATTGAGGAAAGACCCAAAGATGAAAGATCAATGGGCAGCTTTTGAATCAGGGTTAGAAAAGCGCCGTTATACCGAAAAATTCAATGCAATGGTTAAAGGTGGAATATATGTTCCGAAATTTGTATTGCAAGCACAATTAAATGACCAAAGCGAATTGGCAAATGTCAATTATGTAAAATTACCCTACACCTTGATCCCCGATGATCAGGCTAAAGTGACCGATGCGGAAATCAAAGCTTACATGGAAAAGCACGCTAAAGTTTTTCAAGTAAATGAAGATTCAAGAAGTATAGAATATGTTGCTTACAAAATCGTTCCTTCAGCAGAAGACAGCGCAATCGTATTGAAAAGCCTGGAAGATCTTAAATCAGATTTTACGAATACCACTGATGTTGAAACTTTTATTAACAGGACAGAAAACCCAATCCCACCAAATTATTATACAAACGAACAATTAAGTGGTTTGCCTAATGCTGAGGAAATTAAAAACGCAGGTATAAATACGGTGGTTGGACCTTTCTTTGACGGTCAAAGCTTTGTATTGGCAAGAGTTTTAGGGAGAAATTCATTTCCTGATTCAGTGAAAGCCCGTCATATTTTAGTGCAGACTATCGTAAATGGTCAAACTGTTTTATCTGATTCTGCAGCTAAGATGCGTATTGATAGTGCAATTGCATTTATACATTCTGGCGTTCCCTTTGATTCCGTTGTTCAGCGTTATTCTGATGACGCCGGAAGTAAAGCCACTGCGGGCGAATATGAATTTACTCTTCCTCAAAAGGGACAAATTTCCAAAGAATTTGGTGATTTTATCTTCGAAGGAAGTACCGGAAATACCAAAACCGTAAAAGTGCATAATGACAACTATTCAGGATATCATTATGTTGAAATATTGAAACAATCTGCTCCAATTTCCGTTACGAAACTGGCATTTGTAAGCAAGTCATTAAGTCCTACTAAAAATACTTACGATAACCTTTATAGCAAAGCAACCCAATTTTCTGCAAAAGTGAACAACAAGGAAGATTTTGATAAAGCGGCACAGGAATCAGGTGTAGCCACTGCTGTTGTCAATGGTATCAACCAAAACAGCTTTTTATTAAATGGCTTAGGTTCTTCCCGTGATTTAGTTAAATGGGTTTATGATGCAAAAGTCGGGGATGTGTCTTCCATTTATACTGTTGGTGAAAATTATGTGGTCGCAAAAGTGAAAGATATCCAAAAGAAGGGATTAGTGAATATTACAGATGAAACCCGTCCTATTTTGAGCGGATATGTAATGAAAGAAAAGAAAGCGAAATTATTGATGGATAAATACAAAGGAACCTCTTTGAACAGCATCGCACAAGCTGCAAATGAAACAGTTGTTGCCGCGGATTCCGTGAAGTTTCAGTCTGGTATTCCAGGATTGGAAGGAGAAGGAAGGGTAACTGGATATGCTCTTTATAAAGAATTTAAAGAAAATACCACTTCTCCTGCAATTCAGGGAAATGATGGTGTTTATTATTTATCCGTATTAAACAGGATTAAATTAGCGGTAAATCCACAACAAAACTTATCGAATGAGCGGTTGATACTAGAAAACAATTTGAAAAATAGTGCTGCACAAATGATTATCAACGGCATCAAAGAAAATGCCGATGTAAAAGATCAAAGAGCGAAAATTTATTAATCGATAGTTTTAAGAACATTAAAAAGACAGCTTTTAAGGCTGTCTTTTTAATGTTCTTAATTTTTAAGTTGTTTATCTGGTTAAAGCTTTCGTAGTTAAATAAATCAAATAAGGGAAAGAAAATGATGGATTGAGCATTCATTGTTCCAATATTATATAGCCTAATTTTTCTATATCATGGATCTCACGAATCAAATGTGTTTTCCCATCTTTCAAAAGGGTAAACAATATCCGAATAGTCCATCATTTTTTGAAATAAATGATCGGAAATCAAAAAACCTTTGTTTGCCTTTTCTTTTTGTAATAGTTTGCCGATTTCCTCAACATGGGCGGGCATGATGTGAGAAAAGGTTCGTCTAACAGTGTGAATTTCGATTTTGATTTTATCAAACCATACACTTCGACCAACCGCCTCTCACCTCCTGAAAGCGTACTTAATTGTAGTTGTTCTGTATATTCAAATTCACTAAAATGTTGGGTAAATTCTGTAAACGAAAGGTGTAATTGTGCAAACAGGCTCTTGACAGTTAGTTTCTTAGGAATAAAATTAAATTGGGGAAGATAGGTTACCAAATTATTTTTTTTAAAGATTGCCGACTGATGTTTACCGTCAATTCTTAAAGAGAAATAATAAGGTTTTAAAGTCCCATAAATAATATTCATCAAGCAAGTTTTCCCCGATCCATTACTGCCCAACAGTCCTGTAATTTCCCCTTGTTCACATTTGAGGTAAACATCTGAGAGGATTTGCTTCAATCCGAAATTAAGTTGAACGCTGTCTATTTCCAATCTTGAATTCATTTCAAAGTATTGACAAGGATGAACAAAATCACGAAAATCAAAAAATCAAAGAGAAAAGTAGCCAGCCATAGCTTCAATTTGGGAAATCCTAAATTATAAAAGTAATAAAATTCTTTCTTTTTATACTCAGTAACAACATAATAAATTAATACGTAGCTGAGTAGCTTTAAACCAATAATACCTAATTCTAAAAATGGAGCTCTATATGCTGTATAAAGCGAAAACAGTGTAATTGCAGAGGAAATAAATAAAAAGTATTGATAAAAAAGCCAGTAGATGGCAATTTGTGTCCGAATGCCTTTATTCCTTCCCATATTTCAATATTATTTCGTCCAGGTAAACAAGCCTTTTTCTTCTATCCTGTAATCGTGGAAACTTCCTCCAAATCTTTCCAATGCATCCATTACCTGGTATCTTTTTGTGCCGGGACAATAAAAGGTCATGAAGCCACCACCGCCTGCTCCACTTATTTTTCCCCCTGAGGCGCCCGCTTCCAATGCCGTTGCATATACTTCGTCAATTCTTGAATTAGTAATGCCGTTTGCCATTTGTTTTTTGAACTGGAAGCCAAAATCCAAAATTTTACCAATTTCATCGATTTTCCCCATAAGCAAAGCTTCTTTCATCATTTTTGCCTGTTCTTTTAAATGGTGCATTGCCTCAATAGAGACTTCCTTTTTATCCTTTACATTTTGACTTTGTGCTTCAATAATAGTCGCAGAATTGCGGCTTGTGGCTGTATAAAATAAAAGGAGGTTATTTTCTAATTCATATAAATATTCAGGCCTGATCCGCAATGGGTTCACAATGACTTTGTCTTTATCAAAAAACTCCATGAAATTAACGCCACCAAAAGTAGCGGCATACTGATCTTGTTTTCCACCTGCCATTTTCAAATCCATCCTTTCTATTTCATAAGATAAATGAGCGGCATCATAATCACCTAAAGGGATTTTCATCCATTCGGCAAAAGCGCCTAAAATTGCAACGACCAAAGTAGAAGAAGTTCCCAATCCCGAACCGGCAGGAGCATCCACCTTAGTGGTAATCTTAAATCCTGATTGCACTTTACCGTAATCTTTCACCAGCCGATTGTAAACGCCTTTTGCCAAATCTAATTTGCCATCAATCGGTAACTGATCCTGGAAATCATACTCTTCCATTTTATTTTGGTCAACAGCATGGATAATGATTTTATTTTCTGATAAAGGTTCAATTGTGGCATGCGCATATAAGGAGATAGTCACATTTAAAATTGCCCCGCCAAATTGATCGCTATAAGGACTTACATCAGTGCCACCGCCAGCCAGTCCAATTCGTAAAGGTGCTTTACTTCTGATTATCATAATTGAAAATTTCAGGAAAATGTAAAAATAATCAAAATACAGAATAAATTAGGCATTCCATAAAAGAAAAAGCATATCAAAAAATTGGCTATTAAACCTAATTTATTGATATGCTTGAATGCAAAATTAATTTGCATCATTGTTGCGCTAAATTATTGAGCTACAGCGGGAGAATCAATTGGGGCAACTGAAGAATCTACGGGGGTAGTAGTTTCAGTTGGCATTGTTGTTTCTGGAGTTGCAATTACTTCAGTAGTTGTTGTATCAACAGTAGAAGCATCAGTATTTTCGTTATTTCCGCAAGATGCTACGAAAAAACCAAGAGTCAATGCGAACATACCTAATTTTAAAGCTTTCATTTTTTTGAATTTAAAGTGTTTGTAGGGATTTATGCAGAAATAAAAAAAAGGTAACCCAATTATTTTTATTTTTTCCAGTCCGTAAATAAGCAATCTAACTGCCCTAGCACATTGATGATAATTATTTAAAATAAATATCAGATTTTTTTCGTAACTTTGCGCCTATTTTTAGTATATAGGAATCTTTAGATGAGCGATAAATATCAAGAATTTAGTCAATTAAATATGCCTGCAATAGAGCGGGAATTATTGCATAAATGGAAGGAAGAGAATGCTTTTCAAAAAAGTATCTCTTTGCGGAATGGAAAAGTGCCCTTTGTTTTTTACGACGGCCCGCCAAGTGCCAATGGTATGCCGGGGATTCATCATGTCATTTCGCGTACGCTAAAAGATTTGGTTTGTCGCTACAAAACTATGCAAGGCTTTCAGGTCAACAGAAAAGCCGGCTGGGATACGCATGGATTGCCGGTTGAATTAGGCGTGGAAAAAGAATTGGGCATTACTAAGGAGGATATCGGGAAAACGATTTCAGTAGAAGATTATAATAAGAAGTGCCGCGAAGTCGTGATGCGCTATAAAGATCAGTGGGACAGCATTACGAAAAAAATGGGCTATTGGGTAGATCTCGATAACCCCTATGTTACTTTTGAAAACGATTACATAGAAACACTTTGGTGGGCATTAAAAGAATTGTTCCAGAAAGATTTATTGTATAAAAGCGTCAGCATCCAGCCTTATTCGCCGGCAGCGGGGACGGGTTTGAGTTCGCATGAATTAAACCAACCCGGCGCTTATCGGGATGTGAAGGACACAACCGCCGTTGTATTGTTCAAAACAGCTTTTGATTTAGCGCATCATGGAAAAGGTCTGGAATCCATCGGACAAATAAAAAATGATTTAGATAATGAAAATGAAGTCTTTTTCATGGCCTGGACAACTACGCCCTGGACTTTGTTATCTAATGCAGGCTTGACCGTAGGTCCCAATATCGATTATGTATTGGTAAAAACTTTTAATCCATATACACACCAACCCATCAATGTTATTTTAGCGAAAGCATTGCTCGGCAAACATTTTAAAGCTGAAGCTGAAAATGGGGATTTTGAGCATTTTGATAAAGATTCAAAAATTATTCCTTGGAAAACCATTGCCGAATTTAAAGGGAAAGATTTGGAAGGTATCCGTTATGAACAATTGATTCCGGTAAATAGTAATCAACCTGAATTAAGTGGTGGCGATCCTTTCCGGGTAATTTTAGGGGATTTTGTCACTACCGAGGATGGAACAGGAATTGTGCACACTGCACCGGCTTTTGGGGCGGACGATTATAAAGTTGGTTCAAAAAACAATATCGGCATTTTTACTTTGGTAGACAAGCAAGGTAAATTCATCGAAGATAGTGGCGAGTTTTCCGGTCGTTTTGTAAAAAATTATAAAGATGATGCGGATTATAAAGATGTGGATGTAGATATTTCCGTGAAATTGAAATTGGAAGGCCGTGCATTCAAAATTGAAAAATACGAACATAGTTATCCGCATTGCTGGCGGACCGACAAACCTATTATTTATTATCCATTAGATGCTTGGTTCATCAGGACTACGGCATTGAAAGAACGGATGATCGAATTGAATAAAACCATTAATTGGAAACCCAAAGCAACCGGCGAAGGCCGTTTTGGCAATTGGTTGGAAAATATGGTGGATTGGAATTTAAGTCGCAGCCGTTTTTGGGGAACGCCATTGCCGATATGGGTTTCAGAAGACGGGACAGAAAAAAAATGTATTGGCTCAGTAGCAGAATTAAAGGAAGAAATAGAGAAAGCGATTGCTGCCAGAATAATGCCTAAAGACAGTGATATTGAACAATTGACATCTGACTTACACAAACCATTTGTGGATCGGATCCAATTAGTGAGTGATTTGGGAAAGGTCATGACGCGCGAACCCGATTTAATAGATGTTTGGTTTGATAGCGGTGCGATGCCCTATGCACAATGGCATTTCCCATTTGAGAACAAAGAAATTTTTGCTCAAAATTATCCGGCAGATTTCATTGCCGAAGGCGTGGATCAAACCCGGGGCTGGTTTTATACTTTACATGCTTTGGGATCTTTATTGAAAGAATCCGTTCATCGCGAATTGAAAGATGCGGGAATAGAAGTAACGGAAGAAAAATTCTCCGGTTTAGCTTATAAAACGGTTGTCTCCAATGGTTTAGTACTGGACAAAAACGGCAATAAAATGAGTAAGCGCGTTGGTAATGTCGTTGATCCCTTTGTTACAATTGAAAAATACAGTGCCGATGCAACCCGTTGGTATTTAATTACAAATGCCGCACCTTGGGATAGCTTGCGTTTCGATTTAAAAGGAATCGAAGAAGTGCAAAGGAAGTTTTTCGGCACTTTATACAACACTTATCAGTTTTTCGCTTTATATGCCAATGTTGATGGGTTTAGTTTTAAGGAAAATTACATTCCATTAAATGAACGCCCGGAATTGGACCGTTGGATCATTTCAGCGTTGAATAGTTTGGTTGAAAATGTTCAAAAATCATTGGATGATTACGAACCCACCCAGGCTGGCCGGGCAATTGAAATTTTCCTGGATGAATATCTGAGTAATTGGTATGTCCGCCTTTGCCGCCGCCGTTTTTGGAAAGGGGAATATGAACATGATAAAATTTGTGCTTACCAAACCTTGTATGAATGCTTGGAAACATTAAGTTTATTGATTGCACCGATAGCACCTTTTTTTGCGGATTGGCTGTTTCACAATCTGAATAAAGTAAGCAGAAAAAATACTGCCGAATCTGTCCATCATGTTTTATTTCCAAAAGTGGACAATGCGGCGATCGACAAAGATTTGGAAGAACGGATGACATTGGCACAAACGATTTCATCCTTGGTTTTATCAATTCGTAAAAAAGTAAACATCAAAGTAAGACAGCCACTTCAAAAAATATTGATTCCTGTTTTAAATAAAAAAATAAAAGCGCAGATCGAAAGCGTAAAAGAAATTATCTTATCGGAAGTGAATGTCAAGGAAATCGAATATCTATCCGATACCGAGGGTTTTATAAAAAAGAAAATCAAAGCTAATTTCAAAGTTCTTGGAAAAAAAGCAGGTTCGAAAATGAAAATCGTAGCTGCCGAAATCCTGGAATTTTCACAAGAAGAAATCAGCAAATTAGAAAACCATCAAACTATCGAATTGAATGCCGAAGGGGTAATTGTGCCTATCACATTCGAAGATGTGGATATTATCGCAGAAGATATTCCGGGCTGGTCAGTAGCGCACAAAAACGGTCTGACTGCCGCTTTGGACATTACGATCAACGAACAATTAAAAGAAGAAGGCAACGCCCGCGAGTTAATCAACCGCATTCAAAAAATCAGAAAAGACATTGGTTTGGATCTTACCGATCGCATCCATGTGCAAATAGAAAATAATAATGCTTTAAATAGCGCAATTGTAAATTTTAAAGATTATATTCGTTCCGAAATTTTAGCGGACACACTTGACTTGGCAGCTACAATAGGCAACGGTAGTTCAGAGGTGGAAGTTAATGAGGAAATCATCCAAGTTCTTATTTCAAAAATCTAAAAAGCCATGGCTACAAAAAAAACTCCGACACCCAAAAGTGTTACAAAAGCAAGCATAGAAAAGCCGAGTGCTAAAAAGGAAGTTACGACAACGAAAAATGTTAAAGTAACGCCAGCTAAAGATGCCAAAAAAGCTTCTGTTGCAACTCCCAAAGTAGCAGCAAAAAAGAAAGCAGAAATTGAGCAACCGATTAAAAAGGAAGCCATGGCGAAGAAAACAACTGTAGTAAAACCAGGGAAAAAAGAAGCGGTTGCTACTAAAGCAGTTGCAAAAGCAGCGAGCAAAGAAAGGACCGCAAAAGCCACTAAAGTAGAAAGCAAAGCTAAAGCGGAAACCAAAGCTCCGGCGAAGGCAAAAGCAACTGCTAAACCGGCACTAAAATCAAAAATAACAGAAAAGAAACCAACTACACCGCCCAAAAAAGAGACCAACGAAAAAGCACCCGCAAAGAAGGAAATTGTAACTAAAACCGCCGAAAAGGCAACTATGAAGAAAGAGCCTGAAGAAAAAGCAAAGAAACCTGCTAAAGTAGCTGTGGAGAAAACACCAAAAGCGAAAAAAGAAGCACCGGTTAAGAAAGTACGCGCAAAAGCCGTATTCGTTCCGGCACCACCAATGGGGAAATCCGAAATTGTGGACGCAGTGCGTCAAAAACCAAGGAAAAATGTAAGTAAACCAGGACATGTAATTGCAATTCGCACAAAAGAAAGAGAAGAAATAAAAGAAGAACCCAGCTTAATTATGGAAAAATACAACCCTGAACAAAGATCAGTTTTAGATGATGTAAACGAAGTTACAGGACCAGTTTATCGCTATAGCGATGAAGAACTGGTGGAATTTAGGGAACTCATTACGGTAAGATTAGAAAAAGCCCGTAAAGAATTGAATTACCTGCAAGGCTTGATTACCAGAAAAGACGAAGAAGGAACGGAAGATACCGACAATCGTTTTAACCACATGGAAGATGGCAGCGGAGCCATGGAAAGGGAACAACTTTCTCAATTGGCCGGCCGGCAAGTTCAATTTATCAGCCATTTGGAAAATGCAATGGTGCGTATCGAAAATAAAACCTATGGTGTTTGCAGAGTAACGGGGAATTTAATCGACAAAGCAAGATTGAGGGCTGTACCACATGCAACATTAAGCATTGAAGCAAAAAATAGTATGCGTAAAAACGGATAACCCTTTTAATTAACTAATAGAAAAAGCTTTCAGGAAATCCTGAAGGCTTTTTTCATGGATAAGGAATTTTATTTTTGAAAAGTATGAAAAATAATCGAATGTATTTTAAATAAATCCAAATACCTTTATGGTTTAAAAATGGGCATGATTCACTTATACTTAAATTATTTCTTATGAAAAAGAAAACTGTCCTATTTATGTTATTTGCTAGTATGTTTATCTTCAAGGCAAATGAAACATATTCGCAAAAAGAGAAACTTAGCTTTAACGAAAGGCAATGGCTTGATATGGAACGGCATTTTGGAATCAATAGCAAGGAAAAAGATTCCGCCGCTTTGAATTTGTATCAACTTTCAAAACATAAAGAATATGAGCAAGCACTTATTTTAAGTAAGGAATTATGGCGTAAAAATAGATATACAAAAGATTACTTCGCTTTTTATGCATCTGCTTTATATAATTTAGGGTATGAGGATAGCGCAAGAGCACTTACTATAGAATACTTGAAAGATTGGGCAAGTGAAGATTTTTCAATTTCATCTTTACATATTTTCACTCAATATCCTTGCTTTTATAATATTGGAAAGGACGAAATCATCAATCAATTTATTTATGAAGCCTATTTGGATAAATATAAAAAGCAAAATCCTCAAAATTTGGACTTAGGAATAAAGCTAATTCAATTATGTAATAGTGACCAATCAATTAGATATGAACTATATTATGATTTAGTACAAAGCAACAACGAGGCGGATTCAATAAAGGCTAGGGAAAAATTCATTGCCCAGGCACTGATCGATCAAGATATGATATTGCAAATGTATGCTGCCCATCCTAAATATATAAGCGAAAAAGAAGTAGGAGAAGTAAGTGGATTTCAAGGTATATTAATTTGGCATTTCGGAGGAAAAGGTGAAAAAGTTACGAATATATTTTTTCCTATGCTAAAGGTGGCAATGGAAGAGCAGGAAATCACTCCGGATGAATATATAGACCAATTAACACAAAAATATTTCCGACCGGGCGGCGATTTTCAGAAAGGCAAACAAGCCACCGATTCTTTGTGTAAGGTTTATGGTTGTACGGGTATTTATACTTATTCAGAATAAAATAGTTTTGTTTGTTATTTTCAATTTAGTGAAGAATAAAATAGATGCTCCGTTGTTCTAAAGGGTAAAGAACAAGAGTAACAATCCTATTCTATTGCTCATCATATCGTCGAAGCGGTGGAAAACATCTAAGAAGGCCTGTAAGCTTGAAATATGAAGGTTGATAATGGTATTTAAGGTTTATAGCGTGGATTTATTTAACTACGGTGGGACTAAGATTTACACAAAGGACACGGACAGCGAGCAATTACTGAAGAAAACTCAATAATTACTTTGGGTGAAAATGATGGGCGGTGTAGGGCGACTTGAGGCACGATTATTAATAATAAGTAAGCGTGTTAAACTACTTTCAACACCTTTTCATAAACTCCCATCCAACTCGCCTTGTCTTGTTTATTACTCAAAATATAATTGTGCCAAATACTGATAAAAACCCCATTCACTTGTTTTATTTTATGATATAAATGCAGCCATTCCTGAAAAGTCTGTTCTTGACTTTGCTTAAGGTAAAATTTGGAAGTGGCATCCATAAATGCAAAAGGATGAACCCTTAAATCAGTGGTTTTTTCCTGACTTAAATCGTACCATAGAAATGAATGCGAAGTGCTGGCGCGGAAACCATTCCTCGAAGCGTAACCCATTGAATAATCATGCTCTATTCCTAACTTTATTAATTTCTGATAAGATTCCGGAAGGGTAAATTTGATAAAATGTTGCCGACTTTTCAAAACGGGTTTTTCGATTGCTGAGGAAAGCACTTGTATTTCTGTATTGAGCACTTCAATGTCTTCATGGCTTTTATAAGAAGGATGAATACCGCATTCGTATTGCGCGGCCAGTTCTTTCATTAGCTGTAACATGGCAGGATGTTGCGGATTGGTGTTTTTATCAAACGCACTCCATGTTCCTAATAATATAAAGAAGAGCGCCTTGGTTTTGCATTGCTGATGTAAGTCATTTAATGTAGCAAAGGAATAGAATGGATCAGCGATTTTATGATTCAAAACAGCCTTCCTTTCTGTAATCTGGCCAAAATCGCCTTTGAGGAAATCTTTCAGATAAGCTCCATAAATTCGCTTTTTACCTTTATATAAATACTTCCAAGCCATATCAATATCAAAAGTTTGTAGTATTTCAAATTTTGAAGTGGGAATAAATAAGTTAAATGTTTCACTTAATATTATACGGAATTGAAAAATCCAACTATCAATGATAGGCTCGTCCAGAAATCCGAAAGTTGCCGCTACAGATTGCTCCACAGAGAAGCGATCATGCTGGTCCTTTTTATGAGGTAAATATTCTTCGTATCTACTCATTAAAAAAAAGACAGCCGAAAATAAATCAAAAGGAATCTTTTTACCAGGTTGGTTATAGAATAAAACCGTTGTTCTTTTCCACCTTTGAACACCTAATTGTTGCGCTTGTATTTTTTTTTCAAATAATAAAGTAACAGGTTTGATACATAATGCACCCTCAGCTAAATCTTTGTCGGAATAATTTATTTTTGGTCCTGAATAAGAAAGCCATTCCGATTGATCGTGCGTTACGGCATAATCCAATTGAAGGCGTTCTTTAAAAATCCAATCCAATACGAAGTTGAACCGATTAGTGGTTGCGGATAAGCAAAAGATTAAAATATGCGGTTTCATAATTTTAAAAGATTAAAATTACAATTTTGAAAGCTAACAAATCGAAGTCTCCGTATTTTTTGTAATTTTGAAGCGTATATGAAACAGAAAGAAATCGTTGTGAGCGGTATTCGCTCAACAGGATATTTACACCTTGGAAATTATTTTGGCGCCATCCAGAATTATGTGAAGATGCAGGATGATTATGATTGCTATTTTTTTGTAGCTGATTATCACTCCCTAACGACACATCCTGACCCTAAGGATTTGAAAGCGAATGTTTTCCGTGTTGTTGCAGAAAATGTAGCAAGTGGTTTAGATCCGGAAAAAGTGGCTTTATATGCACAAAGTGATTTGCCACAAATCCCTGAGTTATATCTTTTGTTGAATATGCTCGCTTATAAAGGCGAATTGGAAAAAGTGCCCACTTTTAAGGATAAAGTGCGTTTGGATCCCAATAATGTAAATGCCGGTTTGCTTACTTATCCTGTTTTGATGGCGGCGGATATTTTAATTCACCGAAGTGCGAAAGTGCCAGTAGGAAAGGATCAGGAGCAACATTTGGAAATGGCCCGTAATTTTGCCAACCGCTTTAATCATAGGTATGATATTGAACTTTTCCCTGAACCTGAAGTTTTTCGGTTTGACCAAAATACGGTAAAAATCCTAAGTCTGGACGGTAATGGCAAAATGAGTAAAAGCGAAAATGTAAATGCTACCATTTATCTGAATGATGATGCAGACACTATTCGGAAGAAAATTAAAAAAGCAAAAACCGACAGCGGACCAACGGAAAATAATGCGCCGATGCCTGATTATATCGAAAATTTGTTTCAATTATTGAAAACCACTTCTTCGGAAGAAAATTACCTCACTTTTTTAAGTCACTATAATAATTGCACTATCCGTTATGGCGACTTCAAAGCGCAGTTGGCAGAGGGTTTGGTGAAATTTGTAGATCCTATCAGGGAGAAGGCGACGGAATTGCAAAAAGATGAAAATGCAATCCGGAAAATATTAAAGGACGGGGCAGAAAAAGCGCGAGAAAGTGCGGATAAAACCATCCAAATGGCAAGAAAAGCAATTGGGATAAACTACTATTAAATGTACAATATGCCTTTTAAATCGTATTAATTCATTCCGCAACAGTATATTTGCAGTTCAATATCGCACCTTATGTCTTTATCTTTTGATAATACCCAAATTGCATTTCAATACCGCAACAATAAAGATTTAAAATTAGCACATTTCCTGTTTAATTCCATGAGCTCCCCCATTATTACAAAAATAGGGATGACTGTGGCTAAATATACCATGCAATGGAACCTGCCTTTTGATGGGATTATCAAAAATACCATCTTTAAGCAGTTTTGTGGTGGACAAGCACTGTCGGAAACTGCGAAAGTAGCCAATTGTTTAAAGCAATTCAATGTTGATGTCGCTTTGGATTATGGAGTTGAAGGAAAAGAAGAAGAAGAAGATTTTGACCAGGCTGTCCAGGAATTTATTAAAGTAATCGAATATGCATCCAAACAAAGCAATATTCCTTTTATCCCATTGAAAATAACCGGTTTTGGAAGATTTGCTTTGTTAGAAAAAATAGATGCCAAAGAAAATTTGTCGGATGTGGAAAAAGCGGAATACGAACGGATCGTCCATCGGATTGACCTGATTTGTAATGCTGCCTCAAAACATGATTTGATGGTTTTAGTGGATGCTGAAGAAAGCTGGATCCAAGATCCGGTAGATGAATTGTCCATGTCGATGATGAAAAAATACAACCAACAGAAAGTTGTTGTATTCAACACTTTCCAAATGTACCGCCATGACCGTTTGGATTTTTTAAAAATATCCCATGAACATGCCTTGCAGGAAAAATATATATTGGGTGCCAAACTAGTTCGCGGTGCATATATGGAAAAAGAAAGAGCAAGGGCAATTGAAAAAAAATATCCATCACCTATACAAGATAATAAAGAAAATACGGATAAAGATTACAATCATGCAATTGAATTTTGCCTGCAAAACAATCAAGATATTGCCGTATTCATCGGTACACATAATGAAAGCAGTTGTTTTATTGCTGTAGAAATTATGAAGAAATTAAATATTTCGGCCAAAAGTAATCGTGTATATTTTTCCCAGCTTTATGGAATGAGTGACAATATTACCTTTAACCTTGCTCATGAAGGTTTTCATGTCTCTAAATACCTTCCTTATGGCCCCGTAAAGGATGTCATCCCCTATCTTTTGCGCAGGGCACAAGAAAATTCTTCTGTGGCCGGGCAAACAGGAAGGGAATTATCCCTTATCAAAAAGGAAATGAAACGGAGAGGATTGTAAACTTCTCTTATTTACCTTTAAGCACTATTAGGCAGTTACAATGACTTGTATTTGTATATGACTCTACACTCATTTGTGACCGCTCATTTAAAATTGTATTTTATATCGTAGTCCAAACTACTCAAAGGGATGTCGAATTTAAAAAAACACAATGACAGAATGCACAAGGTTCACAATGTATTTGTGGATTTTTTTTCAGTATTAAAATGACTTAATATGAATGTTGTTAAGGAATGTTACATTCTTTGCACTCCATATATCTTCCGTTTTATTCCATAATCTGCAAAATTGGAAGCATTAATTCTTTTCAATCATTTTCAATTATTTCCTAAATTTTAGGGAATAAATATTAACTTCGCAGGTTAGCGTGTTTTCAAAATTTTTAACAAAGAAAAAATGCTAATGTATATTTTTTTAACCACCAATAATGATAATCGTAAAATATGGATTCTACAATAATTACCGCTTTGGCTGCCGTCATTGGTGCCTTAGTGATAGGTATTTTTCTGGGTAAATTGATTTTTGCCAAAAATACAGACCTAAAGATAGAAGAGGCGAAAGCGCAAGCTTTGAAAATTGAAGAGGATGCAAAAGTACAAGCACAAAAAACAAAAGAAGAAGCAGAAGGGTTTGCACAAAATTTAAAAGACAAAAGATTATTAGAAGCAAAGGAAAAGTTCCTTCATTTAAAATCGGAACACGAAAAAGAAGTTAACCAAAGGAACCAGAAATTAAGCGAAGCAGAAAATAGATTCCGTCAAAAAGAAACTACGCTCAATGAAAAGAACCAAAACCTGCAAAAACAAATCAACGAAAATTCAACCCTAAAAGTTACACTGGAACAGCAGATTGAGATTGCGACTATCAAAAGGGCTGAATTGGAAAAACACCAGGAAGAACATGTGAAGAGATTGGAAAAGATTTCTAACCTGAGTGCAGAAGAAGCGAAGAATGAATTGGTTGAAATGATGAAAGAAGAAGCCCGCACGAATGCGATGGCACACATCAAAGAAATCGTAGAAGAAGCAAAAATAAGTGCGAATAAAGAAGCGAAAAAGATTGTAATCCAAAGTATCCAAAGAGTAGCTGCCGAACAAGCGATTGAAAATGCAGTTACTGTTTTCAATCTGGAAACGGATGAAATAAAAGGCCAGATCATCGGGCGTGAAGGCCGTAATATCCGCGCTTTAGAAGCGGCGACGGGCGTTGATTTAATTATTGACGATACTCCGGAAGCCATTGTTTTGAGCTGTTTTGATCCATTGCGTAGGGAAATTGCCCGTTTATCACTTCAAAGACTGGTTCAGGATGGCAGGATACATCCGGCCCGTATTGAGGAAGTGGTGGAAAAAACCAAGAAGCAAATCGAAGATCAAATCATGGAAATCGGCGAACGCACAATCATCGAATTAGGTGTTCATGGATTACATAAAGATTTAGTGAGGATGATCGGGAAAATGCGTTTCCGTTCCTCTTACGGCCAGAATCTACTGATGCACTCCAAGGAAACCGCAAATTTATGCGGCATCATGGCGGCAGAATTAGGATTAGGTCAAAAAATCGTAAAATTAGCTAAACGAGCAGGCTTATTACATGATATAGGAAAAGTTCCTGATGAGGAATCAGAATTAAGCCACGCATTATTAGGCGCTAAATTAGCGGAAAAAGCAGGTGAACACGCAGCGGTAATCAATGCGATTGGTGCACACCATGATGAAATGGAAATGACTTACATCATCTCCCCAATCGTTCAGGCTTGTGATGCCATTAGTGGTGCAAGACCAGGCGCAAGAAGGGAAATCATGCAGAGCTATTTACAAAGGATCAAAGATTTGGAAACTTTGGCAATCAGTTACGACGGCGTTGAAAAAGCGTATGCAATACAAGCTGGCCGCGAATTGCGCGTAATTGTGGAAGCCGATAAAGTGAGTGATGCGCAAAGCGATTCCTTAAGTTTTGAAATCGCGGAGAAAATCCAGAAAGAAATGCAATATCCCGGACAAATTAAAGTTACTGTTATCCGTGAAAAACGCGCCGTGCATTTAGCACGATAAGCACTCACAAAATAAATAAAATATAAAGACGCATCATTTGCGTCTTTATATTTTAAATCAAACAAAATAGTCATGCAAAATTTAATCCTATTCGCTTCCGGCCGTGGTTCCAATGTTGTGGCGATTACAGAATATTTCAAAAAAAGCCCCTCCGTACATACTGCATTAATTGTTTGTAACAACCTGAATGCCGGCGTTTTAGAATTTGCAAAAAAGGAAAACATTCCAACATTAATCATTGATAAGCCCTCTTTTTCTACACCTGAGTTTGTAGAACAATTAAAATCTTATCAACCCGATTTAATCGTTTTGGCGGGTTTTTTATGGAAAATACCCGAAGCGGTAGTTTCTGCTTTCCCCGAAAAAATAATCAATATACACCCGGCATTATTACCAAAATATGGCGGGAAAGGCATGTATGGCGAGCGCGTGCATCAGGCAGTGAAAGCGGCGCGGGAAAAAGAAACCGGCATTACCATTCACTTTATTGACGAGCATTACGATCAAGGCAATACTATCGTTCAGGCTTATTGCAAAATAAAAGAAGAAGACAATATCGAAGATATAATAGAAAAAATACACCATTTGGAGCATCATTTTTTACCACGCACCATTGAGTTTTTGTTGGATAATTAATTTGCTTTTTTTATTGCATACAGATGAAAATAAAAGCCAATTATAGGTTTTTCAGCTTAACGATAAATATGGACTTTCTATGACAATCCTTTCAATTATAAGTGTAACTTTGCCAAAATTCAAATTTTTGAACAATGAAAAAAGCGAACATTGTTATCTTGGTTTTGATTGCTGCGGCCATCGGTATTATCATTAGTTCTTTGGGAAAATTCAGTACTTATGAAACCTTTGCTTCAGCCGCTGAAAAGCCAGGTACTTCATTTCATGTTGTAGGGTATTTAGATTCTTCAAAACTGCAACAATACGATCCCATCAAAGACCCCAACCTGTTTACCTTTTATGCAACCGATAAAAAAGGTGATTTGCATCAGGTTATTTTCAATGGTCCCAAACCACAGGATTTTGAACGCTCAGAACAATTGGTCATGACAGGCTTCATGAAAGACGGTGATTTTCATTGCAGTAAAATTTTAATGAAATGCCCTTCCAAATATGAGGAAGACCAAATTGTGCTAGCAAATCCACAGACAGCAAAGTCATAGAAAAAAATAATTATTTTTCTATTCGTCATTATTTTCCAAACGCAAACTAAATTCATTGAATTGAATCCAACTTTTATAGGCGAACATTTATTACCCGGCCAGATAGGTCATCTTTTGGTAATTATCGCTTTCGTAGCTTCTTTATTTTCTGCATTTACTTATTTCAAAGCTGTTCAAACCGAGCATAACATTACGGAAAGCAATACCTGGCGCAAGTTTGCCCGGATCAGCTTTTGGATACATTTCCTTTCCGTAGTCGGTATTTTCATTGCTTTATATTACATCATTTCCCAACATTTATTTGAATATCATTATGCCTGGAAGCATTCATCGACGGGCTTGAAAACAAAATATTTATTAGCTTGCTTTTGGGAAGGCTCCGAAGGCAGTTTTTTACTATGGATATTCTGGCAGGCTTTTTTAGGATTGATCTTGATCAGGACGGAAAAAGTATTGGAACCCCGAGTGATGACGATTGTTTCTTTAGTCCAGGCAATTGTGTGCAGTATGGTTCTAGGGATTTATCTAGGACCGGAAATCAGACTGGGCAGTACGCCTTTCAGCTTGTTAAGAGACGAAATGGCAGCGCCAATATTTGCGCAAGCCAATTACTTGGATTTCATTAAAGATGGCAATGGGCTAAATCCATTATTGCAAAACTATTGGATGGTAATCCATCCGCCTATGCTGTTTTTAGGATTTTCACTTACTTTATTCCCTTTTGCCTACGCAATTGCCGCATTATGGAAAAAAGATTATAAAACCTGGGTAAAACCGGCATTACGCTGGGCTTTGGTAGGTGGCGCATTATTAGGAACCGGTATCATGATGGGTGGCGCCTGGGCTTATGAGTCCTTGACTTTTGGTGGTTATTGGGCCTGGGATCCGGTAGAAAATGCATCATTAGTGCCTTGGCTGGTATTGATCGCGGGATTGCATACTTTAGTCATTTATAAAAGTACGGGAAGGTCTTTAAAAATCACTTTGGTCTTTTTCATCTTGTCCTTCCTGTTGGTTTGGTATTCCACTTTCCTTACCCGGACAGGTGTTTTAGGTGAAACTTCCGTTCATGCCTTCACCGGGAAAGGGAAAGCACTTTACTGGCATTTGTTGGTCGTGATTGCCATTTATCTTTTTGGTAGCTTGACTTTATTAATTAAGAACTGGAAAAAAATGCCGCGGATTGCCGGTGAAGAAGAAGCGGATACTCGTGAATTTTGGATGCTGATCGGTTCCATATTCTTATTGCTTTCTTCACTCCAAATTATTTTTTATACATCCATGCCTGTTTGGGCGCCGCTTTATAATAAAATTACAGGAACGGAAATTGCCCCTCCCCAGGATCCGATTACTTTCTACAATAATATCCAGGTTTGGTTTGCTATAATTATAGCAGTTTTAACGGCAAGTATTCAATTCCTGAAATACAAGAAGACGAACTTAAAAGCTGTTGTCAAAAACTTAGGTTTATTGATTTTGATCAGCATGGGACTGACGGCTATTTTAGTCATTGTTCAGGATATTTCTGCCCCACAATTGGTTGTGTTTACCTTCTCCATATTTTTTACTCTGACAGGTAATTTGTTTTATCTGATTAAAACGCAAAAAGGGAAAATTCTGAAAGCGGGTGGTTCTATTACACATATTGGCTTTGGTTTAATGCTTTTGGGGATTTTATTTTCCGGTTATAAAAAGGATATCATTTCCTTGGACAGGACCGGAAAAGTAATGGATTTCGGCAAAGAAACTTTTGAAGAAAATGTAAAAGAAAGTCGCCAGAATGTGTTGTTGTTCAGGAATACCACTATTCCTATGGGTGATTATTTGGTCACTTACCTTGGTGATTCCCTTGTTCAGAACGATCCGCCCATCACTTATTTCAAAGTGAGATACCAGCATCGCGATCCGGAAACCAATAAATTAAAAGAAGAATTTACATTATACCCGGATGCTTTCGTGAATCCAAAAGGTCAGGAAGGATTAAGCTCAAATCCTGATGCACGCCATTATTGGACACATGATGTGTTTACCTACATTACCTCCATTAGTGATCCCACAAAAACGGATACTTCCACATATCATAACTACACGGCAAAGAAAAACGACACTATTTTTATTGGAAACGGATATTTGATTTTGGATAGTCTGAGTACGCAAATAACCAATAAAAACTATAAAGAACAAGCAGGGGATGTGGCACTGGAAGCTAAATTGAATGTCTATAACATAGACGGTAAATTAGGATCCGTAGCACCGATTTATGTAATTAATGGAAATTTCGGTTCTGCGATTGAAGACACTTTGCGAGATGTGGGCCTGAACATCAGGATTAACCAAATCATTCCGGCGGAAGGCAAAATTGAATTTGCCATAAAGCAAAGGGCACAGCAAGACGATTACATCGTCCTGAAGGTATTGGTTTTCCCTTATATCAGGTTGCTTTGGTTGGGGATTATCATTATGGTAATAGGATTTATTATTAGTTGGTGGAACAGGAGGAGGTGATTGTCTAAGAGGCGCAATGTGGATTGTTTGGACTTTGTGTCTGTTGAGCAAAATTACTTTCTTTATAAGAAAAATGCGTTTTGCAGATCTTAGCTGTATAGCGTGAAAAAAAATTATATGAAAATTGACATCCATACCCACATCATGCCTGATAAAATCCCGAATTGGTTCCAAAAATTCGGTTATGGCAATTTTATTACTTTGAATCACCACAAGCCTTGTTGTGCCCAAATGATAAAAGGTGACCAGTTTTTTCGGGAAATCAACCATAATTGTTGGGATGCAGGTGTTCGCATTGGGGAAATGAATGATACCGAAGTTTCGGTTCAGGTACTTTCACCCATTCCGGTTTTGTTTAATTATTGGGCAAAGTCAGAGCATGGTTTGGAAACCGCCAGATTTTTTAACGATCATATTGCCGAAACAGTTTCAGCTTACCCCACTCGCTTTGCAGGTCTGGGAACATTGCCGATGCAAGATGTGGACATGTCGATTAAGGAATTGGAAAGATGCATCACAGTCTTAAAAATGCCCGGTGTGGAAATCGGGACCAATATCAACAATAAAAACTTAAGCGACCCTTATTTTTTTCCATTATGGCAAGTAGCAGAAGAAATGGGTGCATGCATTTTCATTCACCCTTGGGAAATGATGGGCATGGAACATATGTTGCCTTATTGGCTGCCCTGGCTCGTAGGGATGCCGGCAGAGACTTCAAGGGCAATCTGTTCTTTGATTTTTGGCGGTATTTTTGAAAAATTCCCCAAATTAAGAGTTGCGTTTGCGCATGGGGGCGGCAGTTTTCCTGCAACAATTGGAAGGATAGAACATGGATTTAATGTCAGACCGGATTTATGTGCAGTGGACAATCCAATAAATCCACGGAAGTACCTTGGCAAATTTTGGATAGACTCCTTGGTTCATGATCCCCAAGCTCTCGATTTTGTACTTCAGATAATTGGAGCAGATAAAATTTGCGTAGGTAGCGATTATCCATTCCCCTTAGGCGAGCATCACCCCGGAAAATTAGTGGAAGAACATCTTAAAAATCAGGAATTGCGTGATAAGGTATTATTCAAAAATGCCCTGGACTGGATGGGAAAAGAACATGCGGAATTTTTGTTGAAATAATTGTGTTTAATGAACAAAACAGCAATAATATATTCCGACGGCAGCTGCCATACGCAGTTGAAGATAGGCGCCTGGGCCGCACTTCTTTTTATAGAAAATGAGAAAATAACCCTGCAGGGAATTGAGTATGATACCACGCATAACAGAATGGAACTTCAAAGTGTAATTGAATCCCTGAAATACCTTCAAATTAATTATCCTGAATACAATATAGTGCGGATAATTTCTGATAGCCAATATGTTGTCCTTCTGCGGGAAAGAAAACAGAAGCTGATTTTTAAAAATTTTGAAACAAAAGCGGGAAAGGAAATCCAAAATATTGATCTGGTAAAAGAGCTTTTTAGTTTGGATACTTACTTTCATATAAGCTACGAAAAAATAAAAGCACATCAGCCGAAAATAGAAGGAGTCCTCAACTTCAACATTGATGTTGACCTGATAGCCCGGGATTTATTGAGAAAAGAAATCGGCGAGCAGTAGATTTCATCCGGATTTTTTCAAAAAAACCGTTTAAAAATTGATTTCGTACTTTTGCAAGGTTTTCAAACGAATTATACCTATTGTCTATGTTTAATTTTATCTTATTTGGGCCGCCGGGGAGTGGCAAAGGGACGCAATCTGAAAAAATCATTAATGCTTATGGATTATACCACATATCCACCGGCGATTTATTGCGTGATGAAGTTGGTCAGTCCACGCCATTAGGGCTTGAAGCGAAGGAGTATATGGATTCCGGTGAGTTGGTGCCCGATGAAGTTGTCATTGGCATGATCGGTTCCAAATTGAATGAAAATCCACATGTTAAAGGATTTATTTTTGACGGTTTTCCACGCACGACTGCACAGGCAGAGGCTTTGGATAAATTGCTGGAAGAAAAAAATATGCCGATTAAAATTTTATTATCACTCGAAGTTCCGGAAGAAGAATTAAAGCATAGATTGCTTCAACGGGGAAAACTTTCAGGAAGGAGTGACGATAATGAAGAAGTCATCGCTAATAGGGTAAAAGAATATCGTAAAAAAACAGAACCTGTTGCAGCATATTATAACAAAAAAGGATTGCTAAAAAGGATAAAAGGAGATGGCACTATTGATGAAACTTTTGTGTTGTTGAAAGAGGCAATTGATGCCTGTCTTATGTTTGCGTAGCATGTTTGAAAATAATTATCCTGGGAAAGAGTTTAAGAAAGAGAAACAATCAAGCTGGTTTTAAAAGAAGACCGGTCAAATTAAATTATTTTGCAAGCGCAAAAATACTATGGAGAATTTTGTAGATTACATCCGGATATTTTGTCATTCGGGTAAAGGAGGAGCGGGAAGTATGCACTTTTTGCATATTAAAAATAATGAATGGGCAGGACCAGACGGCGGCGACGGCGGCAGGGGAGCGCATATTATTTTGAGGGGCAATGAACAGTTGTGGACATTGCTGCATTTGAGGTATTACAAAAATGTATTGGCAGAGGACGGTGCGAATGGTGTGGGAAAAAACAAAACCGGCAGAAGTGGAAAAGACATCATTATCGAAGTACCCTTAGGCACTATTGCAAAAGATGCCGAAACCGGTGAAGTGGAAGCCGAAATATTAGAACATGGCCAAGAAGTCATCTGGCTGGCAGGAGGAAGAGGCGGATTAGGAAACGCTAATTTTAAATCAGCAACCAATCAGGCGCCCGATTATGCACAACCCGGTGAAATGGGGGTCGAAGGTTACAAATATTTAGAACTGAAAGTACTTGCTGATGTAGGTTTGGTAGGATTCCCAAATGCGGGGAAATCAACTTTGTTATCCACTATTTCGGCTGCCAAACCTAAAATTGCGAATTATGCTTTTACGACGCTGACGCCGCAATTGGGCATTGTTCCATATCGGGATCATTTATCCTTTTGCGTTGCTGATCTTCCCGGGATTATTGAAGGTGCGGCAGAAGGGAAGGGTTTAGGGCACCGGTTTTTAAGACATATAGAACGCAATTCCGTGTTGTTATTTATCATACCTGCCGATAGCGCCGACCATTTTAAAGAATATGAAGTTTTACATAAGGAATTGGAAGAGTACAATCCTGAATTGTTGCACAAAAAAAGAATCATCGGAATCAGTAAAAGTGATTTGTTGGACGATGAATTAAAAGAAGAAATAGAAAAAGAATTGCCAAAAGGTATCGATCACATATTTTTCTCCTCTTCCACGCAGGAAAATATTTCTAAATTGAAAGATTTATTGTGGCATGAACTGACCATAAGTGGAAATAAATCTACCCATCAGTTTATATTGTGAATCTATAGCTGATATTTGTTAATTTCCCGATTTTGAAAACTTAGGTAACCATTAGTGGTTACCTTTGCGATATTAAAAAATTTAAGCATTATGAAAAGTTGCTGCAAAGATGCATTTGAAAATGACGATTCTGAAAATTTGGATATTATTTCAGAAAAGGATACTTCAAGTACTTTAATGAAGTTGCAAAATAAATGGAAAGTGAAAAGCATTTTTCATGTTATCCTTATTTTGATCACTTTTACGATTGGCGGCAGCCTTTGCGGTTACTTGGGCAGGAAAATCCTGAATTTAACAGGTTTGGAAAGTGGGACGCTTTGGTTGGTTTCTTACCTTATTTTAGTTACTGTTTTATGGCCGGTTTGCGTATTGGCAATCAGTGTATTCTTTGGCCAGTTCAAATTTTTCAAAGGTTATATCCATCGGATGGCTTCCCGGATGTTTGGCCGGAAAAATGCTAATTCAGAATTGCCGACAGAATAGCGGCCGATTTTAAATTCCTGAAATGGGGGATGTGTTTTTGAAAAAAGTCCACAAAATAACTCAAAATCCTTTTCCTCGTTTCATTATTCATCTTAATTTCCATTATTTCAGCTAAATTATTTCCATTTTTAAGACGGCTAATCAATGCACCATCCGTCGCTTCTATAAAGGGCGGATACAATGGTTCCCGATTGGAAAAGCGACCTTCTGCGAGGTCTAAAAATGGACAATCAGCCCCATAATCTCCCGAAAGGTGGTAACCTGATATTTTCCCTGACTGAATGAGGAAATAAAGCGGAAAATTAGCAATATGGCTGTTCTCAGAAATGTCCAGTTGTTTCAAAAAGTACAGACTAAATTCAAACAATTCTTCTTGGATGTCGTCGGCAATTAAAAGTTGCAGCAAGACTTCCATCGCAAACAGTGCGATCCCATTCTTTACGATATGCTCCGTCAGGTTTTTGTAGAAATAGAATGGCTGGTATTCTTTTATCATTTGCAGGTTTTTCTGCGGATTATGATAAACCACCATTTCCAATATAGAACCTGAAAAAAACAATTGTGATTTTTGACTTTTGGTCTTCGTGCTGCGCAAGCCTTTCAGGATATATGTTTGCAACCCAAACCGTTTGGTGAAAATGGAAACAATCAAACTTGTTTCTCCATATTTTACGGATTTCAGGACTAAGCCATTTGTTTTTTCCAGCATTAATTTTCCTGATGAATTACCTTTGAATGATCAATTTGGAAGTTTCCTTTTTCGTGCCCTCTTTATTGACAATGAAAATGAGATAAACACCGCTTTGCGCTTTTCTTCCCAAATAATCTTTCCCATCCCAAACAGCCTGTCCACCTAAAGCTTTGGTTCTGTAAACCAATTGTCCTGCAATATCCGTAAAACGGACATCGGCATTTTCCGGAACATTCCTAACCGCGATCATACCTTCAAATCCTGGTGGGACAGGATTTGGATAAATCAATAAGTTGCTTTGCTCATCAGGATTAGATTCCGTTGCGGTACTCCTGAAACTCACAATCCCTTTTCCAGTGGAAAAATAAACATCGCCATTAACGGGATCAATATCAATTGCAATAATATCATTGGAGGGCAAGGGACTATTCTCACTCGTGAATCGGTAAATTATTTTTTCAGCATCCTCAGAAAGCAGCCAAACACCATTTGCCGTTCCTACCCATTTCCTGTTAGCGCCATCTACTGCCATCGCCGTAACTGCTTGACGTGCAAAAAGGTAATCGTTGATGCCATCCAAATTAACTATTTTCAAATTTGCGTCACAAGGTGTTGAAGAAAAAATCATGTCAGGTGGATATTGATAAATGGCAATCCCGTTGTCTGTTCCCACCCAAATTGCGCCATCTTTGTCTTTTACGATACAAGTCGTGTTGTTACTGGGTAGATTGCCATTGTCTTTTCCTGTTTTGAAAATGCGGTATTGGTCATCAGCAGGATTTTCGATGGTTCCTTTATCGTTGTAAGCAATTACGCCGCCATTAATTGGTGCAATAAACCATTTGAGATCATAATCATCCACAACTACATCGGATGCAGAATGTGAGAAGGAACCGATGTTATTTAAGACTGATTTACCTTGAAAAAATTGCCCTTGCGGATTCATGACAGTCAATTCATTGTTTCCTCCAAAGTTGGCAATCCATAAATTCCCTTTTGAGTCTAGGGATAAGCCTGCTACATTGTATAATCCTGGATTTCCCGACCACTCTGGCAAAGATACTGTTCCGTAAGTTGTAAAATTGTCATCGGGATTTACCACGACTAATCCGCCACCGAAGGAACCTGCATATACTTTTCCGGAATAAGGATCTTTCAAAATCCGGATAAAATCCTGATACCAGTCATTTTCTGAAATCCATGCAAAATTTTTCCATGCCCCATCTTTATATTTTGAAAACATCGCACGGTTGGCAGTTCCATGAAAGGCATCCCATCCACCGTGTGCCACCCAAAGCTCTCCATTATTTACACTGATGTCAAATGAAGAAGAAGTAATGGGACCAGCCGGAAAGTAAGCTTCAGACTCGGTTGCGGATTTTTTCTTTCGCAATCCAAATTCTTTTGGAAATGCAATATTACTTTGATCGCCATACCAAATGGAACCATCATCGAGAGACATTATTTTAGAAGGTGTTTTGCAAGGTACAGAATCCACTAACTCGCCATTTATATTAAACAGATAACCTGAACCTTTAGGTTCAGCAAAAGAACTTACCCAAATTCCGGTTTCTGCTTCATCCAAATGAACGATGGGCATATTGGTTTTTGTAAAAAACGCAATATCCCCATTCTTTAATTGAAAAATACTGTCTTCCGCAGCAGCAAATAAAGTTCCGTTGGACTGAACCAAATAATGAAAGGAAGTATTGCTGATTTTTTCCCAGGTTAAAGAATTCGTCAGGAAACTATTAGAAATAGGGGAACTGAACAGCCCAATATTCGTAGCGGCATAAATCGTATTCCCAATCACTTGAGCTGCATAAACTGGTGCAGTGACGCTGTCTTCATAAAAGCGGACTGTTTCTTTAATTTCCTGTTTTTCAAGATTTAAAAGTACCAGGCCAATTCCTGTGCTTAAATAAGCAACCCCATTTTCCGCAACTAAATCATGAATGGATTTATCCCCATTGATTTGGGTTAATTTCAAATCGGGGATATTCGTAAATCCCTGATTTTTGAACAAATCGATATTGCTGTTTTCATAAGTCAAAATAACCAATTTCGTTTTGGTATCATAAGCAATATGTGTCATGCCGATATCATGCATGCCTTTTACTTTGCTGTAAGCATCCAAGGACCCATCTTCTTTGTTGTAGGTAAACATACCGGAACTTGTGGCACAATAGAAAGTTTGGTCATTAAAGGCAAAATCCACCACTTGGTTATAAGGCAAAAATGAACGCCAAGCTAACATTGCAGGTCCGGCATCCTGTGCAAACAAACTATTGCAATTCAATATGATTGCCCAACAAAAAAAAGCAATATTCCTAAAGTTCATGTATTTCATACGCATTCAAAAGTAAGAATTAAACGGCATTTGACCTTAGAATATTGTAATTACTAATGAAGTAGGGCTTTATTTTTGAAATAAATTATATATAGCAAACTCTTTTCTTAAATTTGCGGATATTCAATCAACCTATTTTAATCGATCCACATTGAAAACCATGATAAATATTGGTAATGAGCAGTTAAGTCTTGAAAACTTGGAGCAAATTGTTTTTCAAAACCAAGAAGTAAGCTTAAATCAGGAAGCCAAAAATGAAGTCGATGATTGCCATAAATTCCTTGAAAATTTCTTAAAGGACAAATTGATTTATGGTATCAATACAGGTTTTGGACCAATGGCGCAATATCGTATCGAAGATGAAGACAGGATCCGGTTACAACTCAATTTAATCCGCAGTCATTGCAGTGGGATGGGGCAATTATTGTCACCACTTCAAACCCGGGCCACAATGTTGGCAAGGCTGAACACGATGATGCTTGCTTATTCCGGAATCCATTCCGATGTCGTAACCTTAATGAAAGAATTGATTAATGCAGAAGCGTATCCTTGCATTTATCAACATGGCGGCGTTGGCGCAAGCGGCGACCTGGTGCAGCTAGCGCATTTAGCTTTGGGATTAATTGGCGAAGGCGAATTTCAATACCAGGGTAAAGTGGTCAAGGCCAGAATTGTGTTTGAATCGTTGAAACTCCAACCTTTAAAAATAAGGATACGAGAAGGCTTGGCAATGTTGAACGGTACTTCTTCAATGACTGGAATTGGCGCCATAAACATCATTCATGCAAGAAAATTAATGACTGGTCAAATCCTTTTTTCCTTGATGGTCAATGAAATTATGGAAGCTTACGACGATCATTTTTCAGAAGAATTAAATGCTGTAAAACTCCATAAAGGCCAACAAACAGTGGCAAAAGCCATGCGTGTCATATCCAAAAACAGCAAATTACTGAGGAAAAGACATGAATATTTATATGATAAAAAAGTAACGGAAAGCGTTATCGAGGACAAGGTTCAGGAATATTATTCCCTGCGTTGTGTACCACAGATTTTAGGGCCGATTTATGATACAATTGAAAATTCAGCACAAATCATTATTCAGGAATTAAATTCAGTAAATGACAATCCGATTATTGATTATAAAAAGGGCAATATTTTTCATGGCGGTAATTTTCATGGTGATTATGTTTCTCTGGAAATGGACAAATTAAAAATCGCCATTACCAAATTAGGGATGCTGGCAGAACGGCAATTGAATTTCTTGCTGAATCCTGCATTAAACAAAAAACTTCCGCCATTCATCAATGCCGGCGTTTTAGGTTTGAACTTCGGTGTTCAGGGTTTTCAATACCCGGCAGTTTCCAATATTGCCGAAAACCAAACTTTGAGTAACCCCATATATATCCACAGTATTCCCAACAATAATGATAACCAGGATATCGTAAGCATGGGTACCAATGCTGCTTTGATTTGCGCACGCGTTATCGAAAATACTTTTGAGGTGCTTTCCGTTCATGCCTTAACGATTATACAAGCCATCAGTTACAAAGGATATGTAGATCGGTTATCGCCCGCTACAAGATGGATGTACGATGAATTGGTTGTACTGGCACCGCCATTTACTGAAGATGCGCCTGCATCTGAACGGTTGAAAAATATTAAAGACTGGTTGATGCAAACCGAGGTGGGAGAAAAAATGAAAGCCTTGTTGGAATTTGAATAATGCCAGATATGATTATTGAATAGTCCAAACCACTTAAAGGAATATCGAATATGAAAAGCCACAAAGTACAACAAAGAAGGCACAAAATTCACCGTGCTTTGTGTACTTTGTGAGCAAATTCAATTAAAAGGACAATCTTGTTTTGTACAAAGATTGTCCTTTTGAAATAGTTCAGTTTATTACCGAAGTAGGAATGTCTATTGCACCATTAATTTCCTGACAAACCGCTGTTCATTGCTATTTATCGTTATAAAATAAATCCCCGGTTTTAATGTTGAAATATCCAAATTGAGTTTTTGGTTCTTTCCGGCATTCATTTTCCCGAAATCCTTCATATAACTGGTTTTTCCTAAAACATCAGAAATGATAATATTCACATCAGAAACTTGATCAATATCAAATGCCACATTTACTGTTGAAGATGCAGGATTTGGATAAATGTCAATTCCTGTTGGAAATTCACCTTGTTTATCCCAACGGTATTACCCTTCATTATAAAATAATATTATTAAATGCCATATAATTAAATTGATAGCAAATATCTATAACTTCATCGGCTATTTCGCCGTCTCCAGACGTATTATACATAGTAACATCTCTTCTGATAATACTATCTCCAACTAATATAGTGTCAACTATCAATGCACTTACAGGAAAAACATTATTTTGAATAAGAAGCGTATCACCAATAATATCATCAGGGCCGTGGTTGATAATAGTGAGTTTAACCTCCATTGTATCACCAAACGGCACTTCATAATTATTTTCAGGTTGTGATACCTTTAATTCCAAATCCGCATGCTTTTGGGCATTCGTTGTAATGGCCATGGAGCAGCCAATGATCATGAATAATAAAATAAAAATACTCTTTTTAAATGGTACGGTCGTGTTAGTTAGTTTAATTGTGAAAAGGGAGGTCGTAAATACTTTGAGGAATCAAATATATAACTTTCAAGCTATTTTGCAACTTCAATTTTCACTTTTTTATTTTTAAGCCGTTGTTCTTTAATCTCTTGCAGAACAGGTGAAACTTTTGATTTCCGAATAGCGACAAAAGAGCTGAAATCTTTAACCTCAATCAAACCAATATCTTCTTGTTTTAATCCACCAACATTGGCAAAAAAACCAACAATGTCAATCTTGTTCACTTTGTTCTTTTTCCCTAATGATAAGTAAAGCGTAGTCCATTTAGTCCGACTTGGTATTTCCAGTTCAGAAACCGGCGGAAGTTTCATCGCTTCCACTTCTTCATGAATATACTTGGGCATTTTTTCTTCTTCCGACAAAATCAGAATAGCGGTTCCGCTGGCATCCATCCTTGCCGTCCTGCCATTGCGGTGAATAAAAGTATCTTCATTATGCGGCAAATGATAATGAATGATGTAACGAATATTAGGAATATCCAATCCACGGGCAGCGAGATCGGTGGTAACCAAAAAATTCACGCTTCCGTTCCTGAATTTACACAATGCAGTATCCCTGTCGCGCTGCTCCAAAGAGCCATGATAAAACTCATTTGGGATACCTTGTTCTTTCAAATATTCACTTACCCTTTCAACGGATTCTTTATGATTGCAAAAAATAATCGCACTTTTATGGCCAATAAAACAAAGCAGGTGAAACAGCGTTTCCAACTTGTCGTTATCTGGCGAAAGTATTGATTTCAATGCCAACGCTTCCGGAACATCCGTATCCGGATTTAAAAAATTCAGCTCTTCAGGATCTTTTAAACCCACAAAATCGGGAATATAATCCGCCTTGGTTGCAGAAGTCAACATCCTTCTTTTTAATTTAGGCAAGGAATTGATGATAAAAGAAATTTCATCAGTAAAACCTAATTCCAAGGATTTATCAAACTCATCAAGTACTAAAGTATCAATGGCATTTACTGTAATATTTCCACGACGGATATGATCTGCCAATCTTCCGGGCGTGCCGACGATAATTGCAGGTGGCTGAATCAAATTGTTTTCTTCTGTTTCCCTTTTGTGGCCGCCATAACAACAAGTGATTTTTTTACCTGTTCCCATTAATTTGAACACCTTTTCAATTTGCAAGGCCAATTCCCTGGACGGCGTAATGATCAAAGCTTGTGTTTCCTTGCTTTCTGCATCCAACCCGGCTAAAATGGGGATTAAAAATGCCAAAGTCTTTCCTGAACCCGTAGCAGACAAAAGGATCATTTCATCCTGTTTTTCCATTGTTTCAATGGCAACATCCTGCATATCATTGAGCGCGGCAATCCTTAAATTTGCTAATATATTTTCTAATGAATAATTTTTTTGTTGCATTTTGCAAAAATAAGCTTTCTAATAGCAAAAAATCTATTTTGTTATAGGAATCGGTGGTATATCGTCCGAATTGCATTTTTAAATCAATTCCGCAATAATCCTTAAATTTGCAAATTATAATTTCTGAAAAAATGCAACAATACCTTCAATTACTCCAACATATTTTAGATACCGGAACAAAAAAAAGCGACCGCACGGGAACGGGCACAAAAAGTTGCTTTGGGTATCAAATGCGTTTTGATTTGAATGAAGGCTTCCCGATGGTTACTACGAAGAAATTACATTTGAAATCTATTATCCATGAGCTGTTGTGGTTTTTGAAAGGATCGACGAATATCAGTTATCTAAAAGAAAACGGCGTAAAAATATGGGACGAGTGGGCAGATGAAAACGGTGACCTTGGACCTGTTTATGGGAAACAATGGCGCAGTTGGGAAGGTGTGGATGGTGTGGTGCATGACCAGATAAAAGATGTAGTCCATCAATTAAAAACAAATCCGGATAGCAGGCGGATTATCGTAAATGCTTGGAATGTCGGTGATTTGTCCAAAATGGCATTAAGTCCCTGTCACGCGCTATTTCAGTTTTATGTGGCAGATGGGAAATTAAGTTGTCAGTTATATCAAAGAAGCGCAGATGTTTTTTTAGGCGTGCCTTTTAATATTGCTTCTTATGCTTTGCTGACCTTGATGTTAGCACAAGTTTGCGATTTGAAATTAGGTGATTTTGTTCATACGTTTGGTGATGTGCATCTATATGACAATCATGTTGAGCAAGCTCAATTGCAATTAACCAGAAAGCCCTTTCCCTTACCCAGCATGAAAATCAATCCGGAAATAAAAGATATATTTGATTTTAAATTTGAAGATTTTACTTTGGAAAATTACCAGGCACATCCCGGCATCAAAGCACCGGTGGCGGTTTAAGTTCAAATTCTGAATCCGATATTTTCCTGATTTTCAATTTGTCTTTGGATTCTTTAAATAATTGTTGGTTAGTTTTCAAAAAAACAGGATGAATCATCTCAGGTGCAATCTCAGTTAAAGGCGCCAGCACAAAATTTCGTTCCTGCATTAACGCGTGAGGGATAATAAGTTGTGGAGTATTAATAACTTGATTTTCGTAATATATAATGTCAATATCCATACTTCTCAATCCCCATTTTCGTTGCCTCTGGCGACCTAATTTATTTTCGATTACATGAATAACTTCCAATAAATCAAATGGGGCATAGGTAGTTTTCAAAAGTAAAGCTTGATTGAGATGCGGTGGCAAATCTTCAACTCCCCATGATGCTGTTTCGTAAATTGAAGAATAAAGAGAGATTTCCCCTGCCATTTCCTGAAGTAAAATACGAGCAGTTTTCAATTGGGACAAGCGGTCGCCTTCGTTGCTGCCGATAAGTAAGTAAACAGAATTCATTTGTTTTAGGATAAAACTTTATTTTCGGAATTCAAATGTTTGATAAATAACTGCGCACACGCCCTTGCATCCGACAAAGCATTGTGGTGATTAATTTCAATCCCATATAAGTCACAAAGGAATTTGAGGTTGCGTTTATAAATTTTTACGGTACAATGCGCCGTAAAATCGGGAATAGGAAGATTATAAAAAGTAAGTACTGACCGCAAGCAGCTGCAATCAAATGGCGCATTATGCGCTACAATGTTCTGATTGGCAATAAAAGGCTCAATTTGATCCCAAACTTCAGAAAAGAAAGGCGCGTGTTCGGTATGATTCCTTTTAATGCCATGAACTCTTGAATTTCCCCAGTGATATTGATTTCCAGGCGGTTGTACTAAAATATCAACTTCATTTGTGATGATGCCATTTTCAACAGTCACCAATCCGATTTGACAAATACTCCAGCTTTTTGCATGGGCGGTTTCAAAGTCAATTGCGGTAAATTTACTGAGAGGTGGGAATTCTTTGGCTGGCATTGTTTAGTTTTTCTTTTTATAAATCGGAACAGTGGAACATGGTTCGCCATACATCAAACTTTTCACGACAGGTTTTAATTTCTGCGTGATGGCAATATAAGCGGCTTCTGGAAGTGGATAGTCTCCACAGCCTTTGATAATCAATCTTTTATCTTGGTAAATAGAGTTGTCGATTTGTTGAATGTTATTCAACAATAATGTATTCTTCACAAAATCCGGCGTTCCGAAATAAACAGAAGTGGAATAGGGTTCCAACAAAATACCGATCAGCATATACGCCCACATTGGAATTATGGCATCGGCACTACAAAAAACAGCCACATTTTTACCCTCAAACATCGACCAGTCGTAAGCTGCAATGGCTGTCCTGAAATCTTTTTCCCTCAAAATCATTTCTTTAAATAAAAATGGTTTTAAATCAAAAGACAGGATACTGCTTTCTTCCGGTAAAAAACCTTCAAGATCCAAAGTTATAATGCCACTTTGCGCTACTTTATTCACTATCGTTTCCATAATCTCCGTTCCTCAAATGCTTTATTTTGATTGCAAATTTACGATATTTATTATTAATAGGAGCGCAGATACTGTGGGTTCAATCAACGGATTTACTTTATAAACGAGATCTTCATTATTTTTTCTTAATCAATGATTTCAATGGATAGCGTAGATTGCTATAGCCCATCATGTCCACTTTAATGCTACCAACAAGAATGGGACTGTCAATGCGCAGTGGAATATGGTTTTCGTCATCACTGACCCAAATGGTCATTTTTTCCCCACCTTCAAAAATAGTGCCTTTGATGAGTAATGGCGATAATTTTATGGCATTAAAAGTTCCATATTTGGTAGTAATTTTTTCTTTCCCATGATAACGGATATATAAAGAATAGATTTCGTCGTCAAGAAATAAATCAAATGGGATTTTTGTGCCCGCTTTTAGTTTGTTGTAATCGATATTTCGTGCATAATAAATAGCGGAAAGCACATCCTGGATACAATCTGAAACATTAAATGATTTTTTATTGGAATAAGCTTTATTTGTAGGTCTGTCAAAAACAACAAAATTGGTAAATTTATACCCACCTTCATTAACATCCCTTTTGAATACCAGAGGTAGTAAAGTTTCCGCATCCAAATAAGTTTCATATTTATCCCTTACTTTAAAAATCCAATCATAAGAAGAATAGGTTCTTCCATCGCCCACAATATGAAATGCATCTTTTCCTTTGTATTTGGTGGCATAAGTGGTAAAATTAGCTTCACCAGCACCAACCCAAATTGCGCTGAGATTATAATAAACCTTGAAATTTATTGTTTCGCCTGCCTTTACCACATTATTTTTCGTGTTACAAAAATCAGTTTGCGCATGGGTAGGAAACCCAAGAAAGAATAAGAAAGGAAATATTAAAAATTTGAACTTTATTTTCATTGAAGGTTTGGACTGTAATAGGTATTGATTGTTTAAAAGAAGGAAGAGTAATTGTAATGATGAGTATTTATTTCATATAATTGTATTGGCTTTTATATTGTAACAATAGAAGTTCTTCAATGTTGGATAAAACACGAAATAAACGCTATAAGAATCAGTGGGTGTCTTTCTTTAAGGAAATAAAGAATCTATATAAACTTTGGTTGTGGTATCTTGGAGATAGGCAATTTTCAGTATGTGTATTCTTTAGCAAAATAAATTTGTTAATTTAATTTAATTTGTGTTGATATTTATTTATCAATTCTGTCTTTAAATGTAAAGTTGTAACCAAATTAATCGCTAAATCCATTGAGGTTAAATAAGGAAAAGGCTTCTAAATGATTAACATTTTTATTTTTATCTATGAAGTCTCTTTTTATTTTCTTAACGCTATTGTTGCCGGAGATTGTCCTAATTGCATGGCGGCCATAAGTTTATCAAATCGACTCCGCTTCGTTAAGGCATAAATATACCTTTTTGCCTAAAGCAACCCTGGTGTTTTCTGATTCTCTTTTTCAATTGTATTCTGTTAACGGTCAAATGGCAGTTAGTAATAGAACAGGTACTTTGAAATGTCCAATGAGGCAATATGGGAATATAGCGCATCGCTATTTTTCAAAATGGAGCAGTGAGCAGGAGATTGATACAATTGCATATTCCTTTCCTCTTGCCAAGTATTCTATCAAAGAACGCATTTTTACTCCGGAAGGGAAAGTATATTTATTGAAGAGTTCAGAAAATAATGTACTTGTCTATGATTTGTTTGCAGATAAGATATTGGATACAATTTCAATTCCGGATCAAGGAAAAAGGGATAGTTATTTTCATTTTGGAGTAGATAAAAACCAGAATGACTACGAATATTATAAAAACTTGATTACGCCAAAAATACAAGATCCTCTATGTACCATTTGACATATAGCCGTAGATAACGATACGCTATATTTATATTCCTCTAACTATTATGTTTATTTTAACGGAGAACAATCTGCCGATACTTTTCTATCGCATTTCCAAAGCATTGTGACTTTTAATCGTGGAGCATATCTAAATACATTCGTACCAATATTGGATATATCCAAATGCCTGCCCGGCCTGTATTTAGTTGAAGTGCATACAGGTAGTTTACATTGGGTGAAGAAGTTGTCGGTTTATTAGTGGTCTGTAGAACTTATTTTATAGTGAAAATGAATGATTGAATTCAATTATCGAGAAGTTAATGGATAAATTAGCTTGATAATATTTGCTTCGCTTTCGATAGGAAATAATGGCCTAAGGATATGATGAAAAAGCAAAAAGCTACTTTAGTAAAGTAAGATCTGGTTGTTCTATTAAAAGAAATTACCTGGAACAATCCAGCGTACTTTCGCTTTTGTCAAATCAGTTGTCTAAACCTAAAGTACGCTACCACAGCGGCAAGACCAAGGATAATAGTCAACAGTGGCAGCATTTTGTATTCCTTCTTGAGCGTGTGATTGATTAAGCCAGCTATCATAATCAGGCAAAAACAAAGTGCTGCGATTGGCGTCAGTATGGGTATGATACCTGTGAGCCATGGAACGATGATGCCAATGCAGCCCAGCCATTCAAGTATCCCAAGTATCCGGATAGGAACTATAGAAGCTCCGGGTTTGATATGTCCGTCGGCTATATGCTGTTGTTTGCTGTTACTAATTTTACCAAAACCCGGCATAATAAAAAATGCGGCAAGTAAAGCTTGTATTATCCAAAGTGCTGTATTCATTCTTATTGCGTTAGATAATTAATTAATTGAAAAATTTTCGAAAAGAAAAGTCGGGATGTCGCATCTCTATTTCGTTCTTGCCTGATTCCAATTGTGCTTCTGTTGCATACATAAACATTTTTTGTTCATAATCGTTGATAGCGGCTTCTATAGTTTCAAATTTTCCGTTCGTCAGGTTATCGGATAAAATAGCGGTGTCCATCAAACCTATATTGACACCCTGTCCGGCAAAGGGCGGCATTAAATGTGCGGCATCTCCAATAAGCGTTATCGGCAAAGGACGATTATTTTTCCATGGTTTTTCCAACGAAATTTTTTTCGCAGGCAATCCAACAAAAAAAGTTGTTGAACGGAATAATTGCTGGTAACCTTCGTGCCAATCAGAGCACCTGTTTGAAAGGAATGCAATAATGCTGTCGGTATTTTGAAAGTCTAATCCATTACCAGGGACCCATTCTTCGGGCTTTCTAAAAATTATGCCATAAGTCAATACACCATTGTTGTAAGGGTTTGCGACTAATAAATTGCCTTTGTATGCGGTCATGAGTCTGTTACCCTTACATAACTGATAAAATTCCGGACATTTTATTTCAGGTTGAAGTACATCTCCTTGTATAATAAAGGTTCCGGTATCTTCAACTTTAGTATCCGTAACATATTTCCTTACTGTGGACATTCCTCCATTAGCTCCGATAACAACATCCGCGATGGCATCCATTTCATTTTCAAAATGTAAAAGCCATTTTCCGTTGTGTGCTGAAAGCGCTGTAAATTTTTTATCCCAATTAACCGTACCGCTTTTTAAACTATCCAGCAATAGGTTACGAAAATTGTTTCTGTTTATTTCAGGATTATCGTATTGAGGCGTTTTAGAAGACAGAACTTTCCCTTGTTCATCTGCCATGATTATTCCCATAGGTATTGCCTTGGCATAATAATTTTCCAGTAGTCCAGCTTTTTGCATGGCGTCTTGCCCTGAACCTTTATGCAGGTCAAGTGTACCGCCCCAGATTCTTGTTTGTGCGTCCTTGTCTCTTTCGTAAACGGTTACGGCTATTCCTTCCTGCTGTAGTAATCTTGCCATCATCAGACCAACAGGTCCGGCACCGATGATGGCTACTTTCTTATTTCTTAGTAACATGATTTTGCTGTTTTAATTATGAGGCAAAATTGTGTGATTATTTAAAGATAAAATAGCTACATTTAACCTAAAAATAGTCCTAAATGACTTTTTATGCACAATAACAAACCCCAAACAGTTCCCAATATTCTTAAAAGGCTTGCTCATTTATTGGGCACAGAAGTAAAAAACAGAAGATTGGAAATCCCTGAAAAATTTGGTAAAGGCTATTGTACCGGATTCGTTTTTAATGAACATATCCGAATGCTAATCAGTAATTATGAACTAAATGAGGACTTAGTTATTGAAAACCCAGACATCGACGATTCTAAAAGAATGATATTTTTTAAGTTTCAAAACATTTTCCCTAAAACAGAAATGGGATCATCACGAACGCATTTAATGGAAATGCCTTCCGTTTTAATTGCGACCAGCCGTATGAATACCGACGACGCTATTTCAATCCATACCAATACTGCAGTTGTCAATATCGAAATGGATGCAAATTATTTGAACGGACTATTTGATTTGTCAGAAAAATCTCCCGTTTTGCAAAGCCTGTTACTCAATACTCAGCCATTACTATTTGAACAAATGATTTATCCCTCTTTGCAGAAGATTGTGGATGAAATTGTGACAGAACCGGTTGATGATGCTTTTGAGCTATTCTTTTTTAGGATAAAGGCAGAAGAACTGATTTGCAGACTATTAATGGAGTTGGAAAAACGGGATGAGAAACACCTTTATGCTTTAAATAGTAAGGATATTCAAACTATTTACAAAGTAAAAGAGCAGGTCCACGCGCATTTAGAAAGTCCGCCGGTTATTAAAGATTTAGTACTTTTAGCAAATATGAGTCCGACCAAGCTGAATCGTTTATTCAAGCAAATTTTCGGCAATAGTATTTTCAGTTATTACCAGGAATTGAGGATAAAAGAAGCCGCCCGTTTGTTGAAAGAGGAAAAGCTATCTGTTTCAGATGTAGGCTACCAATTGGGATTTACTAACCTGAGTCATTTCACAAAGGTATTTGAAGAGCATATCGGTATGAAGCCGAAAAAGTGGAGCATGACTGTTTGATGCATGAGTTTCTGAAAATCATGTCTTCAATTAAAGGAGGCCCGGAATTCCAAAGGTGATAAACTGGTTTTGTTTTTAAACATTTTGCTGAATGATTGGGGATGTTCAAAACCTAATTCATAAGCAATTTCACCAACGGATAAATCAGTGGTAGATAATTTCTCCTTGGCTATTTCGACTACTTTGTCCTGAATAAATTGTTGGGTGCTTTTATTTGTAAGCGTCGTTAATAAACGGCTTAAATAATTGGGAGAGATATGCAAGTGGTTGGATATGTATTGTACAGTTGGTAATCCGTTATTCATTGGACTTTCGCTTTTAAAATAATCTTCCAATAGTTTTTCCAACTGCATTAAAATTTGATGATTTACTTTTTTTCTTGTAACAAATTGTCTTTGATAAAAACGGTCCGCGTAATTTAATAAAGATTCTATTTGCGCAATAATAATGTCTTGACTGAAATTATCAATATTAGATTGATACTCCTGCTCAATAATCTCTACAATATTGGTAACAATGGCTTCTTCTTTATCCGAAATGTGAAGAGCTTCGTTTACCGAATATTCAAAGTATTCAAATTTTTTAATGGTGCTGGCTAAAGAGGTGTTCCATAAAAAATCAGGATGAAACAGTAATGCCCAACCTTTTAGTTTTGCGGTTTGTCCATTATTTATTAGAAATCCGAATACCTGTTTAGGAGCCATAAAAAACATGGTACCATCATTGAAGTCATAATCTTGCTGACCATACTTAAATGTGAGTCCGGTATGTTTTTTTAGGGTGATACAATAGAAATCATATACTAAATTCACAGACCGATCAAAAGGTAATCTGTCCATGGTTTCCAGATTGATAACTGTTACCAATGGATGCAAGGGCTTTTTGTGTCCCATTAATTGATGGTAATCACTAATTGTTTTTATACTAACCAGATTTACTTTTTTCATTCTAAAATCTTAACTGTATTTTGAATTAACTGTTCACTTTTTTCCCATAATTTTTTGCCTATCGCCGGATCAAATTTTTCGTGAAAAGGTACTATTTTTCTATCGTGATCAAAAAACTTTCCTGATACATCATTCACCTCTTCTGATGTAGAAAGATAGGTGGTTATATCACAAATATCTTTTTGAAATGGTTTAAAAAAAGTGCCTAAAAGTTTTATATACCAAGGTGAATTGGCTGTGAGACTGGATTTTATTACGCCTGGATTGAAAGCATTGGAGGTTACTTTTTCTCCTTGGAGCCTTTGGGCTAATTCAAAAGTAAAAAATAGTCTTGCATACATTGCATGGGCAGTAGCCCTCATTCCATTGAAGTTATTGAGATATTGTAAGTCATCAAAATTCACCTTTGCATTTTTCAGGAAGCTTGGGTTTCCTGTTACAGTAATTATTCTTGATGGTCCACTTGCTTTCAAAATGTCGAGCAATTGAGTGGTAAGCCCAAAATGGCTCATATAATTTATGGCAAAACTTCTTTCAATTCCTTCTTTTGTCATTTGCTTTTCCTTAAAGATGGCTCCTGCACAGTTTGCCAAAACATGCAGATTGTCATATTTTCTTTTGAATTCGTCGGCAACATCCCTGATAGATGATTGAAGCGAAAGATCAGCAATCAGGTATTCTCCTGTATCATTACCTGTTCGTTGTGCAATTTCTTCCAACGCTTGTTGGCTTTGTTCTGCATGGCGGCTAATGATGACAATTTTAGCGCCTTTTTGTGCCAGGCCAATTGCAGTAGCTTTTCCGACTCCGGAGGTGCCGCCGGTAATAAGGAAAATTGGGTTTTTTAAATTATTTTTGTTTGGGTTCATTGTCATTATTTTTTATACAAAAGTCAGCAATATCCAAAAAATAATTTTAGTCAAATCTATCTTTGTCAGCGCTAAATCTGATTTTTATTTTGATTTATGTCATGGGAACTAATAGTTTTGGCTCATGTTTGATGGCTATGATTAAAAGATTTCTAGAATATTTATTCGTGATGCCAAAACATTCATCAGTCCACAAAAGTTTGCTTAGTTCAAAAACACCTGCTTTTCTAATGACCCCGCTAAAATTAACGATAGTTATTTAATGTGTCCCCTAATCTCGTTGTTTTTAATGAGCACCCTTTCACATCCTTCCTTTCTCCTCTTCAATCCCCGTTTTTCTGTTTCTTTCAGATTTTATTTTGGCGTTACCGAATTTATAAGAAGCCGTAAATCGAATATTTTGCTGGTCTAAATCATTGCGCATACTTTGGCCGGTATATTTATTAAGCGCCTTCATATTATTTGTGGAATTAAAAATATCATTTACATTGATGCTCAAAACTAAGGTTTGATTAAAGAATAATCCTTTTAATCCTCCATTGATACCAAAAGATGGTTGCCATTCAAAAAGTCCCATTTGACCTTTCCCTGAATAATAACCATTTAATTCTGCTAAAAAGGTTTTGGAACTATTAAAAGCAAATGTGCTATTAGTATATAAATAAACGGTTGGAACTTTAGATTGAACAAATTCCGCATAATAATCAGAACTTAATCTTTGAAAAGAAAAATAGGCTTGTGTTTGTAATTCCCACCACCTTGTAGGTTGGAAGCTTGCCATTGCTGACAATCCGAAATTTTGCGTATTATAATAATTCCCAAACTGTATTGAAGTTACATGTGTTGCGGAATCCATAAGCCAAATTTGATCAATGCTATTATGGGCAAATTGACAAAATGCAGAGAAAAAATATTTGTATTTTAAACTGTAACCCAATTCCAGATTATGACTAAAATAAGGTTGTAAAAATGGATTGCCTTCGCTATAAAAATAAGGGGAAGAATAACTCCTAAAAGGATCTAATTGTCCATAACCCGGTCGATTGATGCGCTTGCTGTAATTGAGGTTGAAGGAACTGAAATTGTTTAATTTATATTGCAAATAGCCAGTTGGGAAAAGTTGAAAATATTGGTTGGTATTGGTTTGGTTTAAGGAAATGGAATATCCTTTTGTCTGGGTAAACTCAGCACGCAAGCCTGCTTGAAATCCCCATTTTCCTATTGTTCGTTGTGCACTTGCATAAAGGGCTTGCACATTTTCTGAATAATCAAAAGCATTGGAAAGATTGGGGTCGTCCATAAATTGATCGTCTTCAAAATATTGATATTGATTGCTACTCTTGTTTTGGACAAAACTTATTTTTCCACCAAAAGAAAAGGATACCCATTTGTAAGGTAATTCCATATCTGCCTGTACAGCTGTGATGCTGATATCTTGTGTCCCGCCCGTTTTATTTTTAGTTTCAATCCCAGTCGGCGAAATGAATTCACCAATGTAATTTTTAGTCCCAAAATCTTTATGCCTATTTCCGGCATGCCAAAATTGATTGGCATTAATACTCAATTTTTTCCCTGATGAATCAATCCGCCATTCATAATTTAAGTTTAACGCATTATTTTCCCTGTATTGTCGGCTATCACCCAAGGTGTTCATTAAGGAATCCACATTGTTTTCCGGAAATGCAATCACGCGATTGGTAATATTATCATCATCGCTTCGCCAAAAATTATTGCCTTGAAAAACAAACCCAATGATGCCATTTTTATGAACTTCATAATCCATTCCAAGTGTATATGACAATGGTTGTAAAGTCCTTAAATGGTTGTCATTCATGTTTAAAGTATTGGAAGTATAAGGCGTGTTCAACCGTTCTATTATTTGGTTTTTTGCTTTTGAATAATTCACATTCGCATAAACATTCCATTTGTCTTTCCTGAAGTTGAGGTTGCCGCCCCCGGTGATCGTCCCATAAGAGGCTTGTGCATAACCTGCACGGATCAATCCGTTTAATCCGGATTTATTGTTCTTTTTGAGGATGATATCAATTAGACCGGAGCTTCCGGAAGCATCATATTTTGCCGGTGGATTGGTAATGACTTCAATCCGATCTATGTTATCAGAAGGAATGGCTTGTAAATAAGCCACTAAATCATCACCTGATAATTGCAATAATCTACCATTGACCATAATTCGAGCCGCGCCTTTTCCGACTAAGCTAATATTATTATCTATAGGATTTACGATTACGCCCGGTGCTTTTCGGATCATTTCCAAAGCGTCACTTCCTGCCGAAGCGATGCTGTTGGCAATATTAAAAACGATTCGGTCTATTTTTCGCTCAAAAAGAGGTTTTGTTTGTGAAATTACAACTTCGGCCAATTGGTTTTCCGATTTTTTTAAAGTAAAATCCAATGTGATTTCCCGATTATTACTCTCCGTTACGGCCTGTGACTTTGTTTCAAAACCTAATGCACTTACCTTTATGGAAGTATTGACAATTGTTGGATTGTGAATGGAGTATATTCCTAAACTATCTGGAACTGCAGTTTTTAGGATACTGCTGTCCGCATTATTTTCAAGGATAATTACGGCATTCGGAATGGGCATTCCTGAATGATCTTTTATTGTTCCATGAATGGAAAATTCGGTTTGCGCAAATAAGGAATTACTCAAAATGAGCAAAAGGAGACATGAGATTTTAGACATGAGATAGGAGGTTTTAGATAGGAGACATGAGACATGAGATTTTTCAACTTACGACTAAAGACTTTCGACTTACAACTAAAGACTAATCTTCCCCATTACGCTTTTCAGCGCATGACATTACTTTTCAATAAATGTTGTTTTGGGAAACTTAGCTCATGTTGTTTACCGTACTTTTTTGTTTTTGGGTGTAAAATACGCTCCAGCCTTGTTCATGGATATATTTTTCTCTTAATTTCTGATGCAGCACGATAGGTTGCTTGATGCCATTGACAATCAACTCGTCATTGTCCAATTTATAAGAAAGGGATTCGGTATTTTGAATGATGCCATCCTTTATTAAATCTTCCGTAATTGCAGTGGCAACTTTCAGCGTATCTTGTGTACTACTAAGATTAATTGATTCAATTACAATATCCTGGAGGACAATTTGCGTACGGGCTTTTTTATTTTCTACACTTTTGTTTTGAGTTATTTGTGGATACGATTTGATATTTATTCCGGTTCTTGAAAATGTAAAGAACCAGCCCAAAAATAAGAACAGGGAAATAGTCACAAAAGCCTTTTCAACATTATTCAAAGTTGTGTTTTGATTCAAAACGATCCGCTTTACCCGGTTGAGTATTTGTCCTTTCTCGCGACCAAAATTCATCGCGAGTTTGACTGGGAATTGTTGTAGTTCTTCAAAATTAATCAATGCTTCAACGAGTGCTTTTTTGTCTTTTACATGGGCAATCGCAATTTCATCACAACAGTTTTCGCGTTCTGTCCTTATTAATTTTGAAACCCATAATAGGAATGGATTGAAAAAGAAAATGGTTTCTATTATTTTCTGAATGCTGTTTACTAAATAATCATTTCGTTTTATGTGTGCCAATTCATGAAGTAAAATGACTTCAACCTGATCAGGCGGTAGATTTGAAAAAAGCCCAATAGGTACTAATACCAAAGGTTTCATCAACCCTATAGTTGCCGGTATTTTCGAGATTTTGGATGTTGCTAATTGTACTTGCTTATTTATTTTTAGTGTTTCCAACAAAGTTTGAAAGCGCACTTTCCAATAAGCATCCGGGAATTGAATTTCCTGATGTTTAATTTGATGGATTTGTCGAAACGCTTTTCCCAGTTGAATACTTTTTATCAGGAAAATAATCAGCCAAAGCAAGAACAAGAGGTTAGAATAGGTATATAAAAAATGGAAGAAACCTGCTCCCATTTTAATTTTAAATGGAATATCCATCAATCCCTGACTGGCGAAATTTATGGTGTCTTCATTTTTTCCCCATAAATAAAAGAAGGTAATGCAATTGCATAATATAAATGATATAAATAAAAATATTAGGCCATTATAGCGCAAATGCGGCTTTGTTCTTTTAGTAAACCACATGAATGACCCTGCAAGAATTGCCAGAAAAGCCGCTTGCCAAAACGAATGGATAAAAGTCCAAAATAAAATTTGTGGAAAATTCGCGTTCAGGAAATGATTGGATAAAAACTCCATAAGTATCGGTTTATTTGTTTTCTAATTGTTTGAGGATTTCCTTCATTTCCTCCAATTCTTCTTTTGATGCCTTGGAATTACCCAATAATTGCATCATTAAATTTGCCGGAGACCCATTAAATAGTGTCTTTACAAAACGATCCAAAATAAATCCTTTGGTTTTTTGCTCTTCTTCCGCTGGACGGTAAACATGTTTCATTTGACTTTCGTCTCTTTTCAAAATCCCTTTTTCCAACATAATTTGCATGAGCTTTAAAGTTGAAGTATAATTAAGGTTTCTTTTTTCGTTCAATTTATCGTTAACGGATCTAACCGTTGCCGGCCCCAATTCCCATAATACTTGAAGGATTTCCAATTCTGATTTTGTAGGTTCGGGATTTCCTAGTTCATTTTCTGCGTTCATAATTCAAAGGTAGGAATAATTTCGTACGAACCAAATATTTGAACAAATATTTTAGATTGTCAAGATTTTATCATTTCCGAAGTGCTTGGAAATGGAAAATTTATGGATTTTTGCCGCTGGTTTTGATGGTCTCTTTGCAAATAGCTATTCATTTGATATTGAAGCGTTGCCGGCATGATAAGTATGTCAATACAAAGTATCAGAAGTCAGCAAAGACTGCATTGGTGCAGTAAGTGTTCATTCTATAAATGCAGAAGAATGACGAATCATGTTTATTTTGTTATTTGCTGTTGGACAAACAAGAGGTGGATTTTCATGAAAAATGCAGCATGAAAATTTTTGGTCAAAGAGCAGCTCCTGAGCTTCCATATAGTGAAGACAAATTAAAAGAATTAGCAGCGCAAATTATCAAATCACAAAGCTCAATAACGGGCGTACAAGCTAAATTATCCCTTCATTTAAATTCCGGAGCGCAGAAAAAGAATACGAAACGATTTACAATCGTAGGTTTATGGGGTGCTTACATTTTAAAACCAGCAACGGCCCAATATCCACAACTTCCGGAGGTAGAGGATTTGACCTTGCATTTAGCTGAAATTGCTAAAATAAAAGTTGTTCCACATCGTTTAATCCGAATGCAATCTGGAAATTTTGCTTATATCACCAAACGGATTGACCGGATAAAAAAGGAAAGATTGCACATGGAGGATATGTGTCAATTGACCGAACGCATGAGTGAGGACAAGTATTATGGGTCTTATGAACAGATTGCCAAAATCATTCAAAATATTTCGTCAATCCAGGTTTGGATACCATTAATTTTTTTGAGCTTGTTTTGTTTTCTTTTCTTACCGGGAATTCGGATATGCATTTGAAGAACTTCTCGTTAATCCATCAACCTAAAATTGACCCAAAGCTTTCAGTAGCTTATGATTTAGTTGCAACAACATTAGTAAATCCAAGTGATGATGAAGATATGGCCTGACCTTAAACGGGAAAAAGAAAAGAATCAAAAGAAGTGATTTCATTGCTGCATTCAATAACGCAAAATTAGACGAAAAGCAACAGGAAAATATTTTCAATAAAATGAAGAAATCAAAAGAAGATTGGTTAAAATTTATAGATCATAGCTTTTTAAATGATTCATTTAAGAATGCTTATAAAGTTTTAATTGATGAACGGTTTGTTAGAATTAATTTGTAAAATATCCGTTTTCCCCTGAATCATTTCCCCAAGATTATCTTTGAGGGAATTGTCGTTAAAGCGATTTATTCTTCGAAAAAGCCAAGCGAATCGTCGTTTCCTTATTGGCAATCTTCACTGTTTTTAATGCTAAAAATGAGAAAAATGGCGCTGCCACAATGTCGATCAAATAATGCACATGTTGCAATAAAATCAAACTAGCGATCACGATTGCCAGCGACAAAAATATCCGTTTAATCACTTTGTTTTCAGCAACAAAATAAAAGAGTGCTATGGCCGAAATATGTCCGGAAAAAAACAAATCCTTTACGATATATCCACCACCTTTGGAATTCATGAAAAAGTTGGAAACTGGGTCTACCAATACAATCATGTTTGCCGGTGGCTCTAAGGGCACTAAATAAATAGTGATTGTGCGCATCAATAATAATAAAGTGTATGCCTGCAAGCCACGGATCATCCGCTTGGGATTGGGGATATTTGAAAGAATAAACATTAATAGTGCCACATAAGTAAGCGTAAAAGTCAAAGTGGAAAAGTCAAAAGACGGCAGGTATCTTAATAATGGGTCATTTAATTGTGTGCCTACTCTTTTTTCAAAGACCGTCATGACAATCCTGCAATATTTAAACAAAAAGAAATAAGAAAGCATAGTCAATATAAACCTGACTCTGGTATTTTTCTGTTGAAAGGCTATTGACCAATTCGAAAAAACGGTATTAAAATAACTTGCAATTGTGTTCATTTCGGGTTTGCAATTCTGTTTTGAGGAATGCAAAAGTAAAGCTTATGTTCAACTAATTCATATTTTTAAGGAATAAATGTATTTTCGGGAATCGAATATCATAAAATCGGCAATATCCATTCAAATCAGTAATTTTGTAAAAAAAAACAAATCATGATAGTAGAGCAATTATATACGAACTGCTTAAGTGAAGCGGCATACTTTATTGCAGATAATGGCGAAGCGGCAATTATTGACCCACTACGCGATACGGATGAATATTTGAAGCTTGCGGAACAACACCAAGTTACTATAAAATACATTTTTGAAACTCATTTTCATGCCGATTTCGTGAGTGGGCATTTGGATTTAGCAAAAAAAACGGGTGCTACAATCATTTATGGACCGGAAACCAAAGCCGCCTTTGACTTTCATAAAGCTAAAGACGGGGAAGAATTCCCACTTGGGAAACTAAAAATAAAAGCAATGCACACGCCCGGCCATACTTTAGAAAGTACTTGCTATATATTAATTGATGAACATGAAAAACCCTATTGTGTTTTTACCGGCGACACCTTATTTGTAGGAGATGTAGGCCGTCCTGATTTGTTCAGCGGAAATTTGTCTAAGGAAGAGCTGGCGGAAATGATGTATGATTCTTTAAATCAGAAAATTAAAACTTTGAACGACGATGTAATTGTATATCCGGCTCATGGTCCTGGTTCAGCATGTGGAAAGAATTTAGGTAAAGAGACTTTCAGTACAATTGGAGTGCAAAAGGCAAGCAACTATGCCTTGCAGGATCAAACAAAAGAAGAATTTGTAAAGGCAGTTACTACGGGTTTAAATGTTGCGCCAGCATACTTCCCCATTAATGCAAACCTGAATTCCAAAGGCTATGACAGTTTGGATGAAGTTTTGAAAAAATCCCTGAGGCCTTTATCTGTTGCGGAATTTGAGCAACAAGCTAATGCTGATGTTTTAATTTTGGATGTTCGTCCAGCCACTGTTTTTACGGAAAGCTTTGTTCCCGGATCCATTAATATTGGCATTGATGGCCGTTTTGCGGAATGGGCAGGAAGCTTATTGCCCTATGATGAACCTATGCTTTTGGTTACTGAGGAAGGAAAAGAAGAAGAAGCGATTATCAGGTTGGCAAGGGTTGGTTTTGATAAAGTAATTGGTTATTTAAAAGGCGGAATTGATTCATGGATTGATGCGGGGAAAAAAGTGGATTTAATTATCGATGTTACTGCCGAAGAATTGGCTTTGGATTTTCCCTTCGATCAAAAATTGGAAGTGATCGATGTAAGGAAACAAACGGAATTTGACGGTGGCCATATTAAAGGAGCGGTTTTATTGCCCTTAAATGAATTGAAAAATCCATTGGTCATGGCACAAGTTGATGATGAGAAGAATCTATATGTGCATTGCGCCGGTGGTTATAGAAGTGTAATTGCGTGTTCTTTGATGAAGCGGGATGGGTTTCATAATGTGCGGAATATTTTGGGTGGTTATGCAGCAATTAAGAATGAGAAAAATATCCCACAAGTTAAATAGTATGGAGGTACCTCAATTGCTAAATTAATCAAGGATAATTATTTTGATGATTTATAAATGATATCTGCATTAAAACAAAAATGAAGGAACACCATTATCGTGTTCCTTCATTTTTTTATTCAATTCGCAATATTATACGAGAGGATAATACATTAATTTTTTAGCAAAAAGCACTTTTCTTTATTAAGCACAAAAGCCTTTGGGTTTTTTAATTCCATGTTGTTATGAAGTAACTTGGACGATTTAATAAATGTAATGATATATTACCTAAGCATTGCTGCTCCGGAACCAATTAAATAGCCTTCATAATAAACTTCAACTTTGTAGGCTCCTTTTTGATAATCCGCACTTTGTTTCCAATCAACATCAATGTTTTTTAAAGGCACATTGGCATTCAGGTCAATCGTTTTGGAAAGGGAATAATATATGGTTTCCCCATCATGATCTACAACGCTGCCAGAACCCAGAGCGGCATTGCTCAATAATTCACCATTCGGGTTTGTAATCCTTATTTTCAAATCTTTTTCCCCTGACTCTGCTATTCTGTTTTCATCAATATCAAACGAAATCCTTAATAAATCTACCCTTTTTGCTTTAGTGGTTTCTTTTTCTTTTTTTCCATTTCTACGCAAATCAATGGCTTTTAAACGAATGTTGGAAGCATGCAGGATTTGGGCAAGGCTTACTTTTTCCTGTAATTTTGTATTGGTGTAGGAAATGGAATCGCGTTGGGTTGTCAAATTTGCATTTTCTTGTTTCAACCCTGCTATTTGTTTTTCGTAACTGTCAATTTTCAAATTCAATCCTTTAATTAGACCTCTTGCCTCTTTTAATTCTGCGGCGGTTGCTTTCGATTTATTTAAAATAGCTTGTATCCTCGCTTTTGCTTGTGATACATCAGAATTGCTGGATTCCAAAGCTTTTTCCAATTGTGCATTTTTACCGGTTAAATTATCCAGGCGAACTAAGGATGCGTCAAATTCTTTTTGTAAAACATCTTTTTCAGAACTCATTTGGGTCAATCGTCCTTGAGCCTGAATAGCCTGAGTTGCAGATTCTTTCTTTTGAAAAAATAAATATAAATTCGTACCCAATAATAGTGCTATGATTGTCAAATAAATCCAACTGTTTTTGATTTTGAATTTTTGAGGTTCATTATCGGGCGATTCTATTTGGTTGTCCATTTTGCTTTTTATTTTAGGAAATTGCTTAATTTCGATGTGAATAAATCTCAATTGTATTTAATACACAAAAATTAAACGAGCCTAAATTTAGACATTTTTTCAAGGCAGTTTCCATTTTCACAAAAAATTAGTGCACAAAGACATACAATACAATTCAAATCAATAATATGATGGATTATAAATCAATATTAAAACAAATTAATAATAACCAACTTTCCTCAATTTACTTATTGGATGGAGAGGAGCCTTATTATATTGATTTAGTGCTGAATGCTTTTGAAAATAAAGTAATTCCCGAAGAAGAGCGAGATTTTAATTTAATCACGATGTATGGAAGGGAAACTACATGGAGGGAGGTAATCAGTACCTTGCGCGGTTTTCCCATGTTTGGCGACAAATTATTGGTTGTCCTGAAAGAAGCTGCGCAAATGAAGGATTTGAATGAATTGATTGCTTACATAGAACAACCAATGCCTTCCACTATATTCGTAATCGAGCACCGTTTCAAAAAGCTGGACAGCCGTGGAAAATTAAAAAAAGCGATTGACAGTAAAGGCAGCCATTTTTATTCCGAAAAAATAAAGGAAACCCAACTTCCTGAATGGGTCATGAATTATTGTGCAGACAATAAAGTGACCATCGCCATGAAAGAAGCGGAAACTATAGGCGCTTATTTGGGCAATGACCTTCAAAAAATCGCCAATGAAATCAATAAAATATTAATCAACGAACCCGTTTCAAGGACGATTAATGCCCAATTAATTGAAAAATATATTGGGATAAGCAGGGAATACAACGCATTTGAATTGCCGGATATTTTGTTTGAAGGGAATACAGAAAAACTCAGCCGGATTTTGAATTACTTTGAAGCTAATCCCAACTCTGCACCAATGCCGGTTGTTTTAGGTTCATTTTATACGCTTTTTAGAGGTATGTATTTGTCATATGGCACCAAAGAGAATTTTCAGGAAGACAGGAAGCTGGGCATTTGGGGAAAACACCGGAAATTTGCGAGGATATATCCCGAACAAAAAGTGCATCGGTTTATCGCAGTTTTGGAAGAATTTAGTCATAAAACCGTGGGCGTGGATAATACGAATAAAGACAAAACCCTGCTTAGGGAAATGACGGGCAAACTGAAATTCTTAATGGAAACAAATTAAGCGTGTTTAATGAATCGCACAATCATTAAAATGATGGCGAGCAGGAAAACGAAAATGGAAATTCTGTTCATGCCATTCATCAACTTCACATTCGTATTCTTCATTTGATCTTTTTTGGGTTTCCGCAAATAAAGATATATTAGGAGCTGATTCCACATTTTGAATCTTTTATTGGTTTATGGTATTAAAGTTAGAAAAAGAATTTGAAAAATCAGATTAATTAAGATAGTTTTGCAAAGCTTTAATGCTACAGTTGGGGGTTTAGCTCAGTTGGTAGAGCGTTTGCATGGCATGCAAAAGGTCAGCGGTTCGAATCCGCTAACCTCCACGCTTTAAATAGGCCGCATCTCTTCGGAGGGCGGTTTTTTTAATTAATCCATTTATTACTCCGTGATAATACAATACTGTTGAGCCATTAATTAATAAAGGAACGCGAAATTGGAAAGGGATTATTTGGGAAAGATAGACAGGGAAGACATTTACCAACCGCTTCACAGCGTAAAATTAAAAGACACTACCGTTTTCGTAAAATCATTCCCTTATGGTTCAGGCAAGTTACTGGCCATTTATAACCCTCAATTAGAGTTGGCCAAACGGATGCATGCAATTGAAAAACCTGAAAAATACAATCCCGGGAAAGCGAGGTACCTTGGCTTTTCATTGATTTACCATACCACGGAAATGACAAACGGGGCGGTAGTCAAATCTTATTTTGAAAAAGATATTGTCGAGAAGGCTTATAGGGAATTGAAAAGTACAATCAATCTAAACCCAATTCGAAAGTACAGGATAGACCCCATAAGGGCACATGTGAAAATATGCTACTTGTCCTATGCGATATTGTCATATATCCAGTATAAAGTCAAACCAATGGGTATATCGGCAACATATGCAATTGCTCAATTGCAATCTGTTTATAAAGTAACATTAGAATCCAAAGCTGATAAATTAAAATGGGATAAAATTGTAACGCTTAAAAATGAACAAAAAAAAATTATGAAACTACTGGAATGTAGTGTATAAAATGAAGGGGGAAGTTAGGTATTTAGGTGTAAATAGATGCATATAAAAATCATATTTTGATTGCAAGTGCTTATTATTCAGATATTTATTTGTTTATGATTACAAAGATATTAAAATTATATTTTATAAATATTACGAGCATTGCGACTGTCCGTTTTTACTTTTTTCATTCAATGATAAACTGTCGGGAAGCTTGATTTTATTTGCAGGTCGCTCCGATTTTTCGGCAGCTTGTTTTTTCTTTTTTTATTATTTCAAATGTTCAAGAATCTGATTTATTGGCTTAGTCTTGAAGACCTAAAGGTATATATAAGCTAAGTTGCGTGCCTTTATTGATTTCGCTTTGGATGATAAATTTTCCGTGAATGCGTTCGGCTCTGTTGTTCATGTTGCGTAATCCATTGCCTTCGTTGTTGTCCACAAAGCCTTTACCGTTATCGCTTAATTTGAATATCAGTTCATTTTGCTCTTTTTGAACAGTTAATTTTAATGAAGTTGCAGCTGCATGTTTAACCATGTTATTGACGGCTTCTTTAAAAATCATCAAGATATTCCGGCTATAATCTATTGGTAGTTTGATATGCGTATCCCAAGGCTTGATTTGTTCAAATTCAAATTTTATCTGGCTGCCTTCCAATAATTCTGTTGTGTTTTGTTGGATTTTCCAAATGATTTCATCAAGATAATCACTTTGTGGCTGCAATGCCCAAATAATATCCTTTGAGCCTCTGTAAAGTAAACTCACATTGGCTTTTATTTGTTCTAAAATATTTCTCACTTCTATTGATGGTTCTTCTATTTTACTTTCTGCTATAGTTGCCAATAAATTTATCCTGGTCAATTTATTCCCGATTTCATCATGAAAGTCTTCGGCTGTTTTCTTTCGGACTCTGCTTTGTTCTTCTTCTTTTAATTGTTCTGCCCAACGCGTCCGCGCTTTTTGTTGCCTGTCCCTAAAATAAACTGCGCCCAAGAAAACCGCAACCAATAAGAAAAGCACACCTAACTTAAAAAGATTAGTGGTATAAAAAGGAGTGATAATTGAGAATGGGTAAATGGCTGGAGTCTTTCCCCAGTTGCCGCTTGGGTCTGTGGCCCAAACTTTAAAAATATAATGACCCGAGGGAAGATTAGGATAAATTACTGTGTTTTGATTAGTTTCCGTAAATTCTTGATCAATGCCCACCAATTGATATTTATATTTAATTTTTTCCGGACTTGAAAGTGAGATCCCCTTAAAAGTAAAAGTCAAATGATTTTGTCTTGTTGGGAAATACGGATTATAAGGAATGTTACTGAAAGGCAATGAAGAATCAGCATATTGATGAGAGGGAATATCCTTTGAAAATAATTTTACGGCCTGGAAAATTATTTTCGTCTGCATTGATTGTTGTCTATTTAAATTAATATATGGATTGTACTTAAACAATGCGCGGTTCGTACCGAACCAAATATAACCGTCCTGATCTTCAAGGACTGCGTTAGCATTGCTTTCCAGACCTTTTAATCCATTGGATTGTTCAAAATTATAAATTTTGAAGGCTCCCTTACTAAAAGATACTTTGTCAATCCCGCAGCCCGTTCCAACCCATAAATGCCCAAATTTGTCCTTAATCAAACTGTAGATATAATTGCAACTCAATCCTTTTTCTTGGTTTAAGACAATGGATTTCCTGCTGTTTCTATTCCAAACTACAATACCGCGGTCATCCGTACCTATGTAAACATTTTCCTGATCTGAAGTCAATGCTAAAATTGTTGCATCATTTAAGAACGGTTTTTGTTCCATTTTACCCTCCTTTATATCATAAATAAAAGCACCTTTTAAGGTTCCTAATATCAGTTGGCTTTCATCTAAAATTTGCGTGGTGAAAACGGGAAAATGAATATTTTCTTGGGACAAATGATGGTTTTGAATACGGAATAACCCATTGTTGGCTGAGACCCAAAGGGTATTATCTGATTCAGAAATATGAGTGATTGCAATTGGTTGTACTTTTCCTTTTGAAGCAAACTCCTGAAATTCCCCTAAATGATAAGTCCAAATTCCAAAATCTGTACCGAACCATATTTTCCCATTTTTGTCATTGTATAAAACATTGATTTTAGGGATATTTTTTGGAATTTTTACTTGACTCAAATTCCCTTTCCACATTTTAAAAAGGATATTATTATTTCCAATAAAAAAAAGGTGATCAACATTATCTTGCGCAATACTCATGATGCTTGGCGAAGACAAACCGCTTCCTCTATCATAATAAGTAAAGCTGTTTCCAGAAAAGCGAAAAATGCCGGAGCCATTTGTTGCTAACCAAATATTTTTCTCGTTATCTTCAAAAAAGGCGTTTACATTTTCATTGGAAAAACCGTTGTTATAATCAAAATGCGTCCATTTATTTTGGTTGAACGACCATGTTCCCCCATCAGTTGTTGCAATCCAAAGAGTACCTTTACTGTCTTCAAAGGTGTTGTGGATAAAGGCTTTTGAAGGAAATGACTTTAGCAATTCCGGCGTAACGAGATTGCCGTCCTCCGCTACTTTCAAACCTTCGGAAGTAATGCAATAAAGCGTTCCGCTGAAGCTGCCAAAATACATTTTATAAACGACCAACTGCTTGTGTGCCCTCGTATCAATTTCTTGATGCCAAGTTTTGCCATTCCACATAAATATGCCATTATTATAGTGAAAGGCCCATATTTCCCCTGTTTTATCAGTGGTTAAGGAAACAATCGTGTCTTTTTGATTGCTTTGTACAAATTTATTATTTTTAAAAGTATATAAATTCGGGAAACTAAGCGCCCATACTGTATTTCGGCCATCCACCATTATTTGGCTCACGGCATTTTCTGATTTGGGGATTTTATAATTTACAAAATCAACGCCATTGAACTTACTGATACCATTTGGGGTTCCTGCCCAAATGTTTTGTGCAGCGTCAATGGAAAGTGCATAAACTAAATTATGTGGTAATCCGTTTCCGCGGTTGTAATTGGTGAAATTACTGCCATCAAAACGGGATAAGCCACCTAAAGTACCGATAAATAATTCGTTATTCGAATTTTGAACAAAACATAAAGGTTGCGATTGAGCTAACCCATCTTCAACATTATAAGGTATGAAAATATATTTTTGAGCATTTGTATTATATCCCAAAATGAAAAACCAAAGTAAGCAATAACAAATCTTCAAAACTTGGCTAGGCGTGGTTTTCATTAGCATTATGAGTTCTGGCTCTTTCATTTACTTCTTTGCATTTTGCGCTCAATTCCTCTTTTTGCTTTTTTACATCTTCTACTTTTAATCTCTTTGCCGGAATGCGTTGTTCTATCTTTTGGATTAAATTTTGCAAATGTATTTTTAGTTCCTTTTCTTTAGCACTTTCGCCTATTGTGTTTTCAAGGGCAGCCGTAAATTCTGCAAGATCTTTTTCATCATTTTCCAATTCTGCGGTAATCTTGTCTAAAAACTGAACGGTTTGATGAAGCCGGTTATTGATTTGATGATGAAATTTTGATTTCCTTTTTTCCCGATCTTGATCTTTTTGATCAAAAAAGTATTTTCTTGCTGCAATGAATTGTTCCCAAAGACCATCTCCGTATGACTTTGGAACCGGGCCTATCTTTTTCCATTCGTTCATCAGTTCATTCATTTCAGTGGTTGTTTCAAACCAATCTGTAGCATTTTTCAGAGTTTCGGCTTTTTCCACTAAAACTTGTTTTTTTTGATAGTTCTCTTCTAATTCAGCTTTGAATGATTGTGCACTTTCTCTTTTGGCGGAAAAAAATGAATTTCTGGCGGCTTGCAACCTTTCCCATAATTCATCTGCTTTTTCAAAAGGCACTTTCCCGATTTTTTTCCATTCATCAATCAGTTCCTCAAAAGCAATGGTGGTATTCTTCCAATCTGTTTGGTTTTTTAAAACTTCCGCTTTTTCTATTAATGCGGTTTTTAAAGCTAAATTATGGTCTTGTTCCATACGGATTTTTATGGAATGTTCTTTTTTTCTTTCAAAGAAAGAATTTTTAGCCACATTGAACCTATTCCATAATTCTTCGTTTTTTTCCAAGGATGGCACCATCCCAACCGTTTTCCATTCTTCCAATAATTCCTTGTAGGTTTCCGTTGTTTTGCGCCAATCTTCCGAATCCATTACCTTTTCCGCACGCTCGCAAATATCCATTTTCCGATCCAGGTTCTGCATTTGTTCATGCTCTTTCTCTTCGTAGGCTTTGCGTTTTTGATTGTAAAATTCATTTTCTGCTTTTTCAAATCTTGTAGAAAGTTCGTTATATTTCCCTTTCCTGACTTCTGATGCTGTTTTCCAGTCCTCTTTTATGATTCGGAAATCAGTATTTGTGTTTTTTTCCGCTACGGCTGCTTCTGCTTGTTCCACAATTTTTAATCTTTGAATGTAATTTTCTTCAAAAATTGCATTCAACTGCTTTTGCTTTTCTTCAATTTGCTCAAATAGTGGCTCTATATCACCCAAGGCACCGGTATGCAAAAGGACATCTTTTACTTTATGGATTTTATGGTCTAATTTCAATTTATCTTCAGTAGAATCCCATTCCTTTTCCAAATCATTTACCTGATCTTTCAGCTCCTTGAATTTTGCTATAAATGGCTTTATTTCTTCAAGTGGATTTTGCATATCCAATTTCCCCAAATTCCGTTCAGCACTGTATTTAGTAGCTTTTAACTGTAATTGATCTTCTTCTTTAAGATAGCAAAATATTTTGCCTTCAAAGTTCAGGTTTTCAAATTCTTCTTGTTTGGTTATCCTTTTTTCGTCATTTAAATTGTTCAATTCCATAATACTTTGGTTTAATACGAGAGCACTTTCTTTTAAAATTAGATTTAGGTAACAAATATATAAAAATTAATAAGAACTACATCCTTTGGGGCACTGAAATTCCTAATAATGCCATACTTTTTTTCAAAGTTTTAGCGGTGTTTTCTGCCATTAGCAAGCGCAATCTCTTTTTTTCATTATTTTCGGCATGAATCACACTATGTTTATCGAAAAACGAATTAAAAGTTTGTGCCAAGCGGAAAGCATAATTACAGATGACAGCGGGGTTCAACTCCCTCGCCGCCAGTTCCATCATGGTTTGAAACTGTTCAATTTGCAATGCCAGTGCTTTTTCCAATGGGAACAAAGCTTCCTGACTTTCAGGGACAGCCGTAACTTCTAATTCAACTTTTCTGATAATAGAACAAATCCTGGCATGAGCATATTGAATAAATGTTGCCGTAAATCCATGTAAATCAATCGACTCTTTTGGATCAAAAATCATTTTTTTCTTAGGTTCTACCCGCAATAAATAAAATTTTAGGGCGCCTAGGCCAATCATTTTATATAATTCCTCTAATTCCTTTTGTGTAAATCCATCGGTTTTCCCTGCTTGTTCGGTTTGTTCTTTTGCTAACTGAACCATTTCTTCAATCATGTCGTCAGCATCCACAACCGTACCTTCCCTACTTTTCATTCTTCCCGTGGGTAGTTCCACCATGCCATAAGAAAGGTGGAACAGCCCTGAAGCACATGGTTCGCCTAATTTTTCAAGGATTAATTTTAAGACTTGCATGTGATAATTCTGCTCATCGCCAATCACATAAATGCTTTGATCAACTTTATATTCCTGATATTTCAATATTGCTGTACCTAAATCCTGCGTCATGTAAACAGAAGTGCCATCAGCTCTTAAAAGTAATTTTTCGTCTAAGCCTTCATTGGTCAGGTCTATCCAGACAGAGCCATTTTCTTTTTTGTATAAAATGCCATTTTCTAAGCCTTTCTGGACGATTTCTTTGCCTAATAAATAGGTTTCACTTTCATGATAAACTTTATCAAAATCAATTCCGAGCTGATTATAAGTAATATCGAAACCCTGATATACCCATCCGTTCATCGTTTCCCACAGCTCATATACTTCCTTATCGCCCTGTTCCCATTTCACTAATAGCGCTTGCGCTTCCTTCATAATAGGCGCTTCTTTTTCGGCGATTGCAAGTTCGGTTCCTTCTGCTATTAGTTGTTGCACTTCGGCTTTATAAACATCATTGAATTTTACATAATAATTGCCTACTAAATGATCTCCTTTCAGTCCATTAGTTTTAGGCTTTTCGCCATTTGCATAGCGTTTCCATGCCACCATGGACTTGCAGATATGTATTCCACGATCGTTCACTAGATTAGCTTTGATCACTTCGTTGCCGGTTTGTTTTAAGATTTCGGAAACGGACCAACCTAAAAAATTATTCCTCAAATGACCGAAATGTAATGGTTTATTCGTGTTTGGTGACGAATATTCCACCATAATCTTTTTATTGGTGTTCGCAATTTCCCCAAATCCTTTTTGTTCCTTGACTTCATTTAAAATCTTTATCCAATAAGAATCCGACAGCGTTAAATTCAAAAAGCCGGCCACCACTTCAAATTCTTTAAAAATAGGTTGTTGGCTAATCAAGTAAGTTCCCAGAGTTTTTCCTAAATCCGCGGGTTTTTGTTTTAATATTTTTAAAAATGGGAATAATACGATAGTATAATCGCCCACAAATTCAGGTTTTGTTTCGTTGATCAATATATCTTTTTCCTCAAAAGAATGATCGGGGAATAAATAATTCAAAGCCGCTGCTGCCGCTATTTTGATTTGGATATTAATGGGTTGCATTTGTAGGTTAGGAAATTGAAAATGATTGAAAAGCAAAGATAGTAATGTTTAAAAAAAGGAAGATACAAATTTAAATGGAATTCAGCCTTAATAACGCTATCTTTCAACCTAAGATAGCGCTGATAAATTAAATTCTTTATTCCAATCAAAAGATTATCTTTGTTTATGAATGTTTGTTCATTTTACCTAACATTTTAAAAAACTGACTTATGGAAAGGTTGTTTGATTTGGCGGCGCGGCAGGCATCCGAGCGTCCGGGTAGTGTTATGTTGGCATCAAAAATTAAAGGTGCCTGGCAGACAATGACATGTAAAGATGTAATGAAACAGGCAGAAGCGTTTGCAAATGGTCTATTAAGTTTGTCCATAAGAAATGATATTTTAGAACCGGAACATCAGGAAAAGATAGCCATGATTTCGCCCAACCGTCCGGAATGGGTCATCGCAGATCTGGGTGTTCAGCTAACGGGTGCGGTTTTGACCCCGATATACCCGACCATCAACCCAAGCGAATTGGTATTTATCATGAATCAAGCAGAAATCAGGATTTTGATTGTGGCAGATAAAGAAATGTATGACCGGTTTAAATCTGCATTTGTAAATATTCCCACATTGCAATATATTATCTCTTTTGATGAAACGGAAGGCGCCTTGCATTGGAAAAAATTAGAAACAAGCGGCACTTTGGAATTAAAAAGAAAGGAGGTTGAAAATAGGATCAAGCCCGAAACGGTCGCAACCATAATTTATACATCAGGAACTACGGGAAAGCCCAAAGGTGTAATGCTTTCACATCAAAATATCGTGAGCAATGTATTGGACTGCATGCCCGTATTTCATTTTGCCAAAAGGGAGGATAAAGCTTTGAGTTTCCTTCCATTGAATCATATTTTTGAAAAAATGATTACTTACATTTATATCCATGCAGGCATTAATATTTATTATGCCGAAAGTATGGACACAATAGGCGCAAATTTGAAAGAAGTACAGCCTATGGTATTTACTTGCGTCCCCAGGCTTTTGGAAAAAGTATATGAGAGTATAGTTGCAAAAGGAATGGAATTAACTGGATTAAAAAGGAATTTATTCTTTTGGGCATTGGAATTAGGGAAAAAATACGACAATGCCATTCCGGGAAATTTCTGGTATCGTTTGCAATTATTCGTTGCCAATAAATTGATTTTCCAAAAGTGGCGCGAAGGGTTAGGCGGAAGGGTAAAAGCAGTGGTCAGTGGTTCTGCGCCTTTGCAAGATAAATTGATCCGGATCTTTTCTGCCGGCAAAATAACAGTTATGGAAGGTTATGGGCTAACCGAAACTTCTCCGGTAATTACTGTGAATAGATTAGAAAGTTCAGGAAGAAGAGTGGCTACCGTTGGTTTGCCAATCAGGAATGTAAAAGTGAAAATTGCAGCAGATGGCGAAATTATTTGTAGGGGACCCAATGTAATGGTCGGCTATTATAAAAATCCGGAGCAAACAGCCGAAGTTCTGGATAAGGACGGTTGGTTTCATACAGGCGACATTGGCATTTGGCAAGAAGACAAGTTTTTGAAAATTACCGATCGAAAAAAAGAAATTTTTAAAACATCAGGTGGAAAATATGTGGCACCCCAAGCGGTGGAAAACAAAATGCGTGAAAGCCCTTATATTGAACAGTTAATGGTAGTTGGCCCCAATCGAAAGTTTGTTTCGGCATTGATTGTGCCCAGTTTCAAACAAATAAGGGCAAAGTTGAATACCACCAATCAGAATTTACCTGAAAATAATGCGGAATTCATTAAAAACGAGGAAGTCGTTAAAATCATTCAGGAACAGGTGAATAAATACAATGAGCAATTAAACCATGTGGAACAGGTAAAAAAGTTTACTTTATTGGCAGAAGAATGGACCGTTGAAAATGGTATTTTAACACCTAAGCTTTCTTTGAAAAGAAAGGAAGTGAATCAAAGATTTGAACAGGAAATTGAGCAAATGTATGATTAGGCGATTTTCTGAATCATACCTTGATAGGCCTAATATTATTTCATCCTGTTATCTTCTTCGGCCACCATGTTTTCATATTGTATATATGCATTTTGTGCTTGCTCCATATCGCCCTGTTCCTTATACAATATCGCCAAAAGTTGAAAAAATTCTGGTCTTGACGCATCTAAAAGAATTGCTTTTTTTAATGAGTGAATAGCATTGCCAAAACTATCAACCGATGCCAGAGCCAAGCCATAATTGAAATAAACCATTTCATCAGTTGAGTCTGTCTTTAAATAGGATTCATATTTTAAGATTGCTGTTTCAAAATTTTCATTATTTAAAGCTTGATAAGCAATTGAATCGTCCTTACTGCCGCGTTTAATGACTACACCCAGTGGGACACCATCGATTTTTACGCTATATACAACATTTGCCGGGGGCCATTTGCCATTTTGTAATTGATATGGGGAAATAAATCGCCCATAAGTGATGAAATAATCCCAGTCTTGTTCATTTCGTTCATAAAATCGCCCGTAAGATGCAGTCATCCAAGTGGAATCCTTTTGTAAATAAGTGTCTAAACCGTCTAAGTTAGAACGAACAATTATTTTTTTTCCGTCTTTAGATTTGGGTACATTATCAGAAACCCAGTTCATCATTTTTTTATTGGTTACTTGATAATAATCAATATCATACTTCCCAAAAGCACCTGGAAGTCCACCCACAAATTGATTGAAGTAAACATATTGAAACGGATGGCTCCTCACTGTCCAGGCCATGGCTGGTAATAATCCTAAGCCAGCTGCAGCCAAAGGAACCCACTTTAATTTTTCCCTGAAAAATTTTGTTGCCATATCCACACCTAGGGCCGCCATCACCACCCAATATGGATAAACGAAAAATATATGTCGCCAAGAATCAAAGTTGGGGGATTGTTTGATGATGATATATAAAAGAGGGAATACCGCTGCAAATAATAAGATGAAGATGGTAGTTGATCCATAAGATTTATTGGCTTTCGGAAATAAAACGAGGAATAAACCTAAAAACAAAACAATAATAAGCGGTGTTGTAATTAATATCCACTTAAAATTATAATGCCAAGGTGTTCTGTGGCTTGGATAGGTAATGCCATCATAAAGTGTCATGATGATAATTGATCTATTGGCCATTTCTGCCAAGGAAGAAAACAAATGCTTGATAGGCGAAACCAAGCCGTACGGCCATGTAAACAATGCTAAACCATAACCTATAAGGAAGGCAGTAATTAATTGAAGGATCGTTCTTTTTAATAAACTATATTTATTTCCCCATAATGCAGATTTGATTTCTTTATTGAAAAAAATATAAACCAACAAGTATAAACCTAAATAAGCAATTAATAGTAAACCGCCGGCAGGGCGCATTCCAAAGGTTATAAATATGCCCAAGGCAATTCCCATTGTTGTTTTCCATGATGATTTTCCTGGAAGCCCCAGATCTTGCATTAAGCGAACAAAATAATAAATGGCGATGACCATTCCCGTTGCAAATGGAATATCCTTTCCATTATTCATGCTTTCACCAAAAATACGCGGTGAAAAAATCATGAAACCCAATCCTAAAACTGCAATCCACCATTTTTTATTACTTACCCTATAAGCTAATAATCCTGTGAAAATCATCAATAACGCACCTAAAAGAGCTGCAAAAAAATGACGGACATCCATAATTTGCCAGGAGGGAAATATTTGATGAACGGATTCAGTCATTAAATTAAACATGCCGCCATAAAACTGCATGCCGGAGATATTTGTAGAAAATACGGGATGCAAATGCGTATCATAATCCAAGGCTTGCTGGTCACCACGGGCATAATAATTAAAAATATCCTGTCCGTATTGTGCTTCCACATCCTCATCACCATTTTGCCCAAAATCATGACTGATAGAAGGCATGATCAAGAGAAGTAAAATGCTTAATGCCCAAAACAACTTTTTCCAAACCGGCGATTCCAAGTGTATCATATATAATGAAAATGATAAAGACAACAATATTAGAACAAATATGCCAAAGAAGTAGGACTTTATATTATTTTTGCAAAAAACAAAGCATGGCAGATCATATTGATAAAGGAATTCGTAAAATTTTAGAGGTTTCCGCTATTTACACCTTTTATCAAAATTTAGTTTACCCAAAATCAGAACACCTCCGATACATAAGAGATTTTGTACAGCCTTTCCCAAATGCGAAAATCATGGACATCGGTTGCGGGCCGGGAACTATAGTGGATTATTTGTTGGAGGTAGTTCCCGAAATAGACTATATTGGTTATGATTTCAATGAACAATATATCAAACAAGCAAGCCAAAAATATGGGGATAAAGCCAAATTTGTTTGCAAAAGAGTTGCTTATGTAGATGTAGATCAAGCCAATAAGTATGATATTGTTATGGCAAATGCAATTTTGCACCATTTGAATGATGAGGAAGCTGAACATTTATATGCAACGGCATTTCATGTATTAAAGCCCGGTGGTTGTTTAATAACTTTTGACCCGGTTTTTATTCCGAATCAAAATGCTTTTGCAAAGTGGATTATCAAAAAAGACCGTGGCCAAAATACAAGGACGGAACAAGAGCATTTAAATCTTTCAAAAAAATATTTCGGAAGAAATGAAACTTATGTTGACCATAAATTTCTGAGGATACCCTATACTATAATAATAGGTAAGCATTTTAAATGACCAATTGATATTTTGCACTTATTTTAATTCTTCCTCAATAATAAACCTGGGGCGATGCTTCACTTCCTTATATATTTTAGCAACATATTCCCCAATAAGACCAATACAAAGTAATTGGACTCCACCTAAAAAATAAATGGGGATTACGGTGGAAGCCCATCCGGGGGCAGTCTTAAACATGAAATAAGAAATCAGTGCAAATATGGTCAGACCAATACTTAAAAAGAAAACTACAAACCCGCAAAAAGTTACGAAATGCAAAGGTTGGATGCTAAGACTTGTTATACCGTTCCAGGCAAAAGAAAACATTTTTGAAAATGGATATTTACTTTCACCGGCATATCGTTTTCGTCGTTTATAATAAACAGAAGTTTGTTTAAATCCCAGCAGAGGAATCATTCCTCTTAAATATAAATTGGCTTCCCCAAAATCTTTGAAGGTATCCATTGCCCTGCGGCTCATCAGTCGGTAATCGGCATGGTTATAAACGGATTTTACGCCCATTTTGGATAATAATTTATAAAACCCCATGGCTGTGCTACGCTTAAAGTAGGAATCGGAACTTCTGTCATCCCTTACCCCATAAACAATTTCGTAGCCTTCCTTATATTTCAACAGCATTTCTTCCATTGCGAGTAAATCGTCCTGCAAATCAGCATCTATGGAAATCAAAACATCTGCATCACCCGCATTAAACATACCTGCCAATAAGGCATTTTGATGACCAAAGTTCCGGGAAAGCTTTAATCCTTTTATGTTTTTTGAATTATTGTAATATTGCTCAATTAATAGCCAGGTATTGTCCCGACTTCCGTCATCCACAAATAAAATATAGCTTTCGGGGCTGATTAAATTTTTATCCATGAAATCATTCAGCAAACGAATCATTTGTTCAGAAGTGTCGGGTAATACCTCCTCCTCATTATAACATGGAACAATAATGGCAAGCTTGATCATCAAAAGTTTATTTTTTCGCAATAGCAAATGTACTGATACCAATTGGTAATCTAATTTTGGAAGTCAGTTTGTTCTCAAAAATCACCAAACCCATCAAAATTTTATTAATCCATTTGGGTAATTTCAACAATTGATCGCTCTGGGAGTTCATTTTTTTTAAATTGCCTTTTTTAAATGCTTTTTGCATCAGTCTCAATATTGCAGTAGGAATAAAAACAAGGAAATTCCAATAACCCGATTTAACTATCGTAAATCCGCAACTTGTTAATTTGTTATTCAGTTCTTTTCGTGTATATCTTCTATAGTGAAAATTTATTTCATCATGTTTTGACCATAACCACATAAATGCAGGTACATAAATGATGGCAATACCATTCGCCTTTAAAATTTTAAACCAATTATTTAATGCTAATTTGTCATCAAATAAATGTTCCAAACTATCGGATGCAATAATTACATCAAACTCATGTTCAGGGAAATCTGGTCTTTGTCCATCCATTACAAAGGCGTTCTTGAGGCCTCTTTTTTTACACAATGCAATAGCATCTTCGCTATAGTCTAAAGAATATACATTTTCATAGCCCTTACTTATCAGATATAAAGATAAAATGCCACCGGCACTGCCTATGTCTAATATTTTTGCTTTAGAGGGTACCTTGTTTCCTTTAAGCTGCTGTAAAATTATATTTCTCCTGCTTACAAACCACCAATTAGTTTCCTCTTGTTCATGATATTTGACTTCATATTCCTTATCCATCTTTAAAAAAATTGATTTTTTGGGTAAAGGTAAAATCCTTAGATGAGTTATATGGGAAAAATTATCAAAATGCGATTTCAATTTTTCGGCAAATCGTATAAATAATTGAAATCCCAATGGATTAAAAATGAAAAAAGGCTGCCATACATAAAGCAATGGCAGCACAATTAATATTAGGGAATGTTGATAGTTATTTTTTCGCCATTTTGCCCAAACCAAATAATACTCCTACCTGTAAGCCAAAATTCTGGTTCATGTTATAGCCAGTTTTAAAACCTGAGATATCACCCACCGCATCCAATAATCCTTGATAATAATTCAAATCAAGATTTAACCAAGTTGCTTTTGAAAGAGGGATGTTTACACCAACGCCGGCCTGAAGACCTAAATCAACCGTATTAAAAGCAGCAATGGGCATGTCGTTTACTAAAGCTTGTGGCGTGCCATTTATGGCTTCCAAATTCTGGTCATCCATTATCTTAAACCCGATGGAAGGTCCTACATATACTTTGGGACGGATTTTCTGATCATATTTTCCAAAGAAATAATATACACGCAATGGGACACGGATATAACCTACGGAATTGGTTTCTTCATAACCTATATTCCATGTTTTATCTGTAAATTCCTTTTTGTAGCCTTCTTTTGAAAAAAGTATTTCACCACCGAAACCCCAATGTTCGTGTTTGGCATAAATTAAACCTATACCTGCATGAAAGCTGGGATTGAATTTTGATTTAATATCGATTTCGTCTTTCATTTTTCCGTTGCTCACGCCACTATGTCCAAACCCAACGACAGGTCCAATGGACAGGTATTTTTGTGCAGAGGCTGAAGTAAAAGAAAGCGCTGATATCGCGGCAATAGATAATGCTATTTTTTTAAACATGATTGTGTGATTTGTTTTCCAGAACATAGCAAAAACCACGCCAGTCTCAATTCCTGAATAGCAAACGAAGCGTTAATATGTTTAAATATAGGTCGATAAGTTGGAGTGTTGAAGTATTTAAAATGAAAAAGCCGATCTCGAAAGATCGGCTGTAAATAGTGCCCCAAGCGGGACTTGAACCCGCACGAACATTGCTGCTCACAGGATTTTAAGTCCTGCGTGTCTACCAATTCCACCACCAGGGCCTCCTGCCTAGTAAAAGGCAATTGAAAAAGACCAAACACTAAGGATTGGTCTTCTCAGAGCAGAAGACGAGATTCGAACTCGCGACCCCGACCTTGGCAAGGTCGTGCTCTACCAGCTGAGCTACTTCTGCGTAAAATTGATGTGTTTAAGAACTGCCTTTTTCTTTTTGGACTGCAAAGATAGGGTCTTTTTGAAATAAAACAAACACAATAAAATATTTTTTTTAAAATTTTCCGTGCGCCATATCCGCATCCACGATTTTTCCACCACCAACATAGTATTTGGTCCAGTATTTTTCTTTTAAATCACTGATCATCACACCCTTGCTTGCTGAAGCATGGACAAACTTGCCATTACCTAAATAAACGCCTACATGAGAAATACGGCTGCTTCTGATTTTAAAAAATACCAAATCGCCTTCATTGAGTTTATCCCAATCCGGAATATACAGACTTGAAGAAAATTGTTGGTTGGCAGTCCGCATCAGGTCTGTTTGATAAACAATACCATATAATTGTTGTACAAATGCGGAACAATCAATTCCTAATTTAGAAGTGCCACCCAATAAATAAGGAACACCATACCATTGGGCGATGAAATTATGTAAGCTTTGGTTTTTAACTAACTCAAGCGGGTTTTGATCTCCTTCTGGTTCCATAAGTGAACCATTGTCTTCTTGAATAGTTGTATTTTTTTTATAAACTTGTTTATTTTGATTTGTTTCGAGGCTATTGCTGCCATTGTCCAAAGTGAAACCTTCAATGAAATGACGGTTGTTTGATTTGGTATTATCGGCTAATTGGTGGGATGTGGAACAAGACTCCAATAAAGCCATAACGCATACCGAGAAGATAATAAATTTATGTTTCATATACTCGTATGTATTTCCGCAAAAATAAAAAGAATATATTTAATAACGGAGGCTTCTTTTCGTTTTTATTATTTTTAACTTTGCCATTTTGCCTGCTATGAACGATTTTTGCTTGAAATGAATAAACCCAAAATTTTATTGACCGTCATCAATGACCTGAATTTCGATCAGCGCATGATTCGTATTTGTAGCTCTTTAAGCGCGGCAGGTTATGATGTCACTTTGATTGGCAGGTCATGGGATGCCAGCCGGCCTCTGGAAGAAAAACCATTTGCTCAAAAACGGCTTTTTGTCAAACCCACGAAGGGAAAAATGATGTATTTCCTTTATTGGACCAGATTGTTTTTTTACTTATTGTCCAAAAAAGCCGATTTGATTTGTGCCATCGATTTGGATACGATTTTGCCGGTTTATCTTGCGTCATTTTTAAAAAGTACAAAAAGGGTTTATGATGCGCATGAGTTATTTACGGAAATGAAGGAAGTGGTCACCAAACCTTTGGAAAAGAAAATTTGGGATGGAATTGAACAATTTGCCGTGCCCAGATTTCCAAACGGTTATACGATCGGCAATTTTTATGCCGCGTACTTTAAGGGAAAATACAATGTGGATTATAAGATTGTTCGGAATGCAACGGTTTTAAAACCGCTTGTCCATAATATTACAGAACAAAAGTTTATTTTATACCAGGGTTGGGTCAATGAAGGGCGTTGCTTTGAACAGCTTATACCCGCCATGCGATTTATTGATTTGCCTTTAGTCGTGTGCGGGGAAGGTAATTTTTTTGAACAGGCAAAAGCGTTGACCATTCAAAATAAAGTAGAGGATAAAGTATTTTTCAAGGGGTATTTGCCCCCCTCAGAATTAAAAAAGGTTACGGAAAATGCATTTATTGGAATTACTTTATTTCACGGCATCAGTAAAAGTAATGTGTTGTCGATGGCAAACCGTTTCTTTGACTATATGCATCATGGTGTCCCTCAAATTTGCATGAAATTCCCCGAATACGAGCAAGTGAATAATGAATTTGAGATCGCGGTATTGCTGGAAGATCCGCCAAGTCCTGAAACGATTGCTGATGCCATCAACGGTTTAATTCAAAGTCAGGATAAATATGAGCGTTTGAGTGAGAACTGCCTGGCTGCACGAAATAAATATTGCTGGCAAAATGAGGAAAGGGAATTGCTGGCATTTTATAAAAAAATATTGCCATTGTGAAATCATTCAGTGTAATCATACCTGCTTTTAATGCTGCCGGCACTATTGAACGAGCATTGCGTTCCTGCATTCGCCAAAGCTTTCCGCCATTGGAAATCCTTGTTATTGACGATGGCAGCACGGATGATACTGCTCAAATTGTTGCGCAATTCAAGACCAAAGTCAGATTGATTAAATTATATCAAAATTTTGGTGTTTCCACTGCAAGAAACAGAGGTTGGGATGAAGCAGTTGGTGATTACATTGCATTTTTGGACAGTGATGATGAATGGCATCAGGATAGGTTGCAAATATTTGCATTGTTATTTCAGCAAGATATGGAAAGGGCATTGATTGCAAACGCATACTCAGTAGCTGATTTGGAAGTGCCGCTTATTCGGGACATACCCTTAAAATCGCTGTCCTTTGCCGAGTTATTGATCCGAAATCCGGCACAGACATCTTGCATTTGTCTAAAAAGGACATTGGGTTTTAGATTTGACCCAAAATTCGATTATTGTGAAGATCATGATTTGGTATTGCGCATTGCATATAAAGAACCTTGTTTTAAATTGCCGCTAATGCTTACAAAATTAGGCAGGCCGCAACTTTCCAAAGGGGGCTTGTCGGCCAATATTTGGAAAATGAGGCTTGGTGAAATTAAGATGTACGCAAAGCTTTATAAGTTAAATGGGGCGTTTGTTTTGCTGATCCCCTTTTTATGCTTCTTTAGTCTGCTGAAGTATTTAAGAAAAGTAATTCAATTGAAATTTTAAAATCAGGATTTAGGGTTCATTTCCACATCCTGTACTTTCCCATCATTTACTCTTATAACACGCGCAGGATATTTGTGTAATAAACTATAATCATGGGTTGCCATCACAACTGAAGTATTGTAGTCGCGACAAATTTCAATTAATATGCGCATGATCACATCCGCAGTTTCGGGATCTAAATTGCCGGTAGGTTCATCTGCTAAAATTAATTTTGGATTGTTGAGTAAGGAGCGTGCTATGTCCACTCTTTGTTGTTCACCACCGCTCATTTCATAAGGCATTTTAAAGCCTTTTGCTCGGAGGTTAACTCTGTTCAATACACTTTCTATTTTTTCTTGTATCAGGGTTTTGTCCTTCCAGCCTGTTGACCTTAATACAAATTCCAAATTGTCTTGTACATTACGATCTGCAAGCAATTGAAAATCTTGAAATATTATGCCTAAGTTCCTTCTCAGATGCGGTACAGTTTTCCAACTCAATTCCGAAAGGTTAAAACCGGCAACCCTCCCACTACCTTCTTTTAAGGGCAAATTGCCATATAAAGTCTTGAGCAGACTTGATTTCCCACTTCCGGTCTTTCCGATTAGGTAAACGAATTCCCCTTTTTTTACTTCAAAGTCCACATTCCCCAAGATCAAACTTTTACCTTGATAAATTTGAGCGTTTTGAAGTAAAATCGTTGATTCTTCCTGCATGAAATTATTTTTATAGTACAAAAGTAAGGATTTTAATGCAATGGATTTGAAGCAGGAGAATTAATAATGGGTAGCAGATTACTGGATTTTTTTACTGGAACTATTGAATTCGCTACTAATGGTCATTGGGAGATCCTGACCCATTGAGTTTATTTTGCCGTCAATTTTTTGGGTGGAATTCACTGAAATGATCACGCCGCTTTCGATATCCATTTTAATAATTCCGACTTGAGTGCCTTTCATTTCAATTTGTAGCTTATATTTGCCTTGATAAATTGTTGAAGATGGCATATTTAATAAGGACGAAGCGGAGATTGTTGCAACACCGAGCTCAACACTTTTTAAGATATAGGTATTGTCTTTTTGGATTTCAAAATTAGAAACTGTCGCGGAGGATTTGGTATTCCATTTTTCATTAACTCTTATCGGCTTTCCCGGATAAATGTCAAAAGTGTTTTCCAGCATTGTCGCAAATGTAGAATCATTGAACAATCGGGCAATGTCATTTGGGGAAATGTTATTTTTCTTTGTGCGCTCCGGACCAATTACTTGTGTTAATAAACCATTGTTGTTGAAGTAAACAAAGTACTCTTTGTTAATTATTTCACCTAAACTTTTTAATAATGAATTATTACTTGGCTGATCAGAATCGTAATCCATTTCGCCGGCCAAACTGGTGCTTTTTAAGGAGATGTGTTCAAATGTGACTTTTAATTTTTTTGAACTATCATCCTCATCGATCATTTGATATTTTAGGTCAATTGACAAATTTTGTTTTGCATTGGCAACCCCCATTGTTGTGATGTCTTGAGTCTGTCTTACGATATAAGAATAAACATCGTTGGTTTTCATGTTTGGTTTCAATGTTATTTCCTGGGCTGGTTTTTCTGATAAGTGGTTGCAGGATGGTAGTGCAACAACAAGTAAGGAAATGAGGAGGCAAAGGAATATTGAATTTAAAGCCTTCATAATTTAAGAAAAAACCAAGGAATATGTATTTTTGAAACAAAAATTGCAAAATCTAATTACAAAAGTAAACAATAATAAATCTTTATCAAAGTATTTTAAGTGATTAATTTGGGCTAGGTTATTTTTATAGAGGAATAAGCTTCGAAATACTTTAATTTTGTGGGTTATGTATTTATTGCGTGTGCCTAAAATATTGAGGAGGGTATTCCCGGATGCGCTTTGGGAAATGCCGCAAAATCCTGATCGTCCAGAAATTTACCTCACCTTTGACGACGGGCCTCATCCGGATGCGACAGTTTTTGTTTTGAACCAATTGGAACAATACCAGGCAAAAGCGACCTTCTTTTGTGTGGGAAAGAATGTAGTTGAATATCCGTGGGTTTTTGAACGGATTGTCGATTCGGGGCATAGCATCGGCAATCATACTCATAATCATTTAAAAGGCAGGTCCAGCAAGGTGAAAACTTATGTGGAAGATACACAAAACGCAGCTCAATTTATTTCAGGCAAACTATTCAGGCCTCCTTATGGAAGTATAAAATCACTTCAGGGAAAAGCATTGAAAGCTTTGGGCTTTAAAATTGTTATGTGGAGCTTGTTAAGCGGTGATTTTGATGGTACAATAACGCCTCAACGGTGTTTGGAAAATGTGGTATTGCACCTGAAACCCGGTGATATCGTCGTTTTTCACGATAGTCAAAAGGCCTGGAACAATATGTGTTATGTTTTGCCCCGTGTTTTGGAACATTGCAAAAAGAACAAATGGGTGCTGAAGGCGTTATAAGATTTAAAGAAAAATATCAACTATGTTTATAGATTCCCATGCACATTTATATGACGGGCAATTTGACGCTGACCGGGAAGATGTGATGCAGCGGGCGTTTGATTCAGGCGTGGAAAAGGTCCTTTTGCCGAATTGCGATTTGGAAACGGTTATGCCCATGATGGAAATGGTCAGCCATTGGCCGAAGAATTGTTTTCCAATGATGGGTTTGCACCCATGCTATGTAAAGGAAAATTATAAGCAGGAATTGGCTGAAATGTTAGTGCTTTTAGATCAACATCAATTTTGTGCAATCGGTGAAATCGGATTGGATTATCATTGGGATTTAACTTTCGCGGAAGAGCAAAAAACGGCTTTTGAAATACAGGTTAATTGGGCATTAGAACGCGATTTGCCGATTGTCATCCATACCCGAAAATCTATCCCTGATGGGATTTCCATGATCGAAAAAAAACAGAATGGTCAGTTGAAAGGCGTTTTCCATTGTTTTGGGGGAACGATTGAAGAGGCGAAGACAATCACCGGTCTTGGATTTTATTTAGGCATCGGCGGGGTGGCCTCGTTTAAAAATGGCGGATTAAAAGAGCTTTTAAAAGAAGTTGAATTAGAACATATCATTTTGGAAACAGACGCGCCTTATCTTGCACCTGTACCGTATAGAGGAAAAAGGAATGAAAGTGCCTATATACCCCTGATTGCGCAAACAATTGCGGACATAAAAGGATGTTCCGTTCAGGAAGTTGAAGAACGGACAACACGGAATACAACACAATTATTTAAATTATAAACAAAAAAAATCATGAATACTGAACCACTTAAAGTTGGCGATAAAGCCCCTGATTTTGCTGCCCTGGATCAAAACGGCAAACAGCATTCTTTAAAAGATTACCAAGGAAAGAAATTAGCCTTGTATTTTTATCCAAAAGACGATACGCCGGGCTGCACGGCGCAGGCCTGTGATATCAGGGACAATTTTGACTTGTTGAAAAAAGCGGGCATTTCCATTTTAGGTGTCAGCGTGGATGATGAAAAAAGTCATAAGAAATTTGAAGAAAAATTCAACCTGCCTTTCCCGCTTTTGGTTGATGATGAAAAGAAAATCGTACAGGATTACGGTGTATGGGGATTAAAGAAGTTTATGGGGAAAGAATTTATGGGCACCAATCGAATCACTTTCCTGATCAACGGAGAAGGTCAGATAGAACACATCATCGATAAAGTAAAAACAAAAGAACACAGCCGGCAAATCATGGATTTGTGGAAATAAGTTTGATTGCCCCATGTAACTTTCGGCATATTTATTGTTCTTAGCATGGAAACTTTTTCTAAAAATGGAATTTAAAATGAAAAACATACGATTGCATGCATTGCTTTTAGCCTTGACTGTGTTCAGCACTTCCTTAAATGCACAGTCCTTAGGAGATATTTGGAACAGGTTAGGAGCGGGAACCAGCAAAACAAATAATTCCACTTCAACAAGTCCCAATACTTCAGGCTTGAGCAATATGGATATGAGCAATGGTTTAAAAGAGGCATTAAAAATTGGTGCTCAAAATGCTTCGCAACAACTTTCTGCAAAAGATGGTTTCTTGAAAAATGCAGCCGTTAAAATTTTGCTGCCCCCGCAAGTGCAGGAAGTGGAACGGACATTGCGCTCCGTAGGAATGGGGTCACTTGTTGATCAGGCTATTGTTTCCCTTAACCGTGCCGCTGAAGATGCGGCCGGAAAAGCTGCACCAATTTTTGTAAATGCCATTACCGGTATTACAATCCAGGATGGCTTGTCTATTTTGAAAGGTGGAAACAATGCCGCTACAACTTATTTGCAAAGTAAAACAACTTCACAATTAACCGCTGCATTCAGGCCGGTAATCCAAACATCTTTAAATAAAGTAGGTGCGGAAAAGTTATGGGAAACGGTATTTAAAACATACAATCAATTACCTTTAATCCGGGAAAAAGTCAATCCCGATCTGACCGGTTATGTTACGGAACGCGCATTGAGTGGATTATTCACGACCATTGCCCAGGAAGAATTGAAAATAAGGACTGATCCTGCAGCACAGGTAACGAGTATTTTGAAAAAGGTGTTTGGGAATAAATGATATTAAGTTTGTTAAAATAAATTTTTCTAATTGCAGTTAAACAATATGAATTAAAGAAATCAGGAAGACACAAAGTTCCTAAGACTTTGTGCTCTATGTGAAAATCCTTGTGTCCTTTGTGGTTAAGAAAAGTGCTTCCAGAAACCAATGGAATTGTAATTGGCCTTAGCTGTTTTATTTTCCTTTGAAACTCTTTCAATTATTCAAATCAATTCCTTACTTTTGAAACAAAAAATAGGTTAATGCCATTTTTCTCCTGATTTGGAGGAAAATGGCTTATGCATTTAGCTTTTAAACAAATAAAACTGAGTCTAGGCCATGAAAAGAAATTTTTTATTTTTCGTCTTGTTTTCCCTTTTTTCTACATTCGGATTTGCACAAAAGTACCGTGCCCACTTAACTACCGAATATGGGACGATTACGATTTCCTTATCGGATAAAACACCCAAGCATCGGGATAATTTCGTAAAACTGGCGAAAGAACATTTTTATGACAGCACTTTATTTCACAGGATAATTCCCGGATTCATGATTCAAGGCGGGGACCCTAATTCTAAAAATGCAAAACCTGGTGAAATGCTGGGAAATGGGGATGTCGGCTATCGTATTCCGGCTGAATTTAATAAAGACTTGATACATCAAAGAGGGGCATTGGCAGCGGCAAGGGATAATAATCCGGAGAAGGCAAGTTCGGGATGTCAGTTTTATATTGTGGATGGCAAAAAGTTCACTGAAGCGGAAATAGACAATATCGCCAAATCCAACCATCAAACCTACACTGAAGCCCAAAAGAAAATTTATGAAACAGAAGGTGGTGCACCGCATTTAGATGGTGGCTACACTGTATTTGGGCAAGTGACGAAAGGTATGGATATTGTAGATAAAATTGCAGCTCAAAAAAAGAATAAGATGGACCGTCCGGCTCAGGATCAAAGGATTTTGAAATTAAGGGTGCAAAAAAAATTTTTGTTCTTTTGGATGTAACATCTTCCATTTTGTATCTTGATGCTTTAATGACCGCTTATACGGGGTTACCATGCTTTAGATACGGAGTTACTATGCTTCAAGTACGGAGTTGTTCGTTAGATTAGGGATAACATCTTAGCCGTTTATAACGAGCCAAAGGATTTCTTTGTTATTTTTATTCCTTCGTCGGATGAAAGTTCCAATCGAGATGAGGACAAGAGCAGTGGAGCGGTGTGGACACACGAAGGGATTCGTGCGCCAGCGAGTAATGTAGCATTTGCTTTGCTCTGGTTTTAGCGTTTTGCTAAGGTCGCACTTTGTCCGAAGGAAGGCATTTCATTGTCTTGCTTCTTACACGCTATGCAAGCTTTGTGGAGCCGTACCTTAATGAAAAAAAACTTATGCATCTTTGCGAAAACTTATGCGCCTCTGCGTGAAACCAAATCCTTGTGAACTTAAAAACATTTCTGGACGAGAAGGTAGCCTTGTACAATTCGCCTCGATTTATTGAGAAAGACCCCATTTCGATTCCGCATCGGTTTACGAAGAAGCAGGATATTGAAATCGCGGGCTTCTTCGCCGCCATCCTTGCCTGGGGCAACCGGACCTCCATTATCAACAGTTGTGGAAAACTAATGAATGCCATGCATCATTCCCCGCATGATTTCATTCTTCATTTTGAAGAAAAGGACTTGATTCCTTTGCAATCCTTTGTTCATCGTACTTTCAATGCTACGGACTTATTTTACCTGCTTCATTTTTTGCAAATGCATTACAGGAGAAATGAAAGTTTGGAATCTGCTTTTGCACAGTTTATCAACAAGGAATCCACAAATGTGGAAGCGGCATTGATTGGATTTCATAATTATTGTTTTTCGTTTGAATATGCCCCTGAGCGAATAAAAAAGCATATTGCCACGCCTTTAAGAAAATCCGCTTGTAAAAAACTGAACATGTATTTGCGCTGGATGGTGCGTAAGGATGATAAAGGTGTGGATTTTGGTATTTGGGAAAACATATCACCGGCACAATTGATTTGCCCTTTGGATGTCCATTCTTCGAAATTTGCACGCAAATTCCATCTTCTGGAAAGAAAACAGAATGATTGGAAAGCGGCCTTGGAATTAACCGGAAACCTGCGTCAGTTGAGCATGGAAGATCCTGTTCAATATGATTTTGCCTTGTTTGGATTGGGAGTGATGATAAATACAGTTTAAGTTGAAATAAAACTTATTGAAAAAAAATTTAGTTTTATTTTTTGCGATTACCAACCCTTTTGATTAATATTACTGTCTTACTATAAGTTAAAGGTGTAAATATTAATCAAATCCTGAATTATGAAAAAGATTATTTTTTGAATTATGGGCTCACGATCGGTTTTTCTACGGCAATTTTGCAAAAGTATCCGACATAATTAGGGAGAGACACTATGGGAGTAGAAGAGTAATTTAATTGAAGTAAACAAGCAATTAAAAGGTTTTGGATAATAAATTAGGTCTTGAATGTTTATTATGAATGTGTTTTATAATAAACGAGTAAATTATTTAAAATAATCAAACAATAAATTTCAATCTTTGGAATTATGAAGAAATTTCTTAGGGTATATTTTTTATCAATATTTATTTTATTGGGTTTTAAAGGTGCTGCACAATTAGTAGTCTCGGATAATTTAACAGCGCAGGAATTAACTGATATCTTAGTTGGTGAGGGAGTTGTTGTTTTAAATCCCACCCTAAATGGTACTTGTCCTTCATATGCGGTAGGGAAATTTAATGGGGTGAATAGTAATCTTGGGATTGATAGTGGCATTGTTTTGACGAATGGCAGGGTTGTTACTTTAAATACTTCATCACAAGTTGGAGTTAATGGTGTTCCTGGGAATTTTGCCAATAATTCTTTTTCAAATGGGTTCCCATTTGCGCCTGGGGATCCTGATTTGGATGTTATAAGTGGTTTGGGAAGTGGGAATACGCATGATGCTTGTGTTTTAGAATTTGACTTTGTCCCGGCTGGGGACTCCATTAAATTTGATTATGTTTTTGGTTCCGAAGAATATCCAGTATTCCCCTGTGGAACAGTGAATGATGCATTTGGATTTATTATTAGCGGCCCTGGTTTTACGGGTTTGACAAATATTGCATTAGTGCCAGGTACAAATGTACCCATCTCGATAAATTCTATAAATGAAGGTACCAATTGGAATTCTAATACTCCATGTGCTGGAGAGTGCGGTTCTATTACGAATTGCCATGGTCCATATACTAACTATTACATCAATAATGTAAATCTATCTACTACTTTAACTTATAATGGAATGACAACCGTTTTAACAGCATTGGCTGCTGTTAGTGCATGTGATACTTACCATTTGAAACTGGCTATTGCTGATGGAGGTGATGCAAGTTACGATTCAGGCGTTTTCCTTAAAGCAGGCAGTCTGACATCCACCGCCATCACGGTAAAAACTTACGGCGGTGCCGGTCTTGAACTTCCTTATACGAACACCGTCCGTGGTTGCCCCCCCGGCAGGATCGTCGTCAATCGGAACGGTAATTTGGCGCAGCCGGTTACGATTCCATTGATGTATGGTGGGACGGCGGTCAACGGTGTGGATTATGTGGCCTTGCCCAACAGCATAACGATCCCTGCAGGTGATACCATGGCTGAATTGCTGATTCACGGCATCCCCGTAATCCCTGCTGCGGGTGTCAAGTCCTGCGTCGTTTCCGTA
>Ga0160467_100057_pt1 | contig 166246 bp, 136 predicted proteins | sample HID1972I_E11MG_FD_108221 | JGI IMG/M metagenome (GOLD analysis project Ga0160467, IMG submission 108221) | Enriched pill bug-associated microbial communities from UW Madison campus, WI, USA - HID1972I_E11 MG | ecosystem: Host-associated > Arthropoda: Insects > Digestive system > Unclassified ... | reverse complement strand
TTTCCCAATTAGTAAGACCCCTTGAAGACGACGAGGTTGATAGGCTGGGGGTGGAAGTGCAGCAATGCATGGAGCTGACCAGTACTAATCGGTCGAGGGCTTATCCTACCGACTTTGAATACAGAGCGCAAGCGAAGATTCACAAGTCACATCGGAAGCATAGCGGTTTTGAACCCTATCTTCTGCTTGATTCACCTTTGGAGATTCATAACTTTCATATCCAGTTTTCAAGGTTCAAACCTTGAAACTCAACAATAATGTTTTATTGTTTCGCTTCAAGCGAACAATATATTGATTATGCGACCCTCATTCCGAAGGAATGTTCGAGCGTATGAAATTATTGTGAGCGACTGATCGTTCCCTGATAGCTCAGTTGGTAGAGCACTCGACTGTTAATCGAGTTGTCACAGGTTCGAGTCCTGTTCGGGGAGCCATTGCTCTCATAGCTCAGTCGGTAGAGTGCATCCATGGTAAGGATGAGGTCACCGGTTCGATCCCGGTTGAGAGCTCCATTTACAACATGGTTGGACAAGATGACAATTTAATAAGGCCCGTTGGTCAAGGGGTTAAGACACCTCCCTTTCACGGAGGTAACAGGGGTTCGAATCCCCTACGGGTCACCAATTCGGAGGATTAGCTCAGCTGGGAGAGCATCTGCCTTACAAGCAGAGGGTCGGCGGTTCGATCCCGTCATCCTCCACCATTATAATGGGGATTAGCCAAGCGGTAAGGCAACGGACTTTGACTCCGTCACTCCAAGGTTCGAATCCTTGATCCCCAGCCATTTTCTCTTATGAGAGCCATTAGCTCAGTTGGTAGAGCACCTGACTTTTAATCAGGGTGTCGAAGGTTCGAGTCCTTCATGGCTCACCAGTTTTATACAATGTGCGCGTGTGGCGGAATTGGCAGACGCACTAGACTTAGGATCTAGCGGGCGACCGTGGGGGTTCAAGTCCCTCCACGCGCACCATCTACGTACATGACACCACCAGTTAATCTGGTGGTTTTTTTATGTTTTAAATAACGCAATGAGTAGAAGATGAAAAGAAAGAGAAACGTAGGCGCGGTATCTCCAAGGAATAGGTCATTAAATTTTCTTCCTCAAAATTTCGTCAACAAACCAGAATATAAGTGCAGCTATTATTGATGCTACAACAATTATTAAACCTTCAAGTAAGTTAGACATCACAATCACTAATCCCGCTAATAAACCAAATATACTATGAATTAAGGAACTTATATTTTATAGGACAAGTAAAATATACTTGAATGATAGTGATAAACGATCTAATATAAGAATATGATACTGATAATCATTATCACCTTTTGATATAATAACAAGTTGATTCAACTAACATCAACTAACATCACGCGATGAAAAAGAATATGCAGCATGTTGTAGACATCTTGAGGAGGGAAAGGAATGCCTAAAGTAATTATAATTTATTGCAGCATGACGGGAAACACCGAGGAAATGTCAGAGGTTATTGAAGCTGGAGTTAACGAGGCAGGTTTAGAGGCTGTAAGAAAGGATGTATATGATGTTAGTGCGGCTGAACTTCTTAATTATGAAGGGATCATTATAGGTGCTTACACGTGGGGAGACGGTGATCTTCCAGATGAGTTTATAGACTTTTTCGAGGAGTTGGAAGAGCTTGATTTAAGCGGTAAGAAGGCTATAGTATTCGGTTCAGGCGATACTTTCTATCCGAACTACTGTGGAGCAGTGGATGTTATTGAAGAGAAGCTGCGCGAGCTTGGTGCGGACATTGTTCATGATAGCTTAAAATTCGAATACAATGCATCGGATGATGAACTGAAGCAAGGGAAAGCAATTGGAATAGCTATGGCAGACATATTGAACGGATAGATGAAGATTTCATCATATTGAAAACAGAAAAAAAGCGATAATTAAGCGGTGCAATTCATTTGACAATGATATTTGATTCATGTATTCTATAAAGGTAGTCAATTTTTTGACGTGCGCGTGTGGCGGAATTGGCAGACGCACTAGACTTAGGATCTAGCGGGCGACCGTGGGGGTTCAAGTCCCTCTACGCGCACCATTTACTTAAACAGCACCAGTATATTACTGGTGTTTTTTTGTGCGCATTTAGTACCACTTTTGGGATAATTAAACAGAACTTTAGCCCTAATTCCAATTACATGGTAATATGTTACAATACTTCAAGTGTCATTAAGGTAACTGGAAATAAATGGATTCCCTGATGACACATACATCATAGATATTTTGGAGGTAGTAAGATGCGTTATGTAAGATTGTTAGTTTGTGCCGTGTTAGTATGCATGCTAACCACGAACGTTGCGTTTGCGACAGAAGGTGGAGATCCACTTGAGTTGAATTGGATCGAAGGAGGCACAACTGTTCAAGTGGGGGAGCTTTCTACTTTGAAATTAGATGAATCTCTTTTATATTTGGACAAGGAAGATACAGAAGAGCTACAGCTGTATTTTGGTAATTCGTTAACAGGAACTGAGCTGGGTAGTGTTTTTCCAGTAAGTGAAGAAGAAACATGGTTTGTATTGTTTGAATATGAAGAGACAGGTTATATTTCCGATAAGGACAAAGATAAAATTGATGCTAAAGCTTTGTTGAAAAGCTATAAGGATGGAACGAATGCTGCCAATGAGGAACGTCCGGTAGAAGAGCAGCTGTATGTAACAGGCTGGCATACAGAGCCTTATTATGATGAAGAGGATCGTACGTTGGTATGGGCCTTGCAAGCAGAGGATTATCAAAAAAACTCGGTTATTAACTATAATGTTCGTATATTGACTCGTCAGGGCTATGTTTCCGCATTGCTTGTAACAGACGAAACAACATTGGAGCATGACATTCAAGCGCTTAAACAATTGATTTTACCTAATTACATAATTGAGTCAGGTTTTAGATATGAAGACTATGATAAAAGTGTTGATAAAAAATCCGAAGTTGGCTTAACAGGATTGATTCTGGGAGGAGCTGGCTTAGTAGCAGCTAAAAAAGCAGGGCTGATAGCTGGAGCGTTAGTATTGCTTAAAAAGTTCTGGTTTGTGCTACTCGTAATTCCAGTAGCTATCTGGAGATGGGTGAAAAGAAAGATTAGTGGTAAGGGTAAGGATAGCGAGGAGCAAGTGGAAGAAAGTCATAATAATTCACAGTAATAAGTAAATGTACTAATATTAAAAATAATTTCAGCCTGTGATCTGAAGCTCTATTACGGAGAAATCAGATTCACAGGCTGAAGTTTTAATTTACAAAAAAATATTTGACAGTGAAACTTGTTTCGTGTATTCTATAAAAGTACTCAATTTTTTGGTGTGCGCGTGTGGCGGAATTGGCAGACGCACTAGACTTAGGATCTAGCGGGCGACCGTGGGGGTTCAAGTCCCTCCACGCGCACCATATATGTCCATAAACAAAAGGACAAGTTCATAAGAGTATGCAATGTGCGCGTGTGGCGGAATTGGCAGACGCACTAGACTTAGGATCTAGCGGGCGACCGTGGGGGTTCAAGTCCCTCCACGCGCACCATATACGAACTTAACACCACCAGATCATCTGGTGGTTTTTTTATTTCCTCAACGGATGCTGGAGCTTGATAATTGTTGATGAATCGTTTCTTTTTGATGTGCACCCGCAATACCGAGGGCGATGCTGTGGCTTATATTACGACGTAGACCTGGGATGAATCTTGTAGTGAATATGCCAAGCATCTTAAAGGCATGAAGCAGTGTATTAGGAGTGAATACGACAGAAGACATGAAGTTGGATCGTGCAAGAATATCTTCGTTAATTGGCCTGCGAATTTGTTCATACAATGCAAATGATTCAGGTAATGAAAGCTGACCCTGAAGGCTTTTAGCGAGCATCATACTTAATACATCGGCATCTTGGATTGCCATATTCATGCCTTGACCGGAGGAAGCGTGGGTCTGATGCGCTGCATCTCCAATGAGAACGGCATTTTTGGAATGATAGTGCTTAGCGTGCATACGAGCCATCTTATAGATGTGCTCGCCTTCACGATGGAAGCTGAGGTCTTTTAAGCTAGGCACTCGCTTAGCAAGCTGCTGTATTAACTCGATATCACTGAATTTACGCCATTGCGCCGCTTTTCCGCTAGGTGCAACAACTGTAATTCGCATCTGCTGATCCGGCAAAGGAATGAATACGACAGCTCCGTCTCGGTGCAAATGCACTTGAGTTCTTAGATCGCCTTGGAATGAAGCAGGACGAGGCATATGGAGTACGACAAGCTCATGGTTATATACGATTCGATCAGTGCTTATATTCAGTTGCTTTCGAATAGATGATTGTCCGCCGTCAGCTGCTACAACGATCTTTGCATAACAAGTCGTAAGCGTATTACCACTTTTAATCGTCACAGCTGATATATCGCCTTGTTCATCATAGATTAATTGTTCGACTGAGCTGCCCCGCATAATTTGAATATTCTCATGCTTTTGTGCCCAATGGAGTAAGCCTTGTTCGATGTCGCGATGAGGGATGTTCATTATATAATTGAACTTACTAGTTGTAAGAGGCTTCAGATCAATGCACATAAGTTGTTTGAACAACGCGTGGTGCAGCTCAATACCGTAAGATTTAACATGAGGAAGCTGTTGAAGATGCTCTAACACGCCCCATTGCTCTAAAATCTCTAACGTACGAGGCTGCAATCCATCTCCACGATTCATGCTCCCCGGGTCTCTTCGCCGGTCGACGACAAGCACATTGCAATTGTACCTTGCTAGAGCACAGGCAAGTGCGGCTCCAGCTACTGCGCCACCAACAATAATAACGTCAGGTTTCAGTTCCACAACAATACTCCTTTCAATGAATAAGTTTAGATCGACGTCGTTATTTTTTGTATAATACGATTGGCTACGGGAGGAAAGAATCGAACCATACGACTGAGCAACTTGCTTTGCCGCCCAATGATCGCCTCCGTTCGTCTTTTCTTTATCGCTAATATCATTTCAAGAGCGACCTTTTCGATATCTAATGAGCCTGATTTTCCGTACCAGTGGGGTGTTCGATCTTGCAGGTGTGCACTAAGATTCGTGTTCATATGACCTGGAGAGACGAGAGTGACGTCGATGCCATAGGGAGAGACCTCTCTATATAATCCTCGTGTAAAGCACGATATAGCGGCTTTAGTGGCTCCGTATGAAACCATATGCGGAAATGCAGCCTCGCCCATAATCGAAGATATAAGCACGATGTGCCCAGATTGTCGTTCCATCATGTGTGGAAGCAAGTAACGAGAGCAGCGGATGATGCCTATGACATTGGTCTGAAACATCGCATCTACCTCTTTTAGATCAAGCTGATCGACAGGATCGATATACTGCACAGCTGAACCTAACACTGCGATATCAATATGACCGAACCGCTCAATTGAATCAGTGACCAACTGCTGCACAGCTTCCTCAGAGCATATGTCACACGGATGTGCGTAGCATATTCCTCCACTGCTTTCGATTTGCTGTCTTAATGCTTCGAGCGCAGCGGACGTTCGAGAAGAGATGATAACATTGGCTCCTTCTTTAGCACACTGCAACGCGACAGCACGTCCTAAGCCGCTAGAAGCCCCGATGATTAGTACGTTCTTATTGTTCACATTCGAACCCCTTTCATCAATTAGGTTGTTTCAATATGCCTTCCAATAGAATGTTGCTTACCATTTGAAGTGATTGGGCGTAGGAAACGTTATGCTTACTTAAAAAGTTTTCTTCAGTAAAGGCTTCAATCGTTACGAGGAAAAAATGTACGATTAGTTTCGGATCCATGTCGATAATGTAACCTTGCTCTTGAGCTGTTCGAAATAGCGCCTCGTAACGCTCGATTTTTTGTTCTCTTTGCTGTAAAATTTGGCTCCACAAATGCGGAAATGCTCGTTGAATATCTACAACTTGCTGACTTGTAAAAAAGGATAGATGCTTGGCTACGATGACCGGAAGGCGAGTGATTTTATCGATGATGGTTATTGAAGGGTCGGTCATGATCGGAAGTACCTCGGCATCAATTGTAGAAAACACATCATCGATACAGGCAGATATAATTTCTTCTTTACTCGAGAAGACTTTGTAAATTGTTTTTTTGCTAATTGATAATTGCGCGGCTACTTGATCAAGCAGTACTTTACTAAAGCCTTGCTCCATACCAAGATGGAAATATTGCTTCATAATTTTAGTTTTAAGCGTTGACTCTTCAATGCGTTCGTCCAAGGTGCTCGCTCCTTAAATGATAAAGTTAAAAATGACCTCAGGAAACTATAAATTTAATTTGAGTTTCCTCGACCACTATAACAATTTAGACCAATATTTGTCAACCGGTACGTTAAAGAGATATTTTTTTGATTTTTTATAAAAACTACTTGCATTTTGTTTTGGTTAATGATATATTATTACTTGTCGCCGCGACGAAATGTTGCGAATGACAAATGTAATTAAGTAATGCGGAAGTGGCTCAGCGGTAGAGCATCGCCTTGCCAAGGCGAGGGTCGCGGGTTCGATTCCCGTCTTCCGCTCCATAAATTGCGGCCTTAGCTCAGCTGGATAGAGCGTTTGACTACGAATCAAAAGGTCAGGAGTTCGAATCTCTTAGGCCGCGCCACTTAATTATTTTACGGGATGTAGCTCAGCTTGGTAGAGCACCTGGTTTGGGACCAGGGGGTCGCATGTTCAAATCGTGTCATCCCGACCATCACATATGCGGGCGTAGTTCAATGGTAGAACTTTAGCCTTCCAAGCTAATAGCGTGGGTTCGATTCCCATCGCCCGCTCCATAATGATGACATCGCAAAGCCTTGATCTTCAAGGCTTTTTTTGTTTTTAAATTTTCGGAGTGTGAGACTATAAATTATTGGGGGGACAAGGTGGGGACGGATTTCGGGGTAGAAACGAGCGTTTATGTCCGATGAGGGGGGAGCACCCGAAAGGTACAACTCCTCCAGTAAGAGCCAATCGTGCTGATTAACAATATTCCACCAAGCATAACAAATATCCCCGTTAGCATTCACAGTAAGAATGATAACGGGGGATATTAGAAACTACTACTCTTGATCAACCCAAAAAGTTGAGTCAACAATATGATGGCGGCCTTTCGGTACGACGAGTGGAGACCCGGAAAGAGGGTCCTTGATTACTGTACTGTCCAAGCCGAAAATTTCTTTAACCATGCGATTAGTGATGACTTCTGTCGGCTCACCTTCCGCTACAAGCTTACCTTTATCCAGCGCAAATATATGATCTGCATAGCGTGCAGATAAGTTTATATCGTGCAGTACCATGACAATCGTAGTTCCGTGCTTGCGGTTAAGGTCTGTTAGTAGATCTAGAATTTCGACTTGATAGGTAATATCTAAAAAGGTCGTCGGCTCATCAAGAAACAAAATATCTGTTTGCTGAGCTAAAGCCATTGCAATCCAGACGCGCTGTCTTTGTCCACCAGAAAGCTCATCGATATTATGATTGGCGAATTCGGTGATATTCATAATACTCATAGCGTCCGCTACCGCTTCATAGTCCTTTTTACTCCACCCGTTAAACAACGTCTGGTGGGGAAATCTGCCTCTTCCAACTAGATCCGTCACATAGATCCCCTCTGGCACGATTGGGGATTGCGGCAGCAGCCCGATAACGCGTGCTAACTGTTTGGATGGAATTTTGTTCAGGGGCTTTCCATCGAGCGTAATGGTGCCAGCTGTAGGCTTAATTAGTCTTGCCAGCGTTTTAAGTAGTGTTGATTTCCCACACCCGTTAGCTCCAATAATGACGCTGATCTTATTACTTGGGATTACAAGGCTAATTTCTTGAATAACCGTTTTATTATCATAGCCGGCTACTAATTGTTCGGCTTGGAATACATGTGTTGGTTTCATTAAAATTCTCCCTTTCGATTCATTTGGATGAGCAAGAAGATCAGATACGGTGCTCCGAGCAGTCCCGTTATGATACCAACAGGGAATCTATACTCAAAAGCGAATTGACCGACTAGATCTGCAGCCAATACCAAATTAATACCAACAAGACCGGCAGGAATAATATTAGAGAAGCCAACTCCGACTAATCTTTTCGCGATCGGTCCTGAAAGGAAGGAGACAAATGCTATTGGACCTGTAGTAGCCGTTGCAATAGCAATCATACAGACAGAACTTATTATAAGCATGATTCTTGCTTTATCTGTATGTACTCCAAGTGAAGTGGCCGCTTGTTCGCCTAGTTCCAACATGCTTAAATGTTTGCCTAGTATAATAACGATAGGCGTACAGATAATTACAGATAGAATAAGAGGCGGAAGCTCATGCATTTGTGAGCCATTAAGACTACCGCCAAGCCATCTGAGTGCTGCAGGAATATCCTGTTGAGCACTGATTAGTAGTAGGTAGGATATCATCGCATCAATCATTGCTTGTATCGCAATTCCGATAAGGATTAATCGTCCGATCGAAAAGGACTTTCCTCTAGATAATAAATAGATGATGACTACTGTAGCAAGACCTGCAATGACTGAAGCTATGGAAACAACGGCTCTGCTAGAATGGAGTATCGTAATGCAAAAAACAGCAGCTACACTTGAGCCTGCTGTAATACCAATGACATTCGGATTGGCAAGCGGGTTGCGCAGCATCGTTTGGAATACATACCCGGCAATACCGAAGGCGAATCCTGCAAAAAGACCAGCTAGCATTCTCGGCAGTCGAATCGTATTAACGGCAAAGGATACACCTTTGAGTTGTTCTCCCGAAAGCGCCCGAATAACATCTTTAACTGGATATATCGTATTGCCAAGCAATAGCATGGCGCAGCAAAGCGTGCATGCTAATACGGCAAGTATAATGGTGACAAGCAGCCATCTGCGGAGTCTTTGACGTCTGCCTGTCATAATAAGTTCTACAGTTTGATTTTTCATAATGAACGCACTTTCGTCCTCATAGCTAATATGATTAATATTGGAGCTCCTATAAATGCTGTAACTACCCCAACCTCGAGCTCGCCTGGGCTGCTAATAAGCCTGCCGAATACATCTGATATTGTTAAAATAATTGCCCCCGCAATAGCAGACATAGGAATAACAAAGCGCAGATCTGGTCCAAGTAGAAGGCGTATAACATGAGTGGCTAACAGTCCGATAAAGCCGATGGGACCTGCGAGAGCAGTTGCTGCTCCACAGAGGATGACGCCTGCAAAAGCTGCAACAAGTCTTAACACCCCCGTTTTAACACCTAATCCAGTCGCTACATCGTCACCTAATGCCAATGCATTGAGTGCTGGTGCAGTCATGATAGCGATCACAATCCCAACGATTAAAAATGGGAGGAATGTAGTGATCGCATCCCAGCTTCCTGAGCCGACACTGCCGACCTGCCAAAAGCGCATTTGATCCATGACATGGGATCGTGGAATCATAATCGCAGATACGAGAGAAGCGAGTGCTGCACTTGTAGCCGCTCCAGCCAGAACAAGCTTAATGGGCGTGGCACCGCCACGCCCCATTGAGCCTATTCCAAAGACAAACACAGCTGTAATCGCAGCTCCTGCTAATGCTAGCCATATGTATTGACTAGCTGTCGTAATATTCAAAAAAGCGATGCCGCATACAACAAACAATGATGCGCCAGTATTTACCCCGAGAATACTAGGATCTGCAAGCGGATTGCGAGTGACAGATTGCATTAATGCTCCTGAGACGCCAAGCGCTGCACCGCAACATAAGCTGAATACAGTACGAGAAATTCTTTTGCGTACGACATTAGCGCCGAAGGAATCCGTATTTTGAGTAAACAAGCCATCTATTAATTCGTTGAATCTAACGACGCGAGCGCCAAACACTAAAGAGGCAACGATGCATAGGCACAATAAAACAATACAGATAATTAATATCTTTACGAAATTTTTCGGCATATGCAATGCTTGCTGCTTGTTTTCGGATATAGGGGAACTATTCATTGATGTTATCGATAGCTCCTGCTATTAATTCTAGGTATTCATCAATTGTATAAGCGATAGAAAGTGGATTAGGAGTTCCAGCAGCTACTAAAGGTGTGTCACTAGTAATAAAGGCAACAGAACCTCTTTCAATTGCAGGGATTTTTCCGATTAACGCATCCGCTTTTAATGTTTGATACAACGCGTCATCACCATAACCAACAATCAGATCGGCATCGTAAAGAGCTTCAATATTTTCAGCGCTTAAGCTCAATGAATAGCTAGTAGGATCCGTGATTTGCTCTGTAATGCTTTCAGGGAATACCATGCCAAGCTCATATAAGAAAGACACACGAGAATCGATTGGAGTGTAAATATGCAATTTGGACAAATCTTTAGCAGAGAAATTGACCCATACCACTTTCTTTCCTTCAATCTGAGGATATGCGCTTAGCTTTTCTTGAATCATTGCCTCAGTGTCTTTGATCAATTGCTCGCCTTCTGCTGCCATGCCCATACCTGTTGCATTAAATGTTACTTGTTCACGCCAAGTTGTTGTCCATGGAGATGTCGGGTACGCTACAACGGGAGCGATTTCGTTAAGAATATCGTAATCTTCTTGCGTGATACCAGAGTAAGCTGCAAGAATAACGTCTGGGTTAGCATCGGAGATTGCTTCAAAGTCAAGGCCATCTGTGTCCATAAAAACATTAGGATCGCTTGCGCCAAGTTCCTGTAGTTTTTCAGCTGTCCAAGGCAAAAGTCCGCTATCATCTTGTACACCAAAGTTTGCTGCGGAGAAGCCTACAGGTACAACGCCAAGAGCTAGAACGACATCGTGGTTAGCCCATTGAATCGTTACTACTCGCTCAGGTTTACTTTCAATGGTCGTCTCGCCTAAAGCATGCTTAATTACGATTGGATATTCAGAATCTGTATTCTCAGAAGCGGGTGCTTCTTCATTAGATGATTCAGTGTTAGCTGAAGCGCTCGGTGATGGCGTTGGTTCAGCTGTGGAATTGGTTGACGTACTTGAGCAGCCGACTAGTAATATCATAATTACAGCGGCGATTAGTAATGATTTGAATAACTGATTTGTGTTCATGTTCATACCCTTTCTTCTTATAAAATGTTCGTGTTTGTGCACGATGATTACCCAAAATGTCTTCTTCAGGCATTCACTTGATAATGATTATCGGTTTCAATATAAGGTTTCTACAACAAAATGTCAATCATTGAAATGAAAAAGAATGTGAAAACTGTCCGTAAAAGAGGAGTGCAGATGCATTATTTTGTTATTTGTGTTAACGGAGCATGTTGCGTATAGTGATGTTTATCACTTGCAGGTACTGGCTCACTTCGTTTGCACTTTTCTTCATTTACAGTTTTTGTCCATTTATGCATACTAACTTATAATTATTCTCGAATGTTTTCATTCTTTTACCAATATAGTTTCTTGAATAATTCACCTTATATTGTAAAAATAAAATACTTATTCAACTAAAATTTATAGTATTCGATTATTAACTGAGATGGATATATTGCTATACATCAACGCTTGCAGATTGGCAATACTAACATTGTTATCATTTATAGAAGGATTGTGGATGAATTAAACACATAGAAAGATTAATGAAAAAGTTTGTACTTATTTACATGAACGAAAATTTCCTTATTAAGCGCTTTCCATCTGAAAAAGAGGTTAAAATCAGCGAAATTTTAGATTAATTATGTCTGGAAGGCTTCAATGCTGTTGTATTTTGTTGTATAATAAACAAAGTGAATTTTTTGCGAATAACTGAGAGTAATCTTACGAATATGATTTATAGCTTCTATATTAAGCATGGTTTGTGAGTTTGCTGTACAGATCTGTAGGAGGAAGGCTATGTCGGATCAAACTGTAACATCAACAGCGACTAATCGGACGCAATCTAACAATTTACTTAGACGCGATGTCCGTTACCTAGGCAATATACTCGGTGAAGTGCTTGTACATCAAGGCGGCCGTGAGCTTTTAGAGCTAGTTGAGCAAATCAGAGAACAAAGCAAGGCGCTACGCGCTCAATTCGATCCTGAATTGTTCAATGAGATTAAACAGACGATTTCATCGTTAAGCTCAGAACAGCGTCACCAGGTCATTCGTGCATTTGCGATTTATTTCCAACTAGTCAACATTGCTGAGCAAAACCATCGCATTAGAAGAAAACGTGATTATGAATTTCTTGCTGGCGATGAGGTTCAGAATGGATCGATCGAGAGTGCAATTAAAGCTCTAAAAGATCGCAATATTGCAACGGAAGATATTGAAGAGATGCTGGCGGGTATTTCTTTAGAGCTTGTTATGACTGCACATCCAACAGAGGCGACTCGTCGCGCTGTACTTGATATTCACAAGCGCATTGCTGAGGATGTGATGGAGCTAGATAATCCAACGTTAACGTACCGTGAGCGTGAGAAGTTAACTGAGAAGCTAATGAATGAAGTATTAATTCTTTGGCAAACAGATGAGCTTCGTGATCGTAAACCGACTGTTATCGATGAGGTTAGAAACGGACTATACTATTTTGATGAAACATTGTTCGATGCAATTCCAAGTGTATATGAAGAGCTTGAGCGTTGCTTAACTAAATATTACCCGGAGAAACACTGGCATGCACCTAGCTACTTGCGGTTTGGTTCATGGATTGGTGGAGACCGTGACGGTAATCCATCCGTAACGTCAGACGTGACATGGCAGGCGCTTACGCTGCATCGTCAGCTAGCTGTTCATAAATACGAAGAACAGCTGCGCGAGATGATGAAGATGCTAAGCTTCAGTACGAATCTTGTAACCGTATCTGATGAGCTGCTTGCTTCAATCGAGCAGGATCGCAGCAGCATGGATATAAAAGCGGTAGATCTATGGAGAAATCCAACAGAGCCGTATCGCGTTAAAATCGCTTTTATGCTTGAAAAACTTGCGAATACCGTTGATCCACATTCTGAGGAGGAAGCACCTTTCTATAGCACGCCAGACGAGCTAATGGAGGATCTACGTATTATTGATCGTAGCTTGCGCAGTCACTATGCAGATTACTTCGCTGATACGTATATGGCGAAGCTGCTTCGACAAGTGGAGCTGTTCGGCTTTCATCTGATGACGCTTGATATTCGTCAGCATAGTCAAGAGCATGAAAATGCTATGACCGAGGTTCTGCAAAAGCTAGGCATCGTTGCCAACTACGGTGCACTTGCTGAAGATGAGAAAATTAGCGTGCTTGTGAAGCTGTTAGAGGATCAACGCCCTCTTACTTCACATCACATTGAATATTCAGCTTCAACTCGTGAATGCTTAGATGTTTATGAGATTGTAGCTAAGGCACAAAAAGAGTTCGGTGTGAACTGCATTTCCAGCTACTTAATTAGCATGACTGAAGCTGTCAGTGATATGCTTGAGGTTATGGTGTTTGCTAAGGAAGTTGGCTTGTTCCGTATTGATGAGGATGGCGATGTGATCTGTACGATCCAAGCTGTACCATTGTTCGAGACTATTGAGGATCTGCATGCTGCACCAGACATTATGAGACAGTTGTTCGAAATTCCGATGTATCGCAAAGCCGTTGCAGCTCGTGGAGATATGCATGAGATTATGCTTGGTTACTCTGATAGTAACAAAGATGGCGGCGTTGTTACAGCGAACTGGGAGCTTCGTATTGCGCTTAACGATATTACGGCAGCTGGTAGCGAGTATGACGTGAAGCTAAAGTTCTTCCATGGTCGTGGTGGTTCACTAGGTCGTGGTGGTATGCCGCTTAACCGCAGTATTCTTGCACAGCCTCCACATACGGTAGGTGCTGGAATTAAAATTACGGAGCAAGGCGAGGTTCTATCTTCTCGTTATTCCATGCAAGGCATTGCATATCGCTCACTTGAGCAAGCGACATGGGCGCTTATTACGTCTGCATTTCTTGCGAAATATCCTGAGCAAGCTCCACAGGTTGAGCAGGAGTGGGAAGAGATTTCCGCTGAAATCTCTGAAACTGCACTTAACAAGTATCAGGATCTAATCTTCCGTGATCCAGACTTCTTAACGTTCTTCAAGGAATCAACACCACTTAGTGAGGTTGGAGAGCTTAATATTGGTTCTCGTCCATCGAAGCGTAAAAACAGTGATCGTTTTGAAGACTTGCGTGCGATTCCATGGGTATTCTCTTGGACACAAAGCCGTTATTTGCTTCCTGCATGGTATGCTTCAGGTACTGCTTTGCAGCAGTATATCGGCGACGATGAGAAGAAGCTTGCAACGCTGCAAACGATGTATGAGAAATTCCCATTCTTCCATAGCTTGATCAACAATCTGCAAATGGCCCTTGCTAAGGCAGATATGAAGATCGCTTCGCAGTATGCAACGATGATTAAGGATGATACGATTCGTGAACGTATCTTCTCTCAGATTGAGGCTGAATACAATCTTACATCTGAGCTTATTCTAAAAATTACGAATCAAAATGAAATTCTTGATAATGTACCTGTTATTCAAGAGTCCATTCGTCTACGTAATCCGTACGTTGATCCGCTTAGCTACTTGCAGGTTCAGCTACTTCAAGAGCTGCGTCAGATTCGTGAATCTGATGATGACGATCAAGTACTGCTGCGTGAAGTGCTTCTTACAATTAACGGTATTGCATCTGGACTTCGCAATACGGGTTAATGCATATGTGCAGTCTATGAACTGCATATTCATAACGTTTTTAACCTGCTCCTTAGATGAAGGAGCAGGTTTTTTAATCTAAAAACGCTATGAAACTATCAAGTGTATGCGGCATTCAAGTTTTATGTAACATTAAAGTTCATTTAAGTTTGCTTTAAGGTGAAGCCTTCATGATAGAAGTATCAAATCAAACGCAACTCTTCATAAAAAGAGAAGCGGTAGACATACATCTGAAGGGAGCTACTTATGATGAACAATGACCATTTACACGATAAAGAACAAGCTCAGTCTTATAATCCTGCTAATGAGGAGAAATTCGAAGCATACTATCGTCAGCTTGATCAGTTGCCGCCTCTACCAGAGAAAAAGAAAAAAAGTAATCGATCGTTTATATCCTATATGTCCGCTTTTTTAGCTGGAGCCGTGATGATTGGCGGCTTAAGCTTTGCAGCGGATCGTATGAATTTATTCACTGGCGGAGCAGGGACGGGAAGTGAAGCAGTAAGCTATAACTATAGTGAAGCGGGATTGACCACAGCCTCACAAAAAACAGAGAACTTATCACCGTCTGGCGTCTATGCAGAAGCTTCTCCAGCCGTCGTTAAGATCGAGACGTACACAGTACCGGAGGTCACAAGCATGTTTGATGATCCAAGCATGTGGCAATTTTTCGGTGGAGCGCCTCAGCAATATAACGGTCAAGGCAGAGGCGGTCAGCCTGGCGGGCAATCTGGCGGAACGGATCCATCGCAAAGTGAGCAGCAGGATAGCACAGCCGATGAAGATCTGCAACTAAGTGGTTCAGGAACGGGCTTTATTATTGATGAATCAGGTTATATTATTACCAATGCCCACGTTGTTGCTGATGCTAAGAAAGTAGAAGTATCCGTTACAGGCTATGATGAGCCGATCGTTGCGACCGTCGTAAGCAGTAATACAGATCTTGATATTGCTTTACTGAAGATAGCTACACCTGATGGTGAAGCCTTGCCAGCTCTTACACTAGCAGATTCCGATCAACTCGTTATTGGAGATTGGGTTATGGCGATTGGTAATCCGTATGGATTTGATTACACGCTAACCATGGGTGTTCTTAGCGCGAAGGAGCGTCCAATTACCGTTCAGGATGATAACGGGGAGGCACAAGTAATCGAGCATATGCTACAGACTGATGCCTCGATTAATCCAGGGAATTCAGGCGGCCCATTGCTTAATGAGGCAGGAGAGGTAATCGGTATGAACACCGCGGTCAGCTCAGAGGCACAAGGAATTGGCTTTGCGATTCCATCTAATATTATTGTGGAATATATCCAAGGCATATCGTCAGTTGTTGCAAACAATTAAAATATTTATAAAGATTCGAGACATAAGGCTCGAATCTTTTTCTATTATAGGATAAAATAAATAAAAATGATCAGACGTACCAAGAGACGTTTGGAGGAATAGTGGAGTGAATTTATTAGAGAGCCAGCTCGTGAAGCTGGCATTGAAAGGCGATCAAGCTGCTTTTGCTGAGCTTGTTGAGCTGTATCAGGAAAAGCTTTACCATATGGCCTATCGGATGCTGAACAATCGTCAGGAGGCCGAAGATGTTGTACAGGATACGTTTTTGCGAGTATATAACAACTTGGAGCGATACAATGACACGTTGAAGTTTTCCACGTGGATTTATCGTATTGCGACCAATCTGTGTATTGATCGACTTAGAAAGCGTAAGCCTGTTTATTCCTTGGATGCGGAATCGTCAGAATATGAAGGTCTGGACGGTTATTCCATGATTCCAAGTGACAATCGTACACCCGAATCTGAGCTGCTTTTGTCAGAGACGCAGCGCATTATCCATCAGGCGATCGATACATTACCGCCCAAATACAAAACCGTTATGATATTACGTTATATTCATGAGCTTTCGCTGCAAGAGGTAGGAGATATATTGGACATGCCAGTAACGACAATTAAGACAAGAGTCCATCGCGGGCGTGAATTTTTGCGTAAAAAGCTGGAGTATCGCTTGTAAGCAGCGGCTCCAAAATTTAGGCAATATTCTTTTGAAACATTCCCGAGAATATTTCGTATTCCTATTAAAGCTAAAAAGCATGACCATAAGACGGAAAGAGGGCTGGCTGCTATGAATTGTAAGGTAGCGGTTGAATTTATTCATCAATACCTAGACGGTGAGCTGGAAGGTAATCAACATGAACAGCTGAAGACACATTTAAAGCAATGTGACAGCTGTATGAAAACATACGAGCAATTTGAACAGACAGACGCACTTTCGAAGTTTGCATTGCAATCCTCGATTGTAAGTGAACGAAGTAGCACGGACGTTGCGAAGTTAAAGCAATCGATCTTGGCACAGTTGCCATCGAAACGTCAAACGCAATCAAAAGCGAGATTCGTTCGCTGGTTATATCGTTATCCGGGATTGACTGCGGCTGCTGTATTTCTCGCAGTAATGATCGTTAGCATGTTTGCATCATGGGATCAGGATGCTAAGCTCATCATCTCTGCCTCTCAAGACGACCTTCAGCATGTTATTATTGAAGGAAATACAATAATTGTGCCAGAAGGAATTGAGTTGACTGGAGATTTGGTAGTAGAAAATGGTATAGTTGAGGTGAAGGGTGCGGTCAGCGGTGATGTTACCGTTATCGATGGCCAGATGGTATTAGCCTCGACTGGACATATTGCAGGTCAAAGCAAAGTCATCGATCAAGCATTGGATTGGTTCTGGTATAAGGTTACTTCGTCTTTTTCCGAAGTGATTCCACAGTAATCGACAAAGCTCCCCTTTTTTTAGGGGAGTTTTTATTTTTTTTGTTAGAAAAAGGATTTCTCTTCGACAATATCGAAAGCAATAAGAGGCTATGTGTTTAAGTTCTAGTCTTATTGGCAGTTGGGGGTTGAGCGATGCATTATTTTACGGATTCCTCATGGCAGGATTGGGTTAAAGATATCATTGATGTAGGGATCGTTGCGTTTATTATATATAAAATGATGCTGCTTGTACGCGGAACACGTGCGGTGCAGCTGCTTAAAGGGATCTTTGTACTTGTTGCGACATGGGCGATCAGCACTTGGTTTGACCTTTATACATTAAAATGGTTAATGAATCAGATGTTTACCTTCGGGATTGTCACGGTGCTCATCATTTTTCAGCCTGAGTTAAGACGTGTATTGGAGCAGTTAGGGCGCGGTAAGCTGTTTTCTCGCAGCTCTACGTTAGATCGTTCTGATCTGAATGAGCAGATTGATGAGATTATTAGAGCCGTGCGCTCTATGGCGAAGCGCAAGGTTGGAGCGCTTATCGTATTTGAACGTAAAACAGGCGTTACGGAAATGATCGAATCAGGCATCGCGCTTGAATCAAAAATTTCCTCAGAGCTGTTAATGAACATATTTACGCCAAATTCCCCTTTGCATGATGGAGCCGTTATTATAAGGGGCAATCAGATTATGGCTGCAGGCTGTTATCTGCCATTGTCAGAGAACCCGTTCATTAGTAAAGAGCTCGGAACACGTCACCGGGCTGCGATTGGAGTAAGTGAAGTTAGTGACGCGATCTCCTTGATCGTGTCAGAGGAGACAGGACAAATATCGTTATCGATTAACGGAATGATTGTGCGCGATATTAATGAAGAATCTCTAATCTCTAAGCTGCATGAAGAGCTGTCTCCGAGTAAGGAGTCGACCAAGAAGGAATTTAATTGGTTTAGACGCAAAAAGGAGGGGCAACATGGATAAATTGTTAAACCACCCGACCTCATTAAAAGTTATTGCGGTGCTGGTCGCTTTATTGATCTGGGTAGTTGTACATATTGATCCAGAAACATCTCCGCAGTCTGTAACGTCTAATACGGATACAAAGGTTATTGAAGCTGCTGCAATCGTGCCAGAGGGGCTTGATACCGATAAATATGTACTTACCGCTATGGAACCAACGGTAGCAAGGTTAGTTGTAGAAGGACGGATCTCGAGTCTTCTGGCAGCGAACAATGATGATTATGTTGTTAAGCTTGATCTAACAGGGGTAGGACCGGGTATTCAGGAGCTGCCACTTACGGTAGAGCTACCGTCAGGTATAAGGGATATTGAGATATCTCCTCGTGTTGTTATGGTGAAAATTGAGGAGCTGGATACTCAGACGCATGAAGTGAAGGTATTAACAGAAGGAACGCCTGCTGATGGATATATGATTGGCGAATCGACAATTATCGGTGATACAGGCAATGTCGTTGAAGTGACGATGCCTAAAGAGGATTATGCTAATTTTGGCATGCTTGCTGTGACGGTAGATGTTACCGACGCTGATGCAACCGTGGTGAACAAAAAAGCTAAAGTGATGGCTTACGATACGCAAGGCAATCCGATGAGCAATGTAACGATTGTTCCAGACACACTTGTTGCAGAGACGAAGATTACGCTGCCTGCAAAGGAAATGCCGATTCAGCTGCGCTATACGGGAACGCTGCCTGACGGCTATAGCCTTGTGTCGATAAGTACAACGCAGCAATCGGTCACCGTCAATGCGCCGCAAGCGAGGCTAGATCAGATGGCGATGTTTGATGGGTACATTCTTGATCTTTCCAAAGTGAAGGAATCAGGTGAAGTTCTAGTTAAAGCAGAAAAAACGGATGGGGTAGCCCAAGTTACCCCTGAAGAAATTCCCGTTAATGTCGTTATTGAAGCGACTGAACAGCGTGCTATGACTAATGTCCCCGTTACACTCGTTGGACTAGCTGATGATCTAAAGGCGACCATTGACGACTCCAGCAATGGACGAATTTCTGTTAATGTTAAAGGAGCGACGACGCTGCTGCAAAAGCTGAAAACATCAGATATTAAGCTGACGCTTGATGTTACAGGACTTACAGAGGGAACGCATGAGCTGACCATTGATGCTGAGCTGCCTGCTTACTTGCAAGTTGCAGAAACGGATCAATATTCCTTATCAGTGACGGTCAAGATCAGCAGTACCCAAGAGCTAGATGCATTGAATAATTCAAATAGCTATAATGATACTAGTGGAGATCCAGATCATACTCAGTCAGGAAGCGGGAGTGGCTCTGCCGGCACGGGATCCGGTGACGGCAACAATCAGCAACCTGAAGTAGAGAACGGTAGTAGTGAAGAGGACAAGACGGTCTCTAACGATAATACTACCGAAAACAATCACGAGAACTCCAATGATCATGAAGCTGAGTCAAGCTCAGCAGAACCTTAAATTAGCAAAAGTGATGAATGCAGAATATGATTAAATAATTCGTAATGTAAAAGGGAGAAGAACGATGGGGAAATACTTTGGAACAGACGGTGTACGTGGCGTTGCAAATACGGAGCTTACACCAGAATTGGCATATAAAATTGGACGTTGTGGAGGCTATGTGCTGACACGTACAGCTGCAAAGCCGAAGATTGTAATCGGGCGCGACACGCGTATTTCAGGTCAAATGCTTGAAGCAGCTTTGACATCTGGCTTATTGTCAATCGGAGCAGATGTTATTCGTGTAGGTGTTGTGTCAACACCTGCGGTAGCTTTTCTAACAAAGGAATTAAACGCTGATGCAGGTGTTATGATCTCAGCATCGCATAATCCAGTTCAGGATAACGGTATTAAGTTTTTCGCTGGAGACGGCTTTAAGCTTTCTGATGAAACTGAGCTTGAGATTGAAGCGTTAATCGATGCTGAAGTGGATGAGCTGCCTCGTCCAATCGGTGGCGATGTTGGTTCACGTCTTGACGCGCGCGAGCTTGCTCAAAAGTATGTTGAGTTTCTTAAAACAACGGTTACGACTGAGTTTAGCGGCTTGAAAATTGTACTGGATTGCGCACATGGTTCTGCCTATGCGCTTGCTCCACAAATTTTCCGAGAGCTAGGTGCGGACATTATTACCGTTGGTGCTGAACCAGACGGGAAAAACATTAATGACGGCGTTGGATCAACGCATCCAGAGTATTTGCGTGAGCAGGTGCTTGCTCATGGGGCTGACCTTGGCTTGTCCTTCGATGGCGACGCAGACCGTCTAATCGCGATCGATGAGCTTGGAGAAGAGGTCGATGGTGACTTTATACTTTGCATCATTGGCGATCGCATGAAGCGCGAAGGGAAGTTGAAGCATGATACCGTTGTAACGACAGTTATGGCGAATATCGGCTTCTTCAAGGGTACAGAGAAGATTGGCCTTAAGACGGCACAGACTGCTGTCGGAGACCGTTACGTTATGGAAGAGATGCGTCGTGGCGGCTATAACCTAGGCGGTGAGCAGTCCGGTCATGTTATCTTCCTGGACTACATTACAACGGGTGATGGTATTCTAACGGCGCTTCAGCTTGTAGATACAGTTAAGCAATCAGGTAAAAAGCTGTCTGAGCTTAAAACATTGATGCGTAAATATCCGCAGCAGCTTGTTAACGTTCGTGTAGCGGACAAGAGCTTGTATCAAGGCAATGAAGTGATTCTAAAGGCTGTAGCAGAGGTTGAAGCTGAGCTAGGCGACAACGGTCGTGTACTCGTTCGTCCGTCTGGTACAGAATCATTGATTCGCGTCATGGCAGAAGGTCCTGAGAAAGAGCTTGTGGATGCTTATGTCGATCGAATTGCAGCAGTTGTGAAAGAACAGCTAGGTTAATATTTTTTAATTTAAAGGTTTAGATTAGAGGGCAGCTAAGGCTGTCCTCACTTGCCTTTAAAGCGGGATTTCCATCGTATTTACAGTCGTTTTATATGTGCTGACAGCTGGATATTCTAGCTTTGGAAGCAGACTTTACAGCGTATAACAACTCTACCAAGATGTCCATTTTCATAATAAATTGTTGCATCCAAGCATGAAAATGAATATGATAGATATTATGATTCTAGAAGGAAAGTGAGGGACGAGGTTACAAAGCAACATAAGCGCCAGAGCTTAACGATCGGAGAACAGGGCTGTAAAGCCGCCTGTTATGTTAAGCTGACGAGGTAAAGGTGTTCGAAACATTCGGCGGGGACCTTTCGGTAATCCAGACAACCGTAAGCTAGACTGCAAACCAATTGGGCGACTGATTGAACAAACAGCTAGCTGTCTGCTAAGAGGAAGTTCAAAAATCCACCTTTGATCACGCTGTAATGCGTTGTATCTTATTCGGCATCGAATCTTGAATTCAGCCGAGTCATCCGATGCTCACGTACCAAATACGTACGCTGCGCTTCTCTGTCTCTAGCTTTATTCAATCTTCTCGGTGCTGAAAGGCGAATTTTTGAACACTTATTTGAAGAGGAAGTTCAAAAAAACACCTTTGATCACGCTGTAATGCGTTGTATCTTATTCGGCATCGAATCTTGAATTCAGCCGAGCCATCCGATGCTCACGTACCAAAAACGTACGCTGCGCTTCTCTGTCTCTAGCTTTATTCAATCTTCTCGGTGCTGAAAGGCGAATTTTTGAACACTTATTTGAAGTGGAAGTTCAAAAAACCACCTTTGATCACGCTGTAATGCGTTGTATCTTATTCGGCATCGAATCTTGAATTCAGCCGAGCCATCCGATGCTCACGTACCAAATACGTACGCTGCGCTTCTCTGTCTCTAGCTTTATTCAATCTTCTCAGTGCTGAAAGGTGAATTTTTGAACGAATAAATAAAAAATGAACGTGATCGTTCAGATCTAGCTTCTGCTTACTAGGGAGAGTAGGTGGTTGCCGGATTGGGGACTAGTTTAAGTTTGCCTTTTCATGAAATACCACCTACACAAAGCTCCTTTTGGCATGAACTGACCTTGAGCATAGAAGCTTAAGGAAAGACACATCCTATAGCATAAGAGGCTAGATGATGTGAGCGATGCACGATACGGAGGATAACAACTATGTGTGGTATTGTAGGATATATTGGTAACGGTGAAACTCAGGAAATTTTGCTATCTGGCTTGAAAAAGCTTGAATATCGTGGATATGATTCTGCGGGAATTGCAGTATTCACAGAGCAAGGCCTTGAGATTCAAAAAGCAAAAGGTCGTATTGCGAATTTGGAAGAAAAGCTTGATGGAGCGCCATTGCACGGTACAGCAGGTATCGGTCATACACGCTGGGCTACACACGGCAGACCATCGGATGTTAACTCACATCCACATACAGACAACTCGCATCAATTTTCCGTCGTTCATAACGGTATTATTGAAAATTATCTAGATCTTAAAGAGGAATTGATCGCGAAGGGTCATGTATTCGTATCTGAGACAGATACAGAGGTTGTATCTCATCTAATTGCAGATGAATACGATGGCAATTTGGTTGAAGCTGTGCAACGTGCGACAAAGCGTATGAGAGGTGCATTTGCTCTTGGCGTGCTAACGTCTCATGAGCCAGATAAGCTAGTTGCTGTACGTTATGCAAGTCCACTTATTATCGGAGTAGGGAAAGGCGAGAACTTTATCGGTTCCGACATTCCAGCTATTCTTGAATATACACGTGATGTTTACATTTTAGATGACGGTGAAATGGCCGTGCTTACAGCAGGCGGTGTAGATCTGCTTAACCTTAACGGTGAAACGATTGCCAAAGATATTATGCATATCGATTGGGATCTAGTAACTGCTGAAAAAGCAGGCTATGACCATTTCATGCTAAAAGAAATTCATGAGCAGCCAAAGGCTTATCGTGAAACAATGCTTGGCCGTGTTGCTGAAGACGGCAAGTCCGTTAACCTTAGCAAAGAGCTTGAGATGAACGACGACTATGTGAAATCGATCAATAAGGTTCATATCGTAGCTTGCGGTACAGCCTATCATGCTGGTCTTGTCGGTAAAAGCGTGATTGAATCATTAGCGCGTATTCCTGTTGAGACAGATGTAGCATCTGAATACCGCTATCGCAATCCAATTATTACACCAGATACACTCGTGATCGTAGTAAGCCAATCTGGTGAAACGGCGGATACACTTGCAGCGATGCGTGAAGCACAGCGCAACGGTGCTCGCGTATTAGCGATTACGAACGTTGTTGGATCATCTGTCGCTCGTGAAGCGGACGATGTGCTTGTTACTTGGGCTGGTCCTGAGATTGCCGTTGCTTCAACAAAAGCATATTCTTCACAATTGATTGCTTTCTACTTGCTTGGTCTTCATCTTGCACGTGTACGTGGTACACAAACTTCAGAGCAAATGACACACATCATCGAAGCTCTGACTGCTCTCCCGGAACAAGTAGAAGAAATCTTGAAGCAATCTGCTGTATTGAAGCAAGTGGCAGAGTCGATGTCACATCATACAAGTCTGTTCTTCATCGGTCGCGGAGTTGACTATGCGGTTGCACAGGAAGGCTCCTTGAAGCTTAAGGAGATCTCCTATATTCACTCTGAAGCGTACGCAGCGGGTGAATTGAAGCATGGTACACTAGCTCTAATCGAGGATGATATTCCTGTTATTGCGTTGATCTCACAAGAGGATCTGTATGAGAAGACACTAAGCAATATTAAAGAAGTAAAAGCGCGCGGTGCGCATGTACTTGCGGTAACGAATCAAGGGTTTGAGGATGAGGTAGCGAAGTCCGTGGACGAAGTGTTCTCGATTCCGAAAACATTACCAGTGTTAACGCCAGCGCTTGCTGTAGTGCCGCTGCAATTGATCAGCTACTACGCGTCGCTTGCACTAGGTCATGATGTTGATAAGCCGCGTAATCTGGCGAAGAGCGTGACTGTGGAGTAGTTGGTTGGTAGGTAAGGATCTAGAGTGTAATGAGGGAATAAAGTTTGAAATAATGGAATAAAAGTTTGAAACAAACGACCATAATCGGTTTTTCGATTATGGTCGTTTTGATTATTCAGGTAACTGCCCAAATAAAATAAAGAATTAGATCGGAAAATAAAAAATAAAGTTATAGATTGTGAGGTTTGTATATAGCCCATATGGCCTTATTACAATATTTATGATAACTTAGGGCGTGAGCAATTCTGCGAGTCTGTCTGCGACGTCTGTCATTGGTTCTTCTGCAGTGTCTAGGCCAGTTCGCGAACCGAGCAAAGGACTGACATCCCGAAGTTCTTCATAAGTGGTATTGTGCACAATTGGAACAAGTTGTTCACGTGCGAGGAGTGCTGAAAGTTCTTTGTCTGCAACGCCCTCTGATTTAAGGCGTTTTAGCAGAGCAGGGGTCACCAAAACAATTCCAACTCGCGAGTTCACCAAGCCTTTGTCGATGGAGCGAAGCAACGGTACGCCTAGAGCTGCGTCCTTCTCGCTGAACCAAACAGATACTCCTCGTGATTCAAGCAGATCGTGCAGTTCTTTGGCGATCCCTTTCCTATCATCCCACGCATGGCAAAGGAAGACATCCCGAAGATCAGGCTTCTCATTTGCCAGGATTTCAACGTTGTTTCGAATTGGTGTAAGTGCCCGAATTTCTGCAGGCGTGTAAAACACTGTAGAACCTGATTTCGCCCATTTCGCCTTTACATTTCGGCTGCCCGAACCGCCGCCGCTGCTGCGACTGATCCCACTTGACTGGGTGAAAGACGGAGACGAATACGCTCCAAAGTTACTATAACCACCACTATAACGTCTACGCCCCCGACACGCGGGGCAATTTTCTGCGGCACTCGCTGAACTATGTCCCCTTACTGGAGCTGTGCATCTGCTCATTTCTCTACCTCCCTTGAATGTGAAGTTCTAACATATTATAGCATTTAATTTCTACCAAATCATACCAGACTACTATTTTCGCTTTCAGTTCTACGAATTCTTGTCGAACCAAGGAAATGTTACCAATGGATTTGAGTTGCCAAAGAGGATCATAGATTTCCAGGGTAACAAGGAACTGGGATTGCAAAAAATCATCCATTATTCTGTTAACGGTGTATCTTATTGTATTCCAGTGATCGAATTGATTAGAGCAATGTTTCTTAATGCCAAGTACCTAGCCTATTATCTATTGCAACCTCATGGGCTAGATTTACTAATTGAGAAGAGCTTGGTTTTAGATAAAGTTCTTCATTTCGATTTGAGTAATCGAGTACCAACAACGGAAGCGACTAAAACTAATGCGCGGCACTTGTCATGGATACATGTTGATCAAAGAATTCATTCAATGTGGAGTTCTGTGTATCAAAACTTGTACAGAGAAGCAGTTAGAAAATCTTCTCATAACCCAATGGAAGCATTGAAACAAGGAATGCCATTGAAGGTTGATCTTCCAGACGTAGGACCACTTGAGCTGTATGTACGTGGTGTGAAGTTTGGGTCGTATGTTTTAGTAAAGGAGATTATTAGTATCGGTGGGTTTCGTCATCCTTCTAAGAAAAGACGTGAATGGAGTTCCGGAGAAAAAGCAATCAAGATTACCGATAATGATAAATTTGATGATTATGTATTGAGCGAGAATAGTGAGCATGCAAAAGAAAATACGCATCAGGATGTAATTGAAGCTCCGCCTACCATTATGCAATTTGTTAATTATCCTAATGTGGATAATCGTTATACGGATATAAAGCTATCCAATACAGGAACAGAAGTAATTTCAGCAGGACGTGGCGGCAAACTTGCTGGTGAGAAAGAAGTGAGCACCCAAGATTCAATCGTTGGCGGTGATACAGAGCCGATTGACTTTCAAACGTTGGAAATAGTGCCAGCTAGTGAAGCATTTGGCTTAGAGGCATTCTTCAAGATGATTCAAATACTAAAGGAGTCCTATCCTGTCAGTATTAAAATGTCAGTTTTACGCGTGCCGCTTGGCAAACGGTTCTCGGTATGTGCCAATGGTGCACGTCGTACTTGTGCTATTGTCCAAGTCACTTCAGTCACTGGAACCAGCTATTTCGTTGAAGTTGCACGACCTGATGACTGGTCAATCTCCACTCTTATTCTCCGCCCTGCTTCTTCAATCAGTTTTCAAAAGGTTGAACAAAATATTGCGAAGCTGCTTGACGGGCTTGTTCGCAAAGGTGGTCACTGGGATCAGAGTGTGCTAGATCAGTGTAGGGATATTAATATTGAGAAGTTGAAGCATTATAGTAGTGATTCGGTGCGTGGGTGGGCGAATAGAGTTATAGGTAAATTAAATGGTTAAGAATAAAATAACCGAACTTATAAAGTAAGTTATTTATAGAAAAATCCCCCAATATAGTATACAATTTTTATAATTGACCGCTTTTTGTATTCTATGTGCTTTGATGTGTACTTTCAGCAGTAAGCAATTGTAAGTAAAGCAGAAGAATACATGAAAATACTATTAAGGAGCTGTAAATATGAGCAAGCACTTATATTTTAAAAGCTATAGAAAGTTAGTAGATATAGAATTGGAACTTTCACCACAAATTAATATTATTTCTGGAACTAATGGCACATGTAAGAGCTCAATATTATATTTATTATCTAATTCCTATCAAGAATTAAAGGGACAACATATTCTCAAAGATTGTATTAGTGTTATTAATAGTATTAACAATTTAATGAATCCTAAAATAGAAACATTAAGCAGAGGAGACAAAGAATATAATGACCCAACTAATAATACTAAGGGAACAGTATTAGAAGTCGAATATTTTAATGGAATGAAGTTAGAGTTTAGAAAGCACAATTCGCAAAAAAATTCGAGGTATGCTATAAAACCTAAATATGTTAATAAAAGAAGTGAGTCATTGCCTAAATTACCTGTAATATATTTGGGTTTATCTCGTTTAATTTCATATGGCGAATACCATGAATTAAATCTCGATAGTATCTTTGAGAAGTTAAGCAAGAAGCTTGATCCAACTTCTTTAAGAGAAGTGAAGAGTATCTTGAGAAGAGAATTGAAAAATAATTACATTAGTGAAATAAGAAATAAGTTGCCGAATAAGTACATTGATAATATTAACGATATATATGCAGATTTCACTAATGTTCAGGTGAGTCACCAAGCATATAATAATATTGGAAACCTTAAGAAAAGAGCTGAATTTAAAACTAGTCTTACGGGGGTTGATTCAAATACTATATCTGCGGGGGAAGATAACTTATATATTATTATTACCGCATTAGTATCTCTTCAGTATTATTATGAAGAACTTCAAAAGCATAGTGGTATAGAGGACGGTAAAATCAATAGTTTGTTATTAATTGATGAATTTGATGCTACTTTACATCCATCTTATCAAATAAAGTTATTTAATTTATTTCAACAATTCTCTAGTGATTATAAAATACAAATAGTTTTCACTACTCATAGCTTGAGTTTAATAGAATACGCCTTAAAAAAGCAAGCTAATGTTATTTACTTACTTAATGAACGAAATAGGGTAAGTGTAGTTAATGAAATAGATATGTTTACAATTAAGATGTATCTTGAACAAATTACGAAGGTACATATGACTAATCAAAAAATACCTATTTTTACAGAAGATCAAGAAGCAAGAGATTTACTTAATATATTATTTATGAAGTATTCAGACCTAGATTTGGAATTTATTAAAGTCAGAGAAAATTTTCATCTTGTCGAAGGTAATATGGGATGTGATAATTTAAAGAGTATTTTTAGGGATGCACTCTTGAATGAAAATATATTAAAGGCTATTTGTATACTTGATGGCGATGCACAATATGAATTGAAAAATAATATAATTTGTCTACCAGGACAAAAAAACCCAGAAGAACTTATTTTCAATTATTTAGAGGAACTCATAACAAAGGAAGAGCATCAAGGATTTTGGAGTAAAGATCGACATCATGTTAAATATGGTTATACATATGAAATGGTTATGGATATAAGAAAAAAAATTAAAGATATTGATCGAAAAGTAGAAAATGAAAAAAGTGAGAATGGTACTTCAAAGGGAATTAGAAGAGAAGAAAACAAAAAGTTATATCGCGAGCATAAGTACTTTTTTGAGATTATTTTTACTGAATGGGTGAATGATAAGAATAATTTGATTGAAATTGTTAAGTTTTACAACGTTCTACATAGCATGTTTAGAAAAACGCATGTAGCCTATAATATTTCCTCTTCCTCATGGAAAGTTAAAAAAAATTTACTAGAGATTGAACAGGATGAGATTAAAAATGTACAATTAGTAAGCAAATAGAGGAGAGTTCTCTCTTTTGGAAGGAATTAAGAATAGTTATAGGTGAGTTTAAAGCGAACTGACCAGAGTATCATCGTAAAGCAAATGAATCCAGTTATTATATTGTCGAGGTGACATCAGTGGCAGTTTTTTCTCCGTTAAGATATCCTGGAGGTAAAGATAAAACATATAGGTATATTAAATATCTTGTAGATACTCATAATATATCTACATATATTGAGCCCTTCGCTGGGGGAGCTGCTGTGGCTCTTCGATTACTCATTAATCAAGATGTGAAGAGAATAATTATAAATGATTATGATAGAGGAATATATGCATTATGGAATACAATAGTTAGTCGACCAAATCAATTGATACAGCTAATAAAAAATACTCCAATAGATATGAATCAGTGGTATATTCAACGAAATATTCAAAAGCAAAAAGATAATATAGATGAATTAACTTTAGCCTTCTCTACCCTCTTTCTAAACAGGACCAATAGATCTGGTATTATTAAAGCAGGAGTAACTGGTGGGAAAAATCAAGAAAGTGAATATAAAATAGATTGTAGATTTAATAAAGAAGCTATTATAAAAAGAATTGAAATTATTGCCTCTTTTTCAGATCAAATTAAGGTGTGTAACTATGATGCTAAAGATTTTATAGAAGCTGAGATTAAAGCAACTCGCAGTTCACTTACTTTTTTTGATCCTCCCTATTATGATAAGGGACCAGATTTATATACTAATTTTTACTCTCATGAGGACCATGTCGAGTTAGCTAAAATAATCAAGACAAAAATGAAAAATAGGTATTGGATCTTGACTTATGATATTGCGCATCAAATAGAAAAACTTTATAGAGATCATTTATATACGAAATATTATTTGAATTATTCAATTACCAAACCAACAAAAGGACAGGAATTTATGTTTTTTTCAAATAAAACAGAAATGGGAGATATAGGGCAATATTTGAAGATTATATAGATTTTTAGTTATATAAATAGCATGAGTTAAAAATACAAGGTAATATAACCAATTGAACTCGTCAATAAATACATTGCTTAAAGTGAATAGTATGATTATTCTCTATTATAGAGGAATAATAAAGATTTTAATGATATCGAATAATAAAGGAATTCGGGGAAACTGATAAATATACTTAGTACCGTTGTTCAAAGCATTAGTCTAATACTTTATTTCTAGATTTTCTAGCATATTATAGTTTTCTTTAAACTACAGTCTAATACTTATTTCTAACAGGCTGACGATTTTGAATCTCAAAAAACCTCGTTAATTCAACAACTATAGTCTAATACTTTATTTTCTTTATACATGTGGTGTAGGACGAAATTTAAGTCTGCATCTCCGCACTTAATGTTTGCCACTGAGCACTTAAAGTTTGCACACAAGCCGACGATTTTCAGGTCTTTCCCCTGATTATCGCTCGGCTTTTTTTTATCTCTTTCCCTCAATCTCTTCTCAAGTCAACGCCCCAAACCCCTTAATCTATCAGGCTTTTCTCAATTGTTACCTCGATTAATCTTTTATTAAACCCAGCACTTTCCTTATGTTTATTCTGCCTATCATGGATCGGCTACACTTAGTTAGACAATAAAAATAAGGGCTTGTAGAATAGAACTAATATGCTAAGGAGTGGATCTCTACAATGCCGAAAAAACAACGCCGTACTTTTACCGCAGAATTTAAAAAACAAATGGTACAGCTTTTGAGAATGGAAAATCCAGATCAGCGATTATCGAAGAATACGACCTTACAGCTTCTGCTTTGGACCGCTGGATCAACCAAGCTCAGACAACTGGTTCCTTTAAGGAAAAGGATAATCGTTCGTCAGAAGAAACTGAACTGATGGCGTTACGAAAAGAGAACCAACGTCTGAAGATGGAGGTGGATATTTTAAAGCAAGCAGCGCTGATCATGGGACGAAAGTAGCTATCATCCGGAATAACCTTGATAAATACTCGGTATCAGCATTGTGTAACGTCCTGCAAATTTCGAGAAGTACGTATTATTATGAAGCCAAAGAACGACCGAATGAAGATGGGTTAACCGAGGCGATTGTGGCTATCTTCCATAAGAATCGAAAAGCCTACGGTACACGAAAAATTAAAACCAAGCTTCAGGAACAAGGACTTATTGTGTCCAGACGCCGTATTGGCCGAATTATGCGTGAGCAGGGCCTGGTTTCCACCTATACCATTGCGCAGTTTAAGCCCCACAAAACGCCCTGTAATGAAGCAACAACGACGAATGTGTTAGATCGCGAGTTTGATCAGACGGAAGTTAAGCGCTTCGTGGTCAGCGATCTAACGTATGTGAAAGTAGGACATCGGTGGCACTACATTTGCGTCCTCATTGATCTGTTCAATCGAGAGATTATTGGTCATAGTGCAGGTCCACATAAGGACGCTGCTCTGGTTTCGCACGCCTTTGCTACAGTAGAAGGCGACCTCAGCCAAATCCAGTGGTTTCATACGGACCGCGGCAGTGAGTTTAAAAACCAGAAGATGGACGAGCTTTTGGAAACCTTTGAGATTGGTAGATCGTTAAGTGCGAAGGGTTGTCCTTATGACAATGCTGTGGCAGAAGCCACCTACAAGGTCATGAAAACAGAGTTTATCCATCAGATGGAGTTCCAAAGCCTTCATCACCTGCAGTTGGAACTATACGACTACGTCAACTGGTTTAACAAGCATCGAATTCATGGATCACTGGGATACATGACGCCTGTTCAGTATCGCCAAGCAACCCTTAAAAAAGCTGTCTGATTTTATGTTGACAATCCATCAGCTCAAACTTATTTTTCTTTTTTACTCGGTTTTTCCTCAATTTTTTTGATTTTCTTGGTGTTTTTCTCGGGTTTCACGTCAAACTTAAATTGCGCTTAAGGGGACTCCTGCTCTACCGTCACACTTTTACGGTTCGATTCATGATTTTGACAGGTGGTTTTCTCAGGTGTTTTGCTCGGATTCAATCGGACTTATTATGATACTGGAATTTTTTTGAGGGTGTCGTGAGGAAGTAGAAGCCTTGTGGGAGTAAGGATGGGAGGGATTTTTGTAGGTGGTTGGTTCAATAAGGGTTTGTTAGTTGTTAACAGAAGCCTTGTGGGGGGAGAGATGGAGTTTCAAACTTTGTAATCTGTTAACAATTGTACGAACTGGGATCGTTCTAGGTTATAACCAAGTACCAATTATATCAGACACTGTTCATAATGGCGGATGTAGCTTGCAAAGTAATTATATCAGAGCACCTGGAGTAAGCTGTTGCAAGCTGAGGAAGGCAACGTGCTGTCATCAGAGATATATCGAAGATGTCTGGGGCTTTGGCGGAGAGGAGGGTGGACAGACGACTGGAGCCGTCTGTCTTAGACACTTCCCGGGTTATTGATGCAGATTCGGTTTCACAAACGGAGTGCAACCACCTGTCTTATATTACGTGGAAGGTTTGTTGATCGTTTTGGGTGATCTGTTTTTGCCCTGTGGTGTAATGTCGCCGGTCAAGCCCTTTCGGTTACGCTCTTTCTGCGTTTTTTCCATTAGAGAGCTACTATCGCCATATTGTTGATGCTCGGACATCCTTCTCAGCCTCCATTGTTGTGAGATGCCTCCACCGCAAGAATGTGCGTTTTGCGGAAGCTCAGACAATAGGATACCCGATGTATGGTTTCGATATGTGTGCTATTAGAACGACGACAACGAATAGTGGGTCCATTGTCAGAAAGAAAATAAAGTTCTGGACTGAAAAATAAAGTGTTAGACTCGGCAAATAAAGTTCTAGACTGAGAAAAAAAGTATTAGACTAACAATGCTTCATTAAGCTAACGGGCAGTTTAAGTTAACTAAAATTTAACGGTACAAGCACATACCTAATCGGAAATGCCATTATACATTTGTGTATCGGCAACCCGGAGGGCGTTCACGAGCTCATTCAGGCGTAATCGGATCATCTGGGACCTCACCGGAAATGAAAAGTCGGTTTTCTTCGAATATTGGAGGAAAACGTTGGTATGTGTTGAATAATAAAGGGTTATTTATTTCCAAATTAAGAAAGGAGAAATAAAAATGAGTGTTGTAAGAGGCGAGACTGTTACGAGTGGGGCAAATCCAGAAATACCGCCAGAAAGGCCGACTAGCTGGTTAGATCAACAACTTCCTAAAGTCTTTTTAACGGTTGCTTCGCTAGCAATAATATTGGTGTTTATTAAGACGGTTTTTCGAATGGAGCATGACTGGGTCAATGAGTCACTGACTTTTGTCATTCTTGCGGCTGCTCCATTGTCATTGGCAGACTATTGCAGAATGGCGATTAGCAGGATAGGAACCACTCTTGTTGATATAATCGGCTTTTGGGTTCTCAAAATTATCCAAATAGTATTCGGGTATGTAGGCTTTGTAGTATTTCTGATAGTTGCCGGAGCAAACGATATAAGAGTATACTTGCATCACCGTGATGATATCCAACAGCATTTGGTTTATATTAAATATGAAGATCTGTTGTTAACGTTAGGAGCCCTATCAACGATCCTGTTTTTATTCACTTTATCGGGAGATAGAGGTGCAAATGCTTCGGCTTGGATATGGATCACAGTAGCAGCGATAGTTGTTATTTCGCTCGCAGTAATCCTCGCATCTAGCTCATTCATCATTTGAAGGGGAAAAGTATTTTGCACAAGTCAAAAAGAACAGCTGTATTTGTTTAATAGTTCAGTTAAATTAGAAAATGAATATTTTGGGAAGTTATTTGGATTTGATGACATCACGAACATTTACATCTTAAAGACAAGGGAGTCTATTTAACTAACTATTGAACTATCGGGGAACGTTAGTTCAATGACAATAGCGGCAGTCTAAGACTTTATTTATCTAGTCTTGGTCTTCCGTTGCTTTATATTAATGAGTCAGTCGAAAACATATTTTTCAGAAGCAGATGATTGTTCGATTTAAAAACCATGTAAAATCTACAACTCTAGTCTCACACTTTATTCTCACCGAACATCCATGCTGTGAAGAAAGGCCGAATACTGTCCACATCCAATAAACTTTAACGCCCACCATATAAACTCTACACAAAGCTTATAAAGTTTGACTGCAAGCCGAGTTGATTTCAGGACATTTCCCCCTGATTTCACTCGGCTTTTTCTTTTTCTTCGATTCCATTGATCCCTTGCCAGTAAACAATTGTTCTCGATCTGGAGGATTTATCAGGGAATGAAACGAAAGAATATGTCTGAGTGCGATTAGGGAAACAGGGTTTCTTTATACGGATGATTAACAAATGATATTATCCTGCATGGAAAGTCAGGCGGAATAAACTAACGGATGTTATGCTTCTTACGAAAGGAGGGATTGCAGTGGAGTGGTTAGAGCGAATGAATCGTGCTGTCAGCTATATTGAAGATAACTTAGAACAAGATATTGATTACGAACAAATCGCTAAAATCGCCTTATGTTCGGTTTACCAATTTCAACGCATGTTTTCATTTGTACTCGATGTCCCATTGTCCGAATATATCAGGCGTAGAAGGCTGACGCTTGCTGCATTCGATTTAAAAAATAGTAAGAATACTGTGACGGATATTGCTTTGAAGTACAGATATGAAACACCTGAATCATTCTCACGAGCATTTCAAAAACTCCATGGTATGACACCTACATTAGCGCGAAGTGCCGGAAGCGAGTTAAAAGCCTTTCCTCGCATCTCCTTTCAAATCATGTTAAAGGGAGCTGTTGGAATGAATTATCGGATTGAAAAACGAGATGCTTTTCAAGTTTATGGGTTGGAGGATATCTATCAATACGACACTATTGCGAATGAGGATGGCATATCGATCCCAGAGGTTTGGCAAACTATCAGTCAAAATGGTGAGTTGGACCGTTTATCCCAGTCGGTAAGTGGAAATTGGAGAGACGAGGGTAGTTTCAGTAAGGAACTTGGAGCTGTCTTTGCATTCGATTCCTATAGATTCACAAACAATACGACGTTCCCATATCTGATCGGGTGCTACAAAGGGGTCGATAGCAAATGGAATGGATACACAGTTGTTGATGTTCCTGCATCAACGTGGGCGGTATTTTCAACATTACATGATGGCAACGGCAGCGGCAAGTATGACTTGCGGGCTTTGAAAAATCGAATATTTTCGGAATGGCTGCAAACATCGACATTTACGATTTTAGATGGCGGCAACTTCGAGATGTATGGTACAAGCGAAGATGGCTACGAATATTGTGAACTATGGTATCGGGTCGAGGGATAGAACGAATAACGCAATTGCCGATAACGAAAGAACGAGTTGGATAACGACAGCGGTGGTCTAAGACTTTATATTTCAAGTCTTGGTCCGCTGCTGCATCTTTAATGGATCAGTTTAAAACATATTTTTGAAAGCCGAAGATTCTTCAGCTCAAAAAAACGGCAATTCAACGACTCTTGTCTAACACTTTATTTTCACCGAACAATACATTGTAGTCCTGTAGTCTATAATTTAAGTTTACCACTAAGCCAAAATAAGCGGACGATATTCAGGCATTCCCTCCATTTTTACACCCCATTAATCAATTCCTAAGCTCAGCATTCCCCGAAACCACATGGAAAATAAAGGAGCGCGTGTAACTATGTTGAATAATATATTGAAATAGAACATGTATTTATCGGAGGCAATAATGAGCGAGTATATTGAGATTCGAGGAGCTCGGATTCATAATTTGAAAAATATTGACGTCCGTATACCCCGAGGCAAATTGACCGTAATTACAGGTGTGTCAGGAAGCGGCAAGTCCAGTTTAGCCTTCGATACGTTGTATGAGGAAGGAAAACGACGTTATCTAATGTATTCTGGTTCGCAGTTTATGGTGGATTCAAAGCCCACGTTCGATCAAATCACCGGATTGTCTCCTACAGTTGCAGTAGAACAGCGAATTACCAGGCAATCTAATCCGCGCAGTACAGTAGGTACTCGGACTAAGATCAGTAACATGCTTGCTATGTTATTCGCTGCCTATGGGAAGAGGGATCCGGAGCATGATGACGGACTTCCTTTAACGATGGACATGTTTCAGAGGAACTCACCAAAAGGAATGTGCGTGAAATGTCTGGGAAACGGCGTCGCACATATGATAGATGATTCACACATATTTTCGAATATTAACAAGCCAATCAAAGATTTACTCATCGAGGGCATATTATATCGCGGCAAGAACAGACAGAAGCTGGATGAATTTTGTTCCCATCATGGTTTGTCTGTCGGACAACCTCTTCATACATTAAATGATGAGCAGTTAACGGCTCTAAAGTATGGAGACAACGGTAAGAGCAAATTCTATGGCATCATTCCATTACTCCTAAACGGATTCAAACGAGGAGACCTTAGCAGTAGACAGAATGGTTTTCTGCAGGAAGCGTATTTCATAAAACAAATCTGTCCCAAATGCAACGGAACTGGTTTAGGTGAACAGGCCATGTATACGACGATTGCACATAGAAACATAACCGATCTGGAAAACATGTATATTCACGATCTGAGTGAGTTCCTGCGACTCGAAAAAGACGCCTTTACAGCTAGCCCCCTCATCCATGAAATCATCTTGAAATTGGACTGTATGGTGGATGTAGGCCTTCACCATCTTTCTTTGTCACGACCAGTTCCAACCTTATCGGGTGGAGAGATTCAAAGGTTATTTCTTGCAACCTTCGTAATAGCAGAAATGGAATCAATCATCTTTATATTTGATGAGCCAACCATCGGTCTTCATGAGGTTGAAAAAGCAAAGCTAATTAGCATTATTCAGCACCTTATAAAGCGCGGCAATACAGTCATCGCTGTTGAGCATGATGAGAACTTTATGAGGGCAGCCGATTATATTATTGATATCGGACCTGATGCAGGGATTTACGGCGGACAACGTATCTTCCAAGGCACATTCGAGTCCTTCATGGACTGTGAAGCTTCAAGAACTGCCCCATATTTGGCATCCGTAAAGCAGTTAACGGTGAAAAGTAATAACAAGCCGGTGGATCGTACTAAATTGCTGACGATTGAAAACGCGAGCCTCCATAATTTGCGCAATGTGACTGTAAACATCCCTCTCGGTTTGATGGTTGGCATCGCAGGAGTGTCCGGAAGCGGTAAATCCAGCTTGATTGCTGGCACGCTTGTGCCGAAGCTAATGGAGCTGCTTGGAAGCAAACAAGCATCCGATGAGGAAGAAGTGGAAGATCCGCCGTCACCAGGAATGAATGCAAGTATTATTGGAGCCTCTCTTATAAGAAAATGTTTAGTCATTGATCAAAAGCCAATTGGAAGAAGCCGCACATCTTGCCCAGCAACCTATACGGGCATATATGACCGCATCCGCAGCATGTATGCAAGTACAGCACTTGCAGTAGAACTAGGGTACACGCCGGGCATGTTTTCGCTTAATTCTGAAGGTGGGTGCGAAGCATGCAAGGGTGATGGTATCATTCAATATAATGCCGGGTTTGGTAACTATATTGAATTACATTGTGATTCCTGCGGTGGCACCGGGTTCATCGAAGAAGCAATGCAGATTCTAATCGAAGGCACCAATATCCGCCAGGTTCTTGAGATGAGTGTTTCAGAAGCGCTGATGTTCTTTGGGGATAAGCACAAACAATCCTATGACAAAATCATTCATCACACGCTTCAGACGCTGGAACGAGTGGGATTAGGGTACATAACACTAGGACAGAAAACCCCCACTATATCAGGAGGAGAATCTCAACGTATTAAACTTGCCAAAGAGCTTAGCAAGCAGGGAGGTAAAGATTGCTTATATGTCTTGGATGAGCCTACGACAGGACTATCTTTTTCGGACACGGAGAGACTCATGAAGTTAATGCTTGAATTGACGGAAGCAGGGAATACAGTCCTTGTAATTGAGCATGATCCTGCTGTACTAAGCAACTGCGATTACATCATCGAGATGGGCCCTAGAGGCGGTACAGAAGGTGGATCGGTTATTGCCGAAGGCACTCCTGCCGAACTAAAGCACAACAATAATTCTATCATTGGGAGTTATTTGAAATGAGGTGAGAAAAAGTGGATAAACGGCTGCAAGAATTAATTGAATTGACAAAAACTAAATATGGATTACATAACTACTACTTAAAAAGCCATATTATTAATAGAGACGTCAATATCTTCAACGAAACGGTTTATACCTTTCATATGAATTGGTTTCGGGATCATGTGACTGAACAAGAGGATGATATTTCAAATCCAGAGGGTACAGCAAGTATTGAGATAAATCTAAATAATTGCAGATTCAAAAGTGTTATCTTTGTAAAAGGTAAGTCGTATGCAGAAGATGGGGTTACATTTGCTAATCTTCATACGGAAGATATCATAAACTGGGTTGAACGTGAAACAGGATTGACGTATGGGAAGCAATTTCAGATCCAGAAAGAAGAAGAAGGGAACCTTCACTTTAAGGAATGCATCGATGGTATTGACGTTTCTCCATCCGGATCAATTGAAGTTAAATTTGATCAAGAAGGGAGACTTACCTTTTTTAATGTAAATGGTCAATTTCCTACTACGGATATGATTATAAAAGAAACCTATAATCTTACCTTCGGAAAGGTAGAACATGTAGCTGAGCAACAATTGAAATTAACGGAGTTTCCCTCCTATCAACAGAAAAAAATGTTTCCCGTGTATGCGGTGGAAGAGATATATGTTATGAATGATCGGACGTCTACGATTCCATATGAGTTTATAGTAGATGTAAGATCATTTTTGCCTATAAATAAAACACTTAATTGGGATCAATCGATTCATCCATCATTTGATCGGAAAAAACTTAACTGGATTGAAGATATAACAGTAGAACAAGCATTTTCGTTGGAGCCAGCTGCGGACTCATACCCAATCTCAAAAGTAGAGCAAGAGAAATGTGTGAAAGCAGTCAATGACCTTTTACGTCAGGAATATCCGAATGAAAGTGGAAACTGGATTCTAAAAACACTTCATCGTGATAAGGGGTACATTCATGCGATTTTAAGAATGAATAAACAAGATCACCGTATATTTCAAAGAAAACTGATGATCATGATTGATGCGAACAATCTGCAAGCAGTGAATTATATAGATAATAAATCAATGTTGGACATTTACGACCAATTCCAATCTCCTGATAAAGTAGCGATCACCAAAGAAGAAGCTTATGAAAAGCTTAAAGAGTTCTATGAGCTAAAACCTTACTATGTTTATGACTTTAATCAAAAAAAATATGTTTTATGTGGAAAATTAGATTGCCAGTATGGGGTGATTGCATCAAACGGGGAAGTTGCCGAGTTAAGGAATTTGTAAAGTATGCCACTGATTACTTAAAGTTTATAACGAAGCCTACGATTTCCAGTTCTTTCTCCTGAATCTCGCTCGTCTTTATCCTTGCACGCTAAAAAAAGCAGGTCATTTCCCGCATAATGTGCGAGAATTGCCTGCTTTTTAATATTCTCATTGACTATGTACCAATCAATCCCTGCAGCTCCGGAAGCTCCTCGAAATAGCCGTGCCGCTCAAGCTCCGCCAGTGCCTTGCGAATGCTGTTTTCGTCCTCGCCAGACTGGTCGGAAAGGTTCAGCAGCTCCGATAGCGTAATGTTTGGATGCTCCTTACAGTAGGTAAGCAGCCCCTTGGCAGCCCAGGAGAGCCGGTCATCCTGAAATTCACCGATCATCTTGCGGAACAATTTATGTGGAATAAGCTTCTCTTGAATCAGAGCTTGCATCGATTTGACCGCTTGCTTCGTCGTCATGCGCCCTTTCTTGGCAACCTCATCGATCGTAAGCGAGGCAGCATCAGACGTGCTGGAGCTAAGTACGATATAAGTCATTTGGGCATAAATATCCAGGTTCTGCTTAAAGAAAATTTCGGTGGAAACGGTAAAATTACGCAGCCCGTTTGGTGTTGTCTCTGTTGTCATATTGCCTTTCTCCTCTCCAATTGGTCATTATTATCATAAAGGTTTGTTTAAAGTGTTTCAAATTAGTCTTCATTAAAAAATTATCACAATAAATTAATCTGATAGACTGCAATTGAATTCGTATTGCTATATTGTTAATGTAATAGTGAATAAAAGGAGTGAAAAAGATGCAAGCGTATGTTGCCGTTGCAACCATGGTTCTTTTAATTACCATGGTTCTCTTTCGTACATCACAAATGAAGAAATTAGGCATCAAGGCGTTGAAGTTCGGTGAAATGGATAAAAAAGATTTCATTATACCGCCATTTGCTCTGCTGCTGTTCTATATCATTTTTTCCAATGCTTTTAACTTCCCAAGACTGGGAACAGAATTGTTTCAACATGAGGTTGTTAGATGGATCGGGGTAGCCTTATGCTTTATTGGTCTTTCTCTTTTTCTTTACAGTTTAATTTCGTTCGGGAAGAGTTTTAGAGTTGGCATCGATGAAGACAAGCCAGGTGCATTAATCACCACTGGTGCTTTTGCCATCAGTCGCAATCCAATTTACACCGCTTTTGGATTGGTTTTATTGGGACAATTTCTGATTTACCCCAATTCGATCTTACTTTTATACGTGATTGTGGGCTTTTGGCTTTTTAATCGACAGGTACTTCTTGAAGAGCAAACCCTGATAAAGATTTACGGTACAGAATATGAACAATACTGCAAAAAAGTCAGACGATACCTTTAGATCGAAATGTATTCCGAAAAACGGGGAGCGGTATAAAGTGAATATTTCCAAGAGAAATGAGATTGAAAAGCTATATCATGCGCGAAGTGAGTTGTTTGACAAAGATGTATTACATATCTTAAATGGTCAGGTTATGTATGAGGAATTTAAACATAACAGATGGATGGGCGCTTCTAATTATGCTCCGTTTAATGAAGCGATGTGTATGAATACGACTACTGACGACATCTTTGATAAAGAATTTATAGATATTCGAGCTGCAGGTCATCATGTGCCGGTGGAGGGATATATTGAAAAGGTTATCGTTCCTCTAGCCAATCTTTTTAATAAAAAGTATACATGTATCGTAGTATGGTTTAGTGAAGACATGTTTTGTCAATTGAACCTACTTACCGTTCTTTCCTATCTTGAACAGTCAGGTTATGAGGGGAAACTGTTTTTACATAGTTTCAAAGAGGATGTATTTAAGGTTAATCAATCCGAACTTACATTAGGACATTATTGTTCAGTGTATAAAGAGGTATTGATCAATCATACTAAACCGTCTAAAGAACTTACTCCTGTAATGATTCAAGCAATTAACCTATATTTAGATATGCTAAACGAAAATAATGCAGTTACAAAATATATTATTGAACATAAACATCTATCAACAGAAGAATTGCTCAAGAGGTTGTTTGAACGTTTCCCAACTGTAGGATACGGAGACTTACAATATATAGAGCTAATAAGTAAAATAAGAAAAAAATGAGACAGTGCTTTAGCTTCATGTAGATTTTTGCGATTTCCCCTGCTTTTTCTGGTTTCATCGGCAAACATAAACTGCTAGGGGAGAGAGGGTACAAATGTTAATCTTTTATATTCAAATGAGATGAAACAACCAGTTCCCGATTGAAATTCGGAAACTGGTTGCATAATTGATTATTAACTCAAAAATAGGGCAGTTCGCTGATCTTCCCAATCCAAATCCAATCCAGTCTTCTACGGTTCAATCCCCCACACAAGCTGACCGTTCATATACCCCGTGACCTGTTCATTGTCTGTAAACTGACTGCTCAATGAGTTAAATGAGTAATCATTACTTTGGTTGTAATTGGACCAGTCCGACTTGGAGAAGCGTGCTTGAATCTCTGCGCTTTGACCGGGATTGAGTGTTCCGGCCGAGCTTGTAAAGCCAACTTCTAGATAGTAATCTGCTCCAGTTGCTGAGGTAGCCAATTTAACGAAATCGCTAGTTACATTCGCACTTCCGATACTAGCCCAATCGGACCAGAAATTTTGTGCTTGTTCCCCGTCAATTGTATAGTAATAGCGTAGTGTTACATCGCTAAGCTGAATCGCTGAATTTCCGTTGTTGACTATTTTGAATTTAGGAGAAATTCCGTTGGTGGAGGCACTCGTATTGCCGTTAAAAGCTTGAATCGTCAGGTCTCCCACAGGAACAGGAACATTGCTGTCTACGACATTTACTGTAAGAACTGCATGATTTCCATCGTTGAAGTGAAAGGTTAGCGTATTCTGGCCCAGCGGTAGCGTGGATAGATAGGATTTGTTAAGAACGACAGCAGTGCTGGACGCTGTATAGTCCTGCGTCGATTGAAGCGTATAGCTTCCATTCGTTATGCTTGTAAGCTGGTGCCCGTTTAAGGTAAGGGAGACTGCAATATTCTGTTGCAGATTGGTCGCTTTATCAAATGTCGCATTGATTGGTGAAATTACAGCGCTAGGCGTTGAATCTACGACTAAGACCTTAACTGCAGGATCTTGTCCTTGGTTAAAATCAAAGATGATCGAATGCTCACCAACTGGCAGCTGAGATAAAAATTCTTTTTTCAACAGCAGCGTATTTCCGCTTAAAGTATAATCTTGATTCTCGAGCAATGTGTTCGTTCCTACTCGGAGAGCGTCTAGCGTATTGCCGTTAAAAGTTATAGTGATGGCTTTGTCACTTTGATTAGAAGAATATTTATCGAAATCGACTTTTGTTGGTGTTAGGGAAACGCTTGGTGTTGGATTACCAACCCTTAGATCAGGCAGTTCATCCAACGTAATGACATAATCACTTTGATAAAGTATAGTAAGGGTGGCTAGATCGTTAAATGCGGAACTCATAAGATGCTCACCATACCATGGGCAGAAGTAGAGCCATCCGGATTTTTCCTCAATCAAGTTTTGTAAACTTGGAACGGTATCGTTCTCCGTCATAGCTACCATTTTTGTGCCGTCAGTTAAATCAACAAGCTGATAGAAAATCGAGGTAATGGCGTCCTCATTAGGTACGCCGGACAAACCGTCATTGCGGTTGTAGATCGTATTGTATTTATCATAGCCGACAATATCTACTTGATCGTCACCAGGATACCATGCTGGAGAGGTGTTATATACATAGCTGTTGTAAGTCCAGATTAAGTTGTGCAAGCCGTACGTTTCTGTAAGCTCGGTATAAAGCAGATCCCACAGCTGCTTGTACATTTCTGCACCTGCCGAAGCCCACCAGAACCAAGCGCCTTCTCCATTCAACCCACCGTTGCCCTCAGCCTCATGATAAGGACGGAAAATAACAGGCACATTGTTATCTTGCAGAATCAACAGTTGCTCTGCCAAATCCTCAATCGTCATCATCACGTATTCATATTCTTTCGTACCAGGAACAACCGCGTTGGCTGTATTAAAATTAGTTTCCGTCGGCTTATAGGTAGCTTCCTTCCAATCGACAAACTGTCCAAGCTGGTAGTTTGTGAAGTTTCGAGGAACATTGATATGCCAAGCTGCAGTAGCAATCCCGCCGCGGTTATTGACCCAATCGATCATTCGATCAGTCGTGCCATCTTCCCAGCCGTACAACGGATTATAGTTCATAAAATCAAAGCCGCGAATTGCCGGATACTTACCGGTTAAATCATAAATCCATTCAAACTCCAATTCAGTATCACCGTCATTTCCGCCACCGTAAATTTCCTGCTGACCGGAAATAATGTGATTGCCATAAACGTCCGTCAAGTAATTCATTAACAGCTGAGTTTCTTCTGTGGCTAGGGGATCGGTAAGATGAGGTTGCACATCAAGGGGATCAAGATCGGCATAGTCTACAGTAAAGGTATCAAAATAAGCGAATCCCCAACCAGCTTTCAGTTGGATCGTATTGCTTCCTTGATTTAGCTTATGGAAGCCAAACTCATAATCTGACCAGGTGGTCGTGTAAGGCAGCATATACGAACCTTTGGTAACACCATTAACTGTTAAATATTGAAGTCTGCCATCTGCACTTAACTCCTGCATGTATCGGGTAGAGATTGCATACATGCCTGTTTCTGGGACAGTTACTGTGAAGGTTATTGTGCCGGAATTTTGCATCCAGACAAACCCATCGCCAGAGAAGCCAGGCTTAGGTTGTCCATAAATTTGAGTGACGACTTGAAGATCGGAGGTAAGCTGTGCGTTTTCACTTTCAATCGTGTAAAGTGCGGTGTTTGCATAAGTGGGGGTTGTTACGAATCCAAGCAGCAAAGCAAGGGCCATCATAATCGCGCTCATTCGTTTAAACATTTTTTTCATTTCCATCGTTCCTTTCCATATTAAAATGGTTAGCATTCCGGAACTGTAAAATCATGGTAGCGCTTTCAAGTAAAGGATAGCATACGTACCAAATTTTGTAAATATATCAAAGTTAAAAATTTGGTATGTTATCGCTAATATATTTATCTCGTTTCGATGATGTTAGTCAATCATATCGATCGACCAATCCCCTTGATCTTTCTTTACAATAGAATAGAACATTCGTATCTCTTCAACCGTGCCAGTAGTTACGTCTTGACGCTCTCCAAGAACGATAATATGGATTTCATCTCTCTTATTCACGTTTTTCTCAATGTACTCGATATCTGTAAACTTATATAGAAGCTGTTCATCATAGTAATATTTCATAGAATCTGCCAGTTTTTCATTGACGAATCCAGATTGATACAGCTTGTGGTCATGTTGGACAAGAGCGATAATATTGTTTTCGAGTATATCAAGCGCGGGGAGTTCGTTCTCCGTAAACTGATCTTCGAATGATTCAAGCTCAATTAACAGTTCAGCTTTAAAGCTGGTGTCTAATGGTTTGTCTTCGGTATTTTGCGGATTTGTAGCATCAGTCGTTGTGATCGGACCTGGTGTATTTGTCGCTGTCATTTGTTTATCTTTTGGTGGAGTAACTACACCACATGCTGCCAGGTAAATAAGAAAGGTTAATAGGGTCATCATTGCAATTGCTTTTCGCATCGTATCCCTCCGTTTATGGATGATATAGATAAGACGCTATTTTTTGTGAAAAAGTTACATTTAGGAAGTGAGCCTTCGGGAAGCCCTTTATTAGGAGACCTTACCTTATCGTTCATTCCAACAATCCCAATTGTTCATACACCTTTACCGAGACGACACCGTTAGGCGTTAGCCGGTAATCGCGTTGAAATTGTTTTATCGCTGCAGTTGTGTCCGCACAGAACTTTCCGTTACATATTCCACTAAAGTAACCAGCACTTCTCAGACGGGACTGAATGAGCTGCACGTCTCCTCCAACATCACCCTCTGCCAAATCTCTAGGCTATTCTGACGACGGTGCCGAGCGGTATCAGATCGAATAATTCAATGACGTCGCTGTTGCGCATGCGAATGCAGACATGGCTCAAATGCTGTCCGATCGAGTAGGGTTTATTCACATGGAAAATAAATTATCCAAGAGCAAACTTCGAGAGTGTAAATGACATTTTGTCATGAAGCGATCGTTCATGCGTTAATATTTTGCTATAATAATTTTAATATAAAGTAGCTTCTAACAACATCAACGGAAAGCAGGGAGTACATTGTCCGTACCAAGTCCAATTAATATGCGTCTAAGAGGTAATGAATATGTTGTGTACCAACAGTCAGGCGGTTTTAATTATGACGGGATTTCCTTTGTAGGTACACATACGTTATGTATTACTAATCTAGGTAATATGCTGGTTCATGATACGGGAGGGATTTTTGGGAAAGAGACATGTCTAGAGCGAGAGGTTAGAAACGGTGGAGTAATCGTTCAATCTTATAATAATTATGGGGTCCAGATTAAAAGCGCAAGTAGCTATCCGTTTTCATTTGATATGATTATTCCAGTTCCTGACTTTATGAAATGTCATAATGAGATGCCCTATGATTGCTTTCAATTCCCAACTCAGAATGCGAATGAGATTGCTGCTTACGTACAGTATGATCAAGGTGAATATCAAGCAGTAAAGCTTGGCCTAATGAAAGATCAAATCGTCCTTATCCCATTAATAGGTCAATCAGAAACCATAATCCCTCTACATAGAGTGCAATCCATTGAACGTAAAGGGGCATTCACTGCTACAGTACAAGGCTTTTTTGATTATGCCAATACACAGAAAAAAGAAGTTACAATCTTTATCACTGCAAAAGATAAACTAGAGGTTATTTTAGCCTTATGGTCAAACACAGCTTTACTATCAGAGCTTACCGGTCCGATTGACGATATATTTACAATTGCCTACAGCGGCTGGTACGACGACATCTACCTTGATCAGATGAAGCTTATACTTGTGTGTACAGCAGAGGAAGTCATTCATATCGTGGATGAAGGACAACGGCAGATATTGAATACCTTCCATCTTCAGCGAGATGCATGGTATTACGATTCTCATAATCAGCTTACGGTTGTGCTAAAGGATGAACAGGCTCATATCATTCGAATGGAGCGCGAGGATGGCCGAGCGTATTCGTTAAAGGCTTGGGTGAACAAAGATCGGGTGCTATATAAAGAGGCGGGATTGCTGCATGGTGTATATCATCAAGTGAACTTTAAGGCTGTCGAGGTTTTTCTTCTAATCGATAAACAGTCAGAAGTAACATTAATAGATACGGATACTATGGAGGTAGTTGGTAGCTCTTCATTACCGGAATTCAACATTGTACCTGTTGAACAACGAATGTTTATGATCCGCAATAACGAGATTGCAATGATAGAGTGGACAGATCAAGAATGGACATTATGCTTGAATGAAGTGGCATTAAGTAACATTGAGCAGCATGCGATTGGGTTTACTGCAGAAAACCAGCCCTTCTTTTATCACCTGGGGAGTAACGGAGTTGTCCTGCAGCAACAGGCTGATCATGTTCTATTGGAGCTGAAGAGTTCTGGCATAAAAGATATAGCAATCATCGAAATGGTAGATGAAGAGAACCGGTTGGCGAAGGTTAACGTGCTTTACAAACAAGAAAGTATCGTTCTCACTCTACCTGCACATCTTGTACCAACGATGATTAGCCGAATTTACCAGCAAAGCAAACAGGAAATAGTTGCTGAAGCCTCTCCTGCACAGCTTTATTTAAGCTGGGCAAGACATACTAATGATTATGCGTTATATCATATGTTTGGCCAGTTATTTGCGCTTCAAGCTGGTATTGAACAAATTCAAGAAATGATGTTGGACACAGATGAATGTAACTATAGACTATTAAACTTTTTATATTACACGATTCAGCAACAAAAACGCCGATTAGACCAGGTATCTATCTATTTGCCGGCCATGCTTGAGCAAAATACAAGTTCAATGGTAGGGGAAGACCGAGGCAAACAGATTGAAGATGTATATCTTCATATGCAGCAGTATCTTTTAAGTATTAGCTCAAGAATTAGACAATCCTTGAACGAAATCGAAGGGGCATTGGCTCCAGGAAGTAAAATGTTAATAGCTAAAGCGGATTTAGAGCAAGTCATTAAGGCAAGAGAGACAAGAGGCTATGTGCAAAGTGCTGTAACAGCTGGTATTGGTGCGGCATTAATGGTTGGCACTGGTGGTTTGGCTGCACCATTAGTTTTAGGGGGAGCATTCTTTGGCTTAAATTCGTATTTTACTGCTAAAGATGCTAGACTGAAGGTGAAAATGGATGCTCAGTTTGATAAAGATAGCTTGAGCTTTTATATGAGTAAAGCACTAGATGGCTTTGATCATCTCATGCAAACTTTGCTTCCTTATTATGTAGCAGAAACAAATCGCCAGATGCACAGCAGCTTTGAGCGATTGGCTGTGATCTATAAGCCTGCGTTAGCTGACCCAAGTGTCTCACAGCGTTTATTCATGGAAATGAGTCAATATTATACGTTTAAGCAGCTGCCTATCGATGCTTCTGTCATTCTGCCAAAGAAGAAACTAGTAGAAACTATTCAACAATCTGTAGAATTGTCTAATCAGCACATCCGCATATTTCAACAAGAGGTGAATGCCAATGTTCGAGAACAAATTGAGAACTGAACAATCCATGCAAAATGATCCTTTTGCCGATTTGAATAACGAAGGAAATATGGCATCAGTAAATGATCCACATAATCCGTTCGAAGAGATTTTTTTAACGGATAGCAGCTCTTCAGCTTCAGAAGTCAATCCAGATCTACATTTCGTCGAGCCGCATTACGTCAATTCCTATGTTCGTGAGGATGGCACGTATGTAGAAGGCTATTGGCGAGATGGTGATGGAGATACAAGTGTAGACTTGCAAGCCGAGCAAGGCGGAGGATATGTTCGGTCAAATCCAGATGACAGTATATGGAATAATCTAAACGTTAATGGGCTCTGGGATGTGTAATTGATTATTAATGTTCGGCAATACTTTAGTACTTAATTATTTCTTTTAATTTTAACGACTTTATTTGGGGCATGTTTTTTTAGTCCTTCAGGAACAATAATACTACCAATTGATGCAACTATTACACTTGAAAAAAAATGCTTTAAGCAAATAATAAATGCCCGTACCAGTAACCAAATCAAATACTATAAATTTTTTAATTGTTGATCCTTTAATGGCGTAAAATATGATTTTGTTTTTATATCTTTTCAATATTATTGCACTCCTTGATGGCATTTTAGAAATAAATATGTTGAAGAAGCTTGTCATATGCTTATATTATTCAGGAGTAGTTAGTGAGCAGTACAATAAAAGAGCGATAGGTCAAGAACGAGACAATGAAGTCTTGGCCTGTCGCTTTTTCAATTTAAAGTAAGAGTTACGAGCTGCGACGCTCAACTAGGTTGATCCCTACTCCGAAGAAAATAATACTCATCAACAGCAGCTTTTTTCTTGCTCTTTTTCTTAGGCTTTACACAAGCCAATGTCCCAAACCTAAGATGTTATACTTGTGCTTAAGGATGGAGACATTCTAGAGAGTGGCAGTCATGATGAGTTTATGGATAAAAAGGGTTTCTATGCCGATCTATATATTACAAGAATGATAAACTCAATGAACGGCAGCCAGATTAGCGGGCTGCCGTTCTGTTCTTAACCAATATTGGAACCTAACCACTAATTATGGTGCATCAATTCTCTCTATAAGCTGCCTCCAAGGCACCCGTATCTTCAAAGCCACGGAAATACTTAATCTTATCGTCTTCCACTTCACATACCACCGCCCAATAGCTTTCAAACATTTTGCCGGTAGGCCGAATCCGATGCTTAAATCTTCCCCAAGCTAAAGCAGTGGTTTCATCAGCAAGTATCTTGCGGATCTCGAATTCTTGGGTATCAAGATCTTTCTGGAACTTGGATAATAGTGTCTTCACGCCTTCTATTCCATAATAGGTTCCGTAGAAGTAGTGTCTGTCCGTCTCCTTCTCGAATGCCGCGATAAACTTGGCATCATGATGTACATAGCTGAGGACTTTGTCGATATCACTTAAATTATGGAAGTATTGAAGTAACACTTGATCTGGTTTCATATAATACTGATCTCCTTTTTTTATAATGTCAAAACGGACGGTGGATGAGACCCACCTGCTACTCGTTATGGCACCATCTTATTGCATAGCTTTAAGCTGGCTTGAAATGATGCCAAGATGTATGGCTTCGTGCATCAGAGCGAAATTGAACAACTCACCAGAGGACATGAATTGGAACGGGCCCATGACGTAAGGCGATTGCAACGCCACGTCCAGCACTTCGGGCGTTAGTTCAGAGATACGGGAAAGCTGCGCCATTAATAATTCAGTCAGTTCCTTCTTCGAAGGCGGAGTAATCGTCCATTCCGAAGGTTTGGTTCCAGAGTCGAACAACGATTCATAGTGAGACGGGATTGCAGATGGAAGTTCGAAGGATAAAGCGGAGTATTTATCCATCCAATAAACCATATGACCGACATTCCAACGAATCGTATTATTGAAGCCTTTCACCTGAATATCAAAGTGATCCTCCGAAATGTCCTGAAGCTGCCCGATCACGATCTGATGCAGAACTTTACCACTTGTAATTATTGAATTGGTCATGGTTAAAATGCCTCCCGTTTAATTGTTATAGGTGTATCTTTATCACACTCACAGTGTACTCCTAACTCCACATAGCAACAATCACGAGATTCCGATTCAATTGATCGGTTTCAGTAATGATTAGATAAAAGGTTGGTGTATACTGGGTTCTCGTTTATAATTATGAATGGAGACCGCTTATCAAAAGGGGGAACAAGGAATGGAGTTCAGGCAACTTGAATATTTTGCTGCCGTTTGTAAAGAAATGCATTTCTCAAGAGCAGCCGAGAAGCTTTGCACGACACAGTCGAATCTAAGTCAGCAGATCAAGTTTTTGGAAAACGAGCTCGGGATGCCGCTGTTCGATCGTATCGGCAAACGAATTGCATTGACGGAAGCTGGGAATATGTTGCTAGATCAATGTCATCTTATCTTCGATCGCATCGACTATATTAAGGGAGCGATTACGGATCTGAAGCGTATGGATGGCGGCAGGCTGGACATTGGGATTCTTCCTGGAGATGGGGATTTGCTGTTCGATACATTGTTGATCAATTTCCACCTTACATATCCTAAGCTTTCCATACGAGTTACAGAGACTACAGATGTGTACGAACAGGTTGTTGACGGCACAAGAGATCTTGGCGTGACTATAGTGCCTGCTTATCCGGATGATCGCATCTCAATTATTCCTTTGTTCCATGAAGAGTTTGCATTGGCCATCCAATCGGACCACCCCTTTGCAAAGTCAAAGGCGATCCCCTTCGAGCAATTACAGCAGCTTAAGATGGTCATGTTCAGTCAGGAGCATCAGATTACAAAGTTGATTCATTCCTGCTGCCAAGAGAAGGGCGTAACATTGGACAACATAATCGTAACCTCCACGTTATCGACGCTTCTGTCCTTAGTTGAACAAGGGATAGGAGCTGCAATTCTTCCGCGGTTGCTGCTAGATTACCTTAACCGCGATAACATCACAGCCGTAACGCTGCTTAATCCAACGCCAAGCCAGGATATCTGTATCCTATATCGAACGGATAAATTTATGGGGCAAGCTGCAAAAACTTTTATAGACGAGTTGCAGTCTTTCGTTCAAAGTGTATTGAAGCTTTCCACTCGGTCGTTGGGGTAAAATAAAATTGCAAAAAGCCGAACAAATATCAAAAGTGAATATCTGATATTTGTTCGGCTTTTCTTAGATTTTGGATGGAAAAGTAGATTTAACCTAAATTCTCGTTTGCACCTGTTACTAAAACCTTCATAAAGCTTCCTTCGTTATGTTTAGACTTTAATTCTTAAGTTCTACGAGTTGCGGCGCTCAACCAGATTGATCCCCACTCCGAAGAAAATAACAGTCATCAACAGCAGCTTAGCAAGCGGTAAGTAGATATCTGACCATCCCTGCTCATATATGGCCACACCGATTAATGCGTCTATGGCGTGCTGGAGCGGGACGAACTGGGCTATGAACAGCAGCACGTTGTTAGTAATCGTACCCGGCGGCATGTAGACCCCACTGATAAGCGGCATGATCGGTACGATCGTGGTAAAGATTGTACCGAATTGCTCTGGTGTTCTTAGTATTCCTGTAAACAACATACTCATAGCAACGATGGTGACCGTGTATAACACAACGATAATGGCAAGCAAACCGAAGTTATTACCTAGCTTAAAACCGATCACGTAATGAAACAGCAGGAAGATAATTGTAAGCTGAATAATCCCGATAATCGTACTGTAGGTCAAGTGTCCCAAGTACATCTGTGTCTTGGTCACTGGCGACAAAATGACTCGATTCCAGATACCAGATACTTTTTCTGTAGTCATCGCGTTAACCTTGAACCCGACTGTGAACATGACGAGAAACAGGGAGAAGCCGAACATCAGCTGCAATCCCATATCATAGCTTCGCAGTTCATTACCAGAAGACGTAGCAGTTTTAAGCGTCAGCGGCGGCTGTTTCAGATATGTCTTCATCGATTCACGGAACGCTGCGCCATCTTCGGCGTGTGAAGCAGCAATGATCTGAAGCTCCTCTGTATAGACGGTTTGCATATGCTGCTGAACTAGCTCGACGTTCATATTATCCATTACTGCGATGATGCGATAGTCGTCCTTCAACAATCGAATCGCCATATCTGAACGACCCTGATGTACGTCGGACAACGACTCTTCTTCACCTCGTAAGCGAAAGATAAAAGCCTCGCTTTCATTAAGTTGGTCAAGCCAGCGTTCTGCCACTTCTACGGTAACACCTTCCCCGCGGAATGTATCGATTTTCATTTTGACATCCATATTGGATCCGAAGAGTAGCGTTGCAACAATACTGATGCCGATAAAGATGAGTATCATATACGGGGAACGTTTTTCTTTCATCCATTGTGCCAGAAAAACCGGTACCATTTAGATTCGCCCCCTCTTAGGAAATATCCATACGCTTAGCGCGACGATCACTACAATAAATATTGCAAGACCAAACATACCCTTGGTCGCTGCTTCCCATGATTCCCGCTGAATCCATTGAATCATCGTCGATAGCCAAAGTCCGTTAGGTGTCCATTCCCAAAACTGCTGAATGCTGTCTGGTAGGATGTAGATGGGGACAAAGTTCCCACCTACGATTCCAATGATCATTAGCAGCGATTGAATGATGGCATTGGCAGTATTCGAATTCATGCGGAACATAGCGGCCGTGAACAGTCCTGCCAATGCTGCAATGATCAAGCACATCATAATGGTCAATAGGACAAAACCTAACCAAAATTCAAGCGAAAATCCTGAGAACACATTGAGACCGAAATGGCAGATTAGGATGACCAGCGCTAGCTGAAGCAAGGACATGATCAGTGTTGCACCGATTTTTCCTGTCAAATAAGTTAGAGGATGGCTGCCCGACAATAATATCCGCTGGAACACATGCTCTCTCTTTTCGGTTATTGCTTTGCTCGCCGAATTGGAGGCTACGTACATGGCAAACATCACTCCAATAGCGAGAGTGAAGTATTGAAAAGAGGTCAAAACTCGCACGCCTTTTATTCTCTCCATTCCGCCTGTAGGTGGTAGGACCGATTCTTGCTCCATAGTAACTACGTAATCATCGGACCAAGCGTGTGCGATTGCGGCACTTGAGTTTAATTGCTGGGCGAAGCTGCTAATTATGCCTTGCAGGACGCCTACCTCGATGGAAGGGTCGTCGGATATGATACTAATCACCGCGCCATCTCCTTCGCCAAGCAGCATCCTGTTCAGTACGTGGAAGGTGAAGCCGTCAGGCAAGGATACGATCGCTTGAATGTCTTTATTATTCAATCTGCGTAACGCTTCATCCTCATCTAGCTCTACCCATTCGACCATACCTGCGACTTTGTCGCTCATAAGCATGTCGTGTAGCAGCTTGGCAGGTTGTGTTTGTGCTGCTAGAGTGGATAGTTTGGCGGTATCTTCTCCTGTTATATCTTTTTTCTCAAGCGAGATATGAAATCGTTCCAGTCCGGTTACCTGATCGTCCTGCATGACATAGGCTGCCTTTAATTGCAGTACGTTAGAAGGGTTCTCGATCCAGCTCGGTAATACAAGACCCAACACGACGATTAGAATGATCGGAACGACTAATGAGATGATATTCCCCTTGAGGTCACGCCAGTTGACGAGCACATCCTTCTTCAGAAAAGCCCACACATTTATCCCACCCCTCTAGTCGCGCAAGGTCCGACCAGTCAGATGAAGAAATACATCTTCTAGGCTCGGAGTTTGCACATGCATATTAATTAATTGCACGTTATGACGTTCTGCGCTTTGGACGATAGAGCTCAGTATTCGGCTTTGCTTGGCTACAATTAGCTTTAGTCCCTGATCCGTTTTTTCGACTTGTCTCACTTGATCCATCGCTCGTATGGTCTCAACGAGTGCTTCATCATAAGTGTCAAGCTGCAGCAGAATCGTATCTTCACTGGACAAGATGCGCCCTAGTTCTTCTTTTGTGCCGGAGGCGATGACCTTTCCGTGGTCCATAATATACATGCGTTTGCACAACTGCTCAACTTCTTCCATGTAATGGCTCGTGTACAAGACCGTCGTGCCTTTCTCTATGTTCAACAGTCTTACCGTATCTAAAATATGATTCCGTGATTGAGGATCTATCCCGACTGTGGGTTCATCCATAATAACGATCTGTGGATTGTGCAGCAGCGCCGCAGCGATATTAATGCGACGTTTCATGCCACCTGAGAACGTTTTGATCAGCTCTTTTTGCCGTTCGCGCAGTCCCACAATCTCCAGCACCTCTTGAATTTTGTTCTCCAGTGCCGATTTTTTAAGTTTATAAATGCGTCCGAAGAATAATAGATTTTCATAAGCACTGAGCTCTTCGTATAAGGCGATTTCCTGCGGCACAACACCAAGCACCTTACGAATCTCCTGTGGATGCTTAATAATGCTTTTTCCGCGTAGCAGAACATCTCCATGTGTTGGGGCTAGCAACGATGATATCATGGAGATCATCGTTGATTTGCCTGCTCCGTTAGGGCCAAGCAAGCCCACTGATTCTCCTTGCTCCAGATACAAGCTTACATCGTCAACCACCATATTACCTTTGAAGCTTTTACTAAGCTCGACCGTTTCCAGCATGCTTCTTGCCTCCTTGACGTTGTCATTCATCCCAGTCCTGAGTGTCTTTCGATGTCTATGTTTATGCTTTAAGTGTACAAACAAAAAGACAGTGTACCCACTGTCTTCCGTCATTACTTTTATGTAATACCATGACTTCGGTCATGGTCGATCAAACGACATTGTGCCTGATGGCGTAGATAGCGAGCTGCGTCCGATCTCTAAGCTCCAACTTGTCCATGATCTGGCTGACGTGATTCTTTACTGTGCCGATGGACAATCCAAGCTGCTCCGAGATCTCCCGGTTGCTTCGTCCTTCTCCGATTAGACGAAGGATCGTAAGCTCGCGCGGAGTAATGGACTTGTCAACCGTGTACTGCTGCTCATCTTTTAGCAGACGCGGAATAACTTTAGCTGCAACGTCGTCCTGCAATGCCATACCGACAGAAAGACAACTATGGATCGCGCGGATTAGCGCGGATGGCTCCGCATCTTTTAGCATGTAGCCGCTCGCACCGCTCTTGAGCGCCTCAAGCGCATAATCGTCATCGTTGAACGTAGTTAGAATCAGTATCTTGCTGCTCGGCCAGCGGGAACGGATAATGCGTGTAGCTTCCAACCCGTTCATCTCCGGCATACGGATATCCATCACAACGACATCGAATGAATGAGATTCGCACAGTGCCACTGCCTCTTTTCCATTTGATGCTTCGCCGGTTATGCGTAGACCTGCATCTGTTTCGATCATCATTTTTAAGCCTTGCCTGACCATGGCTTGGTCTTCAACTAGCAATATTTTGATTATCATGTTTCACCACCATCCTTTAGGATAGGCATCACGCCACGTATGACAAATGAGTCTGGGTACGCGACTGCTTCCAGTGTTCCCCCGACTTCCTCGATTCGCTCTCGCATCGATTGCAGGCCGAATCCTTCGCGCACAACAATTTTGCTCTTCAAGCGATTAACAACCTCGAATCGAAATATGCCTCCGCCGGGCGCTTCGAATGTAATAAAAGCTTCTTTTGCCTCACTATGTTTCATCAGATTGGTAAGTGCTTCTTGCACCGCTCGGTATACGGCGAACGATTGCGATGCGCTTAGTGGCGCGGATAATGCTCCGTGCTGCACGGTAAAATGCACCCGTATGAACTGCTCCGCTTCCAGTTTGCGGATCATATTGAGAATCGCTGTAAGCCCACCTGTTTCCTGCTGCTTTAAGGACTTGACCGCGTTTCTAGTTTCCTCAAGACTTTCCTTAGCCAGCTCCTTTAGTTCCGCGACTCGGGGGGCAAGCTGCCCGTCCGCTTGCATACGAAGCACCTCAAGCTGCATTAACAGTGCCGTTAGTTTATGCCCAACCGAATCGTGAATATCTCTAGCTATCTGTGTTCGTTCTTCCTGCCGCGCGGCTCTTTCATCGGTAAAGATGCGTCGCTTCATGGCGCGGTATTCACTGAGCAACGCATCATTGCGTATAGCAGTCTCTTCCAGATTGGTTCTCACAAAGCTATATGCGGCCATCCCGGCGGCATGCATGGCCACGAACAGGATAGCAAACATAGGGGGGAAGGAAGGATAACCTAACCAGCTAGGTACAATAAGATTACCTAGCAGTACAATCCCAACGATTCCCGCCAGAACGTGAGGGAGTCGATAAATTGCTTTACCCGCAAGTAAGGAGTAAATGAGTAATAAATAAAGAGAATGTTCACCTTTATATTCCAACTGTAATGCGGTCGTGGCCAGGATAGATGAGATGCTTAACGCGGTCGTTAGCCATATTGGACGTTGGCGCAGCAGCGGTGCGATGAAATATAACGCAAAGAATAGCGCGATCATGCTAATCCGCCAAGGTTGTGTCATTTCTTCTGTAGGCATGTTTAACCATGCACACAGCCAGGCCGTCATTAGAAACAGGAGCCAAATCCAGTATGAGCGCACTAGCCATCGCCTCTTTCATTGCCGTACTTGCTTCAACTAGGTAAATTATAGAGCAGTTACTATATTTTATGCAACGGGCGTTCCGTCTTTTGTTGTAGACTGTTTACATAATGTTAAAAGTTGTCTAATATAGTTAATGCAGTAAAATAATAGTTTAATATTGCTATGAGTGAGTTGTATATTAATATATTGAGATGTCTTTTATTGGATGGGGATTATTTTCGATTATAACGTTAAGGTGGTTTAGCATGAGAAAAGTAGTTGTATTTTTATTTATTACAATGTTACTTTCTGGATGCGCAGCTCAATCAAAAAAAGAGAAAGTTACGCTGAAAGTGTTATACGATTCATCTGATGAGTTTATGAATAAATATGGGTTAGTATATCTTGCAAGTAATGTAAACATTGATTTTGAGGTTATACCTTTAGAGTCTTATCTTAAGGATGGGTTGACTGAAGAACAGTATTTAAAAATAGTTGAAGCTGAAAAACCTGATATATTATATGGGTTTAATTATAATGAAGCGTTTATAGATACTGGTAAATTGTTGAATCTTGATACTTATATCGAGAAATCGAAGGATTTCCAAGTGGATCAAATTAACTCTAATGTTCTAGATTACTTAAGGCAAGTCGGTAACGGTAGTATTTATGCGTTGTCTCCAACTTTTACAGGCAAGGCAACCTTTTACAATAAAACCCTCCTGGATGAACTTGGCGTTGAGTATCCTACGGATGGGATGAATTGGGGTGAAATTCTAGTTTTATCTAGTAGAATATCTCAAGCCCGCGATATTGTAGATAAGGAAATGAGCAGTTTTTATTATAACGGTGACTTATTTGGATTAGTTATGAATATAGCAGATACCATGAAAGTACAATATGCCAATGAGTCTGGTGAGGTTACGTTCAACACAGAATCGTGGGAGTATATTGTGAATTTAGTAATGGAAAGTGCAAGAGTTGGGGGAGTGTCAACAAACGATTATGACTCACAATCCAATTCATCAGCTCTCTCTGAATTTTCACAAGGTAAAGTAGCTATAACAGTAGAATACTCATATTTACTTGATCGTTTACACGATGTTGATTTTGAATGGGGAGTTGTTACTGTACCAACCGAGACTTCATCAGAAAGTTTTGATGCTATGCAACCCGATGTTCTTTTTGGTGTTAGTCGGGATTCCAATCATATCGAAGAGAGTGTTAATTTTATTAAATATATCAATGGAGAAAAATTTGCAAAGTTGAATCATAAGAGCAGTGTATTATCTGTATTACCTGCAAGAGAAGAGTTTTCTAAAGGGATTGTAGATGTCGATTTACATGCATTCTATAGTATTGCACCGCTTAATTTTACTAGAATAGACCCAATCAGTAGCATGGAACAGAGTACTCGATTATATGTTGAAGCAAATGAGATATTGAAGAATGCTGTAGCTAATGAAACTAGTACAACAGATGTATTAGATTTATTCCAAGATACGTTAGAGAGCATTATTCTTATGGAAAATTGAATGACATCATTTATTAATTGTTTCCATAGAATAGCTCAGCTTTTCTTTATTCACGGAGCTAACAATTCTACTGGCAGTTGATTTTAGCAGTTGCGATAATTCAACTATTGCTTGATAGAATGGTACTTACAGAAATGCTATACTACGTTCGACGGTGCGCACTGTACATTTTGTATTATCGGAGGTCGTATGATGCTCGATTTACGTAAAATTGGAGCTTATATTTCTAAGCTTCGCAAAGACGATGATTTGACCCAATTGGAACTCTCTGATCAACTGAATGTTAGTCATCAAGCGGTTTCGAAATGGGAACGGGGCGATTCATTCCCGGATATCGGTACACTTTTACGCGTTGCGAAGATATTCGGCATAACGGTAGATGATATTTTAAGTGCAGGAGAGGCCTTGGAAAATCGAGAGCACCAGCATATCGGTAAGATTGTTGAGGAATTTGTAGAGAACAGACTGGAGCAAGTTGCGGAGATGGTCAATAACGGAGTAGCTGAGGTGGAAGAACTTATAGAGGTAGCTCCGTTAGTAAAGGCAAGTGCGTTGCATAAGGTTACTGAACGATTAGACAACAGCGTCCTTAAGTTAGATGCAATTGTGAGGCTAGCCCCTTTTCTAGCTACAAATACATTGAATGAGCTAGTTCGTCAAGCAGGAGAGGACGAACTAGAATGGAATGCTGTTCAAGGGCTAGCGCCTTTTATTAGCAGTGAGACATTAAGTCATCTGGTAGACCGAGTTGTAGGAGGTACCATCGATGTGAATCAGATTGTGAGGCTGGCCCCTTTCTTGGGTAAGGAGCAGTTAGATCGATTAGTACAGAATGCCGAAGAAGAAAGCCTGAGTTGGTGTGCTGTTCAAGGGCTAGCACCCTTTATTAGCAATGAAACTTTAAGTCGTTTGGTAGTTATAGACGGGACGATTGATGCGAATCGGGTTGTTAGCCTTGCACCTTTTCTAGGAAAAGATAGCATTGAGAAGTTGATTGGTGAAGTCGAAGTGGAACATTTTAGCCCTGATCTGCTCGTAAGTCTTGCTCCTTTTATCGATCAAGTGACATTGAGTCGAATGGCAGCAAACTATTTAAGTAATAAAAGGTAGACACTTACCTTGCACAAAGCTTATAAAGTTTAACGATAAGCTGAGTTAATATTAGGCATTGCTCCTGATATTAGCTCGGCTTTTTCTTTTCTTCAATCTCCTTTACCTGACTTACTGTAAAGCACAAACAACGCAATCAATATCAAAAATGACACCGTTATATTTGATATTGTAATCGTAAGAGGTTTAGCAGTTCATTCATATCACTATAATGAGGAGAGTATATATGTCAAAATCAAAGAAAGAAACAATTGGAATAATTATAGGATTAATCATTGTAGTATCTATAATGGGACTGAAGTTTTTCGCAGGTAACGCGACTATTAATTTTATAAAGAGTATTTTTAACTTTGGTTGATGTCCATAGAAATGTCTTGCTAATGAATGAATCGTAGATGGTTCCTTGTTAAGCAGCAATAGGAAGTTCTAACAGCTGTACTTCTAAAGTAGTTTTCGTTCTACAAGTTGCATAAAAGTTTTTGAGTAAAAGATCCCGACTGGATTTACATTGTAATAATTACATTCCCTTTTTTACGTTCAGTCTCTACGTATCTTAGGGCTTCTGGCAATTGTTCAAGAAGATATCGGCGATCAATCACAGCGTTCAGCGTTCCATTTCTTGCGAGTTCCATAAGAAATGCCAAATTCGCTTTGTTTTGCATAAGACCAGCTGTTGCAAAAATAGCCCGTTTACCTTTAAATATTGAAGTCCACATCATCTGAAAAGCGATAGACAGCTTGGGTGCGGTAGTCAGATAAACTCCCTTGTTCGTAAGTACTCGCTTGCATGTCGAGAAGGAGCGTTTGCCAATCGCATCAAAAGCAATATCATAGGCTTTGTTCGCCTTCGTGAAATCCTCCCGTGTATAATCAATAACATGATCAGCCCCTGCTTTTTTTACCAGACTTTCGTTGCTGGTAGAGCAAACACCAGTTACTTCTGCACCATAGTATTTTGCTAATTGCACTGCGTAAATACCGACTGCCCCTGAAGCACCATTAATCAGAACTTTCTGTCCCCTGCGCAACTTTGCTTTATCTCTTAGAAATGTCAACGCGGTGGCACCCCCGTCACAGATGGCAACGGCATCTTCAAAGGAGAGGCTGTCTGGTATGATCACAAGGGGACTTTCCTCGGGAAGGCACTTATATTCGGCATATGCCCCGAAGTTTTTAACGCTCATTCCTAGAACACGGTCTCCTGGTTTAAACTGCGTTACTTCTTTACCGACCGCTTCGACTTCTCCAGCTAATTCCGATCCTCCAATTTCAATTTTAGGTTTGGACAGCCCGTAGATCAATTTAATCATAAACGGATCGCCCTTACGAAAAGCACAGTCTGATGGCCCTACTTTGGCGGCATGGATACGTATGAGAACTTCCTTGTTTCCAGGCGACGGTTTTGCGATTTCTTGCGGAACTATCACTTCAGGTGAACCATACGAAATTTGAATCATTGCTCTCATGTGTTTCCCTCTATTCTTCAAGTTTTAGTAATTATATTGTAGCTAGAGGGAGGTTTATGTGCATTGATTTAAGTCAAGAGACAGTTAAGTAGTAACAGGAAATTCTATCTTCTGTTGTTTATGAATTTCTTCCGTTCCTGCTTTCAGTGCTGTCTTGTAATAGTCGCATTTATGATCAATAAGCTCCATAGTTTTTCTTAATTCCTCTATCTGTGCTTCGACAGTAGCCTTTCGTTCCATAAACATGTCATATCTTTGCTGCAGCGTAGAATCCCCTTCTGAGCACCAATCGATAAAATCCTTTATTCCCTTGATAGGCATTCCAGTCGATTTTAAGCATTCAATTATTTTCAAAGCTTCTATATCAGATTCTTTAAATAATCGTGTACCGTTAGATGTTCGTTCGATAAAAGGCATTAGGCCCTCTTTATCGTAGTAGCGCAACGTATATACGGTAAGATTCAATTCCTTTGCAACTTCACTAATGGAATAGGTTTTCATCATCTATCTCCCTTACTTATACCTCGAGTTAACTCTATCGGATATCAGGAATTTTAGCATATATAAACTAAAAGCAAAAGTGAAGTGATTAAGTGCTTGACCTCGAGTTAACTCTAACAGTTAACATAGATTTGTAAGTTCATAAAGAAAAGAAGGCATTGCCTTAATAATATGATTATCGGAGGTTTTATTTATGATTACAGCTAAAGCGCGTGCGGTAGATGGCCCAGATAAACCATTCCGAGCAACGGAAATTAAACGACGCAGTCTAGATTCTAATGATGTTCTAATTGAAATTAAATTTGCAGGAATCTGCCATTCTGACATTCATACTGCACATGGTGAGTGGGGTCCAGTGCATTATCCGCTCGTACCTGGGCACGAAATCGCAGGAATTGTTACTGCTGTAGGGCCTAATGTTACACGATACAACGTAGGTGATCGCGTTGGTGTAGGTTGTATGGTGGGCTCCTGCGGCGAATGTGAGAACTGCCGTAATGGAGAAGAAAATTACTGTCTAAAAGGAAATATTCCAACCTACGCTGGTGTTGATAAATACGGTGAGCCAACTCAAGGTGGTTACTCCACTCACATTGTCGTAGAGGAAGACTTTGTATTGAGAATTCCGGATCATATTGAGCTTGATGTTGCTGCACCGCTGCTATGTGCAGGTATTACAACCTTCTCTCCACTAAAGCATTGGAAAGCCGGACCTGGTAAGAAAGTGGCTGTTGTTGGGATGGGCGGTCTCGGACATATGGCGGTAAAAATCGCACATGCGATGGGTGCAGAAGTTACTGTCCTTTCGCAAACATTGAGTAAAAAGGAAGATGGCTTGCAATTCGGTGCAGACCGTTACTACGCGACGAGTGATCCAGAAACCTTTAGCCAACTTGCCAATTCCTTTGACTTAATTATTAATACAGTAAGTGCGAATATTGACATCAACGCTTATTTCTCTTTGCTAACGCTAGATGGCGCGCTTGTAAATGTTGGTGCACCCGCAGAGCCGTTATCGGTAAAAGTATTCGCTCTTAGCGGCCAACGACGTTCGTTCGCTGCTTCAATGATTGGCGGCATACGTGAAACGCAGGAGATGTTGGATTTCTGTGCAGAGCATAACATTGTTCCCGAAATTGAAGTAATTTTGGCAGATCAAATTGATGAGGCTTATAAACGAGTATTGGCTTCAGATGTGAAGTATAGATTCGTAATTGATATTAGTACGATGTAAGTTACGTAAGTTAACATCTTAATACCAACAAAAAAAAGATAGGTGATTGTAAGGATGGACATGAAAGAGTTTATAGATTTTTGCAAAGAAGGTAATCCAATTTCAGGTGAGGATAAAGCATTACATGGGCTATTAATTAAGTGCAGCTATGAAGCTCAAAGAATAACAATGAAGTTGAATACGTCATATCACTCCAAAGAAGAAATCGTAGAGATTTTTAGTGAATTAACAGGTACAGAGGTTGATTCAACTTTTATGTGTTTCCCACCATTTTATACGGACTTCGGTAAAAATATCGAGATTGGAAAAAACGTGTTTTTTAATACGGGCTGTTCCTTCCAAGATCGAGGTGGAATTACGATAGGAGATGGTTCCTTAATCGGTATGAATGTCACCATTGCTACACTTAATCATGGATTACCTTTAGAAACAAGAAGCACAACATATCCTTCTCCAGTCGTAATCGGAAAAAATGTGTGGATTGGGTCGAATGCAACCATACTACCTGGAGTGACAATTGGTGACAACTCTGTTGTGGCTGCAGGGGCAGTTGTCACTAAGGATGTTCTTGAAAATACGGTCGTTGCTGGAGTACCAGCAAAAGTTATTAAACATATATAATTTGATGGGACGCTGACCCTTACATCACTTTTTAAAGCTATGGAAACGGCATGCTTGTTAACTTTGACTTTATGGATGCCAATAAGTACAATGACTATTAGAAAAGTGAATGAAAACTTTACGCTATCTTGGCGTAAAGTTTTTTCTTTTGAAAGGGATGTTGTGCTTGAGAAGCTTATTGAAATTATTGATTGTATCGGTGATGTTAACTACGTTATTGCTAGCTTGTAGTAGTGAGTCAGCTACGAACAAGCCAAGTGAACCTTCTGAGCCAACGATCGCATCGAGCGGGGAAATAGAAGGAAACGAGAAGAGCGAGGAAAAAGAGGTAACTGAACAAACTGATCTGACTGAGCAAACAACTGAATCAGTTGATAGTTCATTGCAAAGTCCAAAAAGTGACTTTGATTCGGTTATTCCAACCGGATGGACATTATTGAATCCTTCAGGGGAATCGTCGTCCTTAGCGGAAGGCGACTTAAATGATGATGGTTTACAGGATGTAGCTATGGTCATAGAGGTACAATCGACACAAGTAGAGTTTCCTAAACGTGCACTACTCATTGCTTTTGGCAATGAAGATAAAACGTATACTTTATCAACAATGGCGGAATCAGCAGTATTACGGAAAGACCAAGGTGGGGCTTGGGGAGATCCGTTCAAGAGCATGGTCATTGACAGAGGCTCTGTTGTATTGAAGCATTACGGGGGCAGTAATTGGAGATGGTATCACTCCTATAGATTTCGGTATCAAGATAATGACTGGTATTTGATTGGAGCAACGGAGGGATCTTATTTTACTGGGACACAAACTCCTGAAAATGCTGACGAAGAGGACTATAATTTGCTGACAGGTGATTACGTCATTCGAAAAACCGATGAAGAAGGAAACATGACAACGTCACACGGAAACAGGGGAAGAAAAGAACTAATCCGTCTTGAGAATTTTGATATAAGCTTGGATGAGAAGCAATATTAATCGAAGAGCCGAGATGATGAGAAAGGAGGTTACTCCTAACCATCTCTCGGCTCTGTTTTACTCTTTCTTGTTAAACGATAGAACTACTTCATTCTAAAGATACTTACAAGTCTACCTCTTTAATAAACTCTAATGTTTTAGTATTGATTAACACGTCAATTTCATCTAGTGTAGCTGGGTCTGTAACGCTTGCTTGAACGATTTGGTTACCTAATCCTGATACAGAGCTAACTTTACGGTCTTCACCAATTAATTCTTCTCCTGTTGGAGAAATCAGCTTGTAATATTCAGTGCCTTCTACCCAATGCGGTTCGTTGTAGTACAATGCTTCTTCTAATTGGATTCCCACTACATTCTCATCATTAATCGGGTTTCCTTTTAGATCATAGAAGCTCCACACACCTTCATCATCGTTAAAATGTATTGAAACGATAATGTCATCTTGAATAAGGAAATATCCCTCTTCAAAAATAACTTCTCCATCTACATTCATAATTTTACAGAGAATTGCTTTACGGAGCGATATTGCGGCTTAATCACCCATTCACCTTTTGTATTCATATATCCCCAAAGTAAACCATCGTCTTCTCGAGGTCGGTCATCCTGAACGGCTAATGCAATTAAACCATCCTGAATGAGCGAAGCAGATACTCCTTCGTATATGACAAGATTATACTCTGTTTGTGAAAACGAACGATCCGATTCAATGTCTTTGATTTCATTCGTTGGTTGCAGCACCCATTCATAACTGCCGTTCATCATAGCGTAATAAACATCGCCATCACGATTCAATTCCAATAAGATAACATCTTCATTGTTAAGTGTATGTAGATATTCGATCTCGAAGCCTTGTTCAACAAGCCTCATTTCGGCTATTTCTACTTCTGTTGGATCAACAGTTTCTACGTTGCTTACATTATTTGCTGGGGATTGTGTAGTTTCTACCTTCGCTTGACACCCTGCTATTAATAATAGTGCTACTGATAATGCGGCTAAAACTTTTCTTTTCATATGCTGTTCCTCTCTTGGTGTAATTGATATGCATAAAAAATATATAACAAATCAGTATTTTGTAAATTATAATTTACAGGACTTTCGATTCTTTTGTTGAATTACGATAGAAAAGTAAAAATTCAGGGGGAGAAAGCATGCAGGATCAATTGATGCAAATGGAAAAAGAGGAGCAGGAGCTTAGATTCAAAGCGTTTACCAATGAAACAGCGCTGCAAGTAGGGCTTACAATTATTGAAGAAGCTAATAGACTAGGAAAAAACATTACCGTAGAAATCTATCGTCACGGTCAAAGACTGTTCGCTCATGCTATGGAAGGGACCTCTGTGGAAAATGAGGACTGGATTCGCCGTAAAAACAATGTCGTACGGCATTTCGGTCAAAGCTCGTGGCATGTCGCTTTACTTGCTCGTCAGGAAGGAACAACAATTGAGGAGCGGGATGGATTGCCTCTTTCCGACTATGTCGGAGCGGGTGGAGGATTTCCACTATACGTAGAAGGTGAAGGGCTAGTAGGTACGATTACGGTATCCGGTCTGCCGGATCAGGAAGACCATGATTTAATGATTGCCTCCTTGAGACGATACTTGCAGAAGTAGTGTAGGGTAACAACTAACAACCTCTCGTGATTTCGCATCAATTAGCGGGTCTAATTGTAGCATGCGAGCATGCACAAAATATTTTGTATCATCAATAGCACCCTTAACCTTTCTGATAGGAAAGATTAAGGGTGCTATTGTGACTTTTGATATAGATAGAAGACATGCAACTAAGGACTCATTTATGTTATTTATTGTTATTTTTGTTATAAAGTTATTACAGACCATTGACAACATTAATAACAAAACGTAACATCTAAATTGTTCTATATCTTGAAAACGCTTTATTTATAGATTTGTTTGTATTACATCAACTACCCTTCTTGTCCTCAGCTTATCGTTTTACATCCTTCATCGATTAACGCTCATAGGTATCTACATTTCTTTCTAACGCTTACTATCAGCTCGATGCAAATGTCATAATAAGTCGTTATATTTGCTTTGCAAATACCAATAAATCAGACTGCAAAGCATTTATATATTTGATTTATCTTACATGGGTTTTCTGAAACTGCATCAATGTATTTCATGGAGTATCAATTAGGAGGTGGTTTTACTTTTTCAATTGATTTTAGAGATTGTAAGATGTATCAGAGCTCAATATTAAATTTTGGAGGTGGAATATGAAAAAGGGTTTAGCCTGTATCATCATGCTTGCCATGTTAGTTAGTATGGCGCCACTCACGAGTGCTGAGTCAGAACGAAATATCGCCTTAAACAAACCAGTTATAGCGAGTACTGTAGAAGATTCAAGCAAAGTTGCTTCTTATGCGGTTGATGGAAACACATCAACAAGATGGTCATCTCAATACGAGGATCATCAATGGATCAATGTAGATCTTGGCAGCATTAATACTATTAATAGTGTCATGTTACATTGGGAAGTAGCTTTTGGCGAATCATATGAAATTCAAACTTCTATGGATAATATCCAATGGACAACGGTATATACCACTGAATATGGCGATGGTGGAGTGGATCATATTTCCTTTAATGAGGTAGATGCAAGATATGTAAGAATGTATGGTATAGAAAGAGGAACGCAATACGGTTTTTCACTTTGGAATTTTGAGGTTTATTCAGCTAATGAAGATCAGCCAAGCAATCCAAGTATTATATCAGGTGCAGTGTATAAGGTTACGGCCCAACATAGTGGTAGAAACTTGGATGTAGCAGGAGATGCTACCACTAATGGTGCAAATGTACAGCAGTGGTCAGATACTAACAATGCTCAGCAAAAATGGAAAGTTATTGATGTAGGGGATGGTTACTATAAGCTAGTTTCACAAGTAAGCGGAAAAGCGTTGGAAGTTGCTGATGGCGCATCTAATGACGGAGCCAACGTACAGCTGTGGAGTGATAATGGCTCAGCGCATCAACAGTGGAGAATTGTTGATGTTGGGGATGGATACTACAAGCTGATTTCTCAAGCTAGTGGCAAGGCATTAGATGTAGTGGGTGGCTACATGCACGATGGAGCCAATGTACAGCAGTGGAGTGATAATGGAAATCCGCAGCAAAAGTGGAGATTCACTGAAGTAGAGGGAGAAGCAGCTGATACGGTATCGCCTACTGCACCGAGTAATGTACAAAGCACGTCAAAAACTAGTACAACGATAAGTCTATCCTGGACAGCATCAACAGATAATGTAGGGGTGACGGGCTATGAGATTTACAACGGATTAGTTGTAGTAGGAACTAGTACATCGACGAATTATACCGTGACAGGATTAGCAGCCAATACAACGTACAACTTTACGGTAAAAGCTAAAGACGCGGCGGGTAATATATCTGCAGCAAACCAAGCGTTAAGCGTGCAGACGGATGGTGATACTTTGGAACGCGAAGGGTTCTATATTGAGGGCTCCACTCTTTATGATGCTAATGGTGTACCATTTGTAATGAGAGGTATTAACCATGCCCACACTTGGTACAAAGGACAAGAGAGTATTGCAATTCCAGCAATTGCAAGAACAGGAGCTAATACGATTCGGATTGTATTGTCCGATGGTCAGCAGTGGACGAAGGACAGCTTGTCTGACATTCTAAATCTGATTACATTGTCCGAACAAAATAAACTAGTGGTTGTTCTTGAAGTGCATGACGGAACAGGCTCTGATGATGCTGCAGTATTAGAAAATATTGCGAATTATTGGATCGAAATGAAAAGCGCACTCATCGGAAAAGAAAAAACGGTCATCCTGAATATCGCCAATGAGTGGTACGGCTCTTGGAATGGAGCTGACTGGGCAAACGGTTATAAGTCAGTTATTCCAAAGTTGAGAGATGCCGGGATTGAAAATACGATCATGGTCGATGGAGCGGGGTGGGGACAGTATCCGCAATCGATTGTTGATTATGGCACAGAAGTTTTTAATGCTGATCCATTGAAGAATACGATGTTTTCGATTCATATGTATGAGTACGCTGGCGGAGATGCCGTCACAGTTAAAAGCAATATTGACAATGTGCTAAATAAAAACTTAGCTCTTGTCATTGGTGAGTTTGGAATTAGACATACCAACGGTGATGTTGATGAGCAAACGATAATGAGCTATTCAGAGCAAAGAGGAGTTGGATATCTCGGATGGTCATGGAAGGGCAATGGCTCTGGTCTAGAGTATTTGGACATGTCCCATGACTGGGAAGGAACAAATCTAACTGAGCAAGGAATAGCAATCATCGAAGGCGTAAATGGGATTAGAGCGACCTCGCAGCTGAACACTATATACAGTGGAATTGTAACGGATACTGAGTAGCCGTAATTGCAATTAGTCAATCCAATAACTATACAGTAACTGGATTGAAGGGTAGTACAGCTGCGTCCAAAGGCAGCCAGCTATTATTCTTGGGATTTTTCAGAGTCTTCGTTTACGGCACAAACATCAGCAGGCTTACTTGAAGAAACGATATTCGTGAATTACAATTCCTCATTAATGGGCACTGAAGCGGCTGGTGTGGCAACAGAAACAAAGCCGGGGCTTGGCATCGGTGAAGATTGGACTCCATATTCCAGCGTATCTTGTACAATTACGAACACAGGTACTTCAGCTGTACATGTAGCTATGGTGTTAAAAGCAGGTGGGGGCTGGGTTTGGCAGGAAACAGGTGGGCAAACAGCAACTGATCCTAACACAGAGCGCATTATACAGCCTGGAGAATCAGTTGAAGTAATGTATGAACTTAATGCTCCGATATGGAAATCAGCAACTACTGAGTGGGTGAATGATGCTCCGATAATAAATCTAGGAGATATTCGCGGGATTCTATTTAAGGTATATATGGGAGCAGGAGAAACAACAAACGATGGGACAGTAAGTATTACAGATTTTAAACTTAATTTTTAGAATGAATCTCGGATAAATGCTGAGAAGGATACTGCTGTTGTCTTATCTACCTAAACTTAAATATTAGTCTACCAGTCCCTATCATGTGGTCATGATAGGGGCTTTTGTCTGATCATTAAAGAGAGAATGCTCACTCCGTCCTAACCTGGATTTTTTACAAAAAAATAATATAGAAAAAAATGTTTGTTTTATTATTGACACTCCAATATTTCCGTTTTATAGTAATAACAAACGTTACCGCAAACGTTTGCGATAATGTTTTACTCGATTTAATTGATCTATCTGATTTACAAGTGATTAAGATTAGGAAAGGGAGTGTTAGTGATAGCAAGCATTAAAGACATAGCTAAGCAATTAGGAATTGCAGCCTCAACGGTATCCCGCGCGATGAATAATCATCCAGATGTTAGTGCAGCTACGAAGAAGCTTGTGATGGAAACAGCGCGTGAACTAAATTATCGACCGAATGCGATTGCTAAAGGATTAATTTCGAAAAAAACGTATACGATCGGACTAATGATACCGGAGATTGCTGATCCGTTCTTCTCTTCCTTAGCTAATGCGATTGAAGACATGCTATCTGAATACGGTTATCAGGTCGTGTACGGGAATACGAATCGCAAGCCAAGTAAAGAAAAGCTGTTTATCACTAATGCGATTTCAAGACAGTTTGATGGTTTGATTTTAACTCCAGATCATTTGGATGAGGAACTTATCGACATTCTTAACAGTGTCGAGATGCCTGTTGTGTTTTTAAGAAGACGGACACCAGCACAATTGAATATTCCATTCGTAGATGTTGATCACTATGAAGCAGCATGTAATGCGATCAATTATTTGTTGGAGCTCGGACATAGCAAGATCGGCATGATTACGATGCCGAAAAGTTCATTTTCCGGATCGGAACGACTGCGCGGATATGAAGATACGATGAAGCAGCATGGCCTCTCTTTTGAGCGATACATTGTACAAGGCGGACGTTCGATCGAGCATGGTCGCAAAGCTATGGAGGGATTGTATGCTAACAATCCTGAACTAACCGCAATTTTTGCGGCGAACGACTTACTAGGAATTGGAGCATTAGAATGGATTGCGCGCCGAGAAGAGGGACTGCTAAGTCACTTGTCTGTTATCGGCTTTGACAACTTAGAATATACCGATCTCCACTGGATTCAGTTAACAACGATGGAACAACCGAGAGAAGAGATGGGAAGAAAGGCAGCAAGTCTTTTGCTGGAAATGATCAATAATAAGCAAAATGATCATGCTGTTAATCCATCGTCACTGCTTATTGAAGCAAGACTCATTGTTCGAAAATCATGTAAACGATGGCATGAACCGAAATTAACTTAATCTGTTTAGGAGGCTATTCTAATGTTGAAAAAAGGAAGGCTTATTCTGTTAGTGTTACTGTCGATGATGCTGATAGCAACAGCTTGTAGTGATCAGGAAAGCAACGGCAAAAAGGGCTCAGGTAAAGTCGTGCTGTACTCTGCGTTGAATGAAGACGATACGGTAAAAATTCAACAGCAATTTAAGGCTGACACTGGAATTGAAATTGAATTTTTACGATTGAATAGTGCGGGTGAGGCAAGTACTCGTGTGCAAGCAGAGAAAGATGCACCACAGGCTGATGTGCTAATAGGCGGTTCGCTGGAGTTCTATACACCTCTTGCTGACCAAGGACTGCTAGAGTCGTATCATTCTCCCAATGCAAAGGATTTAGATCCTATGTTCAATGATGAACAAGGCTATTTTCAGGGCTGGTATATGGGAGTGCTTGCACTAGCCGTTAATGAAGAACGCTTTGCTGAGGATCTTGCGCCTAAAGGTGTAAGTGAACCGAAGACGTGGGATGATCTATTAGATCCTGGCTATAAAGATATTTTAGTATTGCCTAACCCGGCAACAGCAGGCAGTGGATATATTTTTGCAGCTACTCAAATTTTCCGTCTAGGTGAAGATAAAGCTTGGGAGTATATTAAAAATGTTTCGGAAAATGTGCATCACTACGTAGCATCTGGTGGTGACGTCGTTAACTTGGCTGCTACAGGCGAATTTGCTGTAGGTATGCACTGGGCCCATGATATTGTGAAATCTGCAGGTAAAGGTTATCCGGTTAAGCCTGTTATTCCAGAGTATACAGCGTTCGAAGTTGGTGGCGCCGCCATTGTTAAGGGGGGTAAAAACCAAGACAACGCAAAAGCATTTATCGATTGGCTGCTAACGAAAGAGTTCCAAGAAATGCATACAGAAATGTCTAGCCGTTACTCTGTGCGAAATGATGTAAACCCACCTGCGGGCATGGTTGAATTGGATGCGCTTACATTAATAGAGTACGATCGTGATAAAGCGAGTGAGATGAAGGAAGCAGCACTTGCCAAGTTCATAGAAGTAAGCGGCGGAAAATAATGCAAAACAAAGGCATATGAAGAGAATGGAGCTGAGAAAATTTGTTGCAAGCAGCGATAAAGGAAGTACGATTGAATGTAAGAAAGCTAAAGCATGAACCGATCGTTGCAGTCTTCATTGGATTAGTAACGATTCTAACGGGTTATTTTGTGCTATGGCCAGTTATTAAAGTCATTAGTGAACCGTCTTTATCTCAATATAGTGAGTTGTTTCTGAATGCACGCTGGAGTCGTGCAGCATTAAACAGCTTGATGATGATGCTTTTATCCACGATCTCATGCACATTAGTTGCCTTTGTGTTTGCGTATGCTTTAGCTCGCTTAGATATACCCTTCAAAGGACTGTTCCGCTTTATAACCTTATTGCCGATTGTTTCTCCTCCATTCATTGTCGCATTATCTTATATTCTATTGTTCGGCAGACAAGGTATTATTTCTAAGCATGTATTAGGAATTACGATTGATGTGTATGGCTGGCATGGCTTATGGCTCGTGCAGACGATTAACTTTTTTCCATTTGCCTTTGTAGTTATTTACGGTGTACTGTGCTCCAATTCTACGAATTTGGAATATGCTGCGTATAATTTGGGTGCAACGCGCTGGCAAGTATTTAAGGATGTGTTTCTTCCATTATGTCGTCCAGGAATAGCCGGTGGCGCCCTAATTGCCGCCATGAATATATTGGCTGACTTTGGAAACCCAATGATTATTGGTGGTAGCTTTTCATTATTGCCGACAGAAGCGTACTTGCAAATGTCAGGTTGGTTTAATTTACCGGCAGCGGCAATGCTAGCAACTACCTTATTAGTGCCCGCATTTACTCTGTTCTGGCTTAATAAAAAATGGGTCGGCAAACGCTCCTATGTTGTCGTAACAGGAAAAGAAAGCTCGCTTGCACCTTATCCTTTACCTAAATGGGTAAAATGGGGAATTTTTAGCTTCTGTATGCTCGTTACCATTACCGTTTTAGCAGTATATGGCGTGCTGTTCTATGGGGCCTTCGCTAAAACATGGGGATACGACTGGTCATTGACGCTTGATAATTTGAAGTATGTATTCAATAAGAAGCAAGAAGTGATCAATAGCTTGAAGTTTTCGTTGCTAGCAGCTGTCGGAGCTTCGACGCTTGCTGTATTGCTTGCATATATTGTGCAGCGGAAACCGATGGGCTTCAATAAAGTCATTGATTTTCTAGCTATATTGCCAGGAGCAGTACCAGGAATCTTTTTAAGCCTAGGGTTTGCGATGAGCTTTAACAGTGGACCGCTAACGTTGACAGGTACTTCTGCGATTATCGTGCTTGCACTATTGTTTTGGAATTTGCCGACCTGCTATAGTGCCAATTCTGCAGCACTTCAGCAAATCGGGCATTCACTGGAGGAAGCTGCGACCAATTTAGGCTCCAATAGCTTTACGACGTTCCGTAAAATATTACTTCCGTTGTTAAAAGGACCGTTTTTATCGAGTATGGCGCTTGCATTTTTACGTTCGATGACATGCTTGAGTGTTGTAATTTTTATTTATGCTGCAAGTACGTCTGTAGGTACAATCTCGATTCTAGGGTTAGTAAGTAATGGAGAATGGGGAAGTGCATCAGCATTTACGATTGTACTTATTACGATTGCATTTAGTGTGCTTGGGATAGCGAATCTGATACTAAGACGTCAAGGCAAATCTTTAGAGCTATAGTGGGGGGAACTTATGCATACGGAATCTATTATTCAAATTCAGAATGTTACGAAAACTTTTGGATCATTCACGGCGATTAACGATATTTGCTTAGATATCCCGAAAGGCAGCTTTATGACCCTGCTTGGACCTAGTGGCTGCGGAAAAACGACATTGATGCGTATGATTGCTGGCTTTCATGATCCTGATCGAGGGCATATTTTTATTGAAGGTGTGCGTGTTAATGAGTTTGCTGCATATAAACGAAAAACACCACTTGTTTTTCAAGAGTATGCACTGTTTCCACACATGACCGTTTACGAGAATATCTCCTATGGCTTAAAAATTAAAAAGGTGCCAAAGGCAGATATTAAGCGAAAGGTTGAAGAAATGCTCGACATGTTTGGATTAAAAGGGATGGAGCATCGCTTCCCGAAAGAAATGAGCGGTGGCCAGCAGCAGCGCGTAGCGTTCGCCAGAGCGTTAATTATGGGGCAGAACATTATTCTAATGGATGAGCCGTTAAGTAATCTGGATGCGAAGATGCGTGTCGAAGTTAGAAACGAGCTAAGAGATTTGCAGCAACGTACGGGTGTTACTGCCATTTTCGTTACGCATGATCAAGATGAAGCGTTATCGATGTCCGATTACATTGCTGTTTTTCATAAAGGAACGATTAGTCAGGTCGGAACACCGTGGGATATATATCATCATCCGAAAACACGCTTTGTCGCAGAGTTTGTAGGCGTGGCTAATCTAATAAAAACAAAGGTTGTATCGGCAGACGTTGATTCAGTGACAGTAAGCTACAATCATCATCAATTCAATGTCACATCATTTCATCAAACATTTTCAGTAGGGGAAATGGTTCATATGATGATACGACCAGAAAGCATTACAATGTCTGCAGCGAATACGATGGATGCTTCGACACCGTATATGATTCGTGGTCATATTGTTAAAAGCAGCTTCCTAGGGCGGATGATTCGATATTGGGTAGAAGGTGAAGGACAGGAATGGATAGTTGACGTTGCGAATCCGAAGGAGCAGTTATCAGGAATTGTAACGCTGCAATTAGATCCTGGGAAGCTACATTTGTTAACGTTAGAACAATGAAAAGGATGGGATTTCGTGACGGCGAAACTACACGTCTTACCCGTTGGTAGAGGAGATAGTTTTGTAATAGAGATTCCTCGCCAAGGCGAGAAGCCATGGATCATACTTATTGATGGTGGAGATACTCATATTCCTGAATCCCGTACACCACGATATTATTTTGAGAGTAAAGGATGGACGCAGATTGATCTGCTTGTGTTAACACATATTCATCCCGATCATCTTAATGGCTTATTGCCGGTTGTAGAACAGGTGCAGGTGAAGCAGGCAATGCTTCCTTATCCGAGCATGCAAATTGAGCTTGATCAATATAGTCAGCCTCAAGCGATACAAACACAAGGTCTGCTAGCAGCTTATGAACAGCTACAACTGATGCTTGTAGCACAAGGGACTGAGCTTATCTATCGACACCCGTTTGGCGTTGTTCAGCACTATGTTTTCGGGGATTATGAATTGCGACAGTTAGCCCCTTTTTATGAAGCAGAACTGAAGGGGTACTCAACGTTGCAGCAGCTACAAAAGGCGGACGACAACGATAAAGAGGCACTGCTCGTAACGTTCGATAATCAATCTAATGAGGACAGCACCATATTACTGCTATCGCATGTAGATGGGACTCAATTAGTATTACTATCTGGTGATGCGACGTTAAATAATTGGCCAGCTGTATTAGGGCGTGAACAGCTGCGGCCACAGGTATTTAAGGTTGGTCATCATGGACTTGCTGATGCATGGAACGAGGAGTTGCTTGAAGCTCTGCAACCGAAGTGGGTGCTTATTACGAATAACCATGAAGAATATAGCGGGTATAAAGAAGGCTGGAATCAGTTATGTCGTCATATGAATTGCAGCTTGTTCGTGACAGGAGAATGTGACGAGGTATTAGTATCTCTATTGCCACAACAACCAGAGAGGATTGAAATGCAATGAAGGATGCTTTAGCTCGTACTTATCGAATGCTGGTTACGGATATCGATGGTACGCTGGTCGATCATCAGCAACAAATTAGCAAAGAAAATATGGAGAAAATCCGAGCCTTTCAAGAGCAAGGTGGAATTGTAACGATAGCAACAGGAAGAATGGAGAAGGCCGCTTTTCGTTTTGTTAGCGATTTAGGAATTAAGCATCCTGTTATTTTATATAATGGTGCAAAAATTGTTGATTTTGAGCGAAATGTGTGTGCGTTAGAGTTATTACTACCTACAGCTATCGTTGAACAAGCGCTTGAGTTGATGAAGCAGCAAAGCTTGAATATGATTTTTTATGCTGAAGGCAAGCTTTGGGTTTCACAGATGAACCCAACGATTGAAACCTATATGAAAAAGGATGGAGTCGTTTGTCAGGTATGGGAGAATGAAGCGTTTCTATTGAAAACTTCCATCACCAAAGTATTAATTATTGCAGAAGATAAAAACTTTCACGTAGTGTATGACAGATTAGCTAATAATCCAAACTGCGAGCTTGTTAACTCAGAGGAAACGTACTTGGAAATATTACCGCCTCGAGCTTCGAAAGGAGCAGCATTGAAGCTGCTTGCTGCACAACTGGGTATTCCGATTGAAGAGGTGATAGCGATAGGAGATCACCTGAATGATTTGGATATGTTAGTTGAAGCGGGACTAGGTGTTGCAGTAGAAAACGCACATCCAGAATTGAAAAAAGTAGCGGGATATATTGCACCCTCTCATCTAGAGCATGCGATTGCAGATGTAATCGATAAGTATTGTTTAAGCAGGTGAAGCTGCAGTGAGCGCTACGATTTATGCTAATATTGAATAACAGAGAGATTGAATAACAGAGTGTTTAAAAAGATACCCATAGCCTGCACACTCTAAAAGTGCATGGTTATGGGTATCTTTTTACTCTGGTAAAACTCAGATTCATTGCTTCTCCATTACGTTTTTGTTTTCCTTTGAGAAAAGCCAGCCTAGCACAGCGATAGCTAATAATACAATCCAGAATGTTAACTTCCAGCCGAGTGACTTAGGGAAATCATAAGGCAAATACCCTAAGTCCGGGTGAGACAGTGTATAAACTGCTAGCTTCACACCAACCCAACCGACGATTAAAAAGGCGGCTGTTTCCAGTCCAGGCTTTCGTTGCAGTAATCGAACAAAGAACGAAGCAGCAAAACGCATAATGACTAAACCAATAATACCGCCTGCAAGAATAATTGCAAATTGCCCACCATCGAGCCCACCCACATTAGGCAGCGTTGTCTCGGGTAAGGTGACGGCAAAAGCAACTGCTGCAAGGATCGCATCAACGGCAAAGGCCAGATCAGCGAGTTCTACCTTCAAAACAGTCATCCAAAGACCAGAGCCTTTTTTAGTGTTAGTCCCCTCTTGATGATGTGGTTTTCGCAAAACGTATTTCTTAACGAGATGGTTAAGTGAGATGAACAGCAAATATGCTGCCCCAACAGCTTGAACCTGCCATACATCAACTAAGTAAGAAATAATGAAAAGCGATCCGAACCTAAAAACAAACGCACCAGCTAAACCGTAAAATAAAGCTTTTTTTCGTTCTTTTTCAGGAAGGTGCTTAACCATTATTGCAATGACTACCGCATTATCTGCTGCCAGAATTCCTTCTAATCCAATAAGAACAAGTAAAACCCAAGCGTATTCCAATATTAAAGCCATGTCCATAAGGCCGCTCCCCGCTAATTAATAACGATACCAAATTATGCTTATCAAAATAATGCTATCTTATTCGTTAAAATCTAAAACGGTTCGAGGTATTGAATTGAATCATACATTTGAATAAAAAGTAATAACGTAACCATAATAATACAGGCTGCATGAATTCTAATGTTATAGGAGAGCAGATAATGATGAATATGAGAAATCTACTAGCGTTACTTTTAGCCTTCGTGTTTGTTTTTAACTTGAATCCGGTAGGAACAACGATACAAGCCCAAGGAATTGAGCAAGGCAATAGCGACCCAGAATGCATTAGCCCTGAATTAATGCAATTAAAAAGTGATATGGAGAAGGTTTGGATCGACCACACGATATGGACAAGAAACTATATTGTCAGTGCCATGTCCAATCGACCAGATCAGAAGTATGTATTAGATAGGCTTTTACGTAACCAAGAGGACATTGGCAATGTCATTAAGCCGTTTTACGGGGAAGCTGCTGGCAATAAGCTGACGGAACTTCTGAAGGAGCATATTGTGATCGCGGGCAATATTATTGAGGCGACTAAAGTGGGTAATCAGGCAGAGATGAAAAAGTTAGATAAGGATTGGCATAGAAACGCTGATGATATCGCAAAATTTTTAAGCGATGCTAATCCAAATTGGCAGTTTAAAGAACTGCAGGAAATGCTATATACGCATCTTCAGTTAATTACGGAAATCGTCCTCGCCTGTCTTAACGGAGATTGGGAACGGGATATTGCAGCAACCGATAAAAATGAGATCCATATGATGCATATGGCCAACTTTCTGACGGAAGGAATTTTCAAGCAGTTCCCTGAAAAATTTTAGATCGATGTAAAAAGGTGCTGCTGAAACATCCAGTTTTTAATACTATACCTACCTAGAACATATTAATGAGCGAATATCAGATATGCGATCCTGATATTCGCTCATTTTTTTGACTATTTATTTAATTGTAATCAATATCTAAATAGATTGAACGCTCGATTGAACACTTATTGATCCTTTCTTGTAAAGGAGCATCCTGTAACTCGTGCGGCAGTCTTGAGAAATTGTTGAACGAGGATAGAGTGGTTATCCGTGCGCCAGGCGATGCTCATTTCTACGCGCGGTGCATTGCCTTCGATGTTTACATACGCGACATCGCGCGTGTAAAGGTTGGTAGTCGAGCTTGGTACGATGCTTACACCTAGTCCAGCAGCAACTAACCCGATAATCGTTTGTATTTCTTTTACGTTTTGACGGACGCTTGGACTGAAGCCGGCATCACGACATTTTGCAACGATATCGTCGTACCAGCTTGGCCAAACCTCCCTCTCTACTAGTATAAATCGTTCTGCACTCAGATCTTCCATCGATATAAAGGCCCGTTGCGCCAGCGGATGCTTTCTTGGCACGACTGCGATACATGTCTCCTGATGAATAGATACGAGCGACAGTAACGGATCCTCGATCGGAGTTCTGACAAAGCCGATATCTATTGATTTTCTGCGGAATGCCTCGACCTGCATCGGAGTGGGCATCTCATGAAGATCCAGATCCACATGTGGATATTGCTCCTGGAACGCTCGAACAACATTGGGAAGGATATCAAAGGTAGCTGACCCGACAAAACCGAGCACTAATCGACCGAGCATACCTAACTGAGCGCTTTGAGCTGCTGACTTTGCTTGCTCTAGTTGCGTAAGTACATGGCGGACCTCTTGTAAGAAGACCTTACCCGCATTGGTAAGCTCTACATGTCGTTTTGACCTTTCGAACAGCTTAACTCCAAGCTCCTTTTCAAGCTGCAAGATCTGCTGGCTTAAAGGAGGCTGTGTCATCTGCAGCCGTTGTGCTGCACGACCAAAGTGCAGCTCTTCTGCCACAGCGATAAAGTATTCAATTTGGCGCAGTTCCAAGTTAAGTTGCCCCCTCTTAATTAAGACGTTTTACGACTTAAAAACACGATATTTATATATTAGACAATAGTTTATTTTCGTTGTAAAGTTTCGTAGGTAGTGAATCAAGCTATGAATACACCAAGAACGAACAAAGAACGAAGAGAGGATTAACTTGAATGAAAGCTTCGATGGTCATATTATGCCTGATCTGGGGATTTAATTTTGTCATCATGAAATTAGGAAATAACGCATTTCCACCGGTCATGTTTGCTGCATTACGATTTATGACAGGAGCCGTCGTGTTGCTTAGCGTGAGTTTTATAAAAAAAATCCCTTTGCCTAATAAATCAGATTTGAAGTGGTACATACTTTGTGGGCTGCTGCAAACTACTTATTTTAATATTGCCATTCAGGTCTCGCTTAATTATGTCAGTGCAGGCCTTACTTCTGTTCTGACTTACAGCATGCCGCTGTTCTTATCAATTATGGCTCACAAATGGATTCCAGGAGAACAGCTGACATCTAGAAAGACATTTGGAATTGTAATAGGAATAGTTGGGCTATGCATTGCTATGAATATTCAACAGGGAGGGTCCTTGTGGGCAGTATTATTAGCATTAAGCTCTGCAATATCTTGGGCGGCAGCCAACTTACTATTTAAAGTGAAATTAAAGCATTGTGACAGTGTTCAATATACGACATGGCAGATGACGATTGGAGCGGTGGGCTTATTATTGTTTACACTTTCTTTCGAGAGTGGAGACATGGATTGGGGCTTCATGCCGGTTATGTATATTCTGTTCGCAGGAATTGTTGCTTCTGCCTTGGCGTTTGTGATGTGGAATCAGATCTTGAGTCATATGGAAGCTAGTAAGGCATCGATATCTTTATTGCTTGTCCCTGTTGTGGGTGTTATTTCTGGCTGCTTGTTTTTGGACGAAAGCTTAACACTTATGACGCTGATAGGAATACTTCTCGTGTTAGTGGGCATATGGGTAGTGAATCGTAAAAGCTTTCGCGTATTGAAAGCCGTGAATGAGCACGAGTTTATTAAGCACAGTTAATGGCTTATACAATAATGCACTAGAAGGGTATCGGTAAATATATCTGTTAAAACAAAAAGCAGTAACGATCAGCTAAGGTTGGTGTGTAATGTCCTTCGCAGGTTAGATAGTATCTAACTTGTGGGGGCAGTTTACCGTTCTTTGGCTGCGTTACTGCTTTTTTCTGATTTTGAGAGGTACATGTTTTGATCGGCGATCTGAATAAGCTCTTCTAATTGTTGATATTGTTCATTGGAGCTAATGGCCCAGCCAATGCTAAGCGTGACGGGAAAGCCATTCTCTGAAGAAAGATCTTCGCATTTGACTTGTATGCGATTAAGCAGTGTTACTAAGCCAGCAGTATCTTTATAATGACCAATAATTAAAAATTCATCGCCGCCCCATCGTGCAACGAGATCGCTTTTTCTTGTATTGGTAATTAGAATTTCACCAATTTGTTGAAGGATCTTATCACCTGTATGATGTTGGAATTGATCGTTGATTTGTTTGAAGTTATCACAATCAATGAGGAGGGCAAAGATCTGACTTTTCGTTCGAATAGCAACAGATTGAACTTTATCATACGCTTGCATAACAAAACGTCGGTTGTATAAATTCGTTAATGGATCACGCTCTGCATAAAATAGTGCTCGATCATAATGTCTGCCAGTGAAATATGAGATTACTAAAAGGAAGGGATAACTAAACCATATGACTGGATCAATGTGTTTGTTAGAGATGTAAAAGTAAATCAAATAAAAAGCTTGAATAAGTAAACATAAGCCAACTGAACCAATTCGCCCGTAATATTTCATATTGAAACACCTCTTTATAGTACATAAGTCTTATGCCTATATGAATACTATATCACGTTTTCAAGAAATTGGTAGAGAATTTAGAGGTAGAATGAACAAGAAATGTATAAATTTTTAATTATGAAAGGAATTATGGGCATTCGATCTATAATTAGTAACTTAACAACTGATACGACCTTTTACGTCGTATCAGTTGTTTTATTATTAACGCGTAATATAAACTATAGTGAAATGAGGAAATCAGTATGTCCAAAACGAAAAGATAAGACTGTGTCAAAGCTCACTCGTTCCACGATGTATACACACGCTGGACGTCACGATAGGCTTGCTTAGGCTTGCGGTATTCATTGACTAAGCCTTTATTGTTAAAGCTGCGTGCCCGATCTCGAAAGTATACGTTATTGCTTTTTAGATCAGCTCGAATATCCGCGAATTGCCAGATGTAGGTGCCGCCAATTCTCGGATCAGCTTTGAATATTTCTAGCGCCTCGGTAACAATTCTTGCTTGATAGTCCTCGCTGAACAATCTTTGCTCCCAGCCCACATCACCAAAGATTGCAGCACCACCGAACTCTGTCATCAACACGGGACGATCCCCAGCTCCCATCGATGCTGCTCGCTCATGGAACTCTCGCAACATGTCTTTGAAGCCGCTTGTATCTCCTTCATACCAGCCATAGTATTTGTTAATGCCTATCACATCGAAAAGTGGCAGCAAGATATCCTCTAATGGATGCATAGTAGCGTAAGTAACAAGCCGGGTAGTATCCATTCTTCTAACTAATGAGACAAGTCGCTCCGTCATCTTATAGGCATCTTCTGTACGAGAATCAATCTCGTTGTGAACCGACCAGAAGATGACGGAAGGATGATGAATATGCAGGTTTATCATCTCTTCAACCATCGTAAGTGCGCGCTCCTGGAAAAGTGGCTCTTTAACAGTATCATTAGGCAGGAAAGCTCCCCACATCGGAATTTCACTCCAGAAAACCAATCCCTTCTCGTCCAGCAAATCAAGCCAATATGGACTTTGTGGATAATGGGAACCACGCACCGAATTACAGCCTAGCTCTAGGATAATATCAAAATCCTTGCTCATAAGCTTCGGTGGAAATGCAAATCCCCACTCAGGATGCTCCTCATGACGATTCACGCCCTTCAAATAAACGGGCGAACCGTTAATCAAAATGCGGTGATCCTTCGTTTCAATCTTTCGGAAGCCAATGCGTTCCACCTTGTCGTCACGATCAGTATGGGCTTGGATCCTGTACAATTCGGGACTGCCAACGTTCCACAGGCGAACATCCGTCCATCGCACATTCACTTCATAATTCATCGTTTGCCCAGCTTCAATTGAAACAAGGCCAGAGTGAAATGCTGTACCGCCTTCAGATAAGCTTAATGTGGTCGTCATCTTATGCTGTGCCAGTGAGCGTAGTTGTACATGTATAGAGATGTCTGCATTCGCATCCTCAAGCTTGTAGTCAATCTTTAGCTGTTCTATGTATACGTCAGGTAAGTGCTGTAGCTCTACTGATCGGATAATTCCGCCGTAATGAAACCAATCGACGTGTTCAGTCGGTATCGTTAGACGATCGAGTGCGCTGTCTGTGCGAACGATCAGCTCGTGCTCTCCTGCATCTAACGATGGAATAACGTAATCAAAAGGTGTGTAGCCACCATAATGATAACCGAGATGGTGACCGTCAAGATAAACGTCAGCATGACCTAATACCGCATGGAAAACCAATCGGATATGCTCAGTCTTATGAAGTTGTATCGTTTTACGGTACCAAGCCACGCCTTCATAGTCGAATAGAGATCGCTCATTATTCCAACAGGATGGTACATATAACGATCTAACTTCATGTGGAAATCGCTCAAACCATTTATGATGCACACCTTTATTTTCTGGATCCTTTACGAAATCCCAAGGCCCATCAAGGTATTCTGTGTGACGTACTTGATGCTCGCGAAATGTTCTCATCATTAGATTCCTCCTGAAATTATCCAGCTAAGGATAGTTGTAGTGAAGTAGATCTGATAGTATGGATAATAGCATGAGCAATCGTGAACAGGAATGGAAGAAAGCTGTGCAAGCATGTCAATATCGCTCATAATTTGCAGTAGTAGGCGAAGGCAGAGGATTGAGGGATGAGGAAGAAGGTGGGCGAAGGTAGAGGGTAAAGCCAAAGGTAGAGTGTCATAGGCAAAGAGAAAAGGGTAGATTGCAAGAAGGATGGTGACATTGATGGACACGCAGTATCGTATGAATCAGGTAGTGCTTCATATGCATTTTGTAATTGACAAGATTACGCATCCCGGCTGGGAAGATATTCGTAATGTAGTCAATGTTCACAGCTTGTATTGGATTCACGAAGGGGAAGGGACATTCCTAACGAACATCGAGCATAAGGTACAGGCCGGCATGCTAGTTTACTTGAGACCGGGTCTTGAAATGTCTATGCGTTCTGAGCCGCATGCACCGCTTCGTATGACGATGGTATTGTTCGATTGTGCACAGTTTGTCTATGAAGCAGCCATGTGGAGGGAAGTAACACCAATCGAGAAGCTAGCTATCCCATTTCTAAGTCAATATCCGAAAGCTCAAGCTGAGGACATAGGAGCGATGTTCCATGACATTCAAAAAGAATGGTCAGCGGATATTATCTCAGAGGAATCTGCAGCTTATCCTAAAATGCAATTGCTGCTGCATAAGCTTCATCAAAAGGGAACACCGGATTGGAATGTGACCGATACAGGGGCGGTTGCTGCCTTCGAACAGATCAAGCGGCATATCGAGCGGCGATACCATGAATATATATGGATAGAGCGTTTAGCCAAGGAATACAACATATCAGCCTCGTATCTTAGAAAACTATTTATTAAGCAAACTGGAATGGGACCGAAGCAATATCTCAATCATTTGCGCAATCAACAGGCATGCCGATATTTGCAGTTTACGAATTTTCCGATCAAAGAGATTGCGAAGCTATGCGGCTATTGGGAGGAATTTCACTTTAGCAAAATGTTTAAGCAGCTGAATGGTGTATCTCCTACTGCTTATCGCAGCAATAAACAGAACACCGACAATTCATCTGATAGAGGTAATACATAACGATACGAGCGATAGCTTGAATAGCGGTACGAGCAATAGATGGAAGCTCAATACGGTTCCATAGCTTGAACACCGTAACGATCTATATATCTAGATTAATGGTCAGCACCTTGTCACAAAATGAAACAGCCAGTCACCGATCAATATCGGCAGCTGGCTGTTTAAAGATGTTGTGGAGTTGTCTGAAAAGTAGACTAAAGCTCACAGTGAGCGAAGAAGAAAAGAGATTTTGGAAAAGGTAACATAAAAGAATCAGGCTTTAAACGTTTGTGGTATTGCTCCGTAGCGGCTCATACGCTTCAGCTAACTTCTCTGTACTTTTCAGACAACTTTATCTTCTTTATCTGATCGATTTTAATGCTGTGGACCATTTGACAAGCTGATCCAGCATTTCATTAACAGTGCCAGTATGCATATCGGCTGGTTTGAAATTCGATCCATTTTCAAAATCAGTGAACAGTGACAATGCAGGATGTGTACGAACGTCAGCAACAGCTAGTTCTCCTAGAATTCCACGCAAATGCTCTGCTGCACGCGCGCCGCCAACGGAACCATAGCTTACGATTCCCGCAGCTTTGTTGTTCCACGCTTCACGAGCGAAGTCCAATGCATTTTTCAATGCACCTGTAATACTGTGATTGTACTCCTGAACGATGAATACGAAGCCATCCAAGCTCGCAAGCTTCTCATTCCATGCTGCAATACCAGGCTCAGTACCATCTGTTGTTCCAAGAAACGGTAGGTTGTAATCAGCGATGTCAACAATTTCATATTGAGCATCCCCACGTTTGTTTGCAAGCTCCTTAACCCAATTACCGACTTGCGGACTGACACGTCCATCTCGCGTACTGCCCAAAATAATACCAATGTTCAACTTCTCTGCCATCTTTGTTTCCTCCTTAGTCGTTTTTCCAAATAATTTATCTAGAAAACCCATTGTTGCACCTCCATCGTGATCGTTGAATTGTTGTCTGTTGAAGTTTAATGGATCATCTAACGAATCGTTGCTTTTCGAACTGCTGGAGCTACCTTTGTAGCTAGCAGTTCGATGCCTTTGGCCACCGTACTGAATGGTAAACCACCAATATCGATTTGAGCCATGAAGCGCTGATGTCCAAACAGCTCGTGCTGATATAGAATTTTCTCGATGATTTGCTGCGGACTACCAACGAATAATGCTGTATTAGGACTGCACATTTGCTTAAACTCTTCTTTAGACAGTCTAATTGCTAATCCGCCACGTTGACGATTGACGTAAGACCAGTAGTTTGCATAATAAGGATAAAATTGTTCCATCGCTTGTTCAGTCGTTTCAGAGAGGAATCCATGTCCAGTTACACCGACCTTTAGCTGTTCCAATGCATATCCAGCTTCGAGCCCAGCTTTATGATAGTGATCGACAAGTGGCTTAAAGCGATGTGGATCTCCGCCTAGAATAGCTAAAGTTAGTCCGACACCTAGTCGGCCAGCGCGGATTGCACTTTCTGGCGTGCCTCCCACACCAAGCCATACAGGAAGCTCCTTTTGTAAAGGTCGAGGAGCAATGTCTGCATTCGTTAAAGATGATCGAAAGCGTCCATTCCATGAGATCTTCTCATTCTTATTAAGCTGTAGCAATAGGTCAATATGCTCTGAAAACAGCGCATCATAATCCTTCGTATCAAAACCGAACAGAGGGAATGACTCCACAAATGCACCTCGACCAGCGATAATTTCTGCTCGCCCATCGGAAAGTATATCTAATGTAGCAAAATCCTCGAAAAGGCGAACGGGATCGATTGTACTTAGCACAGTAGTTGCGCTAGTTAATTTAATTCGATTCGTAATTTGAGCGATGCTGGACAACATAACAGCAGGAGAGGACACTGCATAGTCTAATCTATGGTGTTCACCGATACCGAATATATCAAGTCCAGCCTCATCAGCCAGCTTGGCAGCTTCGATAATTTCTTTTACACGTTGTCCAGCGCTAATCGATTGCCCTGTAAATGGGTCAGGGCATATATCTCCAAGTGTATACAGGCCAATTTCGATTCCTGATTGCATCAAATGCTGTTCACCTCATTGCTGCGAAATATTATTTAATAAATGGTTAGATACTGAGAAGAATACGATTGCCAGAAGGATCTATCGTCGAATAGACACCTTTGTCTACAGTGACGCTTGATCCGATCTGCTCTAAGTTATTAATGACACGTTGTCTCGCTTCCTCGTCGGAGAAGTTGAGCGTAAAGGAGCCAAGACCGACACTGTTTGCCGGAGGTGTAGGCGCTCCTACGCCATTCCAAGTGTTAAGACCAATATGATGATGATATTTGCCCGTAGAGATAAAGAGCGCTTGATCACCATAACGATTGACTACTTCAAAGCCAAGTCCTTTACTATAGAACACTTCTGCCTTTGTTAGATCAGCGACGTGCAAGTGGATATGTCCCATGACCGTGCCGGCAGGCAAGCCTTTCCACGGCTGTTCTGGTTTCTCGTTGGAAAGCAGGTCTTGGAAATTCAAAGGATCTACAGTCATCGCAACTTCTTCGCTGCGCCAGTGCCATTGTGAAGGCTCGCGGTCTACATAGATTTCGATTCCATTTCCATCAGGATCGTTTAGATATAATGCTTCACTGACAAGGTGGTCAGAAGAGCCAATTCGGATACCAAGCTCTGAAAAATGATAAACAATACGCGCCAAATCTGAACGGTGCGGCAATAGAATCGCAAAGTGATACAAACCAGTTGTTCGACCAAGCTTTGGTAATGGTTGACTTGGTTGCTCAATGGATAAAATGCTCATTTTTCCGTCTGTAGTGAATTTTGCTGTAGTTGCCGTTTGCTCTAACACCTTGAAGCCGATAACCTCTTGATAATACTTAAGAGAACGTTCAAGACTTTCGACCTTGATGTTGACATGCTCTACATACGTATTGGGTTTGTTGTGAAATACCATATCTGATTCCTCCCAAATTTAATTTTTATAGTGAGTATTAGCTTTTGTTGCGATTAAAAAACTTGTTATCTAGAGACAAATAAATTCTTCTTGCTAACACGAAGTAAATGGACATTGCCAATAATGCTAAATCAAGTTCATATCCAGGCATTTGCCCATCTCCTAAAAGTCCTGCCGAAAGTTTAGCTGTAAAAATAGCGCCCAGCATGATGACTGCGAGTAAAGCGGCAACAATCCGTGTGCCTAATCCAAGCACTAACGCTATTCCACCGATTAATTCGATGATTGCAACTATATAAGCTATAAATCCGAAGAGTCCGAGGCTTTCAAAGTAGCCAGCAGTATTATCTATTCCACCTTGAAACTTTGATAATCCATGCATGAAGAATATAAATCCTAAGACGACCCGTAAGATCACTTGTCCTATACCATTTGTTTTCATTACTAATGTTCCCCCTTGATGTTAGTTACTTTATGTAAGTAAGTATATTTAAGTTATAAATGTTTGTCAAGTAACTCACATTAAATAAGTTGTATAATTTATGTTAGTAAGCTAGAATTATAGTATAGAGAGGTGAATGTCATATGGAAATTTGTCCTCGTTTTGAAAAAGCGATCACACTGTTAAGTCAACGTTGGACAGCACTAATCATTTATCAATTAATGTCAGGTACGCAGCGCTTTTGCACGATACAATCTACGATTGGAATTAGTGGGAAGGTTTTGTCGGAGCGTCTGAAGGAGTTAGAGCAGCAAGGCATTGTGAAGCGAGATGTCATTCCGGATACACCTGTAGTTATTGAATACTCACTTACAGATAAAGGAGCTTCTTTATCGCCGATGTTAAGGGAGCTGGAAAGCTGGTCTCAGCAATGGATCGAGCCAGATGAAGCCAAGTGACTTTAAATATTAGGTTTAGAAAAGTTTCAAATAGTGGAACAATACTATCGTTTGTTGAATTCATTTTTGAATATCGTTTAGTATAGTGTCAGAACTGAGGTGAACTTTATGGGGAATTACGAAGCTTCTACATTAAAGAAAGGGCTGCAAATTATTGAGCTGTTGAAGATAAATCGTTCCTTAACGCTAAGAGAAATTTCCGATGAGCTGGGGCTGGCGAAGACAACTGCATTTCGCTTAGTCGGTACACTAGAGGGAATGAATTATCTCAAAAAGAAGGGGAAATATTATCAATTAAATCAAGATATGTTTTATATGGCTGCTGAAAGGAAAACATCTATAGATTGGTCCGCACTACAGACGCCTTATGATTTAGGTAAGGATATTGGAGAAAGTGTATATGTGGGAACGCTCGATGGAAATGAACTAATTATGCAGCAAATGATTAAATATCCATTTACTGAATCTGCAACGAATGAAATTGGAAACAGATCATCGGCTCATTTGAGTGCATTAGGAAAAGTAATCCTCGCTCATCTGAATTATGAAGAGCATTTTACTCGTCTGCCTCTAAAGCAAGCAACAGAGCAAACATTTGTAGACCAAGATTTATTCTTTCATCATTTAGAGGTGATTAAGCGCCAAGGCTTTGCATTTGACGATGAAGAAAGAATGCTAGGTGTTCGTTGTGTAGCAGCTCCAGTTTTTCATGATAATAAAGTGATCGCAGCTCTTGCTATTGCTGGCCCTACTGAACACTTAAAAAGAAGTGTATTGCGAAGCTTATCCCGTAAAGTAATTGAAGGAAGTAAAGAGTTATCCAATGAAATAGATGAATATATAAGTTAATGATTAATGATAAAACCTCAGTAATAGGCAAGTTAATTTAGGCTCATATTATAATAAGAAAAGAGGAATAACGATGAAAAAGCAAACACAATTAGGCAAAACTGGAATGATAATTAATCCAATCGGACTTGGAACTAATGCAGTTGGCGGACATAACTTATATCCGAACTTAGATGAAGAAGCTGGGAAAGAACTTGTACGATCAGCGATTAATCATGGGGTGAATTTTGTAGATACAGCGTTTATTTATGGACCAGGTCGCTCAGAAGAACTAGTAGGTGAAGTGATTAAGGAAATGGGGAAACGCAGCGACGTCATTATTGCTACAAAAGGAGCTCATAAATTTGTAGGGCAAGAGGTTGTTGTTGATAATTCGCCTGCGTTTTTAAAACAAACCGTTGAGGAAAGTCTAAAACGTCTACAGACGGATTATATTGATTTATTCTATATCCATTTCCCAGATGAACAAACACCGAAAGATGAAGCAGTTGGAGCGTTAAAGCAATTAAAGGATGAAGGTAAAATTAAATCGATCGGCATATCTAATTTTTCTATTGAGCAATTGAAAGAAGCAAATAAAGATGGATATGTTGATGTGTATCAAGGTGAATATAACTTGCTGCAACGTTCTGCTGAGAAAGAGCTGCTTCCATATACAACAGAGCATGGAATTTCGTTCATTCCTTACTTCCCGCTTGCAGCTGGTATATTAGCTGGAAAATACAATAAAGATATGGCGTTTAATGATCTTCGCTCAAATATGCCGCATCTACAAGGGGAAGAGTTCGCAAAAAACCTAGAAAAGGTTGAGAAAATTCGTAAGATTGCTGATGCTAAAGGGGTAGAAGTAGCGCATATTGTTTTAGCATGGTATTTAACACGCAGTTCAATCGATGTTGTCATTCCAGGTGCAAAAAGAGCTGAGCAAGTATTAGATAACTTGAAAACATTAGATGTTGAGCTTACAGCTGAAGAAATCGAGAACATCGATAAGTCTTTTCAGTCATAAGGAACTTAAGGTGAATAATAATGAAGGAACAATATAAATCATTATTGGAACCATTCACATTTCGTAATGGAACTCAGCTGCGAAACCGAATTGTGATGGCACCAATGACGACTTTTTCTGCCAATTCTGATGATACAGCATCGGATGCTGAAATTAATTATTATCGTGTACGCTCCAACGGTCCGGGTATGGTCATTACTGCATGTGCCTATGTACAAGCTAATGGAAAAGGATTTGAAGGACAGTTTGCTGCAGATCGGGATTCAATGATTCCGAGTTTACAACGGGTCGCTTTTTCCATTAAAGAGAAAGGCGCAAAAGCAATTATTCAGCTGTATCATGGTGGACGCTTAGCGGTGCCTCACTTGATTCCTAATGGAGAAACAGTTAGTGCCAGCAATGTCGCACCGCATCGTGATCGAGGTTTTTACAGTATTGATCAAGCTCCGCGTAGTCTGAGTGAAGAAGAAATAATAGATTTAATTAAAGCATTTGGAGATGCAACCCGTCGCGCTATTGAAGCAGGCTTTGACGGTATTGAGCTTCATGGTGCAAGCGGCTATATTATTCAGCAGTTTTTTTCACCTCATTCGAACAATCGAAGTGATCACTGGGGTGGCAATATTGAAAAAAGGCTTAACTTTCCGCTTGCGTTAATTGCGGAAGTGAAAAGAGTAATTGCAGATCATGCGAAGCAATCGTTTATACTCGGTTATCGACTGTCACCTGAAGAACCAGAGACACCTGGCATTACGATGCTAGAAACATTTAAGCTTCTTGATCATTTGGCAGATGCAAAAGTTGATTATATTCATATGGCATTAAATGATTTTTGGTCAAAGCCGCGTCGTGGCGTAGAAAGTAATCGTTCACGTATAGAGCTCATACAAGAGTATGTTGGGGGACGAGTACCTATTATCGGTGTTGGTTCTATCCGGACACCTGATCAAGCAGCAGAAGCGTTAAAAAAGTCAGGTGTTTCTCTTCTTGCACTAGGACGGGAGCTTATTATTGAACCGCAATGGGTTGAAAAAGTTGAGGAAGCGAACGATAGTCAAATTAGAACGACCGTTCATCCAAGTGCTCAATCTCAGCTTACGATTCCTGATCCGCTATGGAAGCTAATGCTTAGTGTGCCAGGCTGGTTCCCGGTCGAGGAAGAAATGGTTTAACTGTAAAATTTGGATTGAAAAATTCATACAAGTGGAACTTAAAATAAATGTAATTGTACGCATAAAGATGTAGCCTATGTCTCAATCCTATTGACTACAAATAAGAGCCGAGTGTCACATTTTGTGACCTCGGCTTTCGTGTATATCCTCCATATCCCTCGAAAACGCTGCGTCATTCCGATGCTTTTTCCGCATCAGGAAAAAACATTCCCTGCTTAAGCTGCTCGACAAAATGCTGCAGCCATTCATAATAGCGAAGTGCCTCCTTCAGCTTATGTAAATCTTCGAGGCAAAGCTTTCGCTCCTCATCCTCCGTGTCACGCTCAACAATTACTTCTGTATACGCAGGGATAACCGCTTCAATCGCTTCCTTCATCACATCGATTTCACGCTGAAGCTTATTGGCAAAAAAGGTTTGGAATGTATGAAAAAAGTCTGTTTCCGCCCGGTAAAGATCTTTGCGCTCTTCCTTTTCCTTAAGCTTGGTCACCATTTGTGAGTTGAGCAATGAGCGAATCGCGTAACTCATATTGCTTTTGCTCATCCCCATGCTTTCCTGCATCTCCTCTAGTGTCATCGGCCGATCCTCGAAATACATAATTCCGTACAATTCACCAAATGTATGATTAACACCATATAAGTCCATCGTGACGGCAATGGCTTCAACGACTTCCGCTCTTAGCTGCTCTCTTTTGCCATTTTGCTGTGCCAGCTTGGCAAGTCTAGCTTTTCGCATAATGATCCTCCTATAAAAATAGCATAATTTTCGAGCTGTTTTTACAAAACCTTCATGTGAGTTTTACAGACAGTTAACCATTATTCTAATCATTTATCATACAATAATTTTTGAACGAAGGAGAAAATATTGAGTTTATACAAGTATTATACAAACAATTCAATAAAAATTGAACATAAATTATATCTGTTTTTATCTATCTTTAGGAGGTTCTGCGGTGAAAAGAAGGTTGCTATACGATGCAAAAGCTTTTTTATTTACATTGCCGGCGCTCATACCACTTATCATATTTTGGTTTATTCCGCTTGGCTATGTTATCTACTTAAGCATGACAGAATGGGATTTTATGAATCCCGTCAAAGTTTTTGTGGGGCTGGAAAATTATCGAAATTTATTTAGCAATCCACAGTTTTATGATGCGTTACGCATTACACTGCTATTTTGTGTTGGCAGTGTCATTCCCATCATTATTATCGGCTTGCTGCTCGCTTTATTGTTCCAGCAGCGTGCGAAAGGCAATGCACTGATCCAAACGCTGCTATTCTCGCCTTGGGTAACACCAACAGTTGCCGTTTCGATCGTGTGGACTTGGATCTATGAGCCGCAGGTTGGACTTGCTAATCTGTTGCTAAGCTGGGTGGGACAAGATCCAATTCGCTGGCTGGAGAATCCAAGCTGGGCGCTCATCGCCGTTCTGATTGTAACGATCTGGAAAGCTGCAGGCTGGAGCATGATCTTCTACATGGTTGCGATTCGCAATGTGCCGCCTGATCTGCTGCAAGCTGCTGAGCTGGATGGCGCAGGCTACTGGAACAGATTACGTTATGTAACTCTGCCATTGATATCGCCAACTACCTTTTTCTTAATTATCGTGCAAATGATTCAAGCCATTCAAGCCTATGACCAAATTAATGTTTTAACGCAAGGCGGGCCGGCTGGCTCCACACGTACCTTGCTTTACTTATATTATCAATCTGCCTTTACCTCCTATCGAATCGGAGAGGCATCCTCGATTGCGATTACGATTATTGTTGGCTGTCTAATTCTATCAGCAACGTCATTTTTCGTAGCTCGCAAAACGGTTCACTATCACTAATCGCGAAAAAGGAGTCTGGTCATGCAGATCAAGTATACATGGTCTATTGTTCGTCAATTTATGTTAGCTGCTGTAGCAATTGCTGTTGCGTTCCCGTTCTTTTGGATGGTCAGTAGCGCATTAAAAACAAATGATGAAATTTGGAAGTTCCCACCTACACTGTGGCCATCAGAGCCGCTTTGGCATAATTTCCGCGATGCGTGGACAGCTGCTCCATTTGCACAATATATGTTCAACAGCATCTTTGTCGCATCCACAATCGTTTTATTGCAGATCTTTAATTCTGGCATGCTTGCTTATGCGCTAACGCATATGAAGTTTCGAATAAGCAATGCTCTGACGGCGATTATATTGCTAGGCTATATGATTCCAGCAACGGCAACCTACTTGCCAAGCTATCTTATATTGAATGAGCTAGGCTTGTTGAATAGCTATGCAGGATTAATTTTTTCTAACAGCGTCAGCGTATTTTCAATCTTTCTGATCAGACAAGCATTCATGCAAGTATCACAAGAGCTGACTGAAGCAGGACAAATCGACGGCGCTTCCCATCTTCGTATATTATGGACCATCATTGTGCCGATAACGCGTTCATCCTTTGCGGTGCTGGCGCTTATTACGTTCATCGAGCAGTATAACAATTATTTCTGGCCAATGTTGATTACGAATGATCCTAAGCTGCAGCTCGTATCTGCAGGGCTGCGCAGCTTTTTTGTGGAGGGGGGTGCCTATGGACTGAAATGGCCGCTTATTATGGCAGCAAGTGCGATGACCATTGCCCCTTTGCTTATCCTGTTTATGTTCACGCAAAAAACGATTATTCATAGCGTTAATTTATCCGCTGGAGCGACTAAAGGCTAACTCACATCATTTTAGGAGGAATTTATAATGAAGATCCAAAAAAGCTTAGCAAGTTTAATCGTATTAAGTATTATGCTGCTGACGGCATGTGGTACCAATAACAGCTCACAATCAGGTTCAACAACTGCGAAAAACCCTAATTCTAGTGATAAAAGCTCTGCATCTAGCAGTCAAGCTGCTGCCCCTGTTGAAATTGAGTTTTGGTACGGGCTTGGCGGCAAGCTCGGAGAGAATATGCAGGCACTCATTACGAAATTCAATGAATCACAAAACGAAGTTATCGTGAAGCCTGTCGTACAAGGTGACTATACTGAAACTTCACAAAAGCTGCAGGCTGCTATCGCTACCAATACTGCTCCTGCTGCTGTGCTTGCCTCCAATGCTGAGTGGGCAAAAAAAGGGTATTTTGCATCGTTGGACGAATTCATTGCTAGTGATGATGATTTCAACCAAGATGATGTAATTCAAACATTTCTAGAACAAGGTCAAGTAGACGGTGCGCAATATTTCCTTCCAATGTACGGTACAACGCAAGTTATGTATTACCGCAAGGATGCAATGGAAAAGCACAATATCGATCCTAGCACATTAACAACATGGGAAGCGCTGGCTGAAGCAACTGCAACGATGACAGAGAAGGATGGCAGCATAACGACCTTCTATGGCTGGGAGCCAATGTGGGGTTCAGGTAACATGATCGATGCTGTGTATAGCAAAGGCGGCTCTATACTAAGTGAAGACGGCAAAACGGTTACGATTGACAGCGAGGAATGGGTCGACACATGGGAGCTGTTCCGCAAATGGATTCATGAGGATGGAATTATGCGCATTCATTTCGGTGGTCAAGGCTGGGAATATTGGTACAAAACAATCGATGATGTGATGCAAGGCAGAGCAGCTGGCTACACGGGCTCAAGTGGAGATCAAGGAGATCTGGACTTTACGCAGCTTGCCGCTATGGAGCAGCCTGGCTGGGAAGGTGTAGGTGTTGGGGCGCCAGTAGCTGAAGCAATTCTTGCCGGTATTCCTGCAGGTGTTAGTGCAGAGCAGCAACAAGCGGCTTTCAAATGGCTAACGTTCTTTATGAGTGCTGAAAACACTGCTTTTTGGTCGATGAATACAGGCTATATTGCAGTAAGACAGTCCGCGCAGGATACTGAGGAATTCAAAGCTTATGCAGAGCAAAATCCACAAAGCACGGTGCCATTGCAGCAAGCAGCACATGCTTCCGCGCCATTTATCGATCCAACAGGCGGTAAAATTACGGACGCGTTGACGATTGCAGCAGATAAGGTGCAGATTTCCAACATACCAGCTGCAGAAGCATTAAAGGAAGCGAAGGAAACGGCACAGCGCGAGCTTGATTTAATTCTTAACAATTAAATCTACTATTAGAAATCGGGTGACGATGCATGGCTATGTTACAGGTTAACAAAAGCAATGTTGATCTTAAAGGGATCTTGTTTGATAAAGACGGAACGCTTGTTGATTTTATCTACACGTGGGGCTATTGGAGCCAGCTTATGCTAGAGCATTTTTCTAAGGAGCTTGTTAGTCGCAAGCTCCAGCCTTTAGACGATGAAATTTATCCAGCATTAGGGTTAATCGGCAGCAAGCAGCTTGGTGTAACCGATTATGATCGGCAAGGGCCGTTATCCGTCGGCAGCCTGAATGATTTGCTAGCTATTATGTCGCTGTATGGCTATAAGTCTGGCTTAACGTGGGCAGAAGCACGTTTACTAGCAGTTGAGAGTCAAAAGTTTGCTAGCAGCAGTATTGATACAGAGCGCCGCATTCAGCAGCTGCCGGGCATTTCCAGCTTTCTGAAGCAATGCTGTCAGCATCAGCTTAAGCTTGCTGTTGTAACGGCTGATCATACGAAGCCTGCACAGCAGCAGCTTGCGTGGCTTGAGCTGGAGCATGTATTCGATACGATAATCGGTCATGATAGTGTCGACAATGGTAAGCCGCATCCTGATATGGTGTATCTTGCTTGCAAGCGGCTTGGGCTTTCTCCTGCCGAAGTTGTGATGATTGGCGATACGAATGGTGACATGATGATGGCAAAGGCAGCAGGAGTGAAAGCGACGATTGCTTATTTGTCCGATCGTTCTCTAAAGCCCGAGAATTACCCAGATGCCGACGAATGCATTTATAACTATAATGACTTGCAGTTCTGCCCAAGCAAGGATTGAAAGGGTTGTTCAGCGTGGGTTGGATATGGTTATTTCTCGCTATCGTACTGGAGGTCTCCGGAACGATAGCGATGAAGCTCTCGGCAGGCTTTCAGCATATTATTCCTTCTATATTAATGTTCCTGCTATACGGAGCAAGCTTCACTTGTCTTAATTTTGCGCTGAAGTATATGAATGTAAGCACTGCTTATGCGATCTGGTCTGGAATTGGCATTATGCTCATTACAATCATTGGCTATGTCGCATTCAAGGATAAAGTGAGCTTGGCCTCACTGCTATGGGTCGGTGTCATTATGATCGGAGTAATCGGACTTAATATGAGCAGCAGCGCTCATTGACTAAAGCAAAGGAGTACGAGCCTATGGAAACAAACGAACAGCCGATTTTTTTATTTCAAATTATAACGGATACGCATGTTACAGAGGATCACGAGCATGATTACAATAAGCATTTGGAGCAGGCACTGTCGGACATTGCAAGTGTTGCTCCTAATAGCCACGCCATCATGCATATTGGCGACTTGACTGATCATGGCTTTGAGCAGGAATATGATGAGTTTCAGCGCATATGGAGCAGCTATGAAGACAAACTGCCTCGACTCTACATTACAACAGGCAATCACGATGTAGGCCTTGGTGACTGGCAAGAGCGTTCAGGCCGCTTTCTTGCCCGTACAGGCAATGAGACGCTTTATCATGATCACTGGATTGAAGGCTATCATTTTATATTTTTGAGTACAGAGGCAGGGCTTGATCGATATTGCACATTATCGCAATCGCAGCTTAATTGGCTGCAGCAGCGACTTGCTGAAAATGCGACAGCGAATAAGCCGATCTTTCTATTTTTACATCAGCCGTTGAAAAACACCGTTGCAGGCTCCATGGAGCATCAGGATTGGCATGGTGTAACAGAGGACGAACAGCTGCAAGCCATTATTCAGCAATTTCCACAAATCGTTATGTTTACAGGTCATACGCATTGGGAGCTTGGTTCGCCTCATACTTACAACGAGGCTAAGCCTGCTATGTTTAATGCGGCATCGGTTGCCTATTTGTGGACGGATGAGGACGAGTATAAATACGGCAGCCAAGGCTACTATGTTGAGATTTACGACGGCAAGCTAACGATACGCGGCCGCGACTTTGTGAATAACAGCTGGATTGCGGAAGCAAGCTTTACGCTGCAATTCTAGTAGGTTGCGTAGCATAGTTGGCAATAGTGCGATTGAATATGTTTTAATGCTATCATTTCTTAACTTCTGATGACTGACGTCATCGGGAGTTTTTTTATGTTGTATTAGTAGGAGAAATTCCGAATTGAGAGTTTCATGCAATATTTATCACATAAGTGAACGAACTAGCACTATTTTAATATGTTAATATAAATGGACGAATGAGAGGAGAGACAAGATGAAAGAACTGTTTTGTTAATATCGATATTAGTATACGCGCTGGCATTTGCTAATCAAATATATGCTAGCTCGCAAGAAATTAAGATTATTATTAACGGAGATAAGCAACAATATGATCGGCCGCCAGTGATGGAGAATGGAAGAGTACTAGTCCCGATAAGAGGAATTTTTGAGACGTTGGGTGCCAAAGTAAATTGGAACCAGAAAGAAGGAAAAGTAACAGCACCGAAAGGTGATCAAACGATAGAACTTACCATTGGTTCAAAAAAAGCGAAAATCAATGAACAACTACATAATCTAGATGTAGCAGCAAAGACAATCAATAATCGGACAATGGTTCCACTACGTTTTATTGGAGAAGCGTTAGGCGAAGATGTTCGTTGGGAACAAGCAACTAAAACCGTTTATATAGGTATTGTGCTGGAAACAACACCAGAGTCTTCGGGTAATTGGGCTGATAAGGTAAGAGATATTTATGATAATGCAGGAGCACAGATTTCTGTTGATGACTCTTCTTTTTCTGCCGTAGATAATGGTATTAGTCAAGCCTATACTATTCGAGAGAACGGTAGCCATTTACTATTTATTCTTGATACTGGGGATTCAAATAATTTCAAAGTGGCTGCACAGGTTGCAATCGAATTAAGTGGTAGTGGAGATGCTAGTAAAATTGTTGCTGCTATTGAAAAGGCATTTAAAGGCGAGTCTGGCGGACCAGTTAAAATTGGTAATATAACCGTATCGCCTACTGGAAGGAGTGTTACTTTAAGTTGGTAAATATAAAAGTATTGAAAAAAACAACTCTTTTGTTTACCACTACGTTTTATTGGGGAAGCGTTAGGTGAAGATGTTCGTTGGGAGCAAGCAACTAGAACCGTTTATATAGGTAGAGGTACCAGCTTGGGCATATTGAAGCAGTTCTAAAAGATTCAAATTCATTATTTAGTGCTATAATAGTAGTAGCAATGGAAAGGTGGTGGATTACATGAGCATAAACCGTGAAGAGCTAAAACGAATGATTGATAAAATTACAGATCAGGATGCGGTGCAAGTGTATGATTTCATTGGTTACCTTAACATGAAGCACGAGAAGGAAACAGTTCAAAACCTTGAGGGAGCAAGCGGAACGAGCATGGATTTTTGGAATAATCCTATAGATGATGAGGTTTGGAATGATGTATAAACAAGGGGATATTTTGCTGATTCCTTTTCCATATAGTGATCTATCTGCTACTAAACAACGTCCTGTATTGGTAGTATCTAACTCGACCTACAATAGTGTTAATCAAGACATTATCGTAGTTGCCATCACATCAAATATAACCAGTCGCGAGTATCTTGTTCGTATTACATCTGAAGATTTAGAAGAAGGAAATCTAAGGATGGAATCTGGCATTAGAACAGATAAAATTTATACATTGTCAGGTCGAATTGTTAATAAGAAGTTTGGACACCTAAAACCTAATCGGATGCTGGAAGTTAAACAACTGATTAAAAAGTTATTCATCGAACAAGACTAGTCGTCTTCGACAATAGAAACACCATCCGCACTAGGATGGTGTTTCTTCGTTGTCATCTAGACTGTTTGCAGAAACGGTCTGCTTCTCCTGTAGCTTCTCTGCATGGGATTGTTGTAGCAATTCTTTTATTTCTTGCAGCTGCTTTTCGGTATGTTGTTGAGCTTGTATCATTTCATTCAAGCGTTCTTCAACCTTTTCTAAGCGAAGCTGAGTTTCCTGTTGAACTTTTTCAGTTTTCTTTTGTGTTTTAGTGTTATCCATTATGACGAGTATCGTAACTCCGGCACTAAAGATCGTTAACCCTCTAGCGATTTGATTTAGATCAAGAGTGTTGAAAGCCAATATGGAATCTGCAACTCCAGCACCTACTAACATGCCGCCGATCGTTACAATTACATTCCATTTCCATGTACTTGGAGTAAGGTTTAAAGGGTGCTTCATCCAGAATCTCCTTCAATTAAGACGATATAGTAGCTGTAAATTTGAACAATCATATCCATATACAATAAAACCACAAATCTCTAGATAATTAAAGGGGATATATGGAAAACGGAATAAAATAACGTTCCCGTTAAGCGGCAACACGCATAACCCCTGACCTCATCAGTCAGGGGTTACTATGTCTATTAACAGTCTGCTTTATCTTCTATAACAATAATGCTGCTTTGAATTACAGCTCAGGATCATATATGTCTACCAAGCGTAGGCTTTTGGTGCAGCACCGCCTGGTCCTGGAAAGATTTCATCCAAGCGCTGCAAGACGGATTCTTCTAATACAATATCGACGACGCGAAGCGCGCCTTCCAGCTGTTCAAGCGTACGCGGACCTATAATCGGAGCGGTTAACGCAGGATGAGATAAAGTCCATGCTAGCGCAACATTGGCCTCACTTTCACCAATTTCCTTGCACAGTCGCTCGAAGGCTTCAAGCTGCTGGCGGTGCTTTTCAACACGCTCAGGATTGTTGGCACGAGTTGAACCTGCAACTGGTCTAAGTGCATGACCACTTAATAGACCGCCATCTAGCGGGCTCCAAGCAATCACGCCAATGCCTTGCTCCTCAGCGGCTGGCAATAGCTCTAATTCAGGCAATCGGCATAATAGGCTGTATTTATGCTGCTCACTCACTAATCCAAGCATATTGTGCGCTTTTGCTTCATATTGCGCTTTTACGAGATCGAATCCGGCAAAGTTGCTAGATCCAACATACCCGATCTTGCCTTGGTTAATCGCTACTCGAAAGCCTTCCCATAGCTCATCCCAGCTGACGTTACGGTCAACGTGATGCATCTGATAAAGCTCGATATGATCAGTCTGTAGACGCTTTAGAGAACCCTCCAAATGACGACGAAGCTTATAGGCAGATAACCCACCATCGTCATTCGGTCCGTCATGCTCATCATGCATTTTACCGTAGAACTTCGTAGCTAGCACAACTTTTTCACGACGCCCGCCTCCTTGCGCAAACCACCGTCCGATGATTTCCTCTGTTTTGCCGGAATTTTCACCCCAACCGTAAATATTGGCTGTATCGAAAAAATTAATGCCTGCATCAACCGCTGCATCCATGATGCGAAACGCTTCTTTTTCGTCCGTGCTTACACCGAAATTCATCGTGCCAAGGCAAAGCTTACTTACCTTTAACCCGGAACGACCTAGATATGTATATTGCATGATTCACACTCCTTTGAATTTATATTCGACTATATTATACGGCAAATTTGTTGGAATTTCTGTTCTTATTCATAATTGCCTCCCTATTTGTCCTAGTCATTTAGAATAATCATTTTAGGATGCAATAAGCATTATGTTATGAATTGTTGAAATTAGCTTGGTATTATTCGATATTTTCAAAACCATTAAAAGCCTGTTTACATGATTATTGAAGTACGATATGACTTCGTCATAGTATAGTCTGGACAGCATGAATAAGCTTGGAAAGGTCAGATTCGTCTATTAAATGCAGTTCCCTTGACAGAGAGAAGGTGATGCGAGACCAGAAGGTGATGTGAGACCAGAAGATGCTACGAGACAGAGAAGGTGAAACGGGAGATAAGCTGTAATCGGTACACAAATTAAAGCAAGGAGTTGAAAACTATCGCATGAGGAAAAAACTGATAGGTAGAACATTGACTTCATTACTTGCATTTATGCTTTTACTGCCTGCAAACATAGGAGTAATAGCTGCAGAGGACGCGAATGAACCGATTCAAGAGCCAGCGATCGCATTGCTGCAGCCTAATTCCAGCTGGCAGGCTTCTGTATTCGGCGATGTTGGTGGACAAGATAAAATCACCGCTGATAATTTTAGTATCGTAGAGGATGAGCAAGGCGCTGTTCAGATGAAAAGTATGAATGATCGAGGAAAAATATCGTCGTCAACAGATGGCATTGCTTATTTATATCAGTCTATACCGGTTGATCAAGATTTTGAATTTACAGCTACGGCTACAATTAATAGTATCGCAGACAATAATCAGGCATCCTTCGGTATTATGCTAAGAAACACAGTGTACGACAATATTCATGGAAGCGATGTTGCGAAAGATGATTATGTGGCAGTTGGCGCATTAGATAAAAAGATGAAGCTGTTCAGTCGAGTGAACACTGAACAAAAGAAGCGGGATTTGGACGAGCAATTGGCGGTGCCAGCTGCTGGCAACAGCTATCAGCTTACGATTAAAAAATCTTCCAATATGTATGTAGTAACGGTTAATGATGATAGCTACGTTGTGGATGATTATGCATCCGAGGTGAGCTATGTTGGCCTTTTCACTGCTCGTAATGCAGATATTACATATGAGCATATTCAACTAACGTTTGCGTCGGAGGAAGAGACACCAGAGCTTGGCGAGCTGCAATTTTACTCCTTTGGTGGAAACACCTCTGAAGAGAAAAATCCTGAGCCGATCGTAGAATCATCAGATGCTTATACGCTGGAGGCATCAGGCGGTAAGGTTGCGTCAGGAGATGAAGGGATTTCATTTCTAGCTTATGAGGTGCCTGCTGGGGTAAGCTTTACATTAGAGGCAACAGCAACAGTTGAAGCATTTAATAGTAATACATCGGTTTCTACGCCTAATCAAAAGTCGTTCGGACTTATGCTGCGTGACACGGTAGGAGAACATCGTTCTTCATCAACGACAACCTCCAATTATGTAGCAGTCGGTGCGCTGGATACGGTGATGAAAGGCTTTTACAAGTCTGGTGTAGCGGGTGGAAGCGGAGGTACACAAACAAAGTTGAATGAATATTCCACAGTGAGTGCACCAGCTGCGAATGAGATATATCAGCTGAAAATTGAAAAGAGCCAAGACAGCTATACATTATCAGTCAACGGTGAAAGCCAGCTTGTCAGTGTAGAGCAGCTATTTACAGAGCAGCTATATGCGGGGGTATATGTCGCGCGTGATGCAAAGGTGACGTTCTCGAATATTCAACTACACATCGATACAGCTGCTGTAAGTGAGCTCGAGCTGGATGCTTCAGCTATGAAAACGACTTATCGTCTTCAAGAAGAGCTTGATCTTACCGGATTAGTAGTGAAAGCAGTCATGAGTGACGATAGCGAACTTATACTTGCAGAGGATGAGTATATTGTAACGGGTTTTGATAGCTCTGAGTTTGGGAGTAAGGAGCTAACGATTCATTATAAAGGTAAAACAGCTTTGCTAGCATATGAGGTGGTGGCGCTGCAAGTGACTTCACTGGATATCGTATATGAGCCCGCAGTTACGCGTTATTATGTGGGGGAAGAGCTTCAGCTTCAAGGCTTAACAGTTGAAGCGAACTATGAGGCTGGCTATATGTACCGTGAGCTAACGCCAGAGCTATACACCATCGTTATTGAAAAGCAACAATATGATGGCTATGGCAACAATGAGAAAGGTGAAAAGCATCGCTTCACATCTGCAGGCAGCTATGTCGTTAGCGTTGTTTCATCAGAGAATACGGATGTAGCGGTTGAATTTACCGTAAATGTTGCGGATGCAAGCTTAACTAGCTTAGAAATTACCCAGCAGCCAATTAAAACAACATACTTTATCGGTGAAGAGCTACAGTTAGATGGCTTGGTAGTATATGGACAGTACAGTGACGGTACTAGAAAAAGAATTACGAGAGAGAATCTGTCATTATCCAGCTTCAGTTCAGCTACGGCTGGTGTGCAGCAGCTGGTCATCTCCTATCGTGATCAATCCGCCGCGCTCACGTTAACAGTGAAAGAAAAGGAAGCGACAGCGTTAGTCATCACGACTTTCCCTAAAACAACCTATAAGCTAGGCGAGAAGCTGGACTTAACACAGCTAGAGCTAGCTATAGCTTATGACAACGGACAATTGGAAGCGATTACAGGTAAAGACTACAGCATCGAGGCATCGGGCTACAAGGCAGAAGCAGCGGGGCAATATCCAATTGTCATTACGTCGAATAATAAGTCCTTGCCACCGTTAGAGCTGCTCGTTCATGTTCGCGATGATGCGCCAATAGAGTGGAAGAGCATTCGTTTTGGACAATCGACTTCTTCAAGCAATAATACGGTTGAAGTCGATGAACAAGGCGGCGTTACGGTGAAAGCGGTTGGCGGCTCGGCAGGAAAAGTAACGGGTGACCATGATGGAATTAGCTTCTATTATATCGAGCTGGATGCACTGGAAGATAACTTTGAGCTTTCGGCAGATATTAAAGTCATAGAGTATGCAAAGTCTCCAGATCACGATGGCCAGGAATCGTTTGGTATTATGGCACGGGATGCGATAGGTGCAGCAGATGACTCGTCCGTATTTGCTTCCAATATTGCCGCGATTGGAGGCTATAGTGGTGGAACCCGTAATCCGAACGGTACACAGTTATTCGTTCGTACGGGGATTGAATCACCTGATGGCAGCGGCAGTCAAGGTATTCAATCGATAATGATTCAGGAGCAGCGTCCATCATTAGAGAATACGTACCCAGCACAGACGTATCGATTAACATTAGCCAAAACGAATAGTGGCTTTACAGGACAACTGAATGATCATGAGCCTGTCATCCTCTATACGCCAGACATATTGAATGTGCAGGACAGTAAGATGTACATTGGCTTTTATGCTGCGAGAGTTGCTACGATTGAGGTTCATAATATTGAGCTAAACGTAACTGCTGCTGCAGCTGACCCACCTCGGGTGGAGCCGCCGGTAGCTCCGCTTGAGCCAACGATTGCATTCCTTTCTCCACTGCAGACGTCTACGACGGAGCAGTATGAAGTAAGGGTAAAGGCGAATACATCAGGCTCGGTAACGATTAAGCAGGGCGATGCGATGATTGCCAATGATGTGTCGATTGAAGTTAACCAAGTATTTTCTCAAGCGACGGATATAGCACCGGGCAACAATCGATTCACGATCAGCTTTATTCCTAGCGATAGCGAGTACTTAACGAGTTACGAGCCTATAATCATTAATCGCACGGTGACGGTAAAGCAATATAAGGGTGACATCGTTGTTGCTCCAGAAGGCAGTCCAGAAGGTGCTGGAACATTGGATGATCCGCTTGATCTTGATACCGCAATTACCTATGTTGCACCAGGGCAAACGATCATTGTACAGGATGGTCATTATGTTCGCAGCAGCAAGCTGGACATTAAAAAGTACAATGACGGCACGAAGGATGCTATGAAAATATTAAAGGCAGCAGATGGAGCACGGCCAGTCATTGATTTTGATAAGAAATCAGAGGGTGTCGTGCTTAGCGGGAACTACTGGCATATTATCGGCATTGACTTTGCCCGTTCAGCAGGCAATACGAAAGGCTTTACGGTAGGCGGCAGTCACAACATTATTGAGCTTTGCCGCTTTTACGAACATGGAGATACAGGTTTGCAAATTAGCAGAACGGATGATGCTACCGATATCTCAGACTGGCCGTCGTATAATTTGATTCTGAATAGCGACTCATTCGCCAATCGTGATCCTTCCGATAACAATGCAGACGGCTTTGCAGCTAAGCTGACCTCAGGTGTAGGGAATGTGTTCCGTGGTGCGATTGCCTACAATAATGTCGATGACGGCTGGGACTTGTATACGAAGGCAGGCTCTGGCGCTATTGGAGCGGTAACGATTGAGAATAGTATTGCCTATAACAACGGTTATCCAATGGAAAGCAAAGAGCTAAAAGGAGATGGTAACGGCTTTAAGCTCGGTGGCGAAGGGATTCACGTGCCTCATGTTATCCGCAATAGTATTGCTTTTAACAATGGAACAGTCGGCTTTACAAGCAATAGCAACCCTGGAGTTATCGCACACAACAATATTGGATTCAACAATCCGAAAGGAAACATCGTATTTACAACGTATGGTCAGATTAAGCCTGACTTTACAGTAAAAGGCTTTGTCTCTTTTGCAACAGTTAACATTACTAAAGATCAGGTGCCTGATTCCGCGAGAGCGACAACGAACTATTTATACGACGGAACGCGGTTTGCTAACCGCTCAGGAACTGTGATTAAAGAAAGCAACTTTAAAAGCTTAGATGTACCAATAGCGTTTGCCCGTGATGAAGAGGGCAATATTATTCTTGGAGATTTCTTAAGCTTTATTGCACCAAAGACTAGTAGTAATAATGCCAGTGATCCAGTGATAGAGCCTAGCCCTACTCCAGCAACGTCTATTGAGCTTAAAGGAACGATGGCTGACGGCAAGGTAGTGGGAGCAGTAACGTTAGAACAAGTGAAAGCAGCGATTACCGGCCTCCATGCACAATCGAATCGAAAGCTTACGATTACGTTAGGTAATGAGGATGTGCAAGCGGAGCAGATCTATCAATTAAAACTGCCAGCTCAGTTGTTCGACCCAAATATCGACGCGTACGATGTTGAGCTTGTGACGGCAATTGGAAGGATGATTATTCCTAGTAAAGCTTTCGGTAATTTAACGAAAACTGACTCTGACAATAATGAATTCAACGTTCAAATTCGTGCTGTAGCTACTGAAATAAAAGGGTCATCGATACCTGATGCTGAGCAAGCTAGCTCGGTAGTTGCATTCGAGCTTTATTGGAACGGTCAGCCGCTAGATTACAATGATTCAGCTAACGCGTTGCAGCTATTTATTCCGTATTCACCAAGCGCAGAGCAGCTTGATCAGCTATCTAAGCTATCGATACGGCATATCGCAGATAATGGAACGGCAACGCCAATTGCTAATGCGTATTATGATCCTGCAGAGAAAGGGATGAGATGGAAAGCTGATCAGCTTGGTCAATATGGTGTAGCGTTAAGCAGCAGATCCTTTACGGATGTTCCGTCTACACATTGGGCATATGAAGCGGTCAGTACGCTTGCTGCCAAAGGGGTCATTAACGGCATTAACGAACACAGCTTTGCTCCTAATGAAACCATTACGCGAGCTGACTTTGTCGTTATGCTTATGAGAGCTTTAGGCTTGACGGCTAGCATCGACAAATCAAGTGGATTTACGGACGTTGATCAGCAAGCATATTATTATGAAGCCATTATGAAGGCACAGAAGCTTGGAATTGTTAACGGCTATCCTTCGGGTGAATGGAAGCCACAACAACAGATCGAGCGTCAAGAAATGTTTGTCATTGCTTATCGGGCGATACAACAGGTAGAGGCGCTACAGCTAAGTATAGCTAACGATGAATCTGCTTTAGCTCAATTCACAGATGCATCTATGATAGCGGCCTACGCTAAGGATATATTAGCTGCTTTAGTTGATCATGATATCATTCAAGGTTATAACGATAAGATCGCAGCTCAAGGAACAACGACACGAGCGGAGGCGGCGGTCTTTATCGAGCGATTAGTGTTTCAACGCTATCATTCATTGAAGGAATAGGCGCGACAAATGATAATGTAAGTGACTGCACGGAACGTACGATATAATTAAAGCAAGCCCCTAGATGTGCTAATAGATATGCACGTCTAGGGGCTTGTCTATCTTCTAGGAATATGAAATGAAACCGATGTTCCTTTATGCAGTTCGCTTTCGATCTGTAATCCCTTCCCGAAAAGCTGTTTAAGTCGTCGGTTCGTATTGGCGATGCCGATGCCATCTTCCGGTGTGCAGTTACCCGCAATCATTCGCTCAATTTGTTCAGCAGTCATGCCAACTCCATTGTCCTCGATCAATATGATATGGCAGTCATCGTTATTGAATACTGAGATGACCACTGTTCCACCAACATTCTTTTTGAGAATGCCATGTATTAGAGCATTTTCAACAATCGTTTGAACAGAGAGTGGGGGAATGAGTATGCCATGTAGCTCCTCTAAGTTCCACAAGATTCTAATTCGATCTCCGAAGCGTTCACCTTCGATGAATAGGTAGGAACGAACTAGCTCTAATTCATCTCCTATCGGAATTAAGCATTTTGTATTGCTAACATTAAAGCTTCTGTGTAAATAATCTCCAAACTTTTGCAGCAGCTCGATCATGCGAGCAGAGTCTAATTCGCCTAAAGATGCAATCGAATTTAATGTGTTATATAGGAAATGCGGCTTGATTTGAGCTTGCAAATAAGCAGCCTCCAGACGAAAACGCTCATGAATCGCTTGATTTTGTGTAATTAGCGCATGTACGCGAGCTTTAAGTTCTAAAGCATTGGCTGGCTTAGAAACATAATCGTTTGCCCCCGCAAGAAAACCGGAGTAAATATCTGTCGTCTGGTTTCTTGCTGTAAGCAGCAAGATTGGGAGCTCCGCAATCGTATAATTGTTCCGGACTTCCTTGCATAATTCATAGCCTGACATTTGCGGCATCATGACATCGGATATAATGAGATCCCAATGACCGGCTGTAATCATGTTCAACGCTTCTAATCCATTATCGACAGTGGAGATATTGTATTGATCTTTAAGGATATTACTAATAACCTTTAGATTAATTGGGTCATCGTCCACAATGAGAATATTGCCGATCTGCTTTGCCTGCCCCTCATCTGAGCTTGATTGTAATTCTGGTATGTAATGTGAAGCAGCAGCGATGGATTGCACTGCGGCAATTACTGCTTTCTCATCATCAGTATGATTAGAAGCGACGGAATCATTTGCTAACGGTAATGTGAAAGAAAAGGTTGTACCTTTTCCAACTTCAGATTGAACGTTTATCGTGCCGCCATGCAGCTCGGTAAATTGCCGAGCGATATTGAGTCCGAGCCCAATCCCGCCTTGACCATCCTTGTCCGTATGCTCGTATCGGTGGAAGATTCGCTCCTGCGCGTCAGAGCTCATGCCGATCCCTGTATCGCGAATAAAGACAGTGGCTTCCTTGCCATTATGATCCGCACTAACGGTAATGCTTCCTTCATCGGTGAATTTAACTGCATTATGCAGAAGGTTGAAGAGAATCTGAATGACTCTGCTCTCGTCAGCATATACGCTTGGAAAGGCTGCCGGGATCGCAGAAGTAATGCTTAATCTACTTGTGTTTTTCATAAAATGAATCATATCAATGACTCCAGCAGTTACACTCCGTATGTCGAGCGTCTTTTGGTGAAGCTGAATACGCCCCTCATCTAAACGGTTCAAATCCAACAGATCATTCAATGTTAATGTCATGCGCTGACCAATTTGCAACAGCAGCTCAAGATTTTCTTTGCTTTTGTTTGATAGCGTTGAAGCTTCATCCTCCAGCATCGTTTGGGCGATATTCAGTATACCATGCAATGGATTACGTAACTCATGCGAGGTATTGGCAAGAAAGATATCCTTTTGAACGTCTGCTTTTGCTAACTTTTCATTTTGCTCATTATTTAATCGAACTACCTTCATATGACGTCTGAACAGCAGCAAAGCGATAACCATAACAGAGACGATGTAATCGATTGGATAATATGGAATATTAACGACGCTAGCTTTAATTGCCGTGCCCCAAGCAGCATTGGAAATAAAGCAAATCAAATAAAATAGGATGAAAATTCCGTCTATATTTCCTTTCTTAATCGCTACTACGGTAGGGACAAGGAGCTGCACAACGACGACCATCGCATAGGTTGCCAATGCGAATTGAAACGGTATCCAGTGCAATATCGATGTTGTTAGCATGACGATCGATAATGGGATGTAGGCGAATAACAATATAGTAGAGATCATTGATTTAATCTTAAATAATGCATTGATGAATTTTAATGTTGCTAGCAATAGCCCGACAAGTAGAACGAAAAGTAGTTTAATATGTAGAGCATTTTCTATTGGCAGCTGTAATAAAACATGATCATCAATCAATATCGTAAAGCCGTTTAGAGCCAGCAACAGGCTAAAATAAAGCAGCTCTTTCTCGTAAATTCCTCTACCAAAGAAAAAGATCGCTATAGCATATATGCAGTGCAAGAAAAAAATGATGCTGACTAGCAATTGCAATGATTGTGATAAAGACGTTTCTTTTGTAATGGCTGATTGCAGTCCGAAATAGACAGAATCCTTTAAACCGCCAGAGTCCATACTATCAAAATTAGATAGCTGAATAACTAAGTCGATTTCTTTAGCATCGGTAGCAAAGATGGCAGTCATTGGACCTTGTGTTTTTATTTTATTAACAGGCTCTTTATTTGCAAGATTGTAGTTGTTAATTAACTTTCCATTGACATAGATGCTTGCATACGACCCGAATCCTTTCAATTGAATGCCGTATATCGTTTCAGTTTGTTCTGGCAATAAAATTTTAAGCCTGTAGGAGCCGTAGCCTAGCGCAGAGCCTTCAATATGCTCCATAATATGCTTCCAATTATGAGGCACTTGTATATAGCGCTGCTCCAGTTCATTATCGGTAGAATCGTCGATGATGAATGCTGAAGGATAGAATACCCACTCGCCATTCAGTGGGACCGTCTCGTGTTCAGTCAAAGTTTCCTGGCGCAAATCAACTATTCCTTTTGTGGCTGTTTGCTGTCCGGGTGAATTGAAATAAAAAAACCATCCGATTCGCAAAGCGAGTATGCACACTAAAAAGCTAAAAATAGCGAGCAGAATCTTTTTGTTCTTTGTATATGGATGTGCAATCAATGTCTTTCAACCTTTCGTTTCCGCTGTATGATCTATGAATCGTTTCGGATTAGATTGCATAGTTGTGCAGTCAAACTTAGATTGATTTTATATTAGACATCAATTATTGTCTATGAGCTCCTTTTTTGGTTTATGTTGTAACGACGTTGTGTGATGTCCACATCATTTAGGAAATAAAGTTATGGGCTTCGGCTTCTCACACGCAACCAATACGTAAAAACACCATCCATTTGGATGGTGTTTTTACGTAACGCGAACGTTGTTATAGCGCCTAGCTTTCGAGGATGATGTAAAGCTGCGACAATCGAAATGTTGCTAAGAGTAGCGTTGACGTCAGTTGCTGGTTCTACAACTTAACAATGGAGGAAAGCAAAACATTGTTGAAATGGTCGGTGTACATATTTTTGAATGGCTTTTGCAGGTCTTTCTCGACCGTAAAATAAACGGACACTAGATCATACACAGGATCGACGGCTACAAATACACCAGCTGCGCCCCAATGGGAATACGCTTCTGGTGAAAACAGATCGCCTCCGTCCATTTTAGAGCCGTTAATACTCCAGCCTAATCCCCAATATGCTTCTGGGAAGTATTCATCGCGATATTCGGAAGCTACTCCGGGAATACGGTTGCGTGTCATCTCATGAATCGACACTGGGCTTAATATTCGTATGCCGTTGTACTCTCCTCCGTTAAGAAACATTTGAGCAAATACAGCTACATCATAGGCAGTAGCATAGATTCCGCCACCAGCAGACTCGGAGTCGATTGCGCGTTCCGTCTCCAACCATTCTGCACAAGCATCCTCTGGCAAGCGTCGTACGATGCGATGTCGCTCAGAAGCGGGAACATTATAATACGTGTCTTTTAAGCCAAGTGGCTCTAGCAAATGCTTTTGCACAAATTGTGGATAGGACAAGCCGCTTGTTTTACGTATGATCTCCCCAAGCAGCTCATAGCCGTAGCCGGAATATTCCATTACTTCTCCAGGCTTTCGTGCTAACGGTACACCACATGCTGAATAGATTGCTCGATGAAGTTCGGGATTGGCATTAGGCTCACATGGAGGAAGTGGAGTAGAAGAGTTGCTGTCGCGGTATGTGTACAGATCATCTGCTCGAATACCAGAAGTGTGAGTTAGTAGATGATGCACTCTAACATCTGACTTGTCTCCTTCGGCAAATTCCGGAATATAATCGCAAACAGGACGATTCAGCCCAACAAGTCCTTTTTCTACGAGAATCATGATTGCTGCTGCTGTATATACCTTCGTAATCGAACAGAGCGGGAATAATGCCGATGTGTCTAATTGTTCAGAAGAATGCTGCGGATTAAGCGTACCTACAGCTCGATGAGCAACGAGCTTACCTCCTTTTACAACGGCATACACTTGAGCAGATGTAATATTGGTTTCGTGCATACGATCCGTAAACTCATGCATAGCTTGGATACTGATTGGACTCAGACCGACTTCTTCAGGGCTTGCTGTTTTTAACCCCATTAACGAATCACCCTTTTCCTCAGTTTATATGCTAGTCTATTATTTATGTATATATAAAAAATTAACATAAACATTAACAAAATGGTAGTGCTTACATATTTGTTTAATGAATTTGACTTGTGATGGAGCATTAATACTTGCTACGTCTTATGTTTACAACATAACTTGAGGTTGATAAACTAGAATAGTTAATTAAAAGCTTAATTACGTACTTTTATACAGAGTGATAGATAGGGAGACTTTTGGATGGATAGTGTTGAAACCCTTAATACGACGATTGCGATGATACCGATATTAAAGTCAGCGGTGCCCGTCGAATTATCGATTGCTATATGCGATACGGAGAAATTCAAAGCTTACTGGCCTGGTGAGAACATAGATTTGCACATCCGTGCCGGTCAACCGTTGCATAGCGACGAGCCGTTAATGCAGGCGATACGAAGCAATGTCGCCTTAAAAGCAGAAGTTCCTGCTGAATATTATGGTTTTGAATTCATTGGAACGGCTACACCATTACACGACTCTGATGGCAATGTAATTGGCGGTATTGCTGTTCAACTTCGTAAACAAAGTGAGCTAATTACAATTGCTGACCAGATTGCGGTGTCGTTATCACAAGCCAATCTCCAGTTATCTCAAGCTGCAAACGGTTCGATGGCACTGACAGATTCTGCCGAGCAGTTGCTTGCTCTTTCGCGCCATACAGCAGAACAAGTAACAGAAACAGATAAGGTTGCATCAGTCGTAAGAAGAGTAGCGGATCAGACGCATTTATTAGGGATGAATGCAGCGATTGAAGCGGCGCATGCCGGCGATTATGGAAGAGGATTCGGGGTTGTTGCCAGTGAGATACGGAAACTTTCTAATGAGACACTTACCTCAGTGAATTCGATTCAGCATACGCTCAAAAACTTTGACAAAGCAATTCACGATATGCGCGCATCTATTGAAAGCATGACCGCGATTATTAATCAACAAGCATCATCTTCCCAACAGGTGTTGGCCTTTATTGAGGAGGTACATCACATGTCAGAGCAGCTTAATGAATTTGCCAAAAAACTTTAGCTTAGCAAGGCATCTTAAGAGATGTCTTTTCTTTTGAATGGAAGTAGCCCCGTTAACGAGACGGGGCTATATATAGTTATGAGGTAATGTTATCGAGAACAGCTTTGTTAAACTCAGATGGGTTTTCGATAAATGGAAGGTGACCGCAGTTTTTATCGCTAGTAGGGAAATAATATTGCCAGAACGGATTGTTAATGATAGTTTGCGAGTGATTCCAATCGGCTTGCGTCCCGCCCCTTTGCGAATACCACCTCTACCTTAATCAAATCTTGTTACCTCGAAATTGTCCGACACTTGCTCTACACCATTGATAATGATGGATAGCTGATGCATGCCAGGGTAATGCTTACGTGTCGTAAGATCTTTGAACGAATGCTTTCGAGAATAGGTTCGATCTGCTTGATCAAACGAATTTTCCGTAACTTTGAATAGCTTGCGCGAGGTTTTGCCATTTGCTTTGACGAAGTCGATCGCATATTCTACTCGAAGCAGTTGAGGAGAGGGCTCGTTCGATCGCACTGAAAAAGAAAACTCAAGCGCATCCCCTATGGCAACATGCTTACTATTCAGTTCAAGCTGATTAATGGTTACGTCAGGCGCTTTATTTAGTCCGAATAACGCCAATACGTCGGGGTCAGCTTTACGAAGCAAGGTGCGGCAGCCGTGCTTTACGATCCAATCTGTTCTTGGATCATGACCAAGCCACTCTTGTGATAGCTGTATTACTAGATCGGGATGATTTTTAGCAATGTCATTCAAATTGTTAGCGACACTTTTTCTCACATATTCTGATTCATCTGCTTTTAGCTGCTGAAGAATCGGTAGAATTGGGGAAGGATCGTCGATAAACATACGAAGTGGGGTAGCCCATGGCAGCTTCGGCCTGCAGCCCTCACTGGCTAGGCGTCGAATATGGTGGTTTGGGTGATTCGCCCAGTCGAGCATTTGCCGCATCATTCGGATTGGATCATGTGCTATAAACGGTCGTACTGCGAACTCGGAGCTCGATGATGAAGTGAACCGTGCAAGAGCCTGCATCGACGTATTCCAATGTTGCAAACCGTACAATTCTACGAAATCCGGTAAAAACAAATATTCAAAGCCGGAGCATAGTGGGCTTATTTCTGATAAAACAGCGATAGCATCTTCGTAATTTGGAGGTAGCGTCTTACCAAGTGAAGCACTAATATGACGAATTCGCTGCTTGAGCTGTTTTTCGTCCCACTGCTCGTCGAAGACAAGCTGCATGAATTGTTCAATGTTAAAGCTGCCATAAGCTTGCTTGACGATAACTGCAAACTCATATAAAAACGTTCTAGAAAATCTCCCTGCCAATGTATCCGCCATAACATCGTTCCTTTCCATAGCTTAACTTACACCTGACCGAATGTAATGATCATTGTGCCGCGATTGTTTTCTTTATATTATATCATTCAATAATAACATTCATTGCAGGAAGAGTAGGCGGATATGCCAAATCGTTAATTTAGCAGAGTAAATGAAATAATCCGAGAGCGTAGTGCTGCACTCTCGGCATATTGCTGTACTAGGCTACAATTACTTGTTTGTGCTATGCTGCTTGCTAGGCAGTTGATGGCCAGCATTCGCTTTGCTTTGACGTTTTTGACTTTGTTCATGTTTGCGTTGCTTTTCATTGAAATCTTCTACGAATTTCTCAGTGCTATCCATAACGCATACAATCCTCCTTTTCAAATATAGATGTAGTCTAACCATTCGTGTATGGAATATTCGATCCATTAAAGTTGCTTTGGTGAGTGGACAGACTTAATATGATGCATATTAAGAAACAAATTCTCCCCGTTACCTGAGACCAGTTCAATCATGTTATCCTCAATCTTATTTAATAACCCAATTTTATTAGGATGGAAGCCTAAGTCAAAAACAACGACCTCACCAACGAGCTTATGCACTTGTTCTTCAAATGTTCGTGTAAGCGGAAGGGTAGAGGGACTAACGGGAAAACGTTCACGGTCTATAGAAAAGGGCGTCTTATCAATGGAATAGGGAATTAGCCATTTTAGATGGTACATTGGTATATAAATGGTTTTAAATACTGGAGAATAAAAGACAAAATAATTATTCATAATCGCCGTTACATATCCATGCAAAGAAAGTGAACCGGACACGTATATCTCTAAAAAGTGTCCACGAGCATGCTGTAGTATTTTTCTATAGGAAAGATTGCTATCGAACTCATAAGGCATTGTAGTTGGACTTTGAATTTCTTCTTCAACATTTACGTTAGCTCTCAAGTTTTGAATATGCAATGTAGGAAAGTAAATGAAATTAATGCCATTAAACAACACTAGAATATCCTGCCCGTAATCAATTAATATTCCTGTATGCTTTTTATCTCCTGAAATTTCGATATTTACTGTTTTATTGAGCAAAGAATGCAATATAGACAAGAGTAATCACTCCTAATCATATTAATGAAAAACTTCAAGCCACATATAGAGAGCTAATAAGCTAACAATTAATGAAATCGGTATAATGACAATCGTTGTTTTAATATATTTTTTCCAAGTAAAGTGAACCTTGTTCTCTTTTAGAATGTGCATCCAGATAAGTGAAGCAAGAGTTCCCATTGGAAGGATAAGGGCACCGATATCCGCACCGATAATACTCGAGAAGTACCCGGCATGAAGGATAGTTTCATCTAAATTCATTTCTGTTAAAGAAAGCGTTCCGATCATCACAGAAGGCAAATTATTAAAAGCATTAGACATCATAGTTAACAGAAAGCCAATTAAAAAGATGGCGTTGAATCTACTATCTGCTACTTGATTGCCTATAAGGCTAATGATCATATCAATCAATCCAGCATTATAAAGACCATAAATAATGACATACATACCGAAGGCAAACAGAAGAATATGCCAAGGTGTTTTTCTTACGATATCAGTCGGAGCGACTCCTTTTCTAAGCCAACGAACCGCAATAAGTAATAAGGCTCCAGCAATAGCGGGCCATTCTGTAGACACGCCTAAAGGCTGTAATACAAAAAAACTAATACGGGTAAGAATGACAATAACGATACAAATAACAAACATACGCCAATCCATACTTTGGTCTTGATTGGCAGGATATGATATTGAAGGAGACATCAGTGGATGAATTCTTTTTTCATCACCGTGTTGTCGAGATGAATGATGCATCCATGCTGCCGTATCACGGTGCATCATTGGAATGCGAACAGGAATATCTTTTTTGAAGTAAAAAAACAGCAACAATGCTATCGATATTAGGCCAATCATAGATGGAATAAGCATCATTGAAGCGTACGCATTGAGATCCAATCCAACTATTTTTAGTGAAATAAGATTCGCGAGATTACTAACACCAATTGGAGCGCTGGCTCCGGTCGCTATTAAAGCACCAGAGAGAAGGTAGGGGATTTTTTGTTTTGTCTTTAAGTGTAGTACGTTTAGGGTTTGGATAATGATGGGTGTTGTAATAAGGATGCTGCCGTCATTATTGAAAAACATGGTCATAAGAAAACAAAGTGCATTAATATACCAAAAAAGTGCTTTGCCTGAGCCTTTTGAATGGATAGCTAAGTTATAGGCTGCCCATTTGAAAAAACCAATACTCTCCAGAACGAGCGACATTACGATGGTTGACAATATCGTTATAGCAGCACCGCTAACCATTCCAAGTATTGAAGCAATATCGCTTAAGCTAACGATACCGAATAAAAAAATAGCAACCGCTCCAATCGAGACTGGAATGGCTTCGTTCACTTTAAAAGGCCGAATGATGAGTAGGGCAACGGTCAACACGAATACGATACCAGCTGTAATTAGTAAGGAGTTAGGCATTGTGGTTCGCCTCACTATATGAACGTTGTTGGATTAATTCATCGGAATCCTCTTTATTAGTGCAGATACTGGGGCTGATTTCTTTGGATGAATATTTTGGCTTAAGAAAAATGTAAAAGACGATGCCTAGAAGAGCTAGTATGATAATGAAGAACAACATGTTTCTTAGCCTCCTTTCATTACATGCTGTGTAGTTGTAGAGGTATGATAGCTGCATATAGGGGGAGTATGTCATAAAGTGAATATAATACAGTATGTATACGACAAAGGCGCAATTAGGAAATAATGAGAATGCCCTACTATAAAAATTTCCACAACTGTCCTCTTTTTTCTGTACCAAAAAACCAAACGAGCATCTTAGATACTGGTTTGGTTTACAGAGGTTATGATTTACCTTTACGATTTTTAACGTTTTTATTTTCCTTATGGTCGATTGCCAAACGATTTACAATACGAAATGAACTACTAAAGCTTTTGATGTGAGCAGTAAAAATGATTACCAGCTCATCTTCCACTAAAAGCTTAATGTAGTCTTTATGTGCTGCGACAAGTACGCCTGTTACACTTTCTGGTCCACCGCGATTTATTTTAACGGTTCTATTCTTTTTCGAGCGTAGTGCTTCTAAGAAGGTAGAATGCTTCTTGAACTTGCAATGAGCGTTATGGTGATGGCCATGTCTATCGAAGCGGTCGATATGCCTTACAATGGTAATGCTTTTGATGTGTTCAAGGTTGTAATATACTGTTCCTTCTTTTTTTACAAATAACACGAGATAATCTGACCTGACAGCAATAACAAGTCCTTCACTTGATTCAGGACCTCCTCTATTGACACGGACTAATTTTCCGATGAGATCAGTCGCTTGGTAAATCGCCATCGCATTAACTCCTCTGCATAATAATGTTAAATCTATTGCATGTATACGTGTACTGCATGGACATTGACACCATAAACGCGACTGCTAGTTGAAAATCCGCAACTGTCTATCTATTAGGGAACATAGTTAAATATTTTGATTTTTGCTATATTGGTAGTGGGCATGCTAACTAGCAATATCAGATATTAAACAATTGTGCATTTTAGTATTAGTATCGTTTCGGGTTCTTATTTTTTCATGAACATACAAACTTGGGGAGTGATCCGATGGAATTTCAATTGTTATCCAAAGAACTAATGCAGCATTATTGCAATAAAATTTTAATGCCTAAAGGTGCTACGGAAATATTGCTGGAGATTGCAGATCGATTGAATAAAGATGAAAAGCTGTTTCACATTTATAAAGACTTTTATGTAAATTATATTGAAAGCGGTTATTGGACGACAGTATGGGAGCCGTTAAAGATTGATCCGTACGCGGAAGAGGTGTTTGGCAATCATGCCTCTTTGTTATACTTGCACGCTGCATTGCAGCGATTGCCGCTAACGGAGAAGAAATATGCAGAGCTTGGCTTAAGTGACGAACTGTTCGTCGAAACGTTACGTGATATCGGTACGTGGGTGCAGAATGCCTATAACCTAGTAGGCTATTACGCGATTAGAAACTTTAGCTGGATATGGCGGCATCTCGAAGCTCGCATGTTTCGCCTAGGCAGAATTCAGTACTTGGCGGTACCATTTTCAGGTGAAGTGAAAGCCTTTTATAATGCGAAGAAGCAGTCGTTCATGCTCTTATGCGGTGAAGGAATGGAGCTGAGGTCGAATGGTGATATGCAGGGCGTATGTAAAAAAGAAAAGACGATAGATGGCTTTGTTACGACCTACGAAGAAACAGATGAATACTTTATCGGTCATCCCATTACTCCTGATGGGAAAGGGCAACGTGATATTGTGAAGCTGGCTCGTTCAGAGTGGGAAAAGGTGCTGGATAAAGATGATGTGCTGCTAGAAATTCATATTCCTAGAGATACAGCGTTCGATATGGATATCGTAAAGGAATCCTACAAGCAGGCAAAGCAGTTTTTTACAGAGCATTTTCCAGAGGTGAAAACAAAAGGGATGATCTGTCACACATGGTTGTTCACGCCACAGCTGCGTGACATGCTGTCTCCTTCGAGCAATATTGTGAAATTCCAGGAGCAATTTTACCTATATCCAACAGCTGGCTCTATCAGCTTCCTATGGAATTTTGTATTTAATGAGATGATGGACGTTAAAGATGCGAAGCCTGATACATCGTTAAGAAGAAAAGTTCTGGAGTACGTTAATGAGGAAAAAGAGATATTCGACATGAGAGGAATCTATCTTGATCTATGCGGCGAGTTTGGAGATGTAGATTATAAGAAGGCTTAACTCAAGAGTTATTATGTAACGGGATACAGAGGTTGCTTCAGAGGTCACTGGGTGTGACTTCTGAAGCAACCTTATTTATTTTGTATCTACTTTTCACAGTGTTACCACGTTACTACTTATATTGGCATGTATGCGGTATTGTTAGTCATTCATTTGCATCGCTTAAAGAATAAGATCATTCATCAGCAGCAACGCGGAAGCCGAGATTTCCAGTAGAGCTGTCGGGCGTATTGGAGCTTCTTGCAGCAAGTCGATAGCGGTTGCAATACGAGCGGTGACAAAGATAGGAGCCGCCGCGCATTGACCGCCTGCCAGTTTCTTTGGCGTACATGGAATTCATCGATGAAGTTCGTCTATGGTAATCAGGGCTGAACCAGTCTGCACACCACTCCCACGTATTGCCGGATAGATTATATAATCCATAGCCGTTAGGCTCATATGCGTGAACGGGTGCTGTTCCAATATATCCGTCAGATGCGTTGTTTTTTATCGGGAATTTTCCTTGCCATATATTGCACATATGCTTTCCATTTGGCTTCAGTAGATCGCCCCATGGATAGGTTTTACGCGACAGGCCGCCACGGGCAGCATATTCCCATTCCGCTTCGGTAGGTAGTCTTGTTCCTGACCACTGGCAGTAGGCCCACGCATCATGCCATGAAATATGGACGACGGGATGGTCCATCCGCTGATCAATCGACGAGTCATTACCTTCAGGCTTCGCCCAATAAGCTCCTTCAACGACTAACCACCATGGCGTATCTGGTGGAGTCTGCTTCACTTGATGCTTCACTTGCTCGGATGCTAGCAAATGGAAAACAAAGGACCACCCAAAACGTTCCGCTTCCGTAACATAGCCTGTCGCATGAACAAATGCTTGAAAATCGGCATTCGTCACTGCATACGGTGATATGCGAAAGGAATTGACGGTTACGGTACGTACGGGACCTTCTCCATCTGTGGGAAAGCCATCAGTCGCATCCGTCCCCATATCGAAGCTTCCCCCTTTAATAGGTATAAAACTATCCTTATATTTCAGCATTTCAGAAGTTGAAAGCTTTGAAAGCGGCACTGTCTGTTGTGTTTGTTGCGATTGGTTAAAGGTATTTGAGGCTGCACAGCATGATTTAATTGGATCCACAACAACTTCCCCTTTGGAATAAGACTCGAATATAGCTATTATATCATCTTTTTATCAAATTGGTATTAACAGTAAGCGATGCAAATGGAAACGTGAGAGACGCGTGAGAAATAATTGTGTGTTTAGCTTATAATTTTATTTTAAAAGATAAAGATGTAAAACTTTAAACCATTTTGGGATTTAGTTGTTATAATAGAGAGTGTAAGCACTGGGAGGTTGAACAGAATGTCATTGCAACAGCTTAAAATGCTCTTACCTTTATTTTGGACTTTTCTAAAGATCGGCCCATCCACGTTTGGCGGTGGGTACGCGATGATTTCCGTAATTGAACATGAAGCAGTAACGAAGCATGGCTGGATTGACGAGCAAGAATTTGGTGATGTGGTTGCTATAGCAGGGTCGGCTCCAGGCGGGATCGGCGTAAACGCGGCTGCTTTTATAGGTTATAGATTAGCCGGAATAGCAGGGGCAATCATTTCTATCGTAGGGATTACATTGCCTACCTTTCTTATCGTATTAGGATTAAGCTTTTTGTATCTAAACTTTAATAGTAACACTAAGGTTATTGCTGCCATGAAAGGCATTCAAGGTGCGGTCATTGCATTAATTATTAGTGCTGCATACCGAATGGCAAAAACCGCTTTATTTGATATTTCTACGATTGTTATTGCTTCAATTACGTTGATTGTGCTCATTTTTACGCCTATTAACCCTATATATGCCATTGTCTCGGGACTGTTGATCGGGGTTGTTAATGTAACGATTAAGCTAGCGTTAGGGTTGAAGGTACAGACAGAAAAAGTGAAAAACAAGAAACAGAGCGGGCAACAGCAAGAAGCAGTATATCTGGAATATTATATTTAGCGGAGAAGGAGGCACTATGCTGCTAGAATTGTTCTTACTCTTTTTTAAGATTGGCTTTATTTCATTCGGCGGCGGTTATGCCGTTATTCCGATGATTCAATATCAGATGAGTTCACAAGCCTGGCTATCGGATAGCGAGTTTCAGCAAATCGCTACACTTGCAAGTATGGCTCCGGGCTCTGTAGCTACGAATAGCGCTACGTTAATTGGGTATCGCATAGCTGGAATTCCAGGAGCCATTGTGTCTACCGCAGGAATTATTATGCCTTCCTTGATCATCATTGTTCTTATTGCAGCCTTCTTTTATAAATACCATAATAATAAATGGGTAAAGGCAGCATTTTACGGATTGCGACCGATTATTGTTGCATTAATTGCGTATGCAGCCCTTATTCTTGGAGCTCAAACGATAGGGTTTTCTTCATTAAGCTGGACGATGATTATGACTTTAGTTATTTGTGTCGCATCTCTTCTAGCTTTAATTAAATATAAGCTGCATCCATTCATCGTTGTTATTGCCGCAGGTGTGGCTGGTATTATTTTATTCTGATTCATTACAATATAAGGAGAAGAAAAGAATGAAAAAACCTAACATCCTATTAATTACAAGCGATCAGCAGCACTGGAATACGATTGGAGCATTTAATCAGGAACTGCAAACACCGAATTTGGATCGATTGACACGGGAAGGGACGACATTCACTAAAGCCTACTGTCCTAATCCAACCTGTACTCCAACGCGTGCTTCGATTATTACGGGAACGCATCCAAGTCAACATGGTGCTTGGACGCTTGGTACGAAGCTACTTGAGGACCGTCATACCGTTGGAGAGGATTTCGTTCAGGCTGGTTATCGGACTGCGCTCGTCGGCAAGGCTCACTTTCAACCATTAAAGTCGACTGAGGAATTCCCTTCATTGGAAGCGTATCCAACACTGCAGGATCTGGATATGTGGAAGCAGTTTGAAGAGCCGTTCTATGGTTTTGAGCATGTGGAACTGGCACGTAACCATACGAATGAAGCCCATGTTGGTCAGCATTATGCATTGTGGATGGAAGAAAAGGGCTGTTCGAACTGGAGGGATTATTTTCTTCCGCCGACTGGCACTATGGATCCGAATCAGACCTATTATTGGCCGATTCCAGAACAATATCATTACAATACGTGGATTGCAGAGCGCTCGGAGGCATTACTCGAGCAATACGCTGCGAAGGAAGAGCCTTTTTTCCTTTGGTCCAGCTTTTTTGACCCGCATCCTGAATATTTGGTTCCCGCGCCATGGGATACGATGTACGATCCCGATAGTCTAACGATTCCGAGTGTCGTGCCAGGAGAGCATGAACAGAACCCGCCGCATTTTCGTATGACACAGGAGGAGAATCCTGATTTCACTGCTTGGATGGAGACAGGCTACGGTATACATGGATATAGCTCTCACGATGTATCTATTTATGGAGAGAATAAACGTTTGACGGATGGAGATAAGAAAAAGCTAGTCGCCATCTATTACGGAATGATTAGTATGATGGACAAATATATTGGGAACATTCTAGACAAGCTAGATAAGCTAGGGCTTGCGGACAATACGGTCGTCGTGTTTACAACGGATCACGGTCATTTCTTTGGCCAGCACGGCTTGCAACTCAAGGGTGGCTTCCATTACGAGGACTTGATCAAGCTTCCATTTATTGTTCGTTACCCGGGTGTCGTGCCTGCGGGAGTCCAATCGTCCGCAATTCAATCTCTTGTCGATCTAGCACCAACATTTTTGTCGTTATGCGGTCTTCCGATTCCGTATGTGATGACAGGCGTCGATCAGAGTGATGTTTGGAAAGGCATAAAAAGCAGTGCTCGAGATCATGCCATCTGTGAATTTAGACATGAGCCGACCACGATTCATCAGAAGACATACGTAGATCAGCGCTATAAAATTACGGTTTATTACAATCAGACATACGGTGAAATCTTTGACCTTCAGGAGGATCCGGGAGAGCTTCGTAATCTATGGGATGATCCATCTGCGGCCGCTTTGAAGTCTGAGCTGTTGTTAAAGTACATCTGGGCGGAGCTTGGTAAGGAGCCAATGCCGATGCCACGCATATGGCATGCTTAATCGGTATAGCTAGGCATGAATATGCACGATTAATGAGCACAGAGATCTGCATGTTGGGTTCTGATAGAAACCTTGGTGAGCCTTCGTAAAGACTCTGTAAAGACTCTTGTGAGGCTCCCTAAAGATTCTTGTAGGACTCTTGTGAACTCCGATAAGACTCTTGTGAGACTGTGATAAGATTATTGTAAGATTATGATAACTGGGTAGTCGCAATTTGCGTATCTAACGGTTGCCGTAGAGGTTAAAGTCCCTGTTTTGACACACTTTTTATTGTAACGGTTGTAGCAGCGGCTATTGGACGATTTTAAGAGCATGTGGACGAAAAAACGTCGAATAGCCACTCTGGCAACCGTTAGGAGTACAGAGCAACGAAAAACGAGTATTAGCCCGACCTGCAACCGTTAGAGCTCAAACTACATGTCTTATACACACTTCCCTGTACATCTTGACCGCATTATGAATCTAGCTTTTATAGTAGCTGCGAACCATAATGTCTTGATCATAGTTGCCGAAGCCTTTACCATAAAGCGTCAGCCCACCTCGCCCCTTTTTCAGCTCTTCTGCGCTTATTCGAAACGTCCAGTATTGCGAATCAACTGTTAAATTGCTTAGCTTAACGTCAGAAATTTTCTTCCCGTCGATATAGGTGCCTGTTTCATTGATCCGCAGCACCTTAAGCATGCCGTATTGATTCACGTCAGAATGCCACCAAGCTGGCGTTAGTCGACCTCTTTGTTCTCCGAAATCTCCTGGACTCGTCCATGTTCCAAGTAAAGTATGATTAAGATAAAAGGAAATATCGCTAGGCCAATGCTCATTAATGTGAGGAGCCTCAGAGCCAAGCTCCATAGACAGCTCAAGCTCAACAAGCGGCTGGTCAATGTGTAAGTAGTTAGGGATTTTATACTCAACAAAGCCTTTGGCAAACCAGAGAATTGAAGCTTGAACGCGCTCAGGATCGAGAAAATAAACAGGATCATCATAGTGGCCGATCATTCGCTCCCTAGTCGCGATGCCGCAGGTTGGCTCTGCTTCATGATTCGAATATTGTCCAACTGGAATAGACACTTCCTCATAGCCTAAGGAATGACGCGGAGGAGATAGCTTAATCTGCATATACTCGGTGTTGATGTAACACATCTTGTACGTTCCGCCATTGATTCGCTTCATCTTGCTTGCGACGATTCCGGCCTTCTCTAGCTTAGCGACATGACTGCTAACGATGGCATTGCTCAAATAAAGCTCCGCAGCCAGCTCCTTAATATGCATCTCTTTTTCAAAAAGTAGATCGATAATTTTTAGACGGATTTCGCTTGCTAATGCCTCGTATACAAGCAATGATTGATTATTAGTTGTTAGAATCATTGTGCACCTCGTTTTTAGGATATGCTTTTTGGTGAATTCTAATTTGTAAGATTGAAAGGATATTCTTATTATGGTACAAATTTAGTAAGCAATCAATATATTGAATTCGGTTTTTAATTAATTCTGATAAAGAGCAAGGAGGAGATTTTTATGGCGATTCAATCTAGTATGGTGGTTGATAAGAACTTTGTAGTATCAGAGATTGATAAACGAATATATGGATCTTTTATTGAGCATTTAGGTCGTGCTGTTTACGGTGGAATTTATGAGCCAGGTCATCCGACTGCAGATGAACAAGGGTTTAGACAAGACGTAATCGAAGCGATCAAGGCGTTGCAAGTACCGATTATTCGCTATCCGGGTGGTAACTTTGTATCCGGTTACAACTGGGAGGATGGGGTCGGACCTAAAGAGCAACGCAAACGGCTGCTTGAGCTTGCATGGTGGACGACCGAAACGAATGAGGTAGGAACGAACGAGTTTGCCGATTGGGCCAAATTAGTTGGTAGTGATGTGATGATGGCGGTGAATTTGGGAACTCGAGGCGCTGATGCAGCTCGTAATCTCGTCGAATATTGCAATCATCCTTCTGGCTCTTATTGGAGTGATCTACGTATTTCTCACGGCTACAAAGAGCCGCACCGCTTTAAAACATGGTGCTTAGGCAATGAAATGGACGGACCATGGCAAATCTGCTCTAAAACAGCAGAAGAGTACGGAAGAATAGCGAATGAAACGGCTAAAGTAATGAAGTGGGTCGATCCATCGATTGAACTGGTGGCATGTGGAAGCTCGAGCAGCAGCATGAGCACATTTGGCCACTGGGAATCGACCGTACTTGATTTGTGCTATGATCAGGTTGATTATTTGTCATTGCACACGTACTACAACAATAACAACAATGATACTTCTAATTTCCTCGCGACATCGCTTGATCTTGACCATTTTATTGGCAGCGTTGCTTCGATCTGTGATGCAACACAAGCGAAAAAGCGCAGCAAAAAGAAGCTGATGCTTTCACTTGATGAGTGGAATGTATGGAAAACGATAGGTAGCAGTCGTGCTGAACAGCGCTGGCAGATCGCTCCTCCTGAATTTGAAGATGTGTACAATATGGAGGACGCGCTTGCGGTTGGATGCTATCTGATTACAATGTTGAAGCATGCAGATCGCGTGAAGATGGCATGTCTGGCACAGCTTGTTAATGTCATTGCTCCAATTACGACAACAGCTGATGGTGGCTTGCTGCTGCATACAACGTATTATCCATTCCTTCATGCGTCTACGTTCGGTAGAGGAAAAGTATTACAATCCGTTGTTTCCAGTCCGAAATACGATTCAAAAGACTTTACAGATGTGCCTTATTTGGAATCAGTTGCTGTTTATGATGAAGAACAAGGGCTTATTACAGTGTTTGCAGTCAATCGTCATCTAGATGAGAAGATGGCACTCAATGTTGATCTTCGCAGCTTTGGAGAGGTAAGTCTGCTTGAGCATATCGTGATGGATCATGATGACTTAAAGGCATTCAATTCAACTGCTGCACCGAAGCTTGTCGCTCCACACACTGGAGGAACGACAGCTGTTGATCAATCTCGCGTGCAGTCTATATTATCTAAAGCTTCCTGGAACGTCATTCGCTTTAAGGTGAAATAGGTAATAGTTGCTTTCATTGACACAAGGTAATGGTTTTGACAATTAGATAGCTACTAAAAAAGACAAGCGTGATGCGCTTGTCTTTTTTAGTACTTTATGTCCCTTGGCGAGTCGAATGGAATCTATTAAACTCGTATTAAGTCATGAATAATAGAATCAACACCATTATGATAACGAGGATGTGATGTTATTGCAAAAGTTGAAGTCCCGATTAATCTTCGTAACAGCGAAAATCTTGACACTGATGCTAGTAATTGGATTAGTTGTTCCTGGTGGCCTTGCGTATGCCGAGCGAACAGCTAACGGCTACACCTATTCCGATGATCAGATTAAAGTGCTGGATGACATCAACACATTGCGTAAAGCGCTAGGTTTACCTGAAGTAACGTTGGATGCTGATTTGACAGTGGCAGCTATCGGTCATTCCAAGTATTTGTTTGCTAACGACGAAATCACCCATGTACAAACGAAATCTTTACTTGCAACGAAGCAGACATTTACCGAGCGGCTGAAGGCAGCAGCGGGAGAAAACTTTTTTACAACTAAGGGCTGGACGTCCGTGAGCGAAGGGATTGCTTATCGTTCGCCACAATACGCCGTTACAGACCTAGTAGAAGTGCCGTACCACCGAGCTTCGATTATTCAGCCTAATCTTACGCATATTGGAGCAGGAACGACTGGGTATCATAACACAGTTATAGAGTACGGGTCTGCGGGGGAGTATGACTTTAGCAAGCAGCCGATATTATATCCGTATACTGGACAGAAGGACGTGCCTTTATCGCAAAAAGTAACGGAAAGTCCAGATCCATTCGAAGGGACAGGACTGGTTCAGTCAGATGCAGGCTTTATATTATCTATCTCGACTGGCGTGAATGTACAGAAAAAGGATTTGAACATTTCACTAACCAATGATAAAGGGAAGGATGTTCCTTATATACTTCGCAATCAGTCGAATAGCGAAAAAGCAAGCTTTTGGATTGTTATTCCCGTTAAAAAACTGGAAGCGAAAAAGCAATATACGTTTAAAGTGAATAATGCTACGAGTGTATTTACAACGATGAGCGAAGCTGATTATCAATCACTATTCGTTGCACGTGAGCCAGAGTACACTGCGTATCGTTTGCTAGATTCCAATGAACAGAAAAAAGTGTTAGCTAGCAGCAAGCTTCCGTCCAAGGCAGCTGTTGGGAATACGAGCGACGCTAGCATTATGTTAGATGGAGCGACATTATCGTTAGATCCAACTGCACGTATCTACAATGGTTCAACCTTTATACCGCTTAGAGGCGTGCTAGAAAGCATGGGCGCTAAAGTGAATTGGGCACAGAAAGAAAAGAAAATTACGATTACGAAGGATAATACCGAGATCGTGCTATATGTCGATCAGAAGCAAGTAACTGTGAAAGAGAGCGGTCAAAAGGATAAGACGGTTACACTCGATAAAGCGCCTTTCGTTGATAAAGGCTACACCTTCATTCCGCTGCGCTTTATTAGCGAGACGCTAGGAGCTAAAGTTGTATGGGAGCAGTCCACGTATACGGTTAATATTACTTCCTAGTAACAAGAAAATTTGAGCTTATGCAGATCTTGCATAGGCTTATTTTTTTGAACAATGGCTTTACTTTAGAGAAACATTACATGTCATGAAATGCTGCAAATCCCACTAATCCATTCATTCAAGATTGATATCGAAACGCTAAACAAAATGCTTGCAAAAGTAGAAATATAGTATTCGTTCATACACTCGCGCCCAATGTCTAAAACCTCTAGCTAAAAAGAGAGAATCAGAAATTGGGCGCGAGTTTTTATTATATGATAAAATCTCTTTGTTTCTACATATGTTGAAATAACTTAAAGGTTTGAGAAGCGACGAAGCAGCGGAGAAAATAGTGATTGTGGAAAAGCGAATGCGGTTGCCTAAAAGCTTTCTGAAGGAAAGCTACTTCGAAAGCACAAGCTTTGTTCACAGATTTCTACCTTTGCGTTTCTTCAAGAAATCTGTGAACAACAGCAATTGGAGCAACACTATTTTCGTAGCGTCAGACTCACATACAATGCTATCCTAGCAAAACATCTTAATTCCACGTTGGAATAAAGAATGATGTGTTCAATCGGGGTTTTTGATATAATAGGCTATAAATGTAATTAATCCGATATGAACAAAGTGAATTGAGGGTTGATATGAAGATAGAGTATTTTCCAGAGATAAAAGGTGAGGTCCTTCACTTCATTGCAAATCGAAAAGAAGTTTCTAAGCTAGAGTTGCAAGAACAGCTTCACGTAACAAGCTCAACGTTAACGAGAATGCTTCAAGAACTTACGGATGAGCAGCTTATCGTGCAAAGCGGCTACGGACCTTCTCGAGGCGGAAGAAAACCGATTCTGTACACTTTGAATGCACAATATCGTTACATCATCGGCATTGAAATTTCCCGCTTTTATACGGTGCTTGGATTATTCGATATGCGTTTAAAGCCGATATCGGTTACACGCTGGAGAATGGACAGCTCAATGGATCCTGAGTCGTATTTTGATTATGTCAATCAAAATATTAACTCTTTTTGTAAGGATCATCAGCTTTCGCGTGATCAAATTATTGGAGCTGGTGTCGGTGCCGTTGGACCGCTCGATCGTAAACAAGGTATTATATTAAATCCCAAATACTACGAATCTTCAGGCTGGAATCAAGTTAACATTAATAGCTTAATCGAAGAAAAGCTAGGGCTGACTGCTGTTTTGGACAATGGTGCAGACTGTGCTGCGATTGGTGAGCAATATGCATTGCGGATGAACGGGATTGATGCAGAGCATATGCTGTATGTTCAGGTCGGAATCGGATTAAGATCAGCAGTAATCTCGGGCGGCAATATTGTGCAGGGCATGTATGATAGAGAAGGTGCATTTGCACAGATGATTGTTAAGGCCGGTGACCCGGCAATATTACCGGGAAGTAACGCGGGTGCGCTGGAAAACTACGTAACGATCGCTGCGCTAATTGAGCAAACAAAGCGTCAGCTGCGGATTGGACGCCCGTTGTTCACGCAGCCTCAAGCGATAAAGGAACAAGATGTACAATTTGATCTTTTAGTGCGAGAGCTGCATGCACAAAACCCAGCGATTATTGAGCTGTTTCAGCAATCTGCTGCATATTTAGGTGTTGGTGTTTCTAATCTTATCAATACGTTTCAGCCTGAGAAAGTGATACTTGGGGGAGCTCTTGTTAATGCGTATAAGCCTTACGCACAATTGGTTGAAGACACGACACACCAATTAACGTACAACTACCCTTCGTATCAGGTTGAATTTATTGAAGGCTTGCTTATGGAGGATGCTGTAGCTACAGGAGCGGCGTTGCTTGTACGCAATCGTTTTTTACAGAGTGCCCTGAGTACACTTTCGGTCAATGAAGAAAAGTAACGTATAGTTTTTATCAGATCGCCAGATTTGTTTGAGAGATGGACCTCAAGCAAATCTGGCTTTTTGCATATCGATTAACACATATGGCACTGCTCGATGTTTCGTGTGAAAGGGAAGGAGAGGTGCGTCTGGCAAGATAAGCCTACCTGAGCAAAAATGTTCTACTGCCTAATGAAGGCAGGATAGACTTGATTCGCATCTGAACGCAAAAATTTGGAATAGACGGTACTAGTCCCTTCATCTTAAGGTAAGTGTGCAGATAAATGCTGCTAAAAATATGAAATAAGGGAGTGTTCCAAAAAGATGAATCGAGCTTCTAAAAAGATCGTATCTTTATTCCTTGTTTTTGCTTTATTGGTTTCTAATGCAGTATCTATGTCAGCTAATAGTCCGGCACCAGGCCCAGCACTGAACAATAGCGGAGAGCTCATTATTCTGGAGCAGCATACGTTTGAAGAAGATATGGGCGGATTTGTTTCTGGCAGCGCGACAGCCAGCATAGAAGAGCGAGATGGGAATCATGTGCTGAAGATTGAAGGTTCAGGTTCGGGTAATCGAATAGCCAGTAAGCCTTTTTCTGCAGCAACGAATGATGAGGAGTTACGCTTTACCTTCGACTGGCTGCCTGAAGATGTTAGTACCGCAGCCAATTCTAGTGAGCTTTTATGGCTGGATGCTAATCAAAAGCCAGTCGTTCGAATCGTTAAAAAAGGTGGGGCAGAGGGCGGCATCTATTATGGCGTGGGTTCGAACGGGGTTGATCTGAGCAGCTTAACCGAAGGGCTTGCGAATCACAGCATGAGCGCATGGCTGGAGGTTGAAGTACACTTTAACTTTACCGAGGAGCAGGTCAGCATCCGAGTAGTGGACAAAGATACTCAAGCTGAGCTAGTGAATAGCGGCCCAATCAGTTTATTGTCTGTGGATTATACGAATATGCTGTCTGGCATTCAAGTTACCGGCAATCGCGCAAGCGGACAATCGTTGAACTTTGTCATGTATCTGGATAATTTAACGGTTGAGGCTTCGGAGGCAGCGGCTCCTGAGCAGCAGCCGCGCAGCATAGCTTCGATTGTTACGACTTATGAGGAAGCTTATTCGGTTCCTCTTCATCAGTCGCTTTCAGACATTATATCTATATTACCGCAGCAGGTAGATATTAAGCTCAGCAATGATGCAGAGCGCAGCAACATTCCTGTTCTTTGGTCGAGTCAAACCTATAACGCGGCGGAAGCTGGTGCTTATGAATTTATCGGTGAGCTTGATCTAACAGATGTATCGGGGGTCGTTAACCCAGATGAGATAAAGCTTGCTGTTACGATCGAGGCAGTCGCTGCAGCCAGCATGCCTGAGCCTCCAGAAGGCTATACGACGGTACTGCATACAGACTTCGGTGATGCAGCAGATCTTGTTCCAGCATTTTGGGGATTTACGACAGCGAATGCAACACTTGCTCTTCACACCGAAGAGCTGGCTGGCAATAGCTCATCCAAGCTGCATTTTAATATAACCGATCAATCGGGTGGTAGAGTGGCAACGAAAAACTTCGCACAGGCATATATGGGACAATCGCTGCGCTTGGAGTTCGATTGGTATCCTGGAAAGGTAAACGATAAAGGCTCTAATCCGAATGAAAACGGGGGTGAGCTAAGAATAACAAACGGAAGCAATCAAACATTGTTAACACTTAACCATACGAATAATTCTCCGATTTCTTACTATACGGGCAACGGAAATGAGCGCCATGCAACAAAGATTGCCCAGCCGGAAGCTTGGTATAGAACGAGTATAGACATCAACTATATCGACAATGAAATGATACTTAGCATGGTTAATGAATCGCTTGCTGTCGATGAAACGTATCGGATCTCAATGGATGATCTGGAAATCGATACGAAGGTAGGTGGCATTCGCCTTGGCGGTGTGCGTACTTCCGGCAATAACTTGACGTGGGACACATATCTAGACAATGTAGCGCTTTATGTGTTGCCGCTTAGTGACCACTCCATAACGTTCGTGGATGCACTGCCATACCATCGCATCTATGTAGGCGATGCAACGGATGATCTTGCAACGATCGGCTTGCCAAGCTCAGTAGTGGTTACGTTGGCAGATGGAACATCGGCTGATGTGGCAGTAGCCTCCTGGGAAGCAGTGAGCGTCTGGGATGCGAGCAAGGCAGGGGTGTACGCTTTCAAGGGGATAATTGATGGTGAAGGCGAACATGACAATCCATTTGAAAAAACGGCTTTGCAGTACGTCTATAATCGCCTGCAAGAACCGAGCAATGCTCGCAATACAGAGTGGCTTGACCGTGGTGTTATTGCACTTCAGGCAGATGAGGGGATATTTGTTAGCTGGCGTTTGCTTGCTGATGAGTATGAAGCAGGAGTTACGTTTAATGTGTATCGCGATGGCAAAAAGCTGAACTCAGCGCCACTGTCCGTTACAAACTTCGTTGACACGGATGGTGAAGCGGGAGATCGTTATCAGGTTGAGCGTATACGTAATGGCAATCGCAAGAAGGATGGCGAAGCTACTGCGCTTGATCAAAAGTATTTAGCTATTCCGATGCAGAAGCCGGAAGGCGGAACGACAGCTACAGGCGACTATACGTACAGTGTAAATGATGCAAGTGTTGGTGATCTAGATGGAGATGGCGAGTACGAGGTCATCGTCAAGTGGTACCCTTCCAATGCGATCGACAGCTCGCAAACGGGTATGACTGGACCAACGATATTTGATGCCTATAAGCTGGACGGGACGCTTTTATGGCGTATGGACATGGGACTTAATCTAACTTCAGGTGCGCACTACCATCAATTTATCGTGGCAGATCTAGATGGGAACGGTAAAAGTGAATTCCTTATTAAGACTGCAGATGCTACAACAGTCTATGGTGCAACGGATGGCGAGTTCGATTCTAGCAAAGTGATTAGTGTGATCGGTAATCCGGAGGATAACGGTCGCTGGGTCAATGACTCGGGCAAGGTGTTCGATGGTCCAGAATACATCACTGTATTCGAAGGTCTGACAGGGAAAGTCATCGATACCGTCAACTATGAATTTGCACTTGGCGATGTAACGTCTTGGGGAGACAGCTTCCACAATCGCTCAGATCGCTATCTGGCTGGGCTTGCTTATTTGGATGGTAAAAAGCCAAGCGTTGTTTACGGTCGCGGTTATTATGAGCGCACGACGTACGTTGCTTATTCACTGGTAAACGGAGCATTAGTTACAGAATGGACGTTTGATTCCGCAGTAGAAGGGCGAGGCGCAGGCTTAGGCTATCATAGCCTTGCTACGGGTGACGTAGATAATGACGGGTATGATGAAATTATCGCAGGATCACTAGTGCTGAACGAGGATGGAACGATCCTTTATGCGATGGATGGCAATATGGGGCGTGAAAAAGGCTCGCACGGAGATGCAATGCATGTTGGCGCGTTCGATCCAGATCGCGAAGGATTACACTTTATCGGTGTGCATGAGGACCCTGCGGTCGCATCACTTGAATATCATGACGGGGCAACGGGAGAAACAATCATGTCATTCTACGGATCTGTTGATGCTGGTCGTGGCTTGGCAGCTAATATTACCTCGAAGCCCGGCTATGAGTTCTGGGGAACCGCACCGGACAATGTGGAGCAAGGCGGAGGTATATACAATGTGAAGGGTGAGGTGATTGCAGATAGTCACCGCGCAGCAGGTCTATCTATTAACTTTGCGCTGTATTGGGACGGAGATTTGCTGCATGAATTGCTGGATAACACCTCAATCACTAAATTCAACGAAGCAACACTGAAAGCAGAGCTGCTTCAAGACTTTGAAGGTGTCGTAAGCAATAATGGAACGAAAGCTACGCCAACACTGCAGGCAGACATATTGGGAGATTGGCGAGAAGAGGTGCTCTTGCCAGCTGAGGACAGCTCGGAGCTTAGAGTGTACAGTACAACGATACCAACTGATTATCGCCTGTTCACATTAATGCACGATACAGTGTATCGCATGGGTGTAGCTTGGCAGAATGTTGCCTACAACCAGCCGCCGCATCTAGGCTTTTACTTAGGTGAAGATATTCGCGATGCAGTATTGAATGAGGAGCTCGTTGCACCAAAGGTGAAGTATACAAATGAGCCTAAGGCTAATCCGACACCACCGATTCCATCTACACCAATAACGGAGTCGCCAGAGCCCAATGATAACGAGCCGTCTGATAAGGCAGCTTACAGCATTGTTGGTAAGCTCGATGCATCAAGCAACACAGTATTAGCTGAAATATCCAAGGAGCAATGGGAAAAGGCGCTGGAGCAGTTTACATCTGAGCAAAGTATCGTCTTTTCAATCACGCCAAAGGCTGATGCATATGCAGTTACCTTGCCTGCGTCAACGCTGCAAGCAAGCAGTAAAGATGTTGTTATTCAGACGGAAGCGGGTCGAATTACGTTACCAGCATCTTTATGGGGAGAGCGTTACCTAGCTTCTGACGACCAGATTACTTTGCATGTGAAGCGAATACAGCAAGCAGATGCACAAAAGATAGAGCTGTCCTTCTCCGTTAATGGAGTAGCAGCTGATTGGAGCAACGCGAACACTCCTCTCCATGTTGCGATGCCGTATGAGCATATTAACTCCGCTGCTGCTGCTGAGTTTGTTACTGTTATGTATGTTAGTGAGGACGGAGTACAAACTTTAATCCGCAACGGAAAGTATGATGCGCAGCAGAAGGAAGTCGTGTTCAATGCTGCACAGTCAGGCACCTATATCGTTCAGCATCAGGTAAAAACATTCGCAGATATTGCCGGCCTTCCATGGGCTCAGCGTGAGATTGAAGTTCTTGCAACAAAAGGCATTATTCGTGGCACGACGGAGTCGACGTTTAATCCACATGCTTCGATTACCCGTGCAGATTTCACTGCTTTATTAGTAAGAACGCTTGGGTTGCAGGCAGATGGCGATACGACGTTTACCGATGTTCACGAGAGCGATTACTACTATAGGGAAATCGCTACTGCTCAGCAGCTGCAGCTTGTGCAAGGAGACGGCAAAGTGTTCAATCCGCATAGTTCGATTACAAGACAGGATATGATGGTCATTATCGCAAGAGCATTGCAAGCTATAAATAAGCTCGATGCTCAAGGCAATGAACAATCGCTTGCAGCTTTCGATGATGCTGATCGTATAGCTGACTATGCAAAAGATTCGATTGCACAGCTCGTTGAGGCTGAGCTTGTACAGGGCTCATATAGCAAGCTGAATCCTTTAGCGGCATTAACTAGAGCTGAAGCTGCAGTACTGCTTTATCGCATTTACAATCTAGAGTAGAGGTTGAGCAGGGGATATACTCGTAGTAGATCCATGCAGTGTACTCGCATCAATCGATCATATTGAAGCACTTTGTTCTTATTGCAGACACGCCCTAATCTGAATCATTAAAATGTGAATAATATATTTAATGATTTTTCTGTCCGCTCAATGGATGTACAGGAGCAAACAAGGCGCCTATTTTTCACACTATAGTTACCCGTTCATAGGCATAGACATACGATAAAGGAAACATGTGATAAGAGGAGGTTAGGCATGTATCCCAGATATGAACGAGAAGAGTGGTGCTATTCTCCAATCCATTGGTATTGGAATGGGAGTCATTGGAGTTGTATTGGGCATCCTATTAATAATTGGGGCAGTGCTGATTGGGATCGTGTAGCTGATCAGGCTTACAGAGCTGTTGTGTTGAAAGATTATGGTCCAAATCCATTAGTTATTGATATCGAGGACGCAGCTGAACAGAATACGAATTTCCGTAGTGCATTATGGACGGGCAACCATTTGCAGGTTACACTTATGAGCCTACGAGCTGGTGAAGAGATTGGATTAGAAAGTCATGCGAATACGGATCAATTTCTGCGAATAGAAGAAGGTCGTGGCCTCGTTAAAATGGGCAGCAGTCCTGACAATTTAACAATTCAACGGAATGTACGTGAGGATGATGCGATTGTTGTGCCTGCTGGTACGTGGCATAATCTAATCAATACAGGCAACAAGCCGCTTAAGCTATACTCAATCTATTCACCGCCTGAGCATCCATTCGGTACAGTTCAACAAACAAGAGCAGCTGCTATGCCACTAAGCGAGCATGAGTAAGCCATCGCGAGAATAGAGAAAGTTTTGAAAGCAAATAAGCGTCCTAAGCAGTGAGAATGCTGCTTAGGACGCTTTTGTCTTATGCTTGAGCCACTTGAGTCACTTAAGCCAAGACAAAGTGTCAGCGCGCAGATTTAAAAGAAGAAGCTTAAATAATTTGCTTTTTTGAAACGATCGAAGGAGAATACCCTTTTGTCTTCTTGAACATTTTGCTGAAGTAGTATATATCCTGAAAGCCACACTGCTCAGCAACTTCAGAAACACTATGCTTTCCGATCGAAAGCAGCTGCTCGGCTCGATTGATGCGAACTCTGTTTAAGTAAGCTTTAATCGTAAAGCCTGTATTGTCCTTGAACAATTTTCCTAGATACACTGCATGCAGACTGGTCATATGCGCCAGCATTTCGATTTCTACACTTTCGGCAAAATGAAGCTCGATATAATCAATGACTTTTTTAATCCTCGGATCAATTCCAGTTTGAGTTTTGTAATAATGGAGGTGAAACAATTGGTTGAGAAGCAGCATGAACAATGCCCGTTCTTTAAATGTGCATAGAGATGTTTTATTGGTTTGCAGGTGATGCAGCTCCTTAAGATATGAAAGAATATCATTGTTCATTTTATTCTTCATTACAATCTCGAATGGAAGCAATATATGATTGTCGTTAAGCCAGTGGAAGTTTACAGCATAAGTGTGCAACGGACTCCCTTTAAACGTATGCGCTTCTCGCACGCTGCCTCCCGGAATATAAACAATGTCATTCGCATGAACGATGAAGGTTTCACCATTTACTTGAAATTCTGATTTCCCTCCAAGAATGAAATACAGCTCGTGAAAGTGATTCCCTCTAAGTGGAATTCTCCAATCTGGAGTATCTTTCCGCTCTACAAAATGAAACAAGTTCGGGTTCAAGTATTCGAATCTTTCAAAGTCCATTATCGATACCCTCCTTATTAAGGCATTGATCGTTAACATTGAGAAATTACAAAAAGTATTGAAATGCTCCATGGTTCGAGGTAGAAAACAACGATATAATTTCTTTCATTGCTGTTCGTAGCTGTTGATAAAAAAGTAAAGATATCTAGGTGGTGGGAGGTTGTATGGATATGAGAATGAAGTGGTTATTTGGACTGTTGATGCTAGTTATTATTGTGTTGGCCTCATCATGTTCCCAACAACAAAGTGTTCAGAAAAAGTTAGAGAACGAATGGAAAGCAAACGACATAAGTGTAGATGAGACAGATCATGATGATACAGTTGAACATGATGAAAGCATAATTGATGCTGAAGCTAATCTTGCAACCAATGAGACATCAGGTGAAGTAGTTATTGATAGCGTAATGGTTGATGGTTACGACATAACTGCAGCAGTTACCGGAACGTCACTTAAAGAAGTCTTTCAGCAATATTTTAAGTTTGGAGTAGGGCTTAATGGGACATCTACCGCTAACGACACCGTGCAGTCAGCTGCGTTGGGTGAAATAATAAAGCATCAATTTAATAGTGTAACTTATTCTAATTTGATGAAGCCATCCTATTTACTAGATCAAGAACAAAGTATAGAAAATGCTCAGAACGGCTTACTAGAGCCCGCGGTTAACTTTGATACCGTTATCGCAGGTCTTGAGTTTTGCAAACAGCATAACATTCAGATGCGAGGACATGTGTTAGTGTGGCACAATCAGGTGCCAGACTGGTTCTTCAAAGAAGGTTATACGGATATTGGTTCATTTGTCGATCGACAGACGATGCTGGCACGCCTGGAAAGCTATATAAAACAGGTGCTAGAGTTCACTCAACAACATTACCCCGGCGTTATCTACAGCTGGGATGTAGTGAATGAAGCGATTGAAGTAGTTGCTGGTTTCTATGAAACGGAAAGCGGTTACAACATTAGGACGAAACATAGAGATAATCAGGATAACTTATGGTATACAATCGTCGGAACCGATTATGTGGAAAAATCATTTGAGTATGCAAGAAAGTATGCAGATCAGGATGTATTGCTATTTTACAATGATTACAATACATTTCAACCTGTGAAAACGTTGAACATTTTTAAGTTAGTATCTGACTTAAAGGAAAAAAATTTAATTGATGGGATTGGCATGCAAGGGTATATGGATTTGAACTATCCGGGGATCGCAAGTGGCAATCATAATGTAGCGGATGCTATAAAGAAATTCGCTGAGCTGGAGCTGGAAATTCATATCACCGAATTAACAATTAATAGTCCAAGTAATGATGAGGCCTCAATGAAAAGACAAGCGGAACGCTATAAAACGCTTTTTGAACTCTTAGTTTCGCTTGATACGAATAGTGGTGGGCTAGCCGACATTACGAGTGTTACGGTGTTTGGGGTGATGGACGAATATTTATTTTATGCTAACGATAAAAACTACTCCCGTTTATTTGATGGCCAGCTTCAACCAAAACCAGCATTCTATGAAATAATATCAGTGGTCTCCCCTAGCGGTACATAATAAATATAATTGTATAAAAAAACGATATTGAAATTGTACAAATAATCTTTAGATTCTCTATGGTTACTCGTATGGTGCATTTATATAATTTGAATAGCAATCATGAAAGCGTTACCGAGTTGGCTGAATAGAAGGGGGACTTACTATGCGTATTCGTAAATTATTGTTAGTTATGTGTAGTTTGATGTTAGTATTTGTGGCAGCATGCAGCAGTAATGGTGGAGAAAGCAGTACAGGAAACAGCGAAGTCGTTCAAAATTCCGGAAATTCAAACGAGGAAGCTAATCAACCGGATGAAAGTGAAGTTGTTGATGAACCAGAAGCTACGGTCAATCCTAATGTTACGCCAGAGATGGATTTTGACATGGGAGGAAGAACTTTAAAGGTAGTATCCTGGTATGATGAATCGATACAAGAAACAAGTCCAGATACGATTCAAGCTAAGGAGAACCTAGAGGCATTGATGGAAAAGCATAATTTTAAAGTTGAGTATATCGTCGTTGATTACGGTGAGTATCAAGATAAAGTTAAGGCATCTTTGATGGCAGGTGAACCGCTTGGCGATATCATAAGGTTTGCCAGACCATGGATGATTCCAACGCTTGTGAAGCAAGACTTGTACTGGCCGCTGAATGATTACGTCATTAACGATAATGCATTTGTCGTTCAGTATACGAGCGAGCTTTCCGAGTATGATGGAAAGGGCTACGGCTTCCGTATCGGGGTAGCAGGGGCTGGTCACGGCGTCTTCTATAACCGCACACTTATGAATCAGCTTGGATTAAAGCCGTTGCAGGAATATGTGGATGAAGGAAACTGGAATTGGGATACTTTCATTCAGGTTGCAAAAGAAGCGAATAAGGATACGAACAATGACGGCAAAATCGATACATGGGGTCTTGCAAGCAGCTCAATCATTATTCCAGCCTTAGCTGCTAATGAAACGAACTTATTTGCTAATGGTCAGGTGAATTTTGAAGATCCCAAAACGATGGAGACGTTAAACTTTATCTCTCGTATGGCTACTGAAGCCGTTGCAAGACCGACTGAAGGCGGTGACTGGACAGAGCCTAAGCAATTCTTTATCCAAGGTAACACCTTAATGTTTGCTTCAGCTGATTATGAGATGGATTCCTTTAACACGGATATGGCTGAGTATGATATTGGCTTCCTGCCGTTCCCACAAGGTCCAAGTGGTTCCCAGTATCATTCATACAATACGATCCCGAACTATTACACTATTCCTAAAGCGGTGGAAAACCCAGAGCAAATCGTATACCTGTGGGAGAAAATTTACGATATTGAATCTATTTACGATTATCCACGACAAGCGGAATTGGAAAAATGGTTTACGGATGAAGCAGATATAACAAATGCTAAACTTGCTGGAGAGAGCATACGTGTTATTGAAGGACCGGATTCTTATCCTTCTATGCCGTATTATGATTTCCTTGGTGAGTTGAATGAAGGCGTCTCGGTCTCTACTGTTATTGAAAAGTATAAGGAACCGTTCCAGTCTGCAGCGGATGAATTATGGAAGTAAGTAATAAATGAATGAAAGCCAGTATTGAGGGAGCTTGGATGCTCCTCAATACTGGCTTTTTCAATGTTATGCAATGCCACGTACTGCTATGCACTGCTTTGCCACGCTATGCTATGCAATGTTATGCAATGCTGTGCAATGTTATGCAATGTTATGCAATGCTGTGCAATGTTATGCAATGCTGTGCAATGCTGTGCAATGTTATGCAACCCCTTGCCTTGCAATGTAATGTGAATTGCACCATGAAGTGAACCCTACTGCGTCATCAAAAGGATCAGCAAACGGGGGAACCTGCCCTTCACTGTATATGTTAGGGTAACTTCTCAAAAGTGCATGACTGCCAGACGTCCGATTATTGAGAACGTAACTGGATTACTAGACGTCTATTTATTACAAGGGTAAACCGACCGCTGGACTGTCCGATTATCGTGAACCGAGCTGTGGGACGGAAGTAAGAGAATAGTAACGCAAGCTGATCCATGTGAACAAGCTGTAACGGAAGTGAGCGACCTTATTGCGATATATTTGCCAAGTATGAGATTCTAACGGAAGTGAGAGGCTTTATTAGACTAAATCGCTTGAATGATGAAGTGAAAAGATGCCAATAAGGTCTCTGAGTTCCATTAGATCGTATGAGAAGGCAAAATTCGATGAATAGCGTCATCTAGTTCCGTTAGCGCACGCACATCCGAAAGCGCAGACTCATTCTGCAAGCATGCGCTCATCCGAACACTTTAAGTATTGTAAGTAAAGCGCTCGAATAATTAAGTAGGCCTATGCGCATGCGCATAGGCCTACTTGACTTCATGTTAGTGACTTATTAGACAGCCCTATTGTGTATAGAAAGTTAGAATATGATTGAGACTACAGCTTCCAGATGCGGTATAAGATAACGGCTGCTTCAGCACGAGTAAGGGAATCATCAGGTGCGATCTTGCCGTTCTTACCGTTAATAATGCCTGCATCTATAAGTGCAGCTGCTTGAGCTTGAGCATACGATGCAACGTACTCGGAGTCAGAGAATTGATCTAATGAATCGCTAGTTTTCAATGACTTACCAGCTGCAGCTAGTGCACGTGCTGTAAGGACCATCATATCTTGACGAGAAACCTTATCCTCTGGCTTAAAGCTGTTGTCGCTATATCCAGAAGCAATGCCAAGTGCTCTAGCGATAGCTAGCTCATTGTAGTAATTAGCCGATTCTTCAACATCTTCGAACATCACAGTATGGTTATCTTCTTCAGCTTTCAATTCAAGTGCTCTTACAAGCAAGGCGATAAAGTCTGCCCGATTCATGGCATCTTGCGGTGCATAGCTGCTTGCAGATACGCCTGTAATGATGTCGCGAGCTGACATTGCATCAATTGCTTGTTGTGCCCAAGGTACTACAGCAGTGTCCTCGAACACATTGTCTACGTAAGCGACAGCAAAGTTTCCTAGTTCGCTTGTTTGGAATACTACGGTACCTGTTGCTGCATCGTAGCGCCCATTGGCAATTGCAGTTGTGTCGCCATTCTTGTCAATATGCCATACAACAAGGCTATCGGGGTTAAGAAGTTCATCAGCGCTTGGTGTGTACGGAATAGCAATCGTTACCGCAGAGCTACCATTGATGGTTGCAACGGTTTGATTATCGGCAAGCAGGCTTACATTTACGACTGGACGATTACCTACTTTATCGCGTGCTGCTTCATTCATCTGTTCAATGGACGAAGAAGCGACACGAATGGAGATTTGTTCAGCTTCACCAGCTGCGCTGAGCAGTGCACCGCTTGGCAATGTTACCGTTGCGTATTCTGTTTTGATCGTAAACACAGCTTGAGACTGATCTTGCAAGCTTTGAGCTGGCAATTGCACTTCATATGCAGTTGCATCTGCTTGTTTAGAAAGATCAATAATAATTTGTTGTTTACCATTCGCATCAGCTGTAGCTTTAGCTAGTGCATTGCTGAGCTGCTCAGCAGTAATCTTGCCAATGACTTGACTGTTTTCAGTTTTTAGCTCAGGTGTGATCGCGTTATCGTCTTTTGGATCTACCGGAGTGTTCGCATCTGAATCTGAGTTAGAACCTGAACCTGAGCCAGGTCTAGGAGTTGGTTTTGGACTAGTGCTCGGGCTAGGTGATGGTTCCGGACTAGTGCTTGGGCTAGGTGACGGTTCTGGGCTAGTACTCGGACTAGGTGATGGTTCCGGACTAGTGCTCGGGCTAGGTGACGGTTCTGGACTAGTGCTCGGACTAGGTGATGGTTCCGGATTAGTGCTCGGGCTAGGTGACGGTTCTGGACTAGTGCTCGGGCTAGGTGACGGTTCTGGTGTAGAATCGTCAGTAACTAATGTCAATATGCCGAACACAGATGGATCAGCATAGCCTCGACCGGTTTGATCATTCCAGGAAGTTACGCCATCTCTTTTGCCGTCCTTAGCATCGTTAATTTGTACATCGAAGCCAATTTTTGTTTTATCCTTTGGTTCAATTTCTGTAAATGGAATTTTTAACTCAACCGTGTAACTTGTACCCTCAACCTTTGTTTTAGATTCAAAGCCATCTGTACTGCCTTTAACGTTGAAGGAGGCTTCATTGTCAAAGTTAATACGGTATTGCCCATCACCATCTTGATAGAAGGTTGCTTTTCCATTCTTTTGATCTAGGAAGACTTCAACGGAATCCTGCTCATGCTTAGAATTAGGATCAGCGTTAGACTTGTCTAATGCTGAATCATTAACTTGCACGAGTACGTACAAATTGTTTTCATCCCACAGCACCTTAGCTTTACCAGTAGCAACTTGCCAAGCTTGTTGAGCTTGATCGATAGTTAGCTCGACCGCTTCATTCCAGATGTCGTCGACTTGACCGTCTATCGTAGGTGTGCCGTATAAAGCAGTGGATTGCTTTGCAATAATCTCATCCGGCTCATATTCCTCAATGAATTTCTCAGGATCTATAATAGCGTAGTAAGCAGGCTTAGCTTTCAGGTCCTTGTCGAATAACAATGGACTTTGAGCAGCTCTCCAGCTTGTCGCATCATTCAATCCCCAGATCGTTACACGGGAAATATGCTCTGCTTTTTCTTTATAAAGCTTGAATAGCTGTGCATACAGATAAGCTTGCTGCTGTGCTTGTTTGTCTGTGAGCTCGTTGTTGCTACCAGCTGTAATATCAAGCTCAGTTACACCAACTTCAACACCAAGGGAGATGAATTTTTCCATGGAGTTACGTACATTTTCCGGATTCGTATTCAAGTTATAGTGTGCTTGCATTCCGATCCCATCAATGAGTAGTTCGCCATCGTTTTCATCAGCATACTTTTCGTTAATTTCTTTTACCATGTGATAAATAGCTGAAGCCTTGTTCTGGTTATCATCGTTATAGTCGTTGTAATAAAGCTTAATATCCCATTCATTAGCATCAATTACTTCTTTAGCATAACGGTAAGCATGCTCAAGATAGTCAGGACCGATTGCTTTTAACCAGCCAGATTGACGCAAGGAAGATTTCCAATCCTCAGGGTTAGGTGGATTATCGTTCATCGCTTCGTTGACAACATCCCATGAGATCACGCTGTCGCCAAAATGCTCAACAACGGTTTGAACATGTGTTTTCAGGTTCGCTAATGCTTCATCTCGTGATAACGGATTTCCGTTTTCGTCCGTGTGCAAAGCCTCACGTGACTGCTGATGCCATACGAGAACGTGACCGTGAATGTTGAAGCCTTCAGCGGCTGCTTTTTCTACGAGTTGATCCTCAGCAGTAAAATCAAAATTTCCTTCTTCATCATAAGCATAGCTTGGTTTCATCGCGTTTTCTGCGGAAACGAGATTATGATGCATTTTTAGAAGTTCTAGTCTTGTTCCTTCTAGTTCATTTCCAGAGATCGCATTTCCGATTAGGAAGTAATCTTCATATACGTCCTTAAGTGGTGCCAAGTCACGCTCTATATCGACTACTCCCGTGCCAGTAGGCTCGAACGAAATATCATCAATATAGAACGATGCTGTAGTATTATTAGAGCTTTCGACGTAAATCGTAAGGTTTTCGTTACCAACACTTGTATAACGGTATGTTCCTTCTAGTTTTACCCAGCCGTCTTCAACAGTGATAGTTTTTCCTTGCAAGTTATTGTAGCTTGCACCGTCACCGCTACCAACTTGAGTTGATAATTGAAGCTGTGAAGACGCAGGTTCGATCAGCTTAACCCAAGCAGAGATTTTATACTCGTGGCCTTTGTCTACGTACTCCGCCACATTCAACGAAGGTCCATGCCAAGTATTGCTGCGGTTTTCTACTTTCAAAGCAAACTCACCGTTTTCCGTATGGTTCGCTTCAGTAGTTACAGTTAGCACCTCAGCACCTTGTCTACCTACAAATCCGCCCAGTTGTTCATCCTCGAATGTAATCGGAGTAAACTCTTTAGCAGGTGGACGCTCTTCTTCTGGTTCTTCAACACCTGGGCTTGCAGTTGTTGTGATTAGAATATCTCCAATGTAGAAAGGTACAGTAGCACCTGCATCATTGGATTGAATGCGCAAAGCGCGGTCGGACTTGCCATCTTCATTAGCTGTTGTATCTACTGTATGAGTACCTTTTAATGTAAAAGACTGCCCAGCTGTTAAATCAGCTTGCAAATACAACCCATTATACGTATCAACATTTTGCACTAATGCTTGTGCTCCATCCGGAACATCAACATCATCAGCAACATAACCTTGTATCGTAATGGTGTAGGTTTTACCGTTTTCCATACCTACACTGCTGAACGGAATATCAGTACCATTCCAGCCAGCTGATCGTTCAGTGACATGAACTGCTGCACCGTCTTCATTGCCGTCAAAATCAACACCTGTAACCGCTGTCAATTTTGCCCCAGCTTCGGTAGCAACACCTAAGCCACTTTCAAATGTTTCGTTATAAACGACAATTTCTTTAGGCTCTTCTTTCGGAGTAAGATCAACAATTTTAATATCGCCAATATAGAAAGGTACGCCAGCTCCTGCTGCGTTGGACTGTACACGAAGCGCGCTATCTTTCTCGGTATCTACTGTTAGCTTAGCTTTTAGTGTAATTGCGCTTCCTGCTGCGTAGTCAACACCAGCTAACCAGCCGTAGCTAGATACGGTTTGTAGAAAAGCTTGAGCGTTAGCAGGTACTTCAACATCTTCATCTACATAAACCGATACGGTAACTTCATAGGACTTTCCATTTTCTAGTCCGATCTTATCAAATGCAAAGTCAACCGCATCATAGTCTTTAGTTCTGTTCTCGACATACAATGCAGCGTCATTGCTATTGCCCTCAAATGCTTTGTCTACGACAGTTAACTTAGCATCGCCTGATTGAGCTGCTGCCCCTTGCCCATCTTCAAATGTCTCATGATAAACGACAACTTCTTCAGCATTTGCAACTGGTGTTACAAGCCAGCCTGATGGAATCAGCAATGCGGCTGCAAGAATAACTGAGATCCATCTTGTAAGTTTACCTTTCATCCAATTCATTCCCCCTAGATAAAATGTGGAAATATAAAGCGCTTCCAATAGAAGGGATGCTAAACATTTCCTACACAATATTATATCTAGTTAAAGAAGTGGATTTGAACGTAATAACTTTACAATATACTTCAATTTTTAAAGTTAATTGATAAAGAAGGAGGCCTTCACACGAGTGAAAGATACTTTGTTCAGCATTTAAAGGTTGTATATTATTGCAGTTATACAATTTATCTCATCATTTTCATATCTTTAACAAATTATTTTGAGTATAGTTAAGATTAATTAACGAATATACATTAGGAGTGATTCATGGATTGAATACGGGACCATATAAACTTTTATTAGAGCTATTATCTCGAATAGAAGAGCATGTTACGGGTACTAGGGAAGCAGATTATCTGACCGATCTCCCGATTTCTAACGTTCATTTGCGTCGACTTTTTAAATTTGCTTTCGATGTGCCGCTGCAAAGCTATATCCGCTCTCGAAGACTTGCCAAAAGCGTGGAGGATTTGAGATTAACTGAGAAACGAGTCCTCGACATTGCTATCGAGTGTGGTTATGAGCATGAACAAGCCTTTATACGCGCATTTAAACGAGAATATGGGCTAGCACCTGGTGAGTTTAGACATTCTGACCGGTACATTCACGTCGCCCATCCTATTCATCTGTTTCCTGACAATAATATTAACGGAAACTTGCTGTATGGACCGGATCTGGTTATGGTTCCTTCTTTTCATCTTATCGGGCAATTGCATCGAATTGAAATTGATGAATCGCTAACAAAGGCACCTGAAGCAGCTAAGCAGTTTTGGTGGAATGAGCGGCATAAGGTGCCTGAATCGGTAGAGCCCAATATTTATTACGGTCTTACTCGGGCCCATGATCCATCGTTTAGTTGGACGTATTATCTACTGTCGATGCGTGTCAACCATTTGAACAATATCCCTGATGGGTTTACAGGTGACACCGTCCCTGCTAGTTTGTATGTCGGGTTTAGATATATTGGAAATCATCATTACGAGGAAATAGACGAATTACGTGGAGAGGCGCTATATCAAGCCATTGATAGATTTGCACAAGAGCACAATGGAAGATATGAGCTTTTAGATCATGAGCTTTTCTTCGAAAAAATAGATACGGATGCATATGATGGACAATTTTGTGAAATGGAATGGTTTGCGCCTATTAGGATAAAGCAAACGTAAAATGATCAAAAAAGTTCATTGGGCTTGATATTATTATGGTAGGTTTTAGTTATGCAGCAATATAATAGATGTATGTGGAAAAGGGGGACTGTATGAATTATAACGAAGTGATATCAATCGGTGAAACTTACTTACTTTCAGCAATATCGGAGTTGTACGGCTTGGATGGCTATGCAATTCAGCTGATTCCAGCCCATGACGGAGGGCGGAATGTCGTATATACCTATGAGAAAGAGGGCGTTGATGCAAAAATACTTAGAATCGCGTTCTTACCTGACAGAAGCCGTGAAGATTTTCTAGGGGAACTCGAGTACATTCGATATTTAAGTGAGAATGGCGCAAGTGTCTCGGATGTAATCAGCTCCAAAGATGGGAATTTATTAGAAGAAATTACGTATAACAATCACACCTTTTTTATTAGCCTGTTTAAAAAGGCTAAAGGAAAAATGCTCGCAGAGAATAACTATCAGTACAGAGCAGGAGTTCCAATTACCGAATACTATTATAATTGCGGTAAAGAACTGGGTAAGCTGCATCAGCTATCGAAAAGCTATCAGCCTGTACATCAACGGTACAGCTTTGTTGACAAATATACTGCTGAATATATGGATCAATTAATACCTGACTCCTTGTCTCTACTTAAGGAGAAGATGGTTCAACTTCTCGACACGTTAGCAGGATTGAGTAAGGATCGTGAATCGTTTGGCATGGTCCATTTTGATTATAATGATGGGAATTATTCAATCGATTTTGATACTGGAAAAATCACCGTATATGATTTCGATAACTCGTGTTATTGCTGGTACATGTTTGATCTGGCAGGTCTTTGGATAAGCGGAGTGGGCTGGATACAATTTGAACCTGATGTAGATAAACGGAAAAAGTTTATGGATGATTATTTTAATACCGTTCTCGATGGCTACAGATCTGAGACAGAGATTGAAGATTCGATGCTGGATATGTTGCCTTTATTCATCAAGGTAAGCTTGATGGAGAACATTGTGGATGGCTTCGAGGTGGCGCGGAACACCGGTGAGGAACCAGAATGTGATGAGGTAATGGCGTATCTTAGTAAGTGTTTGGAGGATGACATTCCGTATAAAGGATTTTTCCATGAAATTTACTCGTACGAAGAACCATTTGAGTACGAGGAACGTGAGATTTAGTCTTCCTTTTACTGATTCAATCGAAATATTTAAGCTAACAGCCTTCGAGTGCATCACTCGAAGGCTGTTCTCTTCTAGACGTGACTAATAATATAAAGATTAGCATAATTCTTAGAAGCATAGCATAATTGGCATTTCCGTAGCCGGAAACAATTACTTCACCGCTTCTACCAACTGTTCGATCTGCTGGAACAGCTGCTTTGTGACCTCAGGATCCTTGTCGTTATAGAACACGTACTGCTCACTCAGCTTCAATCGGATATAAGGGGGATTGTTTTTGAATACATACAGTCTCGCTTTACCGAGTTCCTTCAATCGGAAATGTCCTCGGGAATAGGTGCTAGTAGCTTCGCCATTGGACTTTATACCTGATGGGATGCCACTAACGAGTACCGCCTCTTCAATCTCTTCCACTGCAAACGTAAAGGAGTACATTGGATAGTCAATCGCAATCTCGTGTTCACTCGTAATCGTCATCGCTGGAGAAGTCAGCTCCGAGCGAATTAGCATGAATGATACACCGATAATGATGACAGCTACTAAGCAAGCAGTTCCCCACATAATGATTTTCCCTGCGGTCGTGCCTGTATTAATCGTTTCCCCAATTCCGACGCGCTTCGGTACAAGAAAAGATTTGTCATATGGGTTATGATACGTGAAGCCATTGGACCAATATTCATCATCATCGCTGTATATTGTTTGACCGTCTAGCTCCAACATGTCACGTTGCAGCGTTCGATTCTTGTGATACATGCTGACGATAAACAGGACAGGCACAAGAGTAAACAGTATTGTACAGATGAGCCATAGCTCAGTCATTGCTTCTTGTTCGTTCATGACCAGCATTGCAATGATAAAAAAGTGAACGTTTTCTAGCAAAGCTAGTGAGAATAACATATAAGATAACATTCTTCGCTTGGATTGATTCAGCGCGATATTGATGTCAGAGTTCGCACTATAGACGATAGATTTGCTGCGACGAATAAGCAGCGTAATACCGAAGAACAGCAGAGTTGTGCTGATTGCACCGATACCAAGATTGTAAAGCTGCGTATCCTTTGTTCCAATCCACCACATCAACAGACCACCTAGCACAAGTGGAATGATAAACAGTGCTAGTGGTGCTGTGCGTTTGTTTTTCAATTGTGCCGCGCGTAGGTCGGCTTGGATGACATGCTTTTTGCCAACATACCAATCTTCCTTCCTTTTGAGCTGCAGCGTTGCACGGAATGCTTTACGGAAAGGCAATACAACGATAATAACAAAGGTACACGTCCACATAAGATAATAAACCGTCTGAAAAGCAAGCCATTGATTCAATAGAAATAGCGGTACATATGCGACAAGCATACTTAACCAAACACGTTTAAATTGACTTTTATACTGCGCCTGAATCTGTTGAAGCTCTTGATGCTCCATTGCTTTCGCAGGCAGCGTAACTGCGAACAGCATGCCGTTCTTGTAGGTTGCGACATTGTTGTAAGTGATAACGAGCACAAGGAACAGAATGAGGGTTGGAATCGTAAACAGTAAGCTTAACATAATATCACCTCTTGTTTAAGGTTGGGTATTCATGTGTGAAAATGTGCTGGAGCACAGCTTTTCGAACTGTTCATGGCTCATCCCATGCACGACAGCTTCTGCAATAATGAGCTCAAGCTTTTTTTCCAGCTCAGCTGTGTAATCAGCATTGATGGCGTGAGTAGAAGACGCACTAACTTTGGCCCCGTGACGACGATCGATCACAATATAGCCTTCTAGTTTCAATAAGGCGTATGCCTTGTTGACTGTCATCGTATTAATGCCAAGATCCTCGGCAAGCTGGCGAACAGTAGGCAACTTTTCACCGAAAGGCAATAAACCTTTAGCAATTCCAAGCACAATTTCATTACGCAGCTGCTCGTAGAGAGGTGTTGCGCTATCTAACTGTAAAGAAATGAGCATTGCAGCATACTCTCCTTAATTGATTTAAGTATTACTCATTGTAATACAAATAATACTTAATTACAATAACCGCAACGATGTTTTATTTGATATGATATCGAAATGTAACAGTTGTAATTTTTATCGTTATTTACTAGATTTTAGATAGATATGAAACTTATATGGATGAGATGGGGAATTGCAATGTGGCAATGGTTGAAGCTCAATACGTTTCGCAAGCAAATGTTTGTTGTGTATACGAGCATGATGCTCGCTATTCTATTAACAATCGGCATCTATATCAATGTTCAGGTTAGCCAGCTACTGCAGACAAACGCAGAAAAGCATATGAACAATACAGCGGTGCAGTCTATTGCCAATGTCGAGCTGCTGATGCAGCAAATTGATACCTTTTCTTCACAAGTGGCGACCAATGCGCTTGTTCAGACGATTATGCAGGATAGCTACAGCGGCATAGCTGTAAGCTTTGACCAACTGCAGCTGCTGCAGCAAGAGGTGCGTAAGATGGAGGCTTATCAGGTTGGCATAAAAGCGATAGAAATTTATACGCTGAACCATGAAAGTTACTTGCCGATTAGCAATGAACGGCTCAATGAGCGGTATACGCAAGAATGGATAACGGCGTCAAACTTAGCGCAAGGAAAGCTCGTGTGGACGAATTACAGCGAGCGATACGGCAACAGCATCGTTACGATTCGCAATATTCGGCTTATGAACCAATCGTTCCAGCATGTTGGCTATCTGGTTATTCATGTCGATCCATCGTTGTTCGATCTATCTTCGGTTGCTGATATGGAGCAGAGTGAGCATCAGGACTTTTTATGGCTGACCGATCAGCTTGGCAATGTCATCTTTACCAATACAAGTACGGAGATTTCTTTGCCTGAAGCTACAGGAGAGATGGATGTTGTTGATATTAATGATCGAGATTACTTTAACGTGAAGCGGAGCATATCGATGGCTAATTGGGAGCTGAGCATATTAACGCCAGTGACGAAAGCGACGGAGGGTCTAGCGTTGCTGCGATCCACCATCATTATCTCGCTCATCGTAAGTAGTATGTTGTTTTTAATACTAAGCTTTTTTATTGCCGATCGCATTAGCCGACCTATTCTAAAGCTTATTCGTGCGATGCGTGGTGCAAGACTTGGTGGGGGAGGACTTAAGCATATTGATGAACCAAGCAACTCCATCGAAATTAATGAGCTTAACAATACATACAATCAAATGGTCGATTCCTTGCAGGCACTTATTCAAGTCGTTTATGAAAAGGAAATACTACAAAGCCAAACGGAGCTCAAGGCGCTGCAAGCGCAAATCAATCCTCACTTCTTATTCAATACGCTAGAAGCCTTCTATTGGGAGCTTGAGGAAAAGGGGCAATCCGAGCTTGCGGAAGTGATCGTTGCGATGAGCGGAGTATTCCGCTATGTCATTACGAAGCAGGATAGCGATCAATGGGTAACGATTGGCGATGAGCTGGAGCATGCGGAGCGCTATCTGCTCATTATGAAAATGCGGCTAATGGATCGCTTTGAATGGGAAATTCATTGTGCAGAGGAGCACAGGCACGTTCCGATTCCTAAGCTGATGGTTCAGCCGATTATTGAAAATGCGATTGAGCATGGCATTGAGCGCAGTCTGCATCGCGGCAAGCTCATCATCGATGTTGCTCGCGTATCGACACATCATATTGCCATTACGGTGAAGGATAATGGACCTGGCTTTACAAGTGAGCAGCTGCATAAGATTACGCATGATCTGAATCAAGGCTCACTGCAGATCGGTGACAAGTCGGATAAACATCTCGGTGTCGGTCTGAAAAATACACATCAACGATTAAAGCTTTCTTTTGGGATGGAAACAGAGGGGCTGTCAATTAAAAGCTCGCAGCAAGAAACCGAAATAGGCTTTCGCATACCAATTGAATCAAGGGGGATATAGGGATGCTTCAACTGTTAATTGCAGACGATGAGCCGAGAACAAGAGAAGGAATTAAGCGTGCATTGGAAGGCTGGCTCACAGACGACTATAACATCATCGTTGCCGAGAATGGGTTGCAAGCGTTAGAGCTGCTGCAGACGTATGAGATCGATGTGCTAATCTCAGATATTCGTATGCCGGGATTGTCAGGATTGGAGCTCGTTGAGCGGTTGAATGGGATGAGCAAAAAGCCAATCTGCATCTTTATCTCGGGCTACTCTGAATTCAGCTACGCCCAAAAAGCAATTCAATTCGAGGCCGTCGATTATCTGCTTAAGCCAATCGAGAAGAAAACAATCATTGAAGCAGTGCAGCGGGCATTGCTACGTAGGGAAGAGAAGCTGGAGCAGCAGCGAATGAAGCAGGTGATGGACTTTGAACTCGTTGAACTGGAGCAGGAAACGTCACATGAAGAGATTAACAAAGCGATACAGTATGTTAGGGCGAATCTAGCAGAGACGATATCGGTAAAGCAGCTAGCGGATAGGTTTCATATGAATGCGAATTACTTTAGCCAGCTGTTTAAGGAGCAGACAGGCATTAGCTTTTCGGAGTTTTTAGCTAGGCAGCGTCTACAGCTTGCAAAGCGTCTACTGCTAACGACGAATCTATCCATTCAAAACATCGCAGAGCAGGTAGGCTACCAAACGGATCGCTATTTCATCCGAGTGTTTCGTGCGCATGAGCAGTTAAGTCCAGCGCAGTTCCGTAAGCAAAAAAGCTAACAATAGTGGAATTTTCCCTAATGGATGTGTCCTTACATGAAGCGTCAATCCCGATACAATAATAACTGTAAACGATTTCAGATAAAGGGGAGATCAAGATGAAAACGCAAAAACTGATGCTATTACTTGTATTATGCTTGACGGTAGTGCTCGCTGGTTGTGGTACAAACAACGGCCAATCCAACGGCGGCAATGCAACAAGCAAGCCACAAGGTGAAAACGTTTCAAGTCAGTCAGAGGATAAGGTAACGATTAACTTTATGCATTTATGGCCAGACGGGGTATCGACTGCACAGAACAAAGTGGTAAATGACATCATTGATCAATATCAATCGGATAATCCCAACGTAACCATCAAGCTGGAAGTGCTCGATAACGAGCAATACAAAAACAAGCTTAAAGTGTTATCGACGTCGAATTCTTTACCGGACGTTGGTGTAACATGGGCAGCAGGCTTTTTACAGCCATATGTGGAAGGCGGTCTATTCGCATCGCTTGACGATCTGCTAGGTGACGGTCTAGGAGAGCAATTCGTATCGGGAACGACGGATGCATTTCAAATAGATGGTAAAACGTACGGTGTGCCGCTAGAGTTTAATATTGCGCCAATTTATTACAATAAAGAGATTTTCGCCAACAACAATCTTGAGATACCAACGACGTATGCAGAGTTTAAACAAGTCGTTGAAACCCTTGCAGCGGGTGGTATAGCGCCAATCGCACTTGGCAATAAAGATCGCTGGACGGGATCATTATGGTATATGTATCTTGCAGATCGCATTGCAGGACAAGAGATCTTCTCGAATGCATTAAAAGGCAATGACACGTATATGCAGGACAGCTTGCTGCAAGCGGCTGGTGAAGTACAGACACTTGTCGATATGAACGCGTTCAACAAAGGTTTTAATGGGCTTTCCAACGATGAAGGAAAAGCAGATTTCTATAATGAAACAGCTGCAATGTACTTGATGGGAACTTGGGAGCTGGCGAATTTCACAGCGAATGAAGATATTCCTCAGGAATTTAAAGATAAAGTTGGCTTTTTCAAATTCCCTGTCGTTGACGGTGGCGCTGGCGACATTAACAGCTGGGTAGGCGGTCCTGGTGTCGGTCTATTCGTAGCTGAAAACTCTCCAGTTAAAGATGCAGCGAAAGAATTTGTCGCTTACTTTGTTGAGAAGTGGGGCGAAAAAGCTGTAACGGATGCAGGTGTTATTCCTGCAACGAAGGTAGATACAGATAGTGTTGAGCTACCTAAGCTATATGTAGAACTATTTAATGAGATGAACAATGCAAGCAGCATTACGCTATATGCGGATGTTCAGCTTGAAGCAGATGCAGCGGAGGTGCACTTGAACCAAATTCAAGCTCTGTTCGGAAAAGCTGCAACACCAGAACAATTCTCTGAAGCACATGAGCAAGCGATTAAAAAATAATAGTTAACAAAGCGAGCATTATGATGGATCGCGAGGGGCTATCCAACATCCAATGTTGATTGGAAAGTTGGATAGCCCTATTGCTTAGAGAGGAGCACTCAACATGAACAAGATGATGTCCCATAAAGGAATCATTGCATTATATATTTTACCGGCAATGCTTTTCCTTGCATTAATCGTCTATATTCCGATCGTTCTAACGGGCTACTATGGCTTGAATGAATGGAATGGAATAAAAGCGATGGAGTTTATCGGATTAGAAAACTATACACAATTGATCAGTGATAAAGCATTTTGGAGTAGTGCGCTTCACTCGCTGCTTCTAGCGCTGTTTTCTTGCCTTAGTCTAGTTATTTATCTAGCGGTTTCACTCGTGCTTGCGTCAAACATTAAAGGTGCCAATCTATTACGTAAAATCTATCTCATTCCAATGCTGCTTTCATCCGTCGCGATTGCGCAGCTATGGCTGAAAATTTATCATCCGTCCAACGGCTTAATTAACATTTTCCTTGAGAAGCTAGGTATGGTGAATACACCAGAATGGCTAGCGAATACCGATCTTGTGCTGTTTGCGATATTCTTGCCGATCCTATGGCAATATGCAGGCTTTTACATCTTAATCTATTATGCGGCTTTGAAAGGTGTACCGAAGGAAATTGAGGAAGCAGCAACGATTGATGGTGCAACAGCATGGCAGATCGCATTCCGTATTAAAGTGCCGCTTATCGTCGAGGTCATGAAGGTAACGGTCGTGCTCGCTGTGGTCGGTTCGTTGAAATACTTCGACTTAATCTATGTTATGACGAACGGTGGTCCTAACGGTGCAAGTGAGGTTATGGCATCGTATATGTACCGTATTGCCTTTAAGTCGTTTGATTTTGGGTATGCAAGTGCGGTTAGCTTCTTCTTACTCATTATATGTTTAATTGTAACTTGGCTCATTCGAACATTAACTGCTACTAAAGAGCAGATTCAATATTCATAGGAGGGAAGCAGAATGCAAAGCTTATCTATTGGATCAACCTCCAGACCTGTGAGAAAGTGGTCTATCCGCAGCTTCTTTCTCTATGCTGTATTAATTATTATTGCGCTTATGCAGCTATTCCCGATCTATTGGCTGTTAACCTTTTCATTAAAGAACAATCAGCAAATTTTCACCTCGCATCCGTTGTCGTTTCCGCTTCAGCCGAGGTGGGGAAACTACGAGAAGGTATGGAGTGTTGGCAATATCGGCACATACTTTATTAATAGTGTATGGATTACCGTTGTTGCAACGCTTGTTACACTTTTGATTGCTTCATTCGCGACCTATGCGATTACGCGGATGAATTGGAAGGGCAGCAAGCTGGCGCTTGGTGTCATTATGATAGCGATGATGATTCCTGTTCACTCAACGTTGATTCCGTTGTACAACATGTTTAACAAAGGGTTGAGCTGGTTAAACGTATCGCTCATCGATCATCCGTTGTCGATTATACTCTCTTATATTGCCTTCAACTTGCCAATTACGGTGCTCATTATGCTTGGATTCTACTACACGATTCCGAGGGAAATTGAAGAGGCCGCGATCATGGATGGCAGCTCGATCAATCGATTAGTGCTGACGATAATATTTCCGATGACGGGTTCAGTAGTAGCTACGACGGGTATCGTCAATATGATCTACAACTGGAATGAGTTTATATTCGTCAATACGTTCATTAGCTCTAATGAGCTGAAGACATTAACGGTTGGCGTGCAAAACTTTATCGGTCAATATGCGACGGATTGGGGCGCAATTGGCGCGACGCTAATGATTAGTATCCTGCCGATCCTGCTTGCATTCATCTTTTTAAGCAATCAGATCGTGGAGGGATTAGCTGCGGGTTCGGTGAAGGGGTAGATTTAATGATAAAGTGGAGCACCTAAAGTCATGTGTCAATGGCTTTGAGTGCTCTATTTTCTTTTCCATTATTGATATTTTACTATAACTTCTGGAAAAGTTTCTGGAAACGTATAAGCGTCTGCGAAGAAGCGGAAAAAATGGTGTTGTGAAAAAGCGATAGCGTTTGCCTTTATTCGCTGATTTCTACCTTACCTTTCATTAAAGAAATCTGCGAATAACAGCAATTGGAACAATACTATTTTTGTAGCGTTCAACATACGATCTTTTCCTTCACTCTAATTCGTACTACAATGATAGAGAAGTTTAATCGGAACTCTTTTCTAGGGAGGAATACAGTGAAATGAAGCCTAATACGGTCATCTTATTTCAAGGGGACTCGATTACGGACGGCAATCGCGATCGGGGCAATGACTTAAATCATATATTAGGACATGGCTATGCCTATATGATTGCAGGCAAGCTAGGCAGCGAGTATGCGGAGTGTAATCCACATTTTGTGAATCGCGGTGTGAGTGGAGATCGGGTATCGGATCTATATGCACGCTGGAATGAGGATGCGATTAGTATTAAGCCGGATATTCTCAGCATATTAGTCGGCGTCAATGATGCATGGCGAATTGTCCATGAGGATGCAGGCGGTGTTACGGATCGCTTTGAGCGGGTCTATCGTCATCTGCTTGAAGAAACAAAGGAAGTGCTGCCGAATACGCAGCTTGTGCTCTGTGAGCCATTCGTGTTAAAGACAAAAGCAACTGAGCAGCAATTTGCCAAGTGGCAGGAATTGATCTCCGATTATCAAGTGAAGGTTCGTCAGCTTGCTGAGCAATTCGATGCAATATTCGTACCGCTACAGGACGTATTTGATGAAGCGGTAAAGCGGAAGGAAGCTGAGGCATGGATATGGGACGGAATCCATCCGACAGTTGCAGGACATTACTTGCTTGCTGAGCGCTGGCTGCAGGTTGTAGAGCGGAGTGGATGTCTAAACAAATGAAACAAAAGGTTATGAATGAAGTGCTGGGCTGCCCATCAAGCAGTCCAGCACTTTTTTGTTGTAGATTAATGGAAAACATCATATTAGTTTGTAAAGCCTAGCGTTAACAAAACGGATGAAAATTTAACACTTCATGTATTGAATGAATGTTCCTGCTTACCTATGATGAAATGGTGTGAAATGAAAGAAGAAGCGCAGATAAAAGGTTTGCTGCATAAAGAAATAGTCATGCGGAGGAGCATTCATGGAAAGTATTGACGCAAAAACGATAGAGAGCAACAAGTCGAAAAGTAAAGTAGGTGCGTTGCTGGAAGTATTGGCAGTGTCATTTAAGCTTGGATTGACTTCATTCGGGGGTCCGATTGCTCATTTGGCTTATTTTCATAATGAGTATATTGAGAGAAGAAAATGGATGGATGAACGAGGCTACGCCGACTTGGTAGCTTTATGTCAGTTTTTACCCGGACCAGCGAGCAGTCAAGTTGGAATTGGAATTGGTGTCATACGCGCAGGGCTCCTGGGTGGATTGATGGCATGGATTGGGTTTACACTGCCATCCGTCATTATGCTTATAGTCTTTGCGATGCTACTGCAAAGTATGGGACTTGGAGAACTCGGCTGGATTCATGGACTTAAGCTTGTTGCTGTAGCGATTGTCGCACAGGCAGTATTGAATATGGGGCGGAAGCTTGCTGCTAGTCGATCAAAAGCGACGATTGCGATCCTTGCCGCCTCAGCAGTATTGCTATGGCAGACCGCTTTAACGCAAGTGCTTGTCATTGCCGCAGCTGGATGTGCCGGCTTGCTGCTGTATCGTAAGGCAGAGACGCATCAGCATCAGCAGCTTAAGATTCCGATTGGTCGAGTTTTCGCTTTGAGCTGTCTAGTGATCTTTGTATTGCTGCTTGTTCTATTGCCGCTCGCAAGACAGTATGTACAGTGGGATTGGCTCGTCATCGTTGACAGCTTCTATCGTTCGGGCTCACTCGTTTTTGGCGGAGGGCATGTTGTGCTTCCTCTACTGGAGCAGGAGCTAGTACCAATAGGTGCAATAAGCGAAGCCGATTTCCTTGCTGGCTATGGCGCAGCGCAAGCAGTACCTGGACCGTTATTTACTTTTGCTTCTTATGTAGGAACGATGATGAATGGTATTACGGGGGCATTAGTAGCAACAGCTGCGATCTTTCTACCAGCCTTTTTATTAGTAGTAGGGGCTCTCCCTTTTTGGAATCAATTGCGTAGCAATGCTAAGATGCAAGGCGCTTTACATGGGATGAATGCAGCGGTTGTAGGTGTGTTGCTAGCAGCATTATACGACCCGATATGGACGTCGACAGTAGTTACAGCGGTTGATTTCGTGCTCGCAGCAGTATTATTTGTTCTGTTAGTTTTTTGGAAGCTTCCACCTTGGGTCGTCGTTATTGCTGGTATGATCGGTGGTACTGGTACTGCGACGATGCTTTAATGAGGAAGATGCAAGTTGATATGATGGAGTAAAGTGATCGTACGAAAACATGTTAGAGCGATGGAGATCGTAGATCGATAGTGAAGCAAACAATGGGAATCGTTATATCGCAAGAATAAGGGAGTGTCCAGATCAAGTCAGTTGACTGACTTTTTGGACACTCCCGTTTTTGTCTACTTACTTGGACGTTTTCTTGTCGGAAGCACCTACAAACGTTCAAGTTGTACGAAAAATAGTACAAACGTCGCTGAAACACCGTTAAACGGGTCAAGTTGTACGAAAAACCGTACAAACGTCGCCGGAAGCACCGTTAAACGATCAAGTTGTACGAAAAATCGTACAATACGCGCTGGATGCACTGTTAAACGATCAAGTTGTACGAAAAATCGTACAATACGCGCTGGATGCACCGTCAAACGTTCAAGTTGTACGAAAAACCGTACAAACGTCGCCGGAAGCACCGTTAAACGATCAAGTTGTACGAAAAATCGTACAATACGCGCTGGATGCACTGTTAAACGTTCAAGTTGTACGAAAAACCGTACAAACGTCGCCGGAAGCACCGTCGAAGATCAAGTTGTACGAAAAGTCGTACAAAATGTCGGAAGCACCGTCAAACGAGCGCCAGCTTCAGCGTCGTAATTCTTAGTCCGTAAAGGCTTATGAACCTTCACCATGGTTGTTACGGGAATGGTTACGGTTTTTTACTTTTTTAGAGCCCGAAAGTGGCTCGTTAGGCTGGTGATTCGTGTTTGCGCGATGATCTTTATTCGAATGATTGCGGTCAGTACCTTTAGCCATATTAAACGCCTCCGTAAGTGCAAAATTATTTATTCTTGGTTTTCATTTTCATAAGCTTTTCTACGGAAATGAAGCATGTCTTCATGTCGCTGATCCATATGCTTTTGGTTTAATTGCTGATTCGTATGAGCAGTTAGATCAGTAGTCGTTTCCAATTCATTCACGACGTTTAGTAAGTTTTTATCTACACCTGGCTTAGCTTTTGTCATTGGTTCGTCAGTCCTTTCAAGCTTTGCGCACATTCATGAATATTGCGAACATAGTCTTCAATAAGATTTTGTGCGCCTATTGTCGTTTCATCAGCAGCAGTATTACCCTTCTCGACATCAAGCAGCTCGACTTTAACCTCACGCTCGTCCACATAGCTTAAACGAAAATCAGCGGAATAATGACTGCGCCCATTATCGGCGATATGAATGAGTAGCGTATCGTCAAACTTAGCATCAGCTTGAACGTTGCACTCATCAGCAGTATTGATAAATGTCGGTAAAGCCTCTTGCCATGCATTAGCTAACGTTTGCTTATCAATGGGCAGTACACTTGACAATGTGATCACCTCCGAAGCTTAGTATGACCCGCAGTCAACAAGCTATTCAAAAGTGTTTTTCATCATATTGGGAGTGCAAAAGAAAGGTAAGAAAATACGAAAAGGAATAATTGATAAAATGGTTGTTTGTGGAAAATGTTAAAAATTGTGTTATTATATGATTGGTTTGTTCAATTTTAAGTAGCAATGGGGTTGAGAGTGTACGTGAGAAAATATGTAAGATTGGAATGGTTGTATGCTATTGTAGCGTCCATCCTAATGATTATTCTGCTTTTAGCAGGAGGCTTTATTGGGGTAGCAGACAACGGTGACTTTTTAAGAATTATGGGTTCAATCGGGCTGAATTACTACGATATGAACGAGACGTATGAGGATCGCTTTTTTTATTTTGCCCATGCGCAATATGCTTATGATACGTTTTTTAGAGGTTTTTATCCATCTACCCAGCTTATATTAGTCGTAATTGCGCGCTTTTTCGCAAAGCTGTTTAACTCAGCAGTATTTGATATTCGAACGCTTGGAGCAATCTATGCAATTCTGCTCGTTATTACTAACGTTGTCCTTATTCGCGTATATCGTGCGAAAGGATTGCTTATATCCGTTGTATTAACTGCATTACTGTTATGGGTGTTTCATGATATCGGGTATTTAGCTTACTTTAATTCACTTTATGGAGAACCAGTATCGTTTATTTTTTTACTTCTGACAATGGCGTTAGGTTTAAAGCTTGCTAATTCAGAAAAACCTAAAAAGGCTTTGCTCGTATTGTTCTTCATATCATGCTTGTTTTTAGTGTGCTCAAAAACTCAAAATGCTCCGATTGGTGTATTATTTGCAATCATATTTATTCGTTATGCAGCGCTTCGAGATTATGGGCGGAGCTGGAAGCGGCTTGCGCTATCGCTAGGCGCAGCACTGATCGTCATCTCTGCAGCAATGTACGCATTTGCGCCAAAGGACTTTAAACAAATTAATTTATACCAGACGGTGTTTTTCGGAATATTGCATCATTCGCCAGACGTTGAAGGTGACTTACAAAAGCTTGGTCTTCCGAGCCACTTATCGGTATTGGCGGGGACGAATTATTTTCAAGGGGATACGGAAATAAAACAGGATGACCCGAGATTGCAGGAGGATTTCTATAACCGAATATCTCATGGCGATATTATGCTTTTCTATATGAAGCAGCCTGGAAGACTAATTGAGATGATGTCCTATGCAGCAGAGCACAGTATGAATATTAGACCTTATTATCTGGGCAATTACGAAAAGGCTGAAGGCAAGCCAGCAGGTGCAGTTACGTTTAAGTATAGTAGCTGGAGTGAGCTGAAGCGCAACATTGTGCCCAATAAGCTATGGTTCATTGTGCTTGTATACGTATTGTATTATGGTGCAGCGCTATACGAGTGGCTGCGTGCACGGCAACTGAGATCTCGTATTCAAGCAGAGCTGTTTATGCTGCTCGGCTTAGTTGGCTGCGTTAGTTATCTCATTCCGATAGTAGGAGATGGACTCGCTGACCTGAGCAAGCATCTGTTTACGTTCAATGTTGTATTCGACATGATGCTGGTGACAGCTGTTGTATGGTTAGTACATAAAGCTAACAAGGCCTTTCGTTAATAGATCGTAAGCTGTCAACAGCTTAATCAATCATTCTTAGGCAGAATCGATATTCCTTTAGCAGTCCAGTAATGAGGTCCATGATTCAATACGTTATAATAGAGTCAGCTTATTAGAATCACTAGATTACGACAAGCAACAGGGGGATGGACATGATTGCAGAAGCGCTGCAAATGGCAGTTCAGGCGTACTATAAGGAACACGCACCGATTGAAAAAAGTAAAGCAGTTGAGGACCTTACTTCTCAATTCCCTCTAACTAAAAAAGGAAAGCTGTATATCGCAGCTGATGATGAGTATGCGATTCGCTTTTCCTATAGCACAAAAGAAAGCTTTGCCAATACAGTGCTTGCTTTGAAAAATGTACTGAAATATGATCATATGCCGATCATACTTTGCCTGCTTAAGCCAGATAGCTACGAATTTATGCTTGTGAATACGACATTTCTTAAAAAGATATCTCATAGCTCGAAGGCATTGACGGATACGAATATTCGAGGTTCATTTTTAGGGAATGATATTATGCGTGCGGTTGAGGTAGCGGGCCATCTTGTGCTTACGAATGAGCCGCAGCATTTTGAACAATTGTTCGCTTTTCATCAAAGCGGAAGATAATAGTGCACGTTTAGTAGAAGAAACATCGCAAATTAGCTCGCAAAAATCTGCTTTCGCTATCGATGCCGCGATGAAGGAGCGTATTCATGAAAGCTTACTTTATTCGTTCACGAAAGAGGACGAGCTGTGGCGCGTTAAGGCGGAGCTTGATCAGCTCGTATTTAGTAATAGCGAGCGTATTTTGACGATTGCAGTTGAAGAATCAGCCAACGTGAATTTGAGAGGCAATCGGATTGAGCAGCTGCTTACAAGTGCGGGTCTGAATCAGCATGGGGGTGCAGATGAGACGAGAGAGCTACCAGACGGTGGACGCTTACTCATTGATATTAAGACAAGCACGGGATCAGCAACGGCCAATGCGAAACTGTATAACGTGGATAAGCAGCTAGAGGCATTATCGGATGGACGGACAGTGTGCGCCGTGTATTTGATTCATATTAACGCTGAACGACAGCAGCTATCTACTTATATGGTGAATTGCTTCGACGAGGATATATTGGACCATACGCTGATACAGCATCATTGGTCAGGTCGCAGCTCGAGAGGGAGCAGTCAGCTTCATGTCAAGGTGTTTCAAGCTTTAGGAGAAGAAGGGCGAATAGCGAGATTGAATAAAGAGCGCGCACTCGGCTTTATTGATGGGCTGATTGATCGACAGTAGCGCATCTACTTGAATGATAATATCCAATATGCGATTGCACCTAAGTGAGGCATAGTACCATTCAACATTATGTAGCATTGCTCGGCACGATATAACGTCTTATTAATACATTAGAAAAAACAGCTGTCCCGGGTCGACTAGATACGACGCGAGACAGTTGTTTTTGTTTTGTTAACATAATGAAGTGAATCGTATAAAAGCCTATTCCAGATCCAAATCTAGCGTTATATTCTCGTCGTCTGCCTGACGTGAGCCTTTTGACTTTGCTTGCTCCTGCAAGGAGTTTCTTTCCCAGAATACGCCTTCAGAATAGCCTTGGATTGAATTGTCCTGCTCAGCAAGCGCAAGGCGCTTTTCTGTTAAGCACGCATAGATCTCATCCAGCTCGATGCCGACATAGCGGCGATTGAGCTTTTTTGCTACGACAGAGGTCGTACCTGCTCCGGAGAACGGGTCAAATACCACATCCTGCTCGTCCGAGCTCGCCAGTATTACTTTTGCCAGCAGCTTCTCAGGCTTCTGTGTAGGATGATCTGTATTTTCAGGCATTGACCAGAACGGAACGGTAAGATCCGTCCACATATTCGATGGATGTGTTAAGCGGAACTTGCTTCCGGACTGCTCATCCCAATCTTTTGGCTTACCTTCCTCATTGCGATAAGGTGCAATGACTTTGCGCTTCATCTTCACGCGATCGACGTGAAACTTATAGTTCGTCGAGTTAGTGCAAAACCATATATCCTCAGATGCGTTTTTCCAGTTAGATAATGAGCCGCGTCCTTTTTCACGCTCCCACGTAATACGATTCAACACGTTCAAGTATTTTGAAGCAACCTCGAAGATCGAATGACTGGAACGCCAATCTCCGCATATGTAGACTGAGGCATCAGGCTTCAGCACTCGTACAAGCTTGGAGAACCAGGAATCAAGCCACTCCGTATACTCATCGCTCGACATTTTGGTGAATGTTTTGCCGTTAAAGCTTTTTGTTAGATTGTAAGGTGGATCAATAAACATAAGATCGACAAATTGATCTGGCAGTCGGTCGATCGCTTCAAATAAGTTCTGATTAATCGTTTTATTCATAATATACTCAGCCGAGGCTTGTTCAGAAAGGGTAATCAGCTGCTTTTTATACAGCTGGAGCTCTTCTTCCGTCAGCGTAATGGTACGATTGCGTGCTGCTCGCTTTTTTGGTTGGATTTGTGTCAAAAATGATGCACCGCCTACTCTAAATTCATTCTTCGATAAGTATACTATGATTTGCTCAGCCTTTCATCCATTGTTAATTGTCAGAATATTTTCATTATTTAATATGTAAAAATAAATCGCTTTCATTTATAATAAAGGTAGAGCTACCTCTACTTGACTAGAATATGCTACTATCGAGGGGGAATGAATGATGTTTAATCGAATTCTTGTTGCTATCGATGGTTCTAAAATGAGTGAGAAAGTACTTGATACTGCTAAGCAGCTCGCTGTGCTGCATCAAGCGAAGCTTACACTTATTAATGTTGGTAAAGAGCTTGTTATCCCACCGAACGTTGTCATTACAGATCTTCAGAAAATATTATCCGAAATTAGTAAGGCCGGGCATGATCTGCTGCAAGAAGCGAATGCGAAGCTGGAAGCGGAAGGGATCGAAGCCGATACGTTGTTCGTTCAGGGAAGCAGCATCTCCCGACTTATTGTTAATGTCGCCCGTGAACAGAATCACGATCTTATCGTTATTGGCAGCCGAGGCTTGGGCAATATTAAAGAAGTGATGTTAGGCGGAGTTAGCCATAAGGTGACTCAGCTGAGCCAATGTCCCGTACTCATTGTAAAATAATTTAAGAGGTTGTTCAAAAAGTCCACCTTTGATCACGAAGTAGCACTGATCGCTTATTCGACTTCGAAGTTTGAATTCAGCCGATTTAACAATTTAATAGGATGCTAGGATATGGGGGTGTCTCATTTGAGACACCCTTTTTGAATTCTAATTTCGCTTCTATCTTGTCAGTTGTGTATAATTCTAATTAATTTGAAAAGTAATCATCATTATGAGGTGAACGATGGCTAAGCAAAAATATTATGTTGTATGGGTTGGAAAGAAACCGGGTATCTATATGAACTGGAGTGAATGTCAGCTGCAGGTTAATGGCTTTGAGGGTGCCAAGTTTAAAGCTTACGAGTCTAAAGCCGAGGCAGAGCTAGCCTATACACAGGGCTGGAAGTCACACTGGGGTACGAGTAATAAAGGGAAATCTCCTTCGAGTACAAGCTCACAAGCGTCTAGCAATAAGGCCAAGCTAACTGGCACAACTAAGCAAGCGTCATCGAAGTCTGCCAAGCTTGCTGGAGCAGCTGCACAGGATGTTATTGATTATCATACGATTTCGGTTGATGTAGGCACATCGGGCAATCCTGGGCCGATCGAATATAAAGGAGTCGATACTAAGACGGGCGAGGTGCTGTTCTCCGTTGGGCCAGTCCCGAACGGCACGAACAATCTTGGAGAGTATCTTGCAATCGTCCACGCACTCGCTTATATTGCTAAAACTGGCGATACACGCAACATATATAGTGATTCGATGACCGCGATGAAGTGGGTAAAGCAAAAGTCCCCGAATACGAATCTTCAGCGCAATGAATCGACAAAAGAGATGTGGGACTTGGTCGATCGCGCAACACAGTGGCTTAATAGCAACACCTACACTACGAAAATTATGAAGTGGCAAACAGATCGCTGGGGCGAGATTAAAGCGGACTATGGTCGCAAATAGAACATTTATTCACTTACAATTGGTGTAGTAAAAAGTGGAAATGGCGAGCTAAAAACAGCTATACTAGAAGCAAATTCTGAAGTAGAAGGATGCATAACATGAATACGAGCTACTACACGATTGGAGAAATGTCCAAGCTGTCTAATTTGCCCATTCAAACTTTACGCTATTATGATCAGATTGATCTTTTTAAGCCGATACATATTGATCCGAATTCAAACTATCGATACTATGACGATTCACAGCTGCACAGTCTCGATCTCATTAAAGCATTAAGATATCTAGAAATTCCTCTAGCTACTATAAGGCAAGTGCTGGATTATACATTAGATGAGCTGGTTACGTTTTTAGCAGATCAGGAGACGGTTATCGATTCAAAAATAAAGCGACTACAGGACGTACAGAACACATTGTTGAAGACGAAAAAACAAATATCCGATCAGCTTTTGATCCCTGTTATGAATGAGGTTTATGAGTGCAATGAGGACGAACTAAGATTACTCAGTATTAAAGTGCAGCATTCAACTCCTGAATACATGCCTAATGAGTATTTTATAGCATTAATTAAAACGGTGGAGAATGAAGCGGCGGGCATTGCAACAAAGTTCGGATCTATCTATCCACTTAAAGCGTATCAATCAATTAAGAACATCCAATATGATTATCTGTTTACACCATTGTTGACAGATCGTATTATTCAGAGGCTGGATGATAATATGTCCATTGTTACGATGAGTGCGGGTCGCTATCTATGTATATCCTTTTTGTTTTCAATGCATAATTATGTAGAGCATTACAATCAACTGCTTCATTATATTGAGCAGCATCAGATTCGAGTAGAATCTAATGTGTATGAGCTATATTTGCCAACAACATATTCTTCTCAACAAAAGCCTGAATTTATCGTTCAATTAAAGGTCAAAGTTCAAGAAATGTAGTTGACTCTATAGTAACTATAGGCATTATTGTATATAGAGCGTCCACACAATATTACACTTGGAGCACGAATGGAGCGTTCTATATGAGTAAACTGAAAGAAAATTCAACCTTGGCAATTTTGCTAGGCAATTTGTTTATTGCCTTTTTAGGAATTGGACTCGTTATTCCGATCTTGCCAACGATAATGAACGAGCTGCAAATTAGCGGCAAGGTTGTTGGTAACTTAACGGCTGCCTTTGCTTTAACACAGCTCATATTATCACCGTTTACAGGAAAAGCAGTTGATCGGTATGGAAGGAAAATCATTGTCGTTATAGGGTTAATTATATTCGGTATATCAGAACTGCTTTTCGGTATTGGTAAAACTGTTGAAGTGTTGTTTATATCACGGATATTAGGTGGCGTAAGCGCAGCGTTTATTATGCCGGCAGTTACCGCATTTATTACCGATATTACAACAGCTGAAAGCCGTCCGAAGGCATTTGGTTATATGTCAGCAGCGATTAGCACAGGCTTTATTATTGGTCCTGGTATCGGTGGGTTTTTAGCTGAGTTAGGTACACGAGTCCCTTTCTTTACTGCTGCTGTTCTTGGTATTGTAGCTGCTGTTTTGTCGATATTATTTCTATCAGAGCCAGTCAGACCAAAAGTCGCCCAGCAGGATCCAGCTGCACCTAGAAAGTCTGGCTTGAAAAAGATATTTTTACCGATGTTTTTTATCGCTTTTATTATGATCTTCGTATCTTCCTTTGGCTTGGCGGCATTCGAATCATTTTTTAGCTTGTTTGTCGATCATAAGTTTAACTTTACACCAAAGGATATTGCGATCGCGATTACTGGTGGTGCACTCTTTGGTGCGGTAGCTCAAATCGCCTTATTCAACCGTCTAACTGTTAAGCTGGGGGAAATAGGCTTAGTGCGTTATTGTTTAATATTTTCCGCTGTAACGGTATTTCTCGTAACGATGGCGAATTCGTATCTTACGATTATGCTGCTAACCTTTATCGTATTTGTAGGCTTCGATCTTATTCGCCCAGCCATTACGAATTACTTATCGAATGTTGCAGGTGATGAGCAGGGCTTCGTAGCGGGCATGAACTCGATGTTTACTTCCTTGGCTAACGTAATGGGTCCAATTATCGGTGGCATGCTATTCGATATTGATGTAGATTATCCGTACTACTTTGCAGTTATTCTGCTGTTAGTAGGATTGTTTATAGCGATGTTCTGGAAACAAAAAGAAACAGCAACACAATAATAAGCAATTTAATCGAGAGGTTGTTCAGGAAGAGACAAAGCCCTCAAAAGTTACAGAGTAATACTAACTTTTGGGGGCATTATCGAAAGTGACTACTGGACGCCCAATTATAGTAAACGCGAGACAGAAAGTAGCTAAGCGTAAACTAGATGTAGCCTGAACGAATTGAAACGAAAGGCAAGTCGCTGTGACCGAGTCCAGTAACGGCACTTCAGTTGCCGTAAACTAGCTGTAACGGAACACAGAAGCCTGAGCGACCGAGCAAGGTCAGATAGTTTAGCAGGTGGAAACCCTGCTTGGTAAGACGTGCAGCCGCGTCACCAATAGCGAGTCTTGGGCTACTGGCAGTAATGTCAGGTGCTAAG